>Ga0209061_1000836_pt1 | contig 63936 bp, 47 predicted proteins | sample Coa_R1_10_FD_187157 | JGI IMG/M metagenome (GOLD analysis project Ga0209061, IMG submission 187157) | Surface soil microbial communities from Centralia Pennsylvania, which are recovering from an underground coalmine fire - Coalmine... | ecosystem: Environmental > Terrestrial > Soil >... | reverse complement strand
GCGATGAGACGAAACGCCATACGCCCTTCGGGCAGCACCCCCTCCCTGTGGCCGTCGTTCCCTTTGGCCATACCCTCACGCGGCGTCGCCTCGAGCGGTTCTGCCAGAAAGTGCTGCTGCGCCCCAAAGCGCCCGATAGTCCCGAACCCTATCTTACCGACGACGGCCTCTATATCTACGATATGCACATGGAGGCGATTGCCGACCCGCCGCAGTTGGAACAAAGGCTTAAGCAGATCGTAGGAGTAGTAGAGGTAGGTCTGTTCAACGGGCTGGCTTCTCGCGTGCTATTCGGTTTTCACGACGGCCACGTAGAAGAGCTGCTTCCCGATCATTCTGCCCACCTTTAATCTATTGATTGAGGTAGCCGCATGCAACCAGAGCCTTCGTTTGATATCGTTATCACCGGTGGTCTGCTTTTCGAGGGAACCGGCGCCGCCCCTTTCCAAGCAGATATCGGCATTGTGGGCGAGCGTATTGCGGCCATCGGCGACCTCTCACAGGCGAAGGCGCGGCGTACCATCGTCGCCAAAAATTTGCATGTGGCGCCCGGTTTTATAGATATCCACACCCATTCCGACATCTCGGCCCCTTTCAATCCGTGGCAGTCCAGCGCCATCGCCATGGGGGTAACCTCCCAAGTCGTCGGCAACTGCGGCATCTCTCTCGGCCTAGCGCTTCATGACCCTCTCTTTGCCTTCGAACAGCGTTGGCTCGCCGCCTACGGCAAGCATATTGAATGGAGCAACCTCAACGAGTTTCTCCGCTACCTAGAAGAGCACGGCATCGGCACCAACTTCCTTCCCCTAGTCGGACATGGCACCCTTCGCAAACGTGTGATGGGTATGGCCGATAGGCTTCCCACGGACGAGGAGTTGCGTGCCATGTGCCGTCTCCTCGAAGAATCGTTGGAAGCCGGTGCTTGGGGTCTCTCCTCCGGTTTAGAGTACCTTCCTTCCGGCTATGCCGATGTGAACGAACTGGCCGCCCTTTGTAGTCTCGTGCGCAAATACAATGGCATCTATGCCACCCACCTCCGCAATGAGGGCGACACCCTCGTCGAATCGGTGCAAGAGGCCTTGGAGGTCGCATCCAAAGCCCAGGTTCCCCTGCAACTCTCTCATCATAAGGCAGAGGGAATAAAAAACTGGGGCAAAACCAAGATCACCTTGGCCATGGTAGATAGAGCGCGTGCGGAAGGCCTCGATGTCCAACTCGACCAGTATCCCTACCCCGCTTTTATGACCTCTTTGGTGGTGCAAACGCTGCCACGTTGGGCCCAACAAGGCACCAACGAGGAGATGGCCGCCCGTCTCAAAAACCCGCAATTTCGCTGTCAAATCGTTAACGAAATTCTTGCCGCCCATCCGGAATGGAACGACCTAGAGCCTTGGCAAAATATCCGGCTCGGGGTCTGCCGTGGCAAACCGGAGCTGCAGGGCCGCTCTATTGCAGAGTTAGCCCAAGAAAACCAAAAACACCCCGTCGAGTATGTACTCGATCTGATCGTTGAGACGGAGGGCTTTGTAAGCGCCATCAACTTCTCGATCGGCGAAGAGGATATCGTGCGCGTAATGCAACATCCCTACACCGCTATCGGCTCCGACGCCGTGGCCTCTCAGGTAAACGAGCGCTCTCTACAAGACCAGATTCATCCTCGTGTCTACGGCACGTTTCCCCGTGTGCTAGGGCGTTATGTTCGCCAGCAACAGGTGCTCTCCGAAGCGGAAGCCATCTACAAAATGACAGGCCTTCCGGCAACGCGAATGGGTCTTACCGATCGAGGATTTCTGCGAGTAGGCTGCTATGCGGATATCACCCTATACGATCCGCAAAGGGTGATAGATACGGCCACATTTGAACACCCTCATGCCTATCCCATCGGCATCGAGTGGGTTCTGGTAAACGGCACCGTCGCCCTAGAAAACGGCCGGCTCACCCACGCTTTGGCCGGCAAGGTGCTCCGCGCCAACACATGCCAGCCCCGCTAGCGGCGCTCAATGATGCTTACGGGGTCTAACGAGGCCAAACGGAAGGCGATTGTGGCCAAAGCGAAGAGCGCAATGGTGAGGGGCAGCGGCAGCGTAAAAACAAAAGCAGTAGGGTCAAAAATATCGAGCAGAAGCCCTTTGGGAGCGAGAAAAACCGCCCGAATGATCCAGAGTGTGCCTACCGTCAGCAGTCCGCCCAAAACCCAGCCACATAAACAGTAAAGGCAAACCTCTCCAAGCGCCCGTCTCAGCAAGAACCCGCGATGATAGCCTATCGCCGCCAGCATGGCGATCTCCGGCAAACGCTGCGAAAAATAGATGTTGGCCAGTAGTCCACAAACGAAAGCGATGGCAAATACGATAATGCCGATGGCCAGATTGAGAATAAGATAGAGATTAGAGAGAGCGCTCTCTGTTTCATGAACTAAATCGGCGAAGCGCCAAACCCGCACCTGGGTATGATCTACCACTCGCTCGATAGCCGCATCTAAGGCTCTCTGAGCGGCCGGTGAAGCGTTTGGGGCGAAGGCCAAATAGCCGACAAAACTGAACGGAGAGGTTTTATCTACCTCCGATTTTGAAGTGATGCCTAGCCATACCGAGCCGTGCAGCAGCCCCACAAGGCGGATAGGCACGGGTGCGTAGTCATCCAAAGAGTTCGGGTTCGCCAACACACCGCCTAAAGGCACTTTCAGATTACGGGCGACATCGTCCGATATCGCCGCCTCAGGCTGCCCCTCCCGCGGCATTCGCCCCGCTATCAACCGAACATGGCTGCGCTCCAAAAGCATCCGACGCCCGCCGGGACTAAGCCCAAAAATAGGAAAAGGCATTTTGCCGAAGATGGTTTTAATGAGCACCTGGTAAGAGTGGGCCGGATAAAGTGCACCGAGTTGGGGTAGTTTGCGGATGCGCTCTATTTGATCCGAAGGGATGTCGAGGGCATTACGAGGCGTTAGTCCCGTTAAATAACGATTATATCCATATAGAGTATAGATGGTCAACTGGATCGAGTCGACAATGGTAACCACACAGGCCACCAACATCACGGCCAGCATAATCACAAACACCAAAGGCGCCACTCTCGCCGGGTTACGGCGAAAATAGACTAACGGGTGCAGTGGGCGTATCATCTTGCTAAGTGGGACGTGTCGTTCAGCAAAAGCAGCCGAGCAAACGGCTCAGGCTCTCGTGGTTCCTCCTCTATCAGGCTTAAGGAGGCGTTATCTACCCAGATACGCGGCATAGACTCCATAGGCGCTTTTAGCGCATTACAGAAGAGAACTCGCAGGCTGCTGCCATGTCCCACAACGGCCACCTGTCCGCCGGAGGGAAAAGCCGCGCGTATGGACTGTAGGACCTGCAGCATACGCTGCCAAACATGACTAAGCGGCTCGCTGTTGGGAGGGCGATTGTGAAAGGAATCGCGATCGTAGGCCTCAAGGAGGGCCTTATCGCCACGGGCCACAATCTCGGCACGTGTTAGCCCTTCCCAATCTCCCAGCATAGTCTCTCTCAGCAACGGTGTGGCCTGCACGGGCAAGTTGAAACGGCGTGCAATGGCCTCCGCCGTTACACGAGCGCGTTGTAGATCGCTAGACCAAACGGCCTGCAGCGGTTGAGGAAGGGCTGCGAGACGAGCGGCTATACACTCTGCCTGCCGATGTCCCTCGGCATCGAGAGGGACATCGGTATGCCCTTGCATTCGCCCTTCCTCATTCCAGATGGTCTGACCGTGCCGAACGATATAGAGGCGCAGGCGTCCTTCTGGCACTCCGGATAGCCTCGTTCCTAAGGACGCGGTTTTGATGGGACGCCGGGGACACCGCCCGCCGGTGGAGCGGGTGGCTTAAACAGACGCGCACCTTTTGGCGGTACGAAGTGAAACACGGATGCGGGGATATTTGCCCCTATCTGCTGATCCAAAATCTCCGTATCAAGCCCAAGAACGGCGGAGTTTACCTGGTTAGGGTCCACAATGCGCATTAGGTGGTAGCTGCCCTGAGACACGGTAAGCTCTAAAGGCTTCACTTTCGCCCGCATCTCTGCGCTGACATCCGGACGCAGCGCCAGACCTACCTGTATCACGTAGGCGTTTTGCCCATGATACTGCAGCGTCTTCGTTATTCGAGCTGTTTTCAGATCAATGCCCAACAGGAGAGGATCGATGCTGCGAATAAACACAAAGGCCGGCGTTATCTGAGGCCCTGCAGGCTCTTGCATATACATATTCTGCACACTATCGTAAAGCGTGGTCTGTTTCCCATCAGAGCAGATAATGCGCACCACGCCGTTTTTCTGGGGCATTGCGGGGCCGCTGATGGTGGAATGCTCATAGAAGCGATTGGGCAAGGTTGCTTTTATTTCTCGCACCACTGTAAAAGTAACCACTTTTCGCTGGGACGATAGGCTTTTTTGATAGGTTCGCGCCGTAATGGAAAGGCTATGCGCGTTTTTGTAGAGATCGAACATCTTCTGCAAAACGGCAGAAGGTTTCGGTGAGGCGGCCAGGCTGACAACCGGTAGAGCGATGCCCACCAGACCGCAGGCAACACCGAGGTACTTAGGCATTCTCGGTTCCACGTAGGAACGCAAAACAGACAGGTTCATCTTTAAACGGTTTCTCCTAATGTTGCAAAAGCAGAGCTTAGTATACCAGCTTTTTTCAAGCTATCGTTCCACCACGCTCACGCGCAGTTCGTGGCTGCCATCCGCACAGGCCATTTCATAATAGTAGAAAAGCTCATTCCCCACCGGCAGAACGTCTATATAACGCAGGGAGCCACTGCCATAAGGAGAGCGAAGAACAGGGCCGTGTGGAGAAAGCGAACGGTAATGTTGTAGATCGAACGTAATCGCCAAACCGGTCTGCTCCTCATAGTTCTCCTCCACAGAAGCGCTTCCATCGTAAAAGGCGAGAAAGCCCCCCTCTTCTAAGGGCAAAAGGGAGCCGAGCCGGCGGCAATAGCCGTCCCATTGCCGTCCTTTCTCCAAGTTAGCGGGGAGAAGTGTCGCCTGCTGTGGCGATACATCTCCTAGCCACTGAAATAGGCGCCCATCACCGCTAATGGCCGCCGCACTTCGCGACTCGGTAAGCCCCGTGTTGTAGATATCCCCCGTGGCATGGCGCATGGCTTTCTGTCCTTCCGTGAGGTTGGGCAAGGGAACGGCATAGCTCAGTAACAGGTAGATCATACGTCCTATAAGAAAGGCACAGGGGTCTTTAACCCCCTCACATGCCAAATCATCCGGGGAGAACAGCGGCGATACATGGCTCGCCTCAAAATTTTCAGGAGCATCGGCTTCGATCCACCCCACGTACCAGCGGCCATCGGCGGCAGAGGCGTAGCTCAGGTAGAGCAGCCAACAACCATCTGGGGCCTGTATCAGCGAGCCGCGCTCCACCGAAAGCGCATTGAGAGAGTCCTTGGAAATCGCCCAGATATCCTCAAAAGTCACTCCGTTACTGCTGGCAGCGATGCGACATTCCACCCCGCGCCCGAGTTCGGCGGGGCGACGCACGCGATAGACCAGATAAAACGTGTCTGTTGCCGGGTCGAATGCGGCCGATGGCGCTCCCATCCACCAGCCCTTTCCTCTCTGCTGGGGCGCACGCACCAGGAGTCCCTCCTTCGGATCAAAGAGGGGCACGGCTCCAAACTGCTTGCCTTTCCTCAATGACATGCCAATACTCCTCGATGTCTATCTGCGAAACAACGGCATTCATATTTTATGGCCTACCCCTTCTTTACACCGGCCACCTTAAACCTCCGACATTCTGCCGTAAAGACGTAGGCGGTCGCCTATCTTCCAGCCGGCCAAAAGTGTGGGCAGCAGAAAGTTGCCGGCAATGAGAAGCGTTAGAGAGCTAGCCCCGCCGGATGGATTGCTGGGACGATAGATCAGCCAAAACAGAGCCGACAGCAGGAAAGCGCAGCCATAGACCATCAGCAGCGACCGAGAGAAACGCCTCCGGAATCGAATCCATTGCCATGCTGCCCCCAGCAGGTAGACTGCAAACGATAGCCCGACCCAAAATAGGGCCAAGAAGGCAAGTAGGGCTGCTATAGGCAACTTTCTATGACGGCTCACATAAATCTGAGCGCACTGCGATAGGGGGTGCAGCCGTCCATACAGCGATAAAAGCAGCCCGGAGAGAAAGCCTCCGAATATCAGAGCAAAAATAAGGTTGAAAGAGATGTCGGAAACAAGCCGCTCGCCGGGAAAAAGATAGAGCAGAGCGAAGACGCACGCCAGAGCAAAAGCGGCCGCAACGGCGACAACAGCCAAAAATACCTCGCGTTCCATTCCCTCGAGGGCTTCCCACACGGAGACTCTATGCGATTGCGAGAGGGTTACACGTGGCCTTGCGCTGCGAGAGCGCTCCTTGATGGTGAGGCGTTCGAGCTTAGCCTGTGCCTGGTGGTTGTTGGGGTTAAACTGCACGGCGTAGGAGTAGGCGGCTATGGCGTTCTCCTTGTCGCCGCGCCGTGCCAGCAGATCACCAAGCAGCTCGTGGGCGGGCGATAGCGTCACGTTCAACGCGATGGCCTGTCGGCAGAGGCGCTCCGCATCTGCATAGCGCCGCGTGTAGAACGCAACCTGGGCCTCATGCAGAAACTTCTCCGCCCTTGCCGCGCGGCTGGTTGCGGTTGTTTGTGAAGCGAAAGGCGCCTGCCGCGGGCGTGAGGATGTCTCTTCGTGCACCACACGCCCAAAGCCGTTGAAATCCACTTTCGGCCGTGAGGCAGAGGTAGAGGGTTTCTGCGTCGAAGCCGTACGAGGCTTGGCGGAAGGGGCGGAGGGTTGTTGCAGACGTGTGGCCATGAATAGACGCTCCGTATCGTAACGAGAGCGCCTTTCCGGATCGCTCAGCACGTCATAGGCCTCGTTGATCTCGGTGATCTTGCGGGCCGCCTCCGGGGTTGGATTTACATCGGGGTGATAACGCAATGCCAACTCACGGTAGCGCCGCTTTATCTCCTTGACGTCGGCCGAAGGGGCTACACCTAAAATGGCGTAATAGTCTTTAGATGGACTCTCCATGCTCCTCCACTTGCTTTAGCCTCCCGCCGAGGTGACGCCGGCAGCGTAACCACCGTAGAATCGGATAATAAACATGCCCACCATGATCGCCACAAACAGAAACACGATAACACCTACAGCAATAGCCCATTGCCTTGCTTTAACCTGCCCCTCTTGCTCATAATAGTCGGCGGTTTTCTGCAGAATCTCCTCCAAATTCCCACTCGCCTCACCGGTTCGGAGCATGTTCAGAGCAACCGGATCGAGAAACCCCGAACGATGCAAAGCATCGGAGACCGCACCGCCCCACTGGGCTTGGCTCATGGCCTGCAAGGCGGCGTTTCTTAATAGAACGTTCCCACTGGCCTCCCCGGCAATACGCACCGTCTCCGACATAGGAAAGCCGGCATGGTAAAGTGCCGCATAGGTTCGGAGAAACTTCGCCGTCGCAAACGTCTTCACCAATTTGCCCAGCCCCGGCAAGCTCGTTTTCACGGTGTCGTACGCCTCTCGAACGCCCTTTATGTTGAACAGGAAGAGCCGAAAGATTATCACCAACGCCACGAAGGGCAGAAGCAGCTCCAACCCAAAAACCACCGTGTCGTTGAGATATTGAAGAAACGAATACTGTGCCTTGCCAAGCCCACTTAGCACAAGCTCGGAGATCGCCGGCATGTTCGTGCCTAAAAAGCCACGACCAAGTATCATGAAGGCAACAAAAATGACCAGCTTGGGATAGAAGGTCTCCATGCGCAACACCCGTCGCAACGCCACTTCGTGCTCCACATACTCGGCAAGTTGGCGGAACACGTCGTCAAGCATGCCCCCCTGCTCCGCTGCATGTACCATCGCCACATGCATCTGCGGAAATATCCATGGGTAACGCGCCATCACCTCCGACAGTCTTCCGCCCCGCTCGGCATGCAACTTCATGTCGCGAATAACCTTTTTTAGCTGCCCATTCCGCGTGTTAGCTTCTAGAGCGCTCAGTGCCTGGTAGAGGGACATGCCCGCGTTGATAAGAGCCGCGAATTGGCGGTAGAACTCCACCATGTTCCCAAGGAACACGCCGCTCCAAACCGGGTAGATGCAGGTCTCTAGGAAGCGCTGATACAGCGAAGAGCTTTTTAGCCCACCGGAGCGTTCTATAACCCCTCTTTCACGCACCGGGTAGGCGGCAGAGGCCACGGTGGCTGCAGAGCCGGCGCTTTGCGGGGCGTTCATAGAAAGCGTTGGCGCCGCCACGGACTGGGTTGGTTCCACTATGGTCTGATTCGGCGGGGCCACCGGCCCGCCCCGTTCCCAAGGTTGAATAGGCAGGTTTTGCGTAGGCTCTGGCTCGGAAAGGGGCGCTAACGATGCGGGTTGATTACTCCAAGGGCTTGCCAGTTCAAGCGTTTGCGACGGCATAGGGGATTGTAATAGCTCCAAACGCGTCGGCGCATAGCCCATCTGCCGCAGCTGCTCCGCTGCCACCGCAAGGTTTTCGGCCTCCAAAGTGCCGTCTAACAGGCGACCCTGTCCGTCTTTAGCCTGATAGGTATATGTCGGCATGGTAATGCCTCCTCTTCGGAAGGTTCCTAGCTTCCGAAATACTTGTCCACAAAGTGGAACATTCCGTTAAAATAGGAGTAGACAAACCAGAGAAAGGCGCCTCCTCCCAATACGAGCATGGCGGTTATGCCGATATGAAGCATGGCATGGCGCACCTTACCGGTGCTATCGAGCACCAGATTCTGATAGTAATCGGCAACCTGGTCGAGGCTTTCCGGCACCCGTCCTGCCTGATGGCCGGTAAGAATCAGGCTTTCGATCTGCCCTGTAAAGAGACCTGTGGCCTGAAAGGCTTCGGGAAACGAAGCGCCGCGCTGCATGAGGGCGGCAGCTTGAAGAAGGCGTTCGCGCATAATCGCGTTCGGGGTGGCTGCAGCAGCGCTTTCCCATGCGGTTCCGGGCGCTACCCCTGCATGATAGAGCCGACGCAACGTCCGCGTGAAGCAGGCCAAGCTAAACTGCCGCTGCAACAGCCCAAAGGGCGGTGTCTTCAGAGCCAGCGCATCGAGGTAACGGCGATACTCCGGCAACTGCATCCAACGCCCTATGTTGACGGCCAGCAGCAAAAGGCCTACGGCAGCCGGCAGATAGATGAAAGCCACACGCTTAAGATACAGCATAAGCCCTACTTTGTAATCCATGCTGCTGAAGAGCGAGGGGAAGAAGGGAATGACAATAGCCACGGAAAACAGAGCGCTGATCGCAAGCAACTTCGGCAACCACGAGCCGCGATAGAGGGCGATATTTTGCTCGTAGGTTTGCGCTATCTCCGGCAGCATCACATCTAGAAAACCACCAAGCTCCCCAGCAGCCACCGCGCCCGTAACGTGCTCGGGAAAAATGCGCGGGTAGCGCTTCATAACCTCAGAGATAGGCCTTCCCGCCTGTGCCGCCGTCATCATCTCCCTAATTACCAGGCCTAGGTTCCTATTGGGCGTGCGCCGCCCTAACTCCTCCAACGCATTATAAAGCGTGTGGCCACCGAGAACCAACGTGGCGAACTGCTGGAAGAAGACCAGCAGATCGTGCGTGCTAACCCCGCCGAGCTTAGAGGAGCTTTGTGGAGATGGGCGCGTCGTAGGCGATTTGGCCGTTGCCTGTAGGCGTGCCGCATTGCCGGTGAACACGACCTTACGAGGCTCGTTTCCAACCTCTTGTAAGCGCGTTGAGATCGGTACTCTCGACACAACAGGCTCGTTGAACGCCTGAGACCGCTGCATGGGCGCCGGCTCCAACCCCGTTAGACGGGTGGCATCAAAAGCATTCGACAGACCACTATTCGGAGAGGCCGGTGCTAATGAGACAGGACGATAGCCTTGTTGCTGTAGACGCCGATGCACCTCTGAAGCATCTCGCCCCTCTATCTTGCCCACAACGGTCTTGCCTGTTGCATCAACGGCTTCATAAAAAAACTGTTGCATTCTCTCTAAGCTCCTTGCCATCCTGCCAGCGTTTGCGCGTAACGGCGCAAAGGTTGGCGCTGAATGCATTCGCTGGCTACAAGCTGCCCTAGTTCACGCCCGTCCGGCAGAATGAGGTCGGCGGCGATATCCCACAACGGGATAACCACGAAGGCCCGCTTCGACATCTCGGGATGAGGCACCTCTAAAAGCTCCGTCTTTATCCTCTCGTTCGCATATAGCAGAATATCTATATCTATGGTGCGCGGCCCCCAAGAAATGTTCCGCTCTCTTCCCCCCTCCGCTTCAACGCGTTGTATCTGTTCAAGCAGCTCCATCGGTGACAGATAAGTGCGTATTCTTATCACCGCATTGAGGTGCGGAGGGTAACGGCTTGCATCCTCCGGCTCTCTACCTAGATGGGGCGATTCGTAAACCGGCGAGACCTCCTCTATGGTTATATCGCCTGTTTTGGCCAGTCGCTTGAGGGCTGTTTGTAAATTCCGTAGCCGATCGCCTAAGCTCGAACCTAAGCCGAGATAGGCCACCACCTCCCTCACCTCCATATACTACTACTCCATCGCGCAAGCCTCTGTTTCCATCCTCTATATCTATGAAGTCTCTCCATGTCGCCTTGTAAGGCGACAGAGGACAGCCTAAGTCGCCCTAGCCCTCAGTATATAACCTCCCTTCTTTTAAGATGATTGATGTATCCTTCCCCCATGCGCCTCCGACATACCCTCAGCCCCTGACTTCGGCCTGAAGGCAGCCCGTCAATAGTTTCATCACCCAACCGGCCACAACCACAGCAAGGGCAAGCTGCAGACTTTAGAAGGTGCTAGTCAACTGCTAGCGTGCGGAGGTCGTTGTGGAGAGGCTTTCGCGATACAATGCGGCCAACTGCGAGGGCGTCACCGCCACGTAGTCCGGCCCTAAAATTTTAAGCATATCGCGTAAGTCCTCCAGTTTTGTGCTCCAGTTCATCACAAAAACGTTGATGAAAGCCGGGCGCACATCCCCTATGCGCTGGCGTATCTCGTTGGCAAGCGTCTCTCCACTGCCTCCGCTGGTAACGGCACGAAACACCTCTTGACCGCTCGGCAGCCGATATGTCAGCCGGTCGTAAGAACGCTCTCCCTGATAACCGTAGTCCGCCATGATAAAAGAGACCTGCGGCAAGTTGCCTGCCACCTTCGCGATGGCCTCTGCATCCACCCCCATCAGCCGCAGCGTGTGCATGTCCATACGCCTCATATATTGCCATGTGAGATCGTAGAAGGAGCGAAAGGCCGCATCCCGATTCTTAAGGGCTGTCGCCCAATCCGGTGGATAGATGTAGCCCACGCCCGATACGTCGCAAATAAACTCGTCGTTCGGTGTGGCATGTTGATAGTACCACTTTACCCAAGTCGGTGCACAATCAATGAGTGTTGGCCCCATGCCCCAACCGATGGGAATGGAACCGTGCAGCGGATTCTCGAAGTAATGCCGGAAGAAATCGCGCCAAGTACATAGGTTATCGCCATCCGACATCGTAATGGCCAGGTAGACCTTAGAGCGGTCGAGCGGAGGTGGGGATGGTGATGGAGACTGTTGAATATGAGCGAGCCGCACCCCACTGTAAACCGAAAAGTTGGCCACATAGTCGCTCACGGTGGTGATCTTACCGAAGCGGCTGGCCAGAGCCACTCCAGGGCCTTCATCAATGCCGATACCCTCGCCATGCCAATAAAACCCGTGCACCACCGCATCCAGCGGCATGTGGGCAAAAAGATATTTGATCTGCTCCAATTCCGCCCCCATATCGGCACCCGGCAGGTTCTGGGCACGCGGCCCTGTAATCCAAAATGTGATGCCTTTGGCGGCTATGATGTAGTCAATGGCGCCGCTATCGAGAATGGTGGGGTCTAGACAGAGCGCGAGATAGGGATTGAGATGGGGCAAAAGCTGTGTATTCAGATAGTGCAGCGCATCGGCATCGTTCTTGAACCGGCCACGAAGGTCTTGACGTATCGGCAGGTGGAGCTGTGCGGCCAACTGCGGTGTCGCCACCACCAAATTATCTATCGCCGCAATATCCACGGCGATATCCGGGCTTACATACACCTTCGGGTCGGGAATAACCGCGCCGTGTATCTCCGAGCGGAAACGATTGACAAGCGACAGTGGGTCGTTCACATAAATAGGAGCGCCGGTCTCACCCTGTTTTTGCATCTCTTGTAGCCAAAACCGGTCGGAATCCTGAGAGATCGTGTAGATGCGCGGTTTTGTTCGATTGACGATGCCTTGCAACGAGTAGAGGAGCACCTTTTGATCGAATGGGAGATCGCCTATCTCTGCCACATAAAGATGCTTGGCAGGCGGTGGCATTTTCGGCTGCAGTGTGGGATAGGGTCGTGGAGGACTGGGCAACACCACGTCACGGTAGATGGGCGGAGGCGGCAGACGATCGAGCACGGCAAAAGCCTGTTGCACCTGCTGTGCGGTCAAAAGGTGTTTCTCGGCAAGAGCTGCCAGAGTGCCGCGCGCAAGCATCTGCTCCGTATCCCAGGCGTCGTAATCGCTGTTTTCGGGAAGGTGTGTCCATACATCTACCGCTCCATTGAAAGCGGCGTCATGATGCACAATGATGGCGGCAACCGGCTCCTCCCCTTCCACGAAGATCGGGATCACCCGATCTTCTGGCGGCAAAGTGGAGACATCGAGCGTTTGAGCATAGGAGGTCTGCCCCCAATTCCGATGGAGCGCCCCCAAACCCAGCGGGTCTTGTGGAGCAAGGCGAAGCGGCGCCTGCGGCCCATCCTTAAATCCGCCCACGCCCATTCCCTGAGGGCCAAAGAGGGCCGGATCACTATTATGTCCTTCATCCACCCATCCTCTCTTTGCATCGTAGATCACCGCGTGGGTGAACGGCACCCCGGACAGGATAAGACAGCCTCCGGCCTGATGGAAAGCGCGAATGTTGGCGAACGCGCTCGCAGGGTAGGTATTTCCATAGGGGAGAACGAGCGCTGCATACCGATGGATATTGAAACGTGTTGGGTCGGCCAATGCAGCGGTATCTAGTCCCTCCGCGGCAATTCCCACCCTGCGCAGATCGGCCACAATGTGGGCTGGCGATGTTGCGATAGGCACCATGTAGTAAGGAAATCCGCTCTGTTCATACACAGCCACACGCAATGTAGGTTGCGCCTCCGCGGAGCGAATCAAACCAAGCCCAAGAACCATTCCGCAGAGAAGCATCACAGCTTTTTGTAACTTCGTCACCCGTCTCGACTCCTTATATCCACTCTAATCTGCATATTTATTACAAAAACGGCTTTGTCCTGCTCAAGGCGCTTTGTCCGACGTTGGCACGGCCAGCACCGCCACCTGATAGGCGATATATCGCTTTGCCACAGCAAGCAGTTCGTTGGCGGTTACCGAGTGAATACACTCTGGCAAACACTGCAGATAGTCGGCCCCTAGGCCCATGGCAGCATACCACCCCAGCAAGAACGCCCTATCGCTTACCCGCTCCAAAGCGAGTTCTGTATGGGCGATGGCCATATTGCGCGCCCTTTCCATCTCTTCCTCCGAAGGCGGGTTCGTAAAGAGGGCCTGCAGTTGTGTTTGAAGGAGATGAAGCATCTGCTCGGCTTTGATGGGGTTGCCCTCCCGCTCTCTTGACGCATCCCACTGCGCGTATAGCACAAAAGGGCCGGAGGTCGTTGCCGAATAGTCGGCTCCTACCTGGTACCCTATTCCAAGACGGTCGCGCAACTGCATAAAAAGCCGCGAAGCATGGCCTAGCCCCAGCAAGGCCTGCAGCACGAGAAAGGCCGGATAGTCCGGGCTGTCCACTCTAGGGGCGGCCGTCACCACCAACGCATAGGCAGCCGATCCAGAAGCCGGCACCCGGAGCAAGTCGCTTTGCGGAGTTTGAGGCGGGGGCGCTGCGTAGGCAGCAGCCGGCAGACGGGTGTTTTGCATTGGCTCGTCGAGAAAGGCCTCAAAATCGGTTTGAGCCTGTTGAAGGTTAAAGTCTCCGGCAACGGCAATGAAGATGGCCGATGGCTGGTAACGCTCCAAGAAATAGCGTTTGGCCCGATCGGGGGTTACCTGTTCAAGAACCGCTTCAGGCGGCTCGATCCTGAGACCGAGTGCACCTTGTGCTGCCGCTACGGCCGACCGATAGGGATCGTCCGCCCGCTTCTGCCTTTCCTGAAGTATATCCTGCAAGGCCTTTTGTAAAGCGGATGGAGGAAAATCGGCATGAAACAGAATGTTGCCTAGCATGTCGGCCACATTATCGAGCTGAGTGCGATCGGTCAGGCAGCTCAACGCCACATAGTCGGGCGTATAGAGCACGTTTAGCACGCCGCCCGTTTTCAGGAAAAGCATCTTCACTTTGTCCGCCGTCCGTTCGGAACTACCGTAAACGAGGGCGTGGGCAACCATCAGCCCCTCCGCCTGGCGTAGCGGCAAGCTCTCACGAGGTGTTCGCACGAAAAGGCTGACGGCCACAAAATGCGAAGAGGGATCGGGCTGCAACAGGACGTGCATGCCGTTATCGAGAGTCATTGTCTGCACGGCCGTGCTCAAAGCAAATGAGGCATGCACAAGAGAGATGCTCAGCCCGAAAGCGAGCATTAGGAAGAAGCTCCTCCTCAAGGCCGACTCCCCGCCGGCGCATTCGTAGAGGACGCCGGTTCCATTATCACCGTGAAGGCGTTCTGCGGGTTTAGGTAGCGGCTCAGGAACGACTGTATATCCTGTAAGGTGAGGTTTTGTAGGCGTTCCCGCAGCCGATCTGGTAGGTCTCCATCGGTTGTAAGCGCCTCTCCGATGGCTGCAGCATAGCCCTCATCGGTCTCCGTCTGATAGTCTAAGCGACCGATAGCGCGTTGCCTCGCCTCTAAAAACGGCTCCGTTGGCACGGACAGGCGCAGTTGCTGGAGAAGATGGATCAGCTCCAATCCTCTTTGTCTCAGCCGCTCTTGCGAATCGGCACGAAAGGTAAGGATATATAAACTCGGATCGCGACGTGGTGAGAAATGAACCTGCAGATCGGCTTCAGGGTCGTGATCGGCAAAGACCATCTGCAGTAGATTCGCCACCACAAAACCGGCAGCTACCATCGTTTTATTGGCCGCTCGGGGCGCCCGCAGCGCAACACCGGCCATCCATTGAGCACCGCTCCCTTTTACCGTTAAAAGAGCAACCTCCGGCCACTGCGGCTCCTGCTCCACTAAGGTTTGTGGTGTTGTGGCTGCAGCGACCTGCCAGCCGCCAAAAACCTGCTCCACTTCCGGAAGCGCCTGCTTCGGCGTCACGTCTCCAACGAGCACGAGCACAGAGCGATCGGGGGTACAGCAGCGCTGATAGAAGGCCATGAGGGTATCGCGTGCGCGTAAGGCGATTCCTTCCGGCGTACCGCCCGGAGAACGATGGTAAGGGGCCTTGCTCGAATAGGTGTGCGTATAGAGCAAAGTTATAAGACGATCTATGGGGTCGGCCTCACGATGGGCGAGTTCGTCTAAAATAATCCCTCGCTCCTTCTCCATCGCCGAATCGGGCAGCGCTGCATGTTGTGCCACGTCCCCGATAATATGTAACACCGGCGCGAAATGCGCCACCTCCACCGTGGTATAGATGTGTAAGGCATCAGGGCCGGTCTCTGCATCGAGGCTCGCGCCGAAACGCTCGGCGGCAACATCGGCCCCCTCTCCAGGTCGCTCGGTGGTTCCTCGAAATAGCATATGCTCTAAAAAGTGCGCTGCTCCGTCCTCACCATTGCGCTCTTCCCTTGCTCCTGCCCGCATCCATAAGTCTATCGCGACCAGAGGCACGGAATGCCGTTCTTTTACCACCACCGTTAGCCCATTCGAGAGACGGATGAAGAACAAGGGGTTGCTTTGGGCCTTACAAACTTGCCAAGCCCCTAGAACCAGCCAAAAGCAGAGGAGGTCTATGGCGAAACGGGTTTTCATGATGAGCGCATTGTACCGCAAATCTGCGGTTTGAGGGTAGTTGCATCCAAATGTAGGGGTCATACATCCTCACCGAAACAAGAGTGGAACCTTTTAACGCCATGTACAGAACTTTTACGTTGCAATCCTTGACAAAAAAGAGAATATAATGTACTTTGGTCTATATTCTGTGAGAAGGTTTAGCACCTCATGAAGCGTAGCATTCGTCTTGCTCTGCTACTAGCCATTTTACCTCTGGCACTCTCGTTTGCAGCGACCGTGCAAGCGATTACTACCTTGCTCGATAACGATAAACGCCTTCAACAACCTGTCTCCGCCTCCGTAGCCTATACCTCCTTAGCTCAATTCCTGCGGACGTTCTCGCAACAAGCCCACGTCCCCCTCCGCATTGACCCAAAAGAACCCTACTCAGGAACCGAAATCTGTGCCTTCTTCCAACAACAACCCCTCGGCAACGTGATGAAAGCCCTCCGCTCCCTCCTTAGCTACCAACACGCCGAATGGCTCTAGGAGAAAGAGGGAAACGGCTATCGTCTGTTGCCCACCGCCGATGCCATCGCCTTACCTCAACGCTTTCAGGAAGAGATGGATGCCGACTTCTTGGCAAGACTGCATGAGAGCGCCATCCTCGCCGCCATGACCCCAGAAGAACGGCTGCGACATCTTAAAGAGGTAATGTATGTCTGCGGGATAGACGACCCACTGTTCTGTCAGGAACAACATATTGACCCCAAAAAGGATGCCGAATACTTTGCCAAAGAAACCCACTTCTTCTGGTGCTGGTTTCATTTAATAGACTCCGGCCTTCCACCGGATACGAAGCAACTGCTTTTATCGGGCCAACCGGTTACGCTTTCTTTTAACCAACTTCCTTCGGATGTGCAGCAAGCAATAATATGGGACTGGCAGACCATGCCTGACGGGTCTGATCAACCCGCTTGGGTAACGATACAGATCGCCAATGATCACCCTGGATGGGACACCACTTGGAATGTGGAGAAGGCTATTTGGATTCGCATCCACAATTCTACCGCTTCACCGGCAGTGCTTCATGCTACCGGTCAAAGCGCTTGGCGTTGGTATAAGCGGTGGCTGTTACCTGAAGATGCCCCCTCCGACCCTCAAGAACTCCAACCCCTTCCTAACGGCTTCCCCTACCAACCCCAAGTGACGCCACTACCCCCTAACCCTGACCCTAAAACCCTCGCCAAACTTAAACCCGTCACCAACTGCACCCTCCTCGACAGAATGCAAGAGATCGCTGCCAAACTCCACATCCCCCTCCTCGCTACCCTCCCCTATGACCCAGAACAGATTTACGGCCAACTTACCCTCAACCCGCCCAAAACCCTCGCCGACTACCTCCAGGGCTTCTCCACCTACCCCGAAAAATGGCTCTACCATAAGTGGAACAGTGGACTGCTCCTCGTTAGCTACCCACGATGGCCCCTCGACCAAGCCGCTTCCCTCCCCGAATACCTCCTCCAACTCCTCCGAAAAAACCTCCAACAACAAGGCCTCTTCACCCTCTCACTCCTTCGACAGCTCTTTGCCCAAATGACCCCCTTCCAACAACATGCCTTCGCCCAACGCTTTATCCCCCAAGCCGACCCCCAAGGGCATTTTCCGGTGTTTCTCTTCATGTTGGCTCACCCCGAATTAGAGAGTGCTTCGGGCATGCCTCTTACGCCTGCTTTGACCCTGGAAGTCGAGAACCTGCATCTACCTGCCTATTCGGCTTGGCATAAGGAGGTGTTTGTGGCGTTGAAAGTCTCGGTGTTTGACAGAGATATATGGGGTCGGCTTATGCGTGAGTTTCGGTTGGTCGGGGAGACAACCGACCAGAGGTGGGTACCGTTAGAGGGAATATTGACGGGAGCGGTTCCCTCTTCCTTCTGGCAAACAGAAGAGATTCCACAAAAGTAAACCTTTTAGCAGAACAAAATTTGGCGGCGCCTCCTCAGCGCTCTTTAGAGCAGGGAGGAAGTGCCGCATAGCTCGTAGTACCGGCCTCCTTTCCATCCAAGCCCCATGTTTTGGTATTAAGGAAGATTTAGGGTAAATTGATACTGCTTTGCAACGGAGAGCTACGATGCGAATCCTTGGTCTTCATATTGGTAGAGAGAAACTGCTTTCCTTTTCAGATTTTTGCACTCTTATACGTCGTGCGGCACAAGAGGCCCACCCGGCGGCCAAGTTTGCCCCGGCGGCCAACGGGTTCACTATTGTGCTCGATGGGCGCGTGCAAACCTGCAACCTGCGCGGCCTTTATGCTGCCTACTGCAAAGAGCCGCAAAAGCGAGACGCCCTCATCATGGAGTTTCTCGATTCTTTAGAAACGGAGGCACCGGCGGGCACCTGGTACGATACTCAAGCGATGCTGCGTCCCTCCCTGCGCAGCCGTGAATTTCTCGCCGATGCCCAACGCAGCCTTCAACGCCAAAAAGTGCCCGACAGCCTCCCGGCCGTTCACTTTCTTGGAGAGCTTTATGTCATCGTAATGGCCGAACATCGCAGTCGTATCTGGGCGGTTACCCAAAACCTCTTGGATGGATGGGGCGTAACCGTTGAACAGGCTTTGGAACAGGCCATGAGCAATATGAGCATTATGGCGTTTCCGAATATCGTGAGCGTGATGCATGGAGGGCCGCTTAATCAAGAAGCCGGCTTCGTCTTTGAAGGCAACTACCTTACATCGAGTTGGCTTCTTTTCGAGCGATTTCGCAACTACGTGGGGCAGCGTCTGCAAAGCAACTTCGTGATCGCGGTGCCGAATCGAAGCCGCCTCATCGTGGTTCGCGACGACATGCCCTCCCTTATTGCCAGCGTACAGCAGGCCAACCGGAATTTTCACCTCCAACCCTATCCGCTCACCAATCAACTCTACCATGTGGATATTCGGGCAACGGGCGGCATTGTCTCGGTCTATCAACCTCATGGTGAGGGGGAACGGCTCTCGCCCGATAGCCCCTTCGCCGGCGCCGTATGGCAAAACCTCTCCTTGCCCAGTATATCGCAAGAGGCTCAGGGGCTTCCTCAGCCTACCCCTATGAATCCTTGGGAGAGTTTTAGCGAACCTACCGAGGAATCGGTCTAACCATGTTAAAACAGATATTGAACGAGCTGGTATTAGGCAAAAACCTCACCCGCGAACAGGCAGCCCAGCTTATGCAGCTCCTGATGGAGGGAGAGGCAACCTCGGCACAGATAGGAGGGCTGTTGGTGGCCTTGCGCATGAAGGGTGAAACCGTAGAGGAGATCACCGGTTTTGCCCAAGCCATGCGCACCCGCCTTCAGCCGGTTCAACCACAAAGCACCCCCCTATTAGATACCTGCGGAACCGGCGGAGGGCGTTTTCGCGTGTTCAACGTCTCGACAGCCGTCGCCTTTGTGCTTGCTGCAGCCGGTACCCATGTGGCGAAACACGGCAATCGCGCCGTATCCGGCACGTGTGGAAGCGCCGACGTGCTTGAAGCTCTCGGTGCACGTATTGACCTTAGCCCCGATCAATGTGCCCGATGCATAGATGAGATCGGGGTGGGTTTCCTCTTCGCCCCCCTTCACCATCCGGCCCTTAAACATGTGGGTGGGCCGCGGCGTGAGTTGGGCCTTCGCACCGTCTTTAATCTTCTCGGCCCACTCGTCAACCCGGCAGGAGCAACCCTCCGCCTCATGGGCATCTATGATGCAGAGCTTTGCCGAACGGCCGCCGAAGCCCTGCACGCACTCGGTACTGCAAGTGCCATTGTAGCTCACGGAAACATCGGTGTTGGGGAGATCGCCACCGTGGGCACTACCCTTATCGCGGAGTTGAGGGACGGGCAAGTCGAAACCTATACCCTTAGCCGACGTGACTTTAGGCTTTCATCGGAGGAACCTTCTTTAGAAGACCTCACTCCAGAGGCCACGCCGGAAGCCAACGCAGCGCTTTTGCGTCGTGTCCTTACGCCCCAACACGACGATGCCACAACGCGCGCCAAACGCGAGCTGGTGGCCGTTAACGCCGCCGCCGCTCTGCGCGTCTGCGGCTACGTGGAAAACTGGCCGGATGCCCTTCAGATGGCACAAGACCTTATCGCCTCTTGTAAGCCTTTGGAGACTCTTGAACGCTTTGTGGCGTTTACGCACCAAGTCTAACCGCCCTTGTCTCTCTATGGCCTAAGCGAAAAAAACCCGACCAATGCACCAGAGACATGAAACCGACATCGTTGCCCATGCGCTATAATCAAACAGGCCGTGCCAAGCCCTACCCTAAAACGAGAAACTAGGATACCGAAACGAGGACGAACCCGATGAGCATGCTCTCAGAGATACTGGCCACCAAACGCACCGAAGTGGCCTACCGCGCAGAACGCACCCCTTTACAGCTCCTTCAAGAGCGCCTTATTGATGCCCCTCCCCCTCGTGATTTTGTGAAGGCGCTGCGTCAAACGCCAGGCCCAACTCTCATTGCCGAGGTAAAAAAAGCTTCGCCCTCGAAAGGTATTATTCGGGCAGACTTCGATCCTATCGCCATTGCAAAAGCCTATGCCGAAAACGGTGCCGCTTGTCTCTCAGTGCTCACCGATGAACCCTACTTCCAAGGGAAACTCGACTATCTTACCAGCATTCGTGAGGTCGTTTCCCTGCCTCTCCTGCGAAAAGACTTTATGATAGACCCATGGCAGATTGCGGAGAGCCGCGCTGCCGGCGCCGACGCTATCCTGCTTATTGTGGCAGCCCTCTCGCCCTGCATGCTGCGCGATCTTCTTCGGCTCTCCCAAGAATACGGCATGGCCGCCCTTGTGGAAGTCCATGATCGGGAAGAGCTATATGAAGCCCTTGATGCCGGTGCTAACCTCATCGGCATCAATAACCGCGATCTCCATACCTTCCAAACCTCCCTAGCCGTCACCTTCGACCTCCTTAAAGAGCTTCCACCCGATCCCAACCGAACTATCGTTAGCGAGAGCGGCATTTTCACCCATGACGACGTAATGCGGCTGGGCGAGGCCGGAGTTCATGCCGTGCTTATCGGTGAAGCGCTTATGCGCGAGGCCGATGTAGGAGCCAAAGTGCGTGAGATTCTCGGCCGCTAGCCCAGTTGGCTACGGTGTCGGCTCGTACTTGGGCGCGATGCAAACGGTGATCTTTGGGCACACATAGAGAAAATCGTCGGGAACGATGGTTTGCCAAGGAGGCGCGCCCCAAGGCGGCCCGGAGCCAAAACGAACCCGCCTATAATCAGGGGGAATATCGGCTAGAAAACGCCGGGCAGAGGGCAACCCAAGCCGCAACGGATGCATGGTCTCAACGTTGGAAAACACGACCGCATCGGGCGGCGGCGACAACACAGACGGGTCCCATTCCTCAGAGGGGATACGCAGCTGAAATCGGGTGTCTTCTACGGCCGCCTTTGCGCGTTGAACGGGAGACGGCAGTCCAAAGAGCGGAGATAATGGAGGCGAGTAGAACCATGGGATTGTGGCAAAAGCAACCGAGGCACCTGGGGGCAAAACGCGCCAAAGATAGTCAGCAGCCCGATCCTGCGGTGTGGGCGCAATCATTCGCCGCACCCATCCCAAGGATAGCAGAAGCGTTAGCAGCGCCACCATCACAAAGAGGCCCTGTCGCAACCGCCCTCCGGCGCTGTTTTTTTGCCAAACCGCCTCTAAACCTCGTGCGGCCAGCACGGTGAGGGGAATAAAAAGCGGTAAGGTATAACGTGCAAACCGCACCGCGGAGAACCCGATGATGAGAAAATAGAGGCCTGTAAACAGCAGCAGCAGCTTGTCGCCCATCGTGCGACGCCTCCATGCCACCACCACGCCCCATAAAGCCGCGGCATAAAGGGGAATTCCTAGCCCCCACGGAAAGGAGATAACCAGGTGATACCACCACCCCGGTCCGGTACGCACAAACAACAGTCCATGCCCCTGACGCGAGTGAACAAAAAGTTCGTAATAGACCCCGGAACCCGGGTAGCCGGGGAGACCATTCCAAAAAGCGTTCCAGTTCACCAAAGGGCCGGGGCATCCAAAGAAAAACGCCAGTAAAGCCCCAAGCACCACCAACCCGGCCGTCCTCAACCTGTTCAGGCTTTTAGCCCAGAACAGCACCGTAAGCGGCGCTACCACCACAACACCCGCGGTATATTTCGTCGCTGCAGCCAGCCCAACCCAAACTCCGGCCAAAAGGCCATCTCGCACGCTGTCCCCCTCTGCCAACCGCACACTCCATAAGAGCGCGAGCGCCACGAATAGGTTCGCCGGTACATCCACCGCCAGAAAATGACCGTACACCACGGGCAAGGGCGCCACTGCATAAAAGAAGCTCGCCCACCACCCAATTCGCTCCCCATAGAGCCGCTTTCCTAAAGCAAAGATCACAGGGATGGTGAGAGTACCCATCAGCACGGTAACAAGGCGCCCTACAAGAAAGAGAGCGGCTTGATGCGCCGCGTTAGGCGCCTGAGGGGTCGGAAGCAGCCCATAGCCCGCAGCTATCGTCTCGGCCAAACTTACCAGGTAGAAATAGAAAGTGCCGTAGTTATAAAACCCGATGTCGAACTTGAGATGGGGAATATCCGCCTGAAGCGCCGCATTTAGATTGATAAGCTCATCAGGATGATAGGTTGCGAAAGGATGATGGGCATTTGGCAAGCTCCACGTAATGCCGACCAAACGCAGCCCAAATCCTAGAAGCGTTACGCAGCCAACCATCAGAACGGTTTTCCAAGCAAGCCCAAAGACAGAGGCCTTCATGCTACTTGGCGCTGCTGCGGCACCGATAGGTTTCTCGACCTCCAACCTTTATCGTTCCTTTCAAGGCTGCAGCACAACGCGTGCCGGTTGCGGGTGAAGGGCGTGCGGAGAAAACCAGGCTGCATAGGCTACCCCAAGCATAAGCAACACCAAAAGCACGACCCTCAACCAGAAGGCGCGTCGGGCACGCGCTCGTCGTTGTGCCAAATAGCTCTTCTCAACCTTCGGCTTCACCTCTACCCCCTCGCCTCTACAACGGATAGCTTTTGTCCAAGCAGCAGATTCAGCAGCTCTAAAGCTCCCCGTTTATCTAGCGTCTGATTGTTATTTCCACATAGCGGCGATTGAACGCACGAAGGGCAACCTTCCTGGCAGGGGCACTGGCGGAGCAGTGAGCGAGTCGCCTCCAACAAAAACAGTAGGTTCTCGTAGGCCAACTCGGAAAGGCCTACCCCGCCGGGGTACCCATCGTAGATAAAGATGCTCGGCAAAGCGGTATCCGGATGCTGAGAGTAAGACACTCCTCCAACATCATCGGGATCGGTACCACTTAGCAGAGGCATGAGGCCAATAGCCGCATGTTCCAAAGCGTGCAGGCTACCTAGCAGATCCTGGGTGAACCCGGCAAGGAGCAGACAAAGCGACGTCGGAACCGTAAACCATAGGGCTTCGGTTTCGTAGGTCTGCTCCGGCAGGTCTAAAGGCTCTATGCTCAACACCTCCTCGGTGTAAAGCTTTTTACGTTGATAGGAAACCACTCTGTTGGTAACCACCACCTCCCCGAAGTAGGCGGTAAAATTTGTGTAGTTCTGTGAACTTCGTGCGCGCAGCACTACCAAATGGGTGGTGCTGCTGGAACGGGTATAGTAGTTGACCGCTGCAGGACGTACAATAGCCCGGCGGCCTTCTATGTCTAGCTCCTCCACCTGGTAGGTCTCACCCATATGCAGGTAGATCGCTCCAGGATGGAGCGCCCGAAAAGCTCTTGACGGTTCTTCCGTGCCGATCAGCTTGCCAAATATATCTTCAATGCGGAAAGGCGCACCACCGGCAGAGCGGATGTTAACCTTTGCAGCGGGATAGTCTCCGGCGTTATAGAGCCAGCGGCTACCACGACGCACCAAAGTGCCCTCCTCTTCAAGCACCTTGAGGCAACCCTCAGCGGTAGGCCCTAAAAGCGTCAAATCCTCTTCGGAGAGGGCCTGTTCGTAGGCCGCACACAGCAGATGTTCGCGCAAAATACGCGGGTTATCGGGGTTTAAAGCAACATGCTCGCACGTTCTGTTGAAGAAATAGTCGGGATTGTTCATAAGAAACTGCTCTAGGGGGCTGTCGTAGGCTACCAACACACTTAAAGCAGGCGCTTCCCCCCTACCGGCGCGTCCGGCCTGCTGCCATGTAGAGGCCACCGAGCCAGGATAACCGGTAAGGATAGACGCCTGCAGCCCACCAATGTCAATGCCGAGTTCTAAGGCGTTGGTAGAGGCTACCCCCAATAACTGCCCGGAAAACAACTGCTCTTCCACGTGGCGGCGCTCCTTTAAGGTATATCCGGCCCTATAGGCCGCAACGCGATCCACAAGTTCCGGCGCCTTGGTCTGCAACTGGTCGCGCGCATAACGAAGAATAAGCTCCGCGCTTTTGCGGGCTTTGGTAAAAACAATGGTGCGCACCTCCTGCGACACAAGATCACAGAACAGCCTCGTGGCCTCGGTATGAGTACTGCCTCGCGTGCTGTTATCCTGAGCGATAAGAGGAGGATTCCAAAAAACGAACGTTCTGCGCCCTGCAGGCGCGCCATTCCTATCTATAATCACCGGATCGGATATACCGGTCAGCCGTTCTGTTAGCTCTTGGGGATTGGCGATGGTTGCCGAACAACAGAGAAATTGAGGGTTCGCCCCGTAGTGGCGACAGAGGCGACGCAATCGGCGCAGCACGTGGGCTACATGGGCACCGAATACCCCCCGATACACATGCATCTCATCTATTATCACGTAGCGCAGGTTCGCAAGAAAGCTCGTCCACTGCGTATGTCCGGGAAGGATGCCGACATGCAGCATATCGGGGTTGGTGAGCACAATGTGGGCGGAACGACGAACCGCTCGGCGCTCGTCGGCAGAGGTATCCCCGTCGTAAGAGGCAAAACGCACTGTGGGAAACAGCCCCAGTGTGTTCAGCTTGCCAAGCTGATCTTGCGCCAAAGCCTTCGTGGGAAAAAGGTAAAAAGCACGCGCCCTCGGTTGCTCTAGCACCGTTTGGATAACCGGCACATTGTAACAGAGCGTTTTGCCGCTGGCCGTGGAGGTTACAATGGTGACATGTTGTCCCTCTAGCGCAGCGTTGATGGCCTCCGCCTGATGGCTATAAAACCGCTTTATTCCCTGGGAACGCAAGGCGCGCTCCAGTTCCGGATGGAGCGCGCGCTTGAGTTCCCCATAGCAGGCCGACTGGCCGGGGATGCGCTCGATATGCGCTATCTGGCCTCGATAGAACTCCGACCGGCGCAGGTCTTGCAGATAGCCATCAAAATCCATCGCATCCTGCAAGCTTACGGATTCGTCGAACCACCGGCATTCTTGTTGCCTGTATCCGTTACCAAAGTCGTCTCCGAGTCCCAACTGATCGGCCCATAGTTTAGGGTGGGAAGGTTTTTCACGCTGGACTTGGCATAGACCGTAGAGCCGTCCTTCGGGTTCATGTAGACCGTCGTCTTCACCGTCATCATCGTGCCCATATCATCGGTAACAGCCTCCATGGTCTGTTCGACCTTCCAGCAGTTCTGCCCCTTATAGACCACCATGCCGTCGTAGGTATCTTTGAGGGTAGCCTGTTTGCCCTTTACCAGTGGGTCGTCAAAGGTAGACTGCCACGTATCTCCCGGTTTCACGGGATGGTCTGGCAAAACTACATGAACAGAAGCCTCTAAAAGAGCTGCCGCTTGGGGCGCTACAGGGGTAGTTTCGTCCTCATTCTTTTGGCCCACCAACACCAAGCGCCCCTGTTTATCGAAGGTTACCGAGAAGGGTGGTGGAGGCGGAGTAGGCTGTGGCCCCGATCCCAAATCCAATGTGGCACTGCCAGGGGTTACCGTAACAACGACAGAGCCATCCGGTTTTATGTCTGTTATCGCACGCTGGGCCGTTGTGATGAAGGTAACCTGCGATTGACCATCGGGTGTCATCACATGGGCGACCGTTTTCATGGTTACCGTCGTTCCTTTTTCAAACTTGTAGGCCAGCGTCACCGCTTGGTCTGCAGCGCCCTGAGTCTGTGTTGCATCTTGAGCATGCGCAACAAGTGCGACGGTACCGATGAGGCAACTTAAAGCCATGCCAAGGTAAACAGTTCTTAGCGACATACTGAATGCTCCTTTATGCTCCTCTTTCATTTTTAGGCGGTGCCAGGGCGTGGCTGTTGAGAGCGCGACGCCCGGGCTTGATCGCGTATTTTAATCCACTCCACGAGACGCACCAGGAAATAACTGCCGAAGTAGAGCACGAGTAGCGGTATCACCATGAGCGTCCACGAAATGATGTCGTTAGAGGGGGTAAGTAGTCCACCGACCACGGCAATGAGCACTCCCCAGCGCCATTGCTTGATAAGGCTTTTCGAATTAACGATGCCCAAATAGGTGCCGGCCATCAGCACCACAGGTAGCTGAAAGGCTACCCCGAAGGCCGCCATCATCTTTACCATGAACACGATGTAGTCGTTGGGGTCTTGCATGAGTGTGGCGCCGGGAGGGAAGTCACTTAAGTAGGAAAGAAACCAGCCCATCGCATAGAACATGGTGACGTAGGCTACCACCACGCCGAAAAGCAGAAGCAGCACAGAGATAGGGAACATAAGCCGCAACGGCCGCCGCTCCTCCGGCGTAAGGGCAGGTAATACGAAGGCCGCCGCTTCCCACAGGACGAAGGGGATAACCAGAATAAAGCCGAAAAGCAGGCTCAGTTTAAGGCGCACAAGAAACATCTCGTGGAAATTACGAAATACGTCACCTATTACCGGCTTTTGCCCGGGGTGTTGCAGCCCCCAAATCACCAACTCACGCAGGTTCTCGATATCCTGATAGGTCGGCGGGTTATGAAGAGGAGGTATGTAGATATGGCCATCCGAGCTAAAGACGATCTTGTTTGAGGATGCCGCGTTGGCCACGATGCGCTGTTTATCCAGGCGTTCGATCTGTTTGGCCAAGGGTTGATAGAGGAAGTTATAGAGGGGAGTGAACACCTGATAGGCCAAAACGGCGCCTACAAGCACATAAAAGAGCGAGCGGATAATTCGCATCCGCAGTTCTGCAAGATGCTCGGTAAGCTCCATTCGCTTTTCATCGTAGTGCGGTGTTTTGGCCATGCCTCGTTTCCTTTACCTCAAAAGCTCTCACCTCACCATTGCCATTAAGGAGGCAAGCGTTCTATAACATGCGGTTGCTGCTTTTCTTTTGCGATTATACCCCAGGAAGCACCCTGCAGGTTCCCCCACTCTGTTTGACATATGGGCGGTCTGTGCAGTATACTTCACAATGATACGTGCCGACGTGGCGCAGCGGTAGCGCAACGGTTTCGTAAACCGTCGGTCGTCGGTTCGAATCCGACCGTCGGCTTTTCTTTTGACTTTGTGCCGCCTAACCCCTGCATCGGTGGGTGCTCTACCGGCTTTAGTTTCCAGCAAAGCTCCCAAGTATCTTTCTAATGTGCGCGCGGAAACCGCTCCCTTTAGGAACGCGAAGCAAGCCCCATCTCCTTTCGTGTTGGTTTGCTGACATTTGACGAGTAATGCGGTTTACTGCGATAACCTTTCCGCTAGAAACCCAACGTAACCGCCGCCTTTCTCCCGAATCGGGGGAAAGGTCGGGATAGGGGCCGAGCAAAGTCGGCTTGCTTCACGAATTGGCTCTAGAACCGAAGCCATTGGCAGTTTCTGCTGCCTCACCCCTTACCCCTTCAAGGCACACGCCCTCGCCTTCAGAACCGGGGGGAATGGAAACTTAAGATTTCTCACCTTCGGCTCGAAATGACACTCGTATCACCGGCCCTTCAAGGCCGACGCCTTTAGGCGTGCGGTCGTTTACAGAACGCCTGTTTTAGTCCCGTACCCCTTGAGGAATAGATAAAAAACGAAGGCAACTGCGCTATAGCTCCCCACATTCGCCTCCACTCCCATCCGGCAGCGCGTATCAAAGCGCGCATCAGGTAGCGACTCAAAGGCTCTTGGGTGAATGCAGCAAGAATGGCGAACAAGTCTTTTGGGGTGAATTGGGGGGCGTTTACTACAGCATACACGTTTTCCCAACGCTCGGGAGCAAGCCGTGCCCGAAAGGCCTCGATGCCGTGAAAGTTATAAAAACGTCTTCCATGCACGCGGGCCCACCGCACAACCAGACGCAGCCAGAGCGCCTCCATATCCCCCTCTTTGCCCCAAAGGGTCAATGGCGTTAGACCGAGCGATACAACCTCTGCGTCACTCACAACACCCATCAGGACATCGAGCAATAACTCACTTGTGCCGTTTGGTGCCCCGGCACCACGTACCAACTGCTCTACCAGCCACCCCTTCCGCCTCGGAATCGGTGTGGCAATGAGAAAGGCAACAGGAACACCTGCACGTTCCGCAACGAACACCCGACGGTCGTACAGATGGGCCAAAATATCCGGCTCGGCAAGAAAATGCATAGGAGGAAGTGCATGTCGGCTCAACCAATCCCTCAAGCAAGTCCTTAACGCCCCACTGCCGACGACGCGCTCCAAAGGCCATTCGTGCACCTCAACCCCTTTGTTACGCGCCCGGCGAATCTGGGCGCGGATCGAAGGATGCCTCTCTAGGGTCTGCACCCAACAACTCGGAATCCAAAGGGGCTGTGCCCCGAGCCGCATGCGCCCTCTATTGTCCAAAAGCTCGGCATCCTCTTCTTCCACCCCAAAATAACAGACCCGACATCCTGCCTCGGCAGCTTCTTGCTCAAACAGCGTTATAGCCTCTCCCCGCCTATCTAACGAGGCCATTGGCAACCCCACAACGATGCGTGTATGTCGGCGCTCCACATAGCCCACCAAAGCCGGCAGATGAGGATAAACCCCTAGCGTAACCCCCGGCAGTAACGCCTGATAGGCGATGGATTGCCGGCCATAGCGACGAACCATGGCGTGTGCCCATAGATGCGTATCTACAACTGGGCGTGTGGCCAAGGCTGGCACATCTTGTTTCAAAACGGTAGATGACATGAGATAATCGGGTATAATCTTACCTAGAATATTCAAAATTTTGCATATTACGAAAATGCACCCTATGACAAATACGAATAGCCAAGCCGAAAGTGTTGTTCCTCAGGCCCAGGCCGAAGCAAGGAGCTACCTGATGCCCATCTGCAAAATCTTTGCAGCCCTGTCGCATCCGGTGCGCCTACAAATCATCAAGCGGCTTTGTCAACAGCCGTCCACGGTGAATACGCTGGCGCAGGAGTTGGGCATCGCCCAACCGGCAGTCTCTCAAAACCTCGCCGTGCTCAATCAGGTAGGCCTTGTAGTGGCCGAAGCCCAAGGCACAAAACGTCTCTATCGCATTCGAGGGCCGCGTATAGCCCTTATGCTCGCGCTCTTAGAGGAGTTCTGTCGCGTGCATGAGCTTGAAAAAGAGCAGGCCGACTTTTCCCTAGAACAACTTCATGAAATGTTGATCCAACCCCATGTCCCTACCCGATAACCCCTCACAAGAGACGACATCGCCCTCTACAAAATCCGAAACAGGGCGACAAGAACGGCCTCCCGTTGCCGTTTCCGGTGTTGAGACCTATAACCCCTTACCGCCAGATGCACCTACCGAAACCTATGCAGCCTATCGGTGGTATCTAGAGCAGGCGACGCTGCTCATCAATACCTTCAAATGGGCTGTACTCGGAACCGCGGTAGGAATCTTGGCCGGTCTCGGCGTACGTCTGTACCTTTACGTACTTAACCACGCCATTGGGTTTGGGCATGCTCTTGATCGCTCTGGTATCCCACATTTTTGGCTTCTGCCGCTCATCTTCCCTCTCTGTGTGCTTTTAGCCCAGGTTACCACGCGCCGAAAAGCGCACGACGACCTCGAACCGCAGGAAGGCACCGATGCTGTGATCGAAGCGATCCATACCCGCAGCGGTCGCCTCGACCCCTTTGCCATTCCGGTGCGCCTCTTTCTTAGCATTCTTACGTTGTTCGGCGGAGGCTCGGTAGGAAAAGAGGGACCGGCCGCGCAAATCGGAGCCATGTTTTCCAGCCTGCTCTCCGACCTTCTGCGCCTCTCGGATGAAGACCGGCGCCGCCTAGTGATCTGCGGTGTCAGCGCCGGTTTTGCCGCCGTCTTTGGAACTCCTATTTCCGGCGCTCTTTTTGGTGTAGAGGTGCTTTACCTAGGACGGTTAGAATACCCTGTGCTTTTTCCCTGCATCGTAGCCGGCATCGTGGGCCATCTTGCTTGTGGTGCGTCGCCACCCGTGCCCGTGCTCGTTCCCGGCCATGGGCACAGCCAACAACTCTCCCAGCCAATGCTTGTAGCTCTCAGCCTGCTTTCAGGGGTCTTCTTCGGTCTGGTCGCCATGCTTCTCATCGAGACCATGCGATTTCTCGATCAACAGCTACGGCGTTTCGCACAACACCCCTTTTGGGTCGCGGCATGTGGTGGAACAGCCCTGGCCGTGCTCTACCAGCTTACCGGTTCTGGCTACGCAGACCTGAGTGAACCCCTCATTAGATCGGCTCTTGAGGGAACAGCCAAAATCATGCTTTTCGCCTTTTTGGTCAAGATCGTCGCTACCTCGCTAAGCCTAAAAACCGGTGGTGCCGGTGGCATCGTCACTCCTCTTTTCTTCATCGGCTCTACAGCGGGTGCTGCTCTGGCGCAACTTCTTCATCTACCCGTCCCTCTCTTCGCCCGCTTCGGGTTTGTTGCCGTCCTCGCTGCCGCAGCCAACACTCCTATAGCGGCCTCGGTGATGGCCCTCGAACTGCTAGGAGGCCATTTCGGCGTAGAAGCCGCCCTCTGTGCCTGCACCGCTTTCCTTATTGTAGGCCACCGCAGCGTCTTCTCCAGTCAATATCTGGGCTATTCCAAAGCAGCAGGACTTTTGCCCACGCTCGACGTACCTATAGGCAAGATCGTTCCTGCCGACATTCAGCTTCATGAAAATACCTTCCTAAAACGCCTCGAACGTGCCCTCCAAAAACGACGCAGGACAAAAGACGAATAGGTATCGCCGCATGAGGAGCTTGCTATGTCAAAGTGCTTCTGCACTCTTTCCTTGCTATCGCTCTGCTTTGTCCTCTTAAGTCCTCCTCCATCCATCGCAAAAACACCTTCTCCCGATCTGGTGGTATCCCTTCCCGGTGGCGTTACATCACTTGACGATATTGGGCTTTATCAGGTCTCCTATCGTTATGACGATGGCCGCACAGGCATTATGCCCATTGGATGGAGCGGCTTTTTTACCGAAGACACCGGCATTGCCTGTGAGCCGTTTGGTACCCAAAACGGCCAAACCGCCTTTCTGTTGCATCCTATTTGGCGAGGCGGCACCGGAGACACCGATCAGACCTTCTGGCTGCATCTCCCGCCTGCTAAGCAGATCGTGCTGCAATTCTCCATTGCGATGCGCCAGGGCTTCACCGGTCCCCATCTCTCCGATGGCGCAACCTTTCGCCTCTTTGTAAACGGCCAAAAATGGCTCGACAAAAATAAAACCGACTCCATCTGGAGCCGCTACCGTTTCGATCTCACCCGCTACGCAGGCACCACCATCATCCTGCGTTTCGAGACCGATCCGGGGCCAAAGCGCGATCCCTCCTTCGACTACGCGCTTTGGGGAGACAGAGAGATCATCGTCAGGGGCGGCCCACCTGCTAGTCCGCCGCTTTTCCATGCTGATAGCGGCGAGTTAAGTCTCGGTCGCTCGGATTTCGGTTCCTGTGCACCGACTTTTGGGTCTCACAGTTCCTATGTGTTGCGAGCTTTCGTCGCTCCTCATCCTAAAAACGTCCTAGGCGGGTGGTCTCTGGCTCTCACCGCCAAAACCTCCTCTCCTGTGCCTCACATGCATCCCATTTCTGTGGGATTCGGAGCAGTCTTCACCTTTGTGGCGCCGGATGGGAAGCTCGTTCGCTCTGACGCCCCCCAAGCTCATCTCCTCTCGCTTATCCAACAGAACGAGCCTTCCCGACATGTCGTTGTGCGTGAGGCTACCTATGCCGTTGGCGAACGGAAAATCCATATTCAGGCCGTTCTCTACGCCCCTTCCGGGCGTGCCGTCCGCCTTGATCTCCGCTCACCAGACCCCTACATCGCCGCGGTAGATTTTGGCCGTCTGGGACCGGTGGCGTTTGCTCATCAAATTGTGGTTCCTTACTTAGGCACGATAGCCTATTTTCCTCAACTCGGCCTCTATGCAAACACCTTCGCCGATTTTCAGCTTTCGCACGCCAGTGCCTTCGACGGCACAAGCGCTCTCTACGAACCGTTGACCAACGGCCGGAGAAATGCCCTTCATGAAACGGTCTACTATGCGCTCTCAAACAACTTTCGTGATGTGCTACCCACACCGCCCAATCCCCCTTCACCTTACCTCAAACTTATGGGGCAGTTCGTCATTTTCGATGTCTGGAACGGCCGTTTTAGCGATAATGCGGCCTGGCTGCGCGAACTGGCAACCTATAGCCTTACCCATCTCTTTACCATCGCTCATGTTTGGCAGCATGGGGGATACGACAACCAGCTACCCGATACGGTGCCCGCAAATGCCGATCTTGGAGGAGATGAAGGCATGAAGGTGTGGACCCACACAGCAGAAAGCCTTGGAGAACGCATTGCCCTTCATGAAAACTACGTAGATTTTTATCCGAATGCCCCCTCCTTTACCTGGCAGGATGTAGCCAGAGACTCTCAAGGCAACCCCCAACCGGCTTGGAAAAACCTTATTCAGTCTTATGCGCTGGCCCCCACCGCCATTCTAAAATATGCACGACGCATTACTATTCAGGTACAACAGCATTACGCCCCCAACGCCGGCTATCTCGATGTGCACTCTTCCGTGCCACCTTGGTGGCATGTGGACTTCCAAGCAGGTAGGCCTGGCGCTGGCGAGTTTCACACGGTGTGGGAGGCCTATAAGGCTTTATGGCAGTTATTCCGAGAGGTACACCACGGCCCGGTGGTCGGTGAGGGCAACCAACATTGGCGCTGGAGCGGCCTGCTTGATGGGGTGGAGGCGCAGTTCGGTCAGGGTGTACCGACTAACGGCGGTGAAGAGGCTCCTCTCTTTGTAGATTTCGATCTTTTGAAAATCCATCCTCGTCAGTGCAATCACGGTATGGGTTATTTGGAACGGTGGCTGCACGAAGGCTACCAAGGGTTCTGGTGGCAGCACATCCCCCCTACAAAAACTCTCGATCAATACCGCATGGAGGAGATCGCTTACGGCCACGACGGTTTCATTCCTTCCCAACTCGTTCACAATCTAGCCTACATTTGGCAAGAGGAAAACCTGCTCTGGCCGCTCTCGTCGCGCTATGCCACAGCCATCCCTAAACGCATTCTGTATGAGGTCAACCGCAAGCTTGTTCCCACCGAGCAAGCCATCGCAGCCAATAGCCCCTTTGATCGCGTCATGATAGAATACAATAATGGGCTTCGTATTTTTGCCAACGCACGTGCTGCCGCTTGGCCGCTGCGGATCGGCGAGGCATCCTTTCTCTTGCCACAATATGGATGGCTGGCACTCGGCAAAGACATCATCGCTTGGACGGCTCGCCGCCGGGGCATCGTGGCAGACTACCTGCGCACACCGAACCGCATCTTTGTGAACGCACGAACCGACGTCGCCGGCCCGATTATCCCACTTCCCGTTCAGCCTTCCGTGCTCTCTTTCCAACAAACGGGCCCGAGGCAATTCGCCATTGCCTTCGCCTGGCATGTAGGGGCGTCCATTCCAAAAGGATATCGGGTTTTTGTGCACTTTACCCAACCTGGCCTTGAAGAGCACGAAGGCATTGTGTTGCAGACCGACTCGGGCCTTCCTCTGCCCCCCGATCGATGGCAGCCCGGCACGGTAAGCGGCACATCCGTAGCCGTTACCCTGCCAGACGATCTTAAAGATGGAGACTATCAGATTAAACTTGGCATTTATTCGCCCCAAACAGGGGAACGCCTCGTGCTTCAAGGAGATGACGATGGCTCCTCGCGGATTATCGTAGGCACGTTACATGTGGCCAACCACGGTATGTTGCTTACTTTTACAAAGGATACTAAAACCTCCATACCGCCATTGACACAGCTCCATGCACACCAGAATGTGAACGGGACGATGGTAGATTTTGGCCCGATCCGTACCAACGGTAGTCTGCTTCTGAAACGACAACGAGCCGGGCGTTGGAAGCTCATTCCTTTTCCGCGCGATCGCGTCTTTCCAATAACCCTTCAAGCCGCCGCTATAGACCCACGATGGCGACAGGGCCTAACCGTTACGGCCTACGATGCAGAGGGGCACATTCTTGGGTACGTGCCGGTGACCTCGCGTTATCAGAACAACCGACTTCAGGTCACCTTCCAAGTCAATACCCTCCCTTCCGCTGTCGCTTACAACCTTGCTGCGCGTCCAAAGCCTTTGAAGAGGTAGGCGCCCTAGTCTCTACCCGGCAGGAAAACGATGGGAAAAAGCCAATTTAATAGTCTGTAAGACTCAAGTCCGCACTAGACTCTGTGGACACCATAAGGAGGAGGTTTTTCAACAAAAATATGGAAAAAGTTCGTGTTGGCATCATCGGCACCGGAGGCATCGCGCAAGGCCACATTCAGCGACTCCTAGCACACCCTGCAGCCGAGATCACCGCTCTCTGCGACACATCTTCCGAATCGCTCGCCCATACTGTCGAACGTTACCCCCAACTTAAGGGAGTGGCAACCTTTCAGGACTACAAAGAGCTTATCCGCTCTGGCTTGGTAGATGCTGTCAACATCAACACACCTCATACAGCCCATTTTGAGCAGATCATGGCGGCGCTGGAAGCCGGTCTTCACGTGCTGACGGAAAAGCCGATGGTGTGCACCGTAGAGCACGCGCATCAGATCCTCAAGCAAGTCGAAAAAAGCGGCAAGGTGTTGGTGGTCAGCTATCAACGGCACTACATGTCTGAATTTCTCTATATTCGCGATCAGATCGCAGCCGGTCGCTACGGGCCGGTACAGTTCGTTCAGGCCTTCCAAAGCCAGAACTGGTATCGTGGAACGAAAGGAAAATGGCGACAAGACCCGGCCTTAAGCGGGGGCGGTCAGCTCAACGATTCCGGGTCGCACCTTGTAGCGGTTATCCTCTTTATGACGAACCTGCCCGCCGAGAGCGTCTTTGGTTACATTGAGAACTTCGATTCGCCGGTGGACATCAACTCGGCTCTCTCGTTGCGCTTTTCAGGCGGAGCCTTGGCCAATATATCGGTGGTGGGCAATGCACCTACCTGGCATGAGGATATCACGATCTGCTGCGATCAGGGCGTGTTTTTCTTGCGCAACGGGCAATTAGAAGTGTGCGGGCCGGACGGCAAGCGATTCACCCCCACTGCAGAAGAGATGCCCAAAGGCAGCGATCCGGATACCAATTTTATCAACGCCATCCTGGGTAAAGAGCCGGTCGGCTCCCCTGCAATCTGGGGCCTGCGCGTTATGGAGCTGACCGAGGCGGCCTGGAAGTCGGCGGAGGAGGGACGCCCCATCGAAGTGAAGCATCTCTAACAGGCCTACCCAAGCAGCCCCATCTACATTTTTTGGGATGGGGCTTGTTTTTCTACGAAGGCCGAACGGTCACCCAGGCACTCAAATAACAGGCCTTTTGAGACCGGCACAACAAAATAGGAGGGGCTTACCTTAAGGTAAGCCCCTCTTCTAGAATTCGGGAGTGCCGAGGACAGGACTCGAACCTGCAAGCCTTTCGGCATACGCACCTCAAGCGTACGTGTCTACCAGTTCCACCACCTCGGCGGGCAACTCTCTTTTTCAATAGGGATACGGGGAATCGAACCCCGGTTTAGGGACTGAAAATCCCTCGTCCTAACCTCTAGACGATATCCCCGGAAGCCCTTCGTTTACACCTGTATTGTATCCTGTTTGAGGGATTTTTGTCAAGAGAACCGCACTGCAAAGGAGGCAGTAGATACCGATATTGCAGAACCGTCCCGATTCCGGCTCCATCAAGGACAATTGAAAAGGGTAGACACAAGGCCTACCCCTACACTGCAACTGGTGTTTGGTAAACAACCTCGGTTTCTTGCCGCTTTTTTCTATGAGGCAGAGATGCACTCTGTTACCCGAATCGGCCTTGAATGTAATCTTCCGTACGCTTGTCGCGTGGTCGGGAGAAGATGTCCTCCGTATTTCCTACTTCAATGAGTTCACCCTTTAAAAAGAAGGCCGTGCGTTGTGAAACACGGGCCGCTTGCTGCATGTTGTGCGTGACGATAACAATAGTGTAGTTGGCGCGCATTTCGTCCATGAGCTGCTCAATACGATAGGTTGAGGCCGGATCGAGCGCGGAACAGGGTTCATCCATAAGGATAACCTCTGGGTCTACCGCCAGCGTACGTGCAATACAGAGTCGCTGCTGCTGACCCCCAGAAAGCTCTTCTGCCGACTTATTGAGGTTATCCTTTACCTCATCCCACAGTGCTGCCTGTTTCAGAGAGCGCTCAACGATTTCGGCGAGGCGCTTCTTATCGCGAATGCCGTGCAAGCGCGGCCCGTACTCTACGTTTTCTCGAATGGACATTCGAAACGGGTTTGGCTTCTGAAACACCATACCCACACGACGTCGCAGCGCAATGACATCCACTCCCTTCTCGTAGATATCCTCTCCATCTAGCAGCACCTGGCCACTTAAGCGAGCACCCGGAATAATGTCGTTCATCCGGTTTAGGGTGCGAAGAAACGTAGATTTCCCGCAACCCGAAGGGCCTATAAGGGCGGTTACCTGATTGCGCAATATATCGAGGTTGATGTCGTGTAGCGCCTGAAACTTCCCGTAAAAGAAGTCGAGATGCCGCACAGAGATGCGTACAGCCTCCTTTCTTCCATTCGAGGCTCCGGCAATCACACTCTCTTCCAAAGAGAGCGGCACCCCGCGTTCTGTTGTTTCCATAAGAGGACTTCCTCCTCGCAACTAAGGCGCGCCCCCGTTTTGGGAAACGGCCGTGCGGTCACTCGCCACCAAAAGGTTGTTGATTACACCGGCGTTAACGCTAGAATACTTTTGAATTACCTGGTCTACGTCCTTTTCGGCCTCATCGTGCGCCGCAATAGATTTTACCGTACCATCCAAGATCACTTGGGCATCCTTAACGGAGACGGATATTTTCTCGTCCTTCAACGCCGGATCGGCTGCGAGCGCAGCCTTCGCATCGGCTTCGATCTGAGCATTCTTACTTGTGTTGTTCAACGTTCCCTGGCTGGAAGCGGCACCTCCCGATGGCGTACTAGAGGAACAGCCGCTCAGCAGCACAGCCAAGCCTATAACACCCAACAGTCCACAGTCTCTTTGTCTCATATCATCCCTTCTTGTTCGAGAGTTTAGTTTGTCGCCCGTATCTCACCTCGTGCAGAGACGATACGCGCCAGCAGGCTCGTCACGATAACGAGGAGCACAAGCACCAGCGCCGCACCCCACGCCTGGGAGAGCGCCACGGGGTCGTTATCGTTTCGCAGAAGATATATCTGAACCGGCAGAGAAGGCAAGGGCTTTTGTGGGTTCACCGACCACAAGTTAATGCTACAGAGCACAATGAGCAGAGGGGCTGTCTCTCCGGCCACACGCGCCACTGCCAAGAGAATACCGGTGAGAATGCCTCCGCGGGCAGCCGGCAACACCACTTTCCATATCGTTCGAGCATAAGTAGCCCCAAGGGCAAGTGAGGCCTCACGTAAAGAGACGGGCACCACTTTTAACAGCTCTTCCGTGGTGCGCATCACCGTTGGGATCATCAAAATGCCCAAAGCAATGCCACCGGCATATCCAAAGTTTTCGTGAGTCGGCACCACCAGGATATTATAGACGAAGATGCCGACAACGATGGAAGGCACGCCGTTAAGGAGGTCTGTGAAAAACCGAATCCAGAAGCCCAGTCTCCCTTTGCCAAACTCCGACAGATAGATTCCACCTAAAATTCCAGTAGGAACGCCCACGGCTGAGGCCATCGCCACCAGAATACCCGTCCCTACAATGGCATGCAACATGCCTCCCGCCTCCGGGTTTGCCGGGTTTGGGCGACGGAAGAACTGCGCATTCAGGGCAGGAAAGCCGGCTCGAAACACATATTGGAACAGCCAAACAAGCGCAGCAGCCCCCAGCAGCGCACACAGAAAACAGACAACATTACCGCCGATGCTGCCGATGCGTCGCCACATCTGGAAAAAGCGTGTATGGGGTGCCCAGCGGTTAATACTCCCTAGAAGCAAGAGAAATATCGCCAGCACCTCTGCCGGCCCTAAAAGCCCCCGCAAACCTTCCGACCGCATATCATGCACGATCTGATAGAGCAACACAACGGCCACCAACAAGCTCAGTAGGATGCGCAGAAAGCCGATTAAATGACCACGCAATGCCACCGTTCGGCGTGTTCCTCCCCCTCCGCTCGCAGTAAGCCAAACGAGCAGACGAGCCAACCCGTTCACCACAATGGTGATGAGAAACAGCGTCAGCGCGATCTCGGTGAGAGCGCTCGCATGTAAAGGAGAGTTGGGTCCATTGTACTGATCGACGAGAACGGAGGTCATCGTATAGCCGGAGCGTAAGAGGGAGAAGCTTGCTGGGTCTTTTAAATGAGCTATTGTCACTTTAGCGCCGATGACCATAGTCACCGCCATGGTTTCGCCCAATGCGCGGCCTAGCGCCAACATAATGGCCCCGATGATTCCGCTACTTGCATAGCGCAGTACCACCTGTTTAGTGGCCTCCCATGGCGTGGCGCCAAGGCCATAGGCCGCTTCGCGTTGCACACGGGGAACGGCCATCAGCACGTCACGCGATACCGCAGTGACGTAGGGCAGAATCATAAGCGAGAGCACAACACCGGCAGCAAGGAAATCCATGCCGGTGCCCGTATCATAGTAGGAGGCGAAAAAGGGAATGCTTCCGAAATGAGCGTTCAGCCATACCTCCACTTGGTTTTGCAAAATGGGAACGAGATAGAGTAGGCCCCAGTAACCGTACACGATGCTAGGCACCGCTGCGAGCATCTCGATAAAGAAAGAGAGTGTTTTATTTACCCGATGCGGCGCCAACTCCGCCAAGAAGATGGCGCTGCCAACCCCTATGGGCACGGCCAAAAGCAGCGCTAAAGCCGAGGTGACGAATGTGCCATATACGAAGGGCAGCACACCGAACACGTTCCCAATGGGCTTGTCTGCCGTAGGTGGGTTGGGTATCCACCTCTCACCCACGAAAAAGCGAAGGCCGGAGTGGTGAAAGTTTTGTCGGGAGGCCAGCACCAAAGAGAGGGCAATACCTAGAATAATCACAACGGTTGAGAGAGCGAAGAGCAGGGCGGTTCCGCGGAAAAGGCGATCTATGAGAAACACCCAGGCTCTTCGCCCCCCTAGCCCACGGGGTGTTGGAGTATGCGCTTTTGGCAACGAGATTTGCGCCATTTTCCCTAATTAAGGCCCTATCGCCACTTGGGCACCTTGCACGGTTTTAAGTGCCGCCAAATTCAGCTTTATCAAGGAAGGCGGCAGGGGAGCGTAGTAAAGCTTCTCTCCCATCTTTTGAGCTTCCTCACCCATCGCCCAACTAAACAGCTTCGTCACCGGCCCCGGATTACTTCCTCCATGCTGATAGATAAGCACATAGGTAAGCCCGCATATGGGATAACTATTGACACCAGGAGCATAGACGGTAGGCGTGCGGATGTCCTTTTTCAAAGCGGCGATATACTGCCCGATTGCGATATTGGTGGTGGTAACGCTAGGCGTAACGAAGTTCCCGGCAGCATTACGCACGGAGGCCAGTGACAGATGGTTCTGGATAGCATAGGCCAGCTCCACATAACCAAACCCTCCCTTGGTGCGCATAATATTGGCCGTCACGCCGGGGTTACCCTGTCCTCCGATCCCAACCGGCCAGCTCACCGATTTTCCCGATCCTATCTGTTTTGCCCACTCAGGCACGGCTTTTGTCAGAAAGCTCGTGAAGATATAGGTCGTTCCCGAAGCATCGGAGCGGTGAACAGGATGAATGGGCAGATCGGGTAGATTCTTAATAAAGTTAACGGCCAGGATGCGCGGGTCGTTCCACTTCTTGATCTTGCCCATATAGATATCGGCAATGATCTCCGGGGTAAGACGAAGCCCCGAGCCGACACCGGGCAGGTTGTAGGTCATCACCACGGCGCCTCCCAACGTGGGAATCTGCACCACAGGAAAAGGCATCTGTTTGAGGTCGGAATCGGTTAAGGGGGCATCCGTCGCTCCAAAATCTACCGTGCGATTCTTCAGGGCGTTGATCCCTGCGCCCGACCCTACCGCCTGGTAGTCCACAGACACGCCGGTCTCCTTTTTATACTCTGCAAACCACTGGGTGTAGATAGGGGCAGCAAAGGTGCTACCGGCCCCTCGCAAGGTAGTGCCTTGTGCAAGCGCGTACCCAGAAACAACCAACAGCAGTAGCCCTATACTCCCTGCTTGTCTCAGGTTCACCCTGAAATTCATATCCTTCTTTTCTCGGCCTCCTTCGGCTATGTTGAGGTTTCAGATCGCAGCCCAAACCTCTTGTGCTTTCTACCAACGATTATATCCCGAAAAATATTAAGAGAATGTTAAGACGCGGCGCCCCCCTAATGCAGATAGCGCGGTGCACAAGCCAAGCTAATGGTTTCTCGCCCGGTATCCCAACGCTCCTTGCGAAAAAAAATAAAAAATTTTTGCCCCTTATTCCCGAAAAAATCAAATTTTCTCTCAAAAACACCTTTGAGCTAATGATTGAGCTAATGATGGGCTAATGATGGCCTGTTATAGTGAGAATCGGAAGGGCTTCAAAAGCCTTTCCCCAACGCTCAAATTCAAAACAGGAGGCTTCAAAATGAAGCGCCATCGGATCGTTTCGCTCGCCTGGCTTCTGGGCATCTTGCTCTTTCTAGGCGGCTTCAACATGGCCCGAGCACAGCTTGAAACCATCTTCAGCTACCCGGACTTCAGCAACAGTTCGCTGTCCGCCAACTTCCCGAACACCCTGTCGTTAGTAGGAGATGCCGGTTTCTTTAACAACCGGCTTAGGCTGACGCCTGCAGTCGATTTCAAAGCGGGTGCGGCCTGGTTCGGCGCTCAGCTCTTTGTACAGGGTGGCTTCGACAGCACCTTCCAGTTCCAGATTACGGACCTAGGCTCCGTCTCAGGGGTTACGCCGGGAGCAGACGGGATCGCCTTTGTTATTCAAAACGATCCCGCAGGCGACACGGCACTCGGCAATAAAGGAGGAGATATCGGGTATGTCGGTATCACTCACTCTCTGGCTGTGGAGTTCGATACCTTCTGGAACTGGTGGTATAACCCGCCCGACCCAAATAACAACCATATCGCCATCCACACGCATGGGAACGGCGCTAACTCCGCCGATGGCTCTAACGGAACTTTCATTCTGGGAGATAACCCCAACCTTCCGGTGCGGATGGCGGATGGAAACGTGCATACCGCCGAGATACGCTACCTGCCCGGAGCACCGGGGAACATGACGGTTTTCCTGGATGGGGTGCAGATTCTCTCTGTACCTGTTGACCTCCAACAAGCGCTTAGCCTGCCGTCGGGAATGGCTTGGGTAGGCCTAACCTCTGCCACAGGAGCGGCCTGGGAAAACCACGACATTCTGAGCTGGAACTACAAAACCTCCCTGTTCCATATCGGCAATGTCTCTGTCATTGTGAATGCCACCGGAACTTCCGCCCAAATCTTCTGGACGACGGATGAACCCTCCACCGGCAGCGCCGTGCTGGAACCTAATGGCCCCTCCTTGGCCGATACCACTATGGGATTAACGCACTCGGTGACAATCCCGACCTTTCCCAATCAGGTCTATCACTTCCATATCGTCGCCCAAAACCCTCAGTTGGGAACCACACAGAGCGCCAGCTCGGTCTTCGTTACCGGAACGGCCTCCGCACTGCAACTCTCCTATGCTAATCTGCAGAAGAATGCTAATGGCACCTACTCGGTAACGATACAGGTAACCAATGTTGGCACGACGCCCATCAACGGCATCTCACTCACAACATCGCGGCTAGGGGCCGCCGGTTCTCCTCTCTCTCCCTCTCTTCCCACCTCCGCAGTTAGTCTGAACTCGGCTCAAAGCACCTCGTTTACCCTCACCTTCCCTAGCACGGCCGGTAAAAGCGGCCAAACCGTGCGACTCTCTGCAGGAGGCAACCAAAACTCAGGAAGCTTTCAGCAGTCCTGGCGGGTGGTGCTGCCATGAAACGAAATGTCTTCAGTTACAACTCGACAGCTAAAACTATCATAGGAGAAGAAACAAACATGAAAACCGCGAAACTGCTTCTGTTTTTAACCATGCTTCTGCTGGTCATCTGCTGTGGGCTTGGAAAGGCGCATGCCCAACTTACCATGACGCTCACCCCCGCCCTTCAGTCGGGGCCTGCCGGCACAAGCACCGTCTTCACCTTTACCGGCACGCTAACCAACAACGGAAACGTCCCCGTTTTTCTTAACGCCGACAACGTCTCCTTTACCGGAATAGGCTGGACGATTGACGACTCCCCGTTCTTCACCAACGCTCCCGCCTCTCTTAACCCAGGGCAGGGCACCGGTTTGATCGGCCTGTTTACGGTCACCAATCCCTCGAACGCACCTGCCGGTAACTACTCAGGCACCTACTCTATTTTGGGTGGTGCCACCCCCGCGGATACGAACGTGTTGGCAAGTGAGCCGTTTCAAGTGACTCTCAACCCCTCGGCCTCGACACCGGAGGTGGGATCGCTTACAAGCTTAACCCTGCTCTTTCTGCTGACGGCAACGCTTACGCTTCATCGTTTCCGAAACAGAAAACAGGCTATGAGAGACCTCTGCAAGGAAGTCACCATGAATAAAAACGTTACACTACAGCTTCCAGGCTCGACCAACCGACACCGAGCGCTTCTCCATCTTCTTTTTGCGCTCCTCTTGGGGCTGGCGTATCCGACAATGGGAAGGGGGCAAACGTTCAGGCCAAACGTTCTTCCTACTTATACTTCCCAGCCCATCGTCGTGCTGCATGCCTTCTCCGCGCTAAACTCTGGCATCAACGCGGACGGGGCAAACCCACGAGCATCGGTTATTGTAGGGTCTGACGGACGGATCTTTGGTACATCTTACTACGGAGGGGCGTTTGGGAATGGCGTTCTTTTTTCCGTCGCCTCTGATGGCAGTAACTTTCAGGTGCTCCATACCTTTACCGGAGGAAACGATGGGGCCATTCCGAGTGCCATCATTCAGTTACCCGATGGCACGCTTTTTGGTACGGCCATTGAAGGAGGTGCTAACGGAGCCGGCGTGGTTTATAGCATAAACCCAGATGGAACCCAGTTTCAGGTGGTGTACACCTTTGCCGCTCTCCAGACACCTCCTCTCAACCCTGCCCCAGACGCTCCTAACCCCAATGCAGATGGTGTCGGTCCCAAAGGTCTTATCCAAGGAGCCGACCAAGCTCTCTATGGCACTACGCTTTCCGGGGGGAACCTTGGATTTGGGGTTGTCTTTAGACTGCAATTGGATGGAACCTTCGCCGTTCTCCATAATTTCTCAGATACGGATGGAAACTTTCCTATCGGTTTACTGCAAGGCAAAGATGGAGCGCTCTACGGTGCCTGTGACTATGGTGCAAACGGAGGTGGTGACCTGTATAAACTACTCCCCGACGGCAGCGGCTTCACGGTGATTCACACCTTCAATGCACCCGGCACTGCCTCTAACTCCTATGTGAATGTAGGCGGTGCCGTGCCCTTTACCTATCTCGTACAAGACCAGAACGGCTCCCTCTACGGCACCACACTAGGTGGAGGTGCATTTGGCGGAGGAGTGTTTTTCAGAATACAGACAGACGGAAGTAGCTATACCCTGCTTCACAGCTTTGGAGGTCCATCGGTTCTACTGCCGGTCTCCTCTAATCCATCAGGGCGACTGGTTCTCGGTCATAACAACACCATCTATGGCACCTGTCAAAATGGTGGGTCGCCATCCAACGGCGGAGGGGTGCTCTATGCAATGCCTACCTTCGGCAACGGCTTCTTCGTAATTCACTCCTTCGACTTTGGACCTACCACCGATAACGGAGGCGGCCCTGTTGGCGGTCTCACCCTTGGTCCCGACGGCGACCTCTATGGCACAACCAATGGAGGTGGTAGCAACGGCACGGGTGTGGTCTTCCGCTATGGCCCGAAGATGCTAGCCCTCAGCCCAAATGGCGCTGCAGCCGGCTCTTCCGATCTCACCTTAACCGTAGAAGGATCGGGCTTTACGCAATTCGCGCAGGTGCTATGGAACGGCCAAGGGCTCTCTACAAAACAGATCAACTCTCAGCAACTTCAGGCCACCGTTCCGGCATCTTTGCTTGCCAGCACCGGTTCGGCCACGGTTCAAGTGACTGACGGTACTCTTGGGACAACGACCTCACCGCTCATTTTTCTCATAGGGCAGCCCCAACTACAAATCCATCTCACCTCGGCCACGCGCGACCAAAACAACAACGTGATCGTCCAACTCACGTTTGTCAACTCAGGAGGAGCCACCGCCGGCAACCTTAATTTGGCCTCCGCCAAGCTCACCGATAGCAGCAAAAACACCGTTATGGCCACTGCCGGAACAGGGGCCATCGGCGACCTTCCCTCAGGAAGCAGCATCACGGTAAATCTCACCTTTCCTGCTTCCGTAGTCTCAGGAAAGGGTCTGTTACGCGTCGCAGGCACCTACACGCAAGGCAGTTTCGGAGGCTCATTTCGAGTGAACATCCCCTAACATTACGAGGCCCTCTTGCTTAAAACTCTATAACGCTTTTGCTTTGCCCTGCTTCGCCCTATGGCCCAGCGAAGCAGGGCATTTTTTCTATCTCGTTTCTTTTGTCTCAACAACCGAGTAAATTTGATATAATATAACTAGAGTGTCTGTTTGCTTTTTAGGAAAGCCTCTGTACCGGAGTTGTTGTAGCCGAACGTTTCCAACTTCAATGGAGCAGATGCAATGATGAACCAAGCTTGGCGTATCGAGCTATTGGGTGGATTAAGGGCCTATCTGGATAATAAAACGCACTTTCAACAACCTACCCGCAAGATGGGAGCGCTATTGGCTTATCTCATTCTGCATAGCCCTCACTCCGTCCCACGTGAAGAGCTTCTTGGGCTCCTCTGGCCGGAAGAGGAACCGGAGGTCGCCCAAAATCGGCTGCGTGTCATGTTAACGTCCTTGCGCTATCATCTCGAACCTCCAAACATCAAACGCGGGCTTATCCTGCAGACCAACCGTCTCAGTGTGCTCCTTCATCCTCATGCCTTTACCGCCGATGTGCTCGATATGCTCTATCAAATTAAACAGGCCGATAATGCCCCGAACGAGCAAGAACGTGTGGCTTCTCTACGAGAGGCGGTCGCTCTCTACAAAGGAGAGCTGTTGCCGGGCAATGACGAGGAGTGGGTGCTTGCGCAACGGCAGTATCTTTCCGAACTCTATTATAACAGCTTGCGTAAACTGACCACCGCATTAAAACAGATAGGGGACTTCCAGCAGGCCATCGAGTATGCCCATAAAGCCCTCTATCTAGAGCCTTTGGACGAAGAGACCCACTACGAGTTGATTCAGCTCTACAGCCTGGCCGCCCAACCTTCCACGGCGCTGCGCCACTATCAGCAACTCGAAGACCTCCTGCGCCGAGAGTTGGGCATCTCCCCTTCATCAAAGGTAAAAGCGCTCGCCCAGCAACTCCAAGAGCAACTCGGGCACCGAGGTGGCAAGAAGCAGCCCGCTCCGAACGTTTTCCCAATACTGATCACAACCGAAGTACCCAAGCCCTCTCCACTTAGACAACATATCCCTCCACGCCTCACACGATTTTTTGGAAGAGAGGAGGAACTCGAGTGGCTCCAAAAGCACCTTGTCCCAAGCCCCCATCAGTATCGGCTTATTAGCCTGCTTGGAACGGGCGGGATCGGAAAAACGCGCCTCTCCATCGAGGTAGCCGAGAGGGTACAAGACTGTTTCGGTGGGGGTGTCTGGTTCATCCCCTTTGCTAGCCTCTCCAACCCAACGCTCATCGGGCAGACCGTTCTGGAAGCTTTGGATATCTCTCAAAAGCGCCACCGAGAGCCTATTAGACACCTTATTGAGGCCTTGGCAGAAAGAGCGGACTGCCTGCTAATTTTCGACAACGTCGAACACCTATTGCCCGAAGCGGCCGCCATTCTGCAGCATCTCCTGGAACGGCTACCCCACCTCTGCTGCCTTGTGACCTCTCGAAAGAGCCTTGGCATTCGTGGTGGGCGTGAATATTGGCTGCAGCCATTGCCTACCCCCAAGCAGGAGATGTCTCTCGAAGAACTGCTCCAATCGCCAAGCGTAGGCATGTTTATAGATAGATTGCAAAGCCACAATCGTAAATTTCTATTGAATGAGCGTAACTGCAACGACGTGGCCTGGATTTGCCAATGGCTTGAGGGACACCCCCTCGCTATCGAGCTGGTCAGTAGTCACGCCAGAATGCTCTCTCCCTCCCAAATGCGAGACCACTTTACCCATCGCCTCGATTGGGCGGTAGATACCTCCTCTCTTGAAAAAGGAGATCGCCAGGGTTCCCTTCAAAAGGTTCTCGACACGAGTTATCAACTTCTCCCTATACGTCTACGGAAGCTCTTCACGAACCTGTCGGTTTTTCGAGGAGGTTGGGACGCTGAGGCCGCCAGTAAGGTCTGTTACACCGATGGGAACCTTTTGGAGACGCTGCAGGCACTGGAAACGCTTCGCACCGACTCGCTTATAGAGGTAGAACAGGAGGGAGAGACCCGCTACCGTATGCTGGAGGTGATTCGAGAGTACGCGGCACGTTACCTAACGGATGAGGAGAGACATGAGCTTGGTAACCTCCATTATCACTTCTTCCTTCAAAAGGCACTCTCCGGGCAACAGGGCGAAAGCGAGCTGCACAAGCGAGAGTGGTTGTCCTATCTAAAAACAAACGAAGCCAATTTGCGAGCCGCTTTAGAATGGGGTTTTGCGAAGGAACCGGAGAAAGCCGCGATCTTTGCAGAGGGGATCGTCCCCTATTGGATGGTACGCGGTGCCTATACGGAAGGCTGCAACTGGCTATCGAAGGCGCTAGCCAGCTACCCGCAACGCGACCTGGCCTATGCAAAGGCGCTTAACGGACTTGGTTGGCTCTCGTTCGATGCGGGAGATTATGCCACAGCGCGTACCTGTTTGGAAGAGTGCTGTGTTCTCTTTGAACAACTAGGCAACAAAGCCTATCTCGCTTCAGCGCTGCGTCAATGCGCACAGATTGCCTGGGTAAACGGCGATCTCACAAAAGCATGGACATTGCTGCAGCAAGCTTGGGACGTCCATGGTTTGATAGGCACACAGGATAGGGCCTGCGGTGTTTTGGGCATGATGGGCATTGTGGCGCTAGAACGAGGTGATCTTCAGGCGGCGAGAACCTATTTGCAACAAAGCGCTCATAAACTTCGGGAACTCGGCGATAGGGTGTTAGGCTATGCTTTGGGCAACCTGGGCATCGTGGAGCTACATCTCGGAAACTACAAGGAAGCTGCCGAGTTGCAACAAGAAGCTTTGGAGCATTTTCAAAAATGGGAAGATGTGGGAGGCATCGCCTTCATCCTGCTTAATCTCGGCAGATTAGCTCGCCTCCAGCAAAATTTCGAAGAGGCCCACGCACTTTGCCAACAAAGCCTAACCATTGTGCGCCAAACGCAAGAGACACGTGCCATCGCCTATGCCCTCTATGAACTTAGCGCTATCGCACTTGAACAAGCCCAAATGGATACGGCACAAGCTTATCTTGAGGAGGCCATCCGGTTGGCATGTCGCTCTGAGGAGAGGGCGCTCCTTCCTATGTTTTACGTCTTAAAAGCGAATCTCTTGTACAGCACTAAAGCGGAGTTTATCGCCGTCATCCCTCCTCTCCAAGAAGCGTTGACCCTGCTAACTCTAGCGCCTAATGCCATTCTTCTCGTCGAAGCGTTGGCAACGGCCGCTCTTTGTTTGCCACCAAACGACGATCTCGAGGCCGCTCGGCTCTGGGGGGCGCTCAAACATCATCAAGATATCACCGGCCTGGTTCTTGCCCCAACCAAACAGAGGGCAAGGAGCGAGAACATCGCCCAAAGAAAGCGCCGAACCATAGACACGGATTGGCAGGCGTGGTATGCTCGAGGCAAAGAGACGGCTCTCCTCGATGCCGGCCACTACGCGTTGAAGCTGCTTCAATCACATCATTGAAAGCTAGTCCCATAGCAGGACTGCGCATAAGTTGCTTCTTACTTGCCACAAGTGCAGACAGATTCTAAAATGTACCGTGCTTTTTCCGCTTCTCACGGGTGGATTAGCAGTTATCTATCTAGAGATGGCCTGCGGTTTAAACTCCAGAAAGGAAGGTGAATATGGCACAACAACCGAATCCCTCGAGCGCGTCCGACGAGGTCTCTGCCGCCTCTTTGATCAAATGGGTTCTTTCGATGTTCACTCTCACATTTCTCGTCATCTTGTTGGTTCGCAGTGATTGGTTCAACGCTCTGCTACAGCAACGGCATAACATTCCGGCTTTCATTATGGGTGGCATGGTTCGAACGGGTCAACGCTGTGTACACTGGATTACGCACCCACGCCCAGCCACCTCCATTCCGGCGGGGCAATTCTACTGCCCGCCCCTCACCGATCCCAAAGCGCCCTCCTACCAGGGCCTTCATCATGCCTACTATGCTGTGGTAAACGCTGCCTCTTCAATATATACAGAAGACCTTGAACCGTATCTTCCAATCGCGGGTATCACGGCCGTCTTGCTAATGGCTACCGGTCTGGCTTACGCCCAACAGAAACGCAGCCCTCATCGCCCTAGCCACCCCCAAAATTCGCCGGCACCGTCCCAAAAGAAGCACACCTCTGCTGGCAATGCTCCCTCATCAATACATATTGTGCCTCCGTCAACGCCCTCTAGGCAATCAAACACGTTTTATCAGCAAAATGTTATATACAATTTCTACTTTTACAATGTTAATTATAATGCCCCACCCGAAGGAAATCCGAATAGCCCAAAACCCGACGAGAAATAGCGTCGCCGGCGTCCATAGTTTACTCAGCCCTGGCGAGCCTTGTGCACACGAAGCGAATTCCCTTGATAAAATCATCTCGAACCGTTCAGGAGGAGGAAGATGCCAAGCAACACAACAGTTGAACAACAAACGTATACCCCGCTTTCAAACCCTCTTTGTAGAGGTTGTCAAAATCGGGTTTTTATTCGGGATGAACAGGTAGGCTTCTGCCCTTACTGCGGCTGCCCGCTGCGTTTCCGCCTGCGCAACCCCTTCTTCCTTTCCTTCTTTTGCGCTGTCCTGCTCATGCTCTTCGCTACCATCTCCACGTTCTTCACGCTTGTGCCCGACAAAATCAACCTCACACTGCCGTTGCTCTCCGTTTTCATCGTCTATCGGGCTCTTAGAAAGGGAAACGCCTATTACGCCATCCTCTACCAACGAACTATAGGTAAGTGGCTGTTTGTAGGTTTTGTTATTACCTATCTCTGTGAGTTTCTCAAATACTACGGATAAGGAGGCTCCACGATGAACGACTACTGCCCGCATTGCGCTCATCCTATTCCATACACTTACCGATTCGAGCGAATCTGTCCCTATTGTGGTTGCGCCAAAGCTCCTTGTCGCTTCTCTTGGAAACAGCTTTTCTCTTTTTGGAAACGAAAGGACGAGCGCAAAATGTTTCTACAAAATCCACTTTATTACACTTTTAACTATGTCACCCGTCTCCACGATCAGGCGGATGCCCAAAAAGCGACCTATGTGCGCCCTAGCGACGCCCCAGCCGACGACGCCCCAAAATACTACTGCCCGCGCGCCGTCTATCCAGAAGACGACACGCCTACACAGGAAGCCGACAACCCAGTTTCGGGTAGCTACGCTTTCACGAAAAGACAACTCGCCGATCGCAAAACCTATCTGCCAAAACCACCCTCCGAGCCACAACCCTGAGCCTTAACGCCCGCGAGAAGTCATAATGATAAACGCTGAAATAAAGGGTAAAACAGGCGTATCGTCTTTTGTGAGGAGAATGAATGTTTCTACCTTATGCTACCGACCAACCGACCGAAAAAAGACCGTGGATGACCTTGGCACTTGCCAGTTTTCAAGGGCTAATTACCCTAAGTCTCCTCCTTGGCGCGCATTTTTGGCAATGGAATGTGAACACGCTGCTTTATCACTATGGGCTTGTGCCTGCCCGTCTTCATCTTTGGAACCTTCTAACCTACTCCTTCCTACATGCCGACCCGGCGCATCTCCTCCTTAATCTCTTCTTTTTATGGGTGTTCGGCACAGGTGTGGAGAGCGCCATTGGGGGGGGCAAACTTCTAGCCCTCTACCTTTTATCCGGCGCTATCGGAGGCTGGCTACAGTGCCTCATTATTCTCACCCTTCTCCCCCCCGAAGTCGCCTATGTGCCCATCATCGGAGCTTCTGCAGCCTGTGCAGGGCTAGTTGGCGCCTACGCCATTCGCTATTACCGTGCGCGCATCTCCTTCGCCCTTTTGCCCATCCGCCCCCATGTCGTGCTGGTGGTGGCGATCTTTCTGGCTGGGGAAATAGGCAGCGGCTTGTGGCGGCTTTGGGTGGGAGATACCGCCTATGGCGTGGCCCATTGGGCACATATCGGCGGTTTTGTAACCGGTCTTACGGCGGCCTATTTGCTGCGTCTTCCTCAAAAGGCTCAGATGGCTTATCTCACTAGAGATGCGGCACAGGCGCTGGAGCAGAATCGCCCCGGTGCGGCCATCCCTCGCTGGGAGGCCGTGCTCCAAAAACACCCCGATGATGCGAACGCTCACGCCGAGCTGGCCCGCGCCTGGGAGATTATGGGCGACCAGGAACAGGCCGCTATTCATTTCAACACCGCGCTCGACATCTACCTGAAGATGAGAATGCGCTCCATGGCCGTGAAGCTTTACTTAGAAATGCAATCTCATCACATTACACAGGTAGCCTTATCTCCGGCTCAACAGTATTTCCTGGCCTGCGCCCTCGAGGAGGGAGCGCACCTTACAGAGGCTTTAACGCTTTTTCGCCAGGTAGCCCAGGAGAGCCTTCATAGCCCCGAAGCGGAGACGGCCTTGCTGAAAGCTGCAGCCCTTTGTGCCCGCTATCTCCACCACCACGAGGAGGCGCGACAGCTCATTGCCCTGTTTCACCAGCGCTATCCGCACAGCCAATGGCGACACCTAGCCGACGGCCTCGCCCGCGAATTAGAAACATCCTCTCAATCCGCCGACTCGCCCACCTCCGACCCATCCTGAAAGCGAACCGTGGCCGAAAGTTTTAACTACCAGTCGGCCATTGAGCCATCGTCTTCATGAAACCACCGGCCTGGGTCCGGCTTTGGTTTGAGAGGATGCGCCCGTAACCACTCCTCGTCCGGCTCTACGCCCAAACCGGGGGCTTGAGGCAAGGCGATATAGCCGTTCTCCACGGTAAAAGGCTGCTTCAACACACCCGCCCCTAACCCGATGGGGTCTACGAACTCCTGCACCAGAAAGTTAGGGGTGCAAGCATCTACCTGCAGGCTCGCCGCCAGATTAAGCGGGCCGTAGGGATTATGCGGCGCCAGGGCGGCATAGTAGACCTCCGCCATACTCCCGATCTGACGTGTCTCCCAAATGCCCCCACAAATGCAGGGATCAGGCTGCAATACGGTAGCGGCCCCTTTCTCCAATACCTCCCGAAAGCCCCAGCGCGTGAAAAGCCGCTTGCCGGTAGCAATCGGGGTCTTACATTGCGCGGCCACACGAGCTAAAGCATCCACATTTTCCGGTAAAACAGGCTCCTCGATGAAAAGCGGATGATAGGGACGCATGGCCTCCTCCATCTGCACGGCCATGGCCGGGCTTACCCGTCCATGAAAGTCCAGCAAAATATCTACCCCGTTTCCTACGGCTTCGCGCACCGCTTGAACACGCGCTGCGGCCTCTTCCACCAGCTGATAATGGTCGAGCACATGCACCTTTTCAAAGGGGCAGAACTTCATGGCGGTGTACCCACGCGCTACCACCTCTTTGGCGCTCTGCGCCAGCTGCTCCGGCGTTGCGCCATGCGGCCGACTATACATTCGTATCCTATCACGTACAGCTCCCCCAAGCAACTGCCAAATCGGTGCGTTCAGCGCCTTCCCCAAAATATCCCATAAAGCCATTTCAATGCCCGAAATGGCCGCGCAAAGGATAGGCCCACCACGCCAAAAAGCACCTCGATAGAGGCTCTGCCAATGGTGGGTGATGCGGAAGGGGTCTTGAGCGATAAGCGCATGTTCATAACTGCGCACAGCCTCGGCCACCACAAAGGCCTTATCGCCCAAGCACTCCCCCCATCCTTCAATTCCTTCATCCGTGGTGACCTTCACAAAAACCCAGCGCGGTTCCGTGAGAAAGGTGCTTATCTGCGTGATCTTCAACTTTGTATAGCCTCCTGGAGTTGTTGCACAAAATAGTGGGGATTTAAGGGTTCGCCCGTCGCTTTTTGAAGCCACTCTTCCCATGGCCAGAGCGCCCCGGGCGCAAAGAGCCTCTCGCGCAGGTAGGTACCCAATGCCGGTGTGAATGATCGGGAACAGCCCAACTCCTCCAGTTGTTTCTCTACCTGTGCTGCGATGAGGTGCCCTAAAAGGTAGTTATGATAGTAAACCGAGGCGGTGGCGATATGAATTTTAGCCGCCCAATCCGGCGTGTCTCGCTCCTCGGGGCGCCTTACACGCTGATACCGCTCTACCAAATCCCACCAAAGTGTGTTCAGATCGCCATCCGGGTTTGCATAAAGGGCCTGCTCAAAGTGATACATTACCAGGCACCAACGCATAAACACCAAAAGGCTTTGAGCCTCATAGATGCGCGCACTCTGGCCTATAGTCTCCGCCGTCTGCGCCGGCACATCGGCATACGTTGTAAGCCATTCCGGCTGATGGGTTCTGCTTCCCGCCCACAGCGCCATGGCTTCGGTGGTCATGGTGTGTGCGGGGCGTCGCAATAGGTAGGGTAACTCCGGGGAGATATATTTATCGTAGGCGGCGTGGCCGAATTCATGCAACATGGTGTTCATCCATCGGGCATTGGGGCGGCAGTTGCATAACACCCGAATGTCGCCGCGCCGATCGATATCCGTGCAGAAAGCGTGCTGGCATTTCCCCATGCGTTCATAGAGATCGGAACGCGCCAGGATATCTTCTATCGGCAGCCCGATGTCATCATAAAAGCGCGCCGTAATCGCCTCCAGGTTCTTGTCGGCAAAATAGGGGTCTAAGTTCAAACCGCTAGGCTCCGGTGCTTGAAAGAAGCGATTCGCGTGGTGCCACGGACGAATCGCTTCCGGGCTAACACCGTAACGCTCTGCCAACTGCCCGTCAAGCGAGTCGCGATAGAGGTTCCAGAGCGGCTCGGAAATATGGGCTAGCTCCTCCATTAACGCATCGAGCCGCTGCAAATCTAGCTCCTGTAGCTCGATTCGCAAAGCATAGTAGTTTGGGTAACCTAGCTTCTGAGCCTCTTGGTTTCGGAGTGCTGCCAGCCGGCGAATCCTATCGGCCACCACAGCGCCGATCTGTTTACTGGCCTCCCAAGCCTCCTTGCGAAGCGCCTCATCTCGCGATTGAACCAGAATCTGCTCTAACTCGTTATCGCTCACCTCTTTTCCACGCAGTCGTGCCCGATGGTGGTTATAGGTATCTGCTATCTCCACCTCTAACGCCACGATCTCCTTCAGAATCTCCTCATCGCCCTGACGGCTGAGATAGGCATGAAGGATCAGCGTATGCTGACGCTTTAGAAGCGGGTCGGATAGTGCCTCTACCGGCAGCTCTTTGAGATAGCGATAGGTCTCCTTATCGGCGTAGATCAGCGCCAGCTCTGTGCGCAACTGGCGTGCACGTTCCGCAGCTTCTCGGCTACCCGTTGTCTGCATCTCCCAAGAGGCCAGTGCGGCCTCACGGGAGAGAGGTTCGATGACGGCAAGGTGCTGCTCAAGAAATCGCTTGAAACTATCTTCTCTATTTTCTACCGACATTCAGAATTCACCTTTTCATAAGAACAATGGAGTTTGGCCGCCCATTTACCATGTTATTTCTGCTTCTAACCCGATTTTCCCTCTAAAAAGTTCGCATAAGAGGGCAGGGTATAATTCGACAAACGTATATAACATTGACGACTGACATATAAGGGGGATAGAGGGTGGCCTACACCGATTTTCAAGACTTTCTTGCCTGCCTCGAAAGGGCGGGTGAACTTAAACGCATCAAAGAGCCTCTCGATCCCTACCTACAGATCACCGAGGTAGCCGATCGCGTTATGCGCCAACCGGGTGGGGGGCCTGCACTGCTACTTGAACACCCTGTCGGCAGCGATATTCCGGTGGCTATCAACGTTTTTGGCTCGCGCAAGCGTATGTCGTTGGCGCTGGGAGCCGACGATCTAGAGGACATCGCTTGCGAGATCGAAGCCCTCCTAAAAACAGAGATACCTAGCGGCAAGTTGCAGGCCATTCGAGAGCTTGCCCCCAAGTTGGGGGTGCTGGCCAAAATTCCGCCTCGCCATGCCAAAGGGCCGGGGCGCTGCCAAGAGGTCGTTACAACAGGCGATCAGGTAGACCTTTTTCGCCTACCTATTTTGCACTGCTGGCCTCAAGATGGAGGGCGCACCATCACCCTCCCGCTGGTTTTCACGCACGACCCACAAACAGGTCGCCGCAACGTGGGCATGTATCGCGTGCAGGTTTACGACCGTCGCACAACAGGCATGCATTGGCAGATTCACAAAGTGGGGGCAGAGCACGAACGCGCCGCTGCCGAGCAGAACCGCCCTATCCAGGTAGCCGTAGTGCTTGGCGGAGACCCGGCCCTCACCTATGCGGCCACAGCTCCCCTGCCTCCTGGCGTGGATGAACTTCTTTTTGCCGGGTTTCTCCGAAAAAAACCGGTTACCCTGGTGCCAGCAAAAACTGTGGATCTCGAGGTGCCTGAAGATGCAGAGATCGTGATCGAAGGTTGGATAGACCCCCAAGAGAGGCGCATGGAAGGACCTTTCGGCGACCATACCGGCTACTACTCTTTGGCTGACCTCTATCCGGTGTTTCACGTAACCGCCATTACGCATCGCAGAAACCCAGTCTACCCCTGCACCATCGTCGGGCGCCCACCCAAAGAGGATGCCTGGCTGGGAAAGGCCACCGAGCGGCTTTTCTTGCCCTTGCTACGCCTAAACCTGCCGGAAATTGTTGACATCAACCTGCCTGTGGAAGGCGTATTTCATAACATAGCCCTCGTTTCCATCCGCAAGCGCTATCCTGGGCACGCATTCAAGGTGATGCATGCTCTCTGGGGGCTAGGACAGGCCATGTTCACGAAGATGATCTTCGTCTTCGATGCCGATGTGAACGTGCAAGATATCAGTGAATGCCTTTGGAGAATCGGCAACAATATAGACCCCGAGCGCGATATGTGCCTCGTGCGCGGGCCGGTGGACGTTCTCGACCATGCCTCCCGCGCCTTAGGGTTCGGCTCAAAAATCGGGTTTGACTGCACGCGCAAGGGACCTCTGGAAGGGTTCCATCGAGAATGGCCCGATGTCATAGAGATGAGTCGAGAGATAAAAGAGCAGATAGACGCGCTCTGGCCCAAATTAGGACTTTAAGTATGGAGGAGAAAAGAACCCTTTTTGAAATCGAGACTAAGTGGGGGGCACAACCGGTACGCCTCACCGCATTTTCCTGCTGTCAACTGCCCACGGATGCCCCCGTCACCTCGGTACATTTTGTGGCGTTTCATGGAGGCCGTGTGCTTGTGGTCTGTGACCGGCGCGGCGTGTTTGGGTTTCCGGGAGGGCGACTTGAACCGGAAGAGACGCTCGATCAGGCGATGCTGCGGGAAGCTTATGAGGAGGCCTGCGCCCATCTGAATCCGGATTTCGAGCTATTCGCCGGCATCCGCATCGAGTGCACGGAAAAACTACCTGGTCGAAGCTACCCCTACCCCTACACCTATGTGGCCCTCTACACGGGCACCGTGCGGGCACTCGACCCCATACGTCGAGACCCGGCCGGCATCGTGGCCTCGCGCTCTCTGTTTACCTGTGAGGACTGCGAACGTCGGCTTGTTCTGCACGACCGCATCCTCCTCTGTGAGGCTATTCGCACCATCGCACATCGCAAAGGGGGGCAACGCATAGTGCGCGCCTTTCTCGGATGCGACCCTCAACGTGCGCGTGAACTCTATCAGCGTCTGCGGGGTGGCGCCATCAAGTGAACCCAACGCTCTCTACCAAAAGGCTTGTGGTGGGAATCACCGGGGCAAGCGGCGCCATTTATGCCTATCGCTTTCTCTGTGAGGCCATCCGGCGCTATGAGACGATCTACGTTATTCTATCGGAGCAGGCACGCCAGGTAATGGCTGTAGAGATGGGGCTCCATTTCTCCAACGCGCAAGACTTCGCGGCGCTCTTCCCCAAAGCCTCCCCCAAGGCGCTGCAACTGCTCACCCCTAAAGACTACTTTAGCCCACCGGCAAGCGGCTCTTTTCGCCACGATGGCATGGTCATCGTGCCTTGCTCTATGGGAACGGCAGCACGTATCGCCCACGGCATTAGCGATGACCTGCTTACCCGTGCCGCCGATGTGTGCCTTAAAGAGCGGCGCAAGCTCGTTCTGGTACCGCGTGAAACGCCTTGGTCGCTCATTCATCTGCGCACCTTTACCCAGTTGGCCGAGGCCGGCGCGGTGGTTTTGCCGGCGGCACCCGGCTTCTACCATCACCCGAAAACCGTGGAGGAGCTTGCCGACTTCGTGGTGGCACGCATCCTCCAGCAACTCGGAATGGAACAAGAGATCGTGCCGCAATGGCAGTTCGTGGAGGAGTAGTTCACGATGACCGCTCTTTTCCAACGCGCCAAGCTCTACCTTGAACTCGTAAAGTTTGAACATACCATCTTCGCACTGCCGTTTGCGCTTATCGGCATGCTGCTGGCCGCCCACCAAACCCGTGCCGGTCTAACCCCGCATACCATCCTATGGATTTTGGTCGCCATGGTGGGTGCCCGCAGCGCGGCCATGGCATTTAATCGGCTTGTGGATGCCGACTTCGACGCCCAAAACCCGCGCACGGCCAATCGGCATATACCGAGAGGCCTGCTTTCACGCACCCAAGTCACCGCCTTTCTCCTGTGCGCCGCAGGGCTTTTCGTGCTGGCGGCCGCCCAACTCAACCGTCTCTGCCTTATGCTCTCCCCTGCGGCCCTTCTCTTCACCCTCGGATACTCCTATACCAAGCGCTTCACCGCCCTCTGCCACTTCTTTCTGGGTATGGCCACCGGCATCGCCCCCATCGGTGCATGGCTGGCCGTAACCGGCTCCTTCGCATGGCCGCCCATTCTCCTATGGCTCTCGGTGATGCTCTGGATCGGCGGCTTTGATATTATCTATGCCCTTCAAGACTACGACTTTGACCTTCAAGCCCCGCTTTACTCTCTGCCGAAACGTATCGGTAAAGCCGGTGCTCTCACGGTTTCCCGCCTTATGCACGCCATCATGATTCTGCTCTTGTTCATGGTAGGACGCCTCTGTCACCTACATCTTCTCTACCTCTTAGGGCTGACCATCGTGGCCGCCCTCATCTTCTATGAACAGAGTTTGGTAAAACCAGACGACATACGTCGTGTAAATTTGGCCTTCTTCACCCTCAACGGCTGGGTGAGCGTGACTCTCTTCGGTTTTGTGCTCCTCGATGTTCTGCTGCACTAAGACCGTTTCGCCGCAACTATTCGGAGAGATATCGTATATCCTGCCGCAATAAGGGAGCCGTCAGCAACGAAAGCCGCTGCTTCTGAACCCCATTTGCATCGAAGTTATCGGAGCTTAACCAGCGTTCATACGCCGCTTTCAGTGCCGGCCACTCCCCATCTATTACCGAATACCAGGCCGTATCTCTATTGCGCCCCTTCACCACACGGGCTTGCCGAAAAATGCCCTCAAACGAAAAGCCAAGGCGTTGTGCCGCTTTGCGTGAGGGTTCATTAAGGGCATCACACTTCCACTCGTACCGCCGATACCCAAGCTCGTCAAACACATACTGCATCATCAGGAACATCGCCTCGGTTCCTACAGGGCGGTTCTGTAGCAAAGGCGAATAGCAGATATGGCCCACTTCAATACAGCCGTGTTCCGGCTCGATTCGCAAATAGGCGGCAACCCCCATCGCCCGTCCATACGCCCTCTCTACAACGGCAAAAAAGAGCGGGTCTTCGGTATTACTTGCCTCCTCCACCCACCGAGCATAGACCCGCAGATTCTCAAAAGGACCGTAAGGAAGATAAGTCCATAAAGCCCCTTGGGAATCGAGCCGGTTGGCCTCAAAAAGAGCCTTCGCGTGCTGCTGTACATGAAGCGGCTCCAGAGAGCAGAACCGCCCCATCAACGATACACGTTCGGGACGCGGGCGCGGGCGCCAATCGGGTACCTCTTCACCTATAGGCTGCCCTAAACGATTCAACATAGCCATGCCATATCTCCTCTTTTCAAAAACAAGAAGGAACGGGCAGCGTTAATAGCGAAATATTCACTGTGCGTTGCCGATGCGTAGGCGAAGACCCGAAAGGAGGGTTCTTATGCCTGCAGTTAATAAAGAAGCGATGATGCGAGTTCGCGCCCTTGTGAACCGGCGCTATGTGGATACTTCGTTGCTCAACATCCATGTGATCGGGGGAACCGTTCATTTTACCGGTGTTCTGAGGCACCTTCGCAACTATCCCGATATTGACCTTCGCGCCGAAATGGAGCACATCACGCATATCCTTCGACAACAGCCAGGCCTGCGCGAGGTGATATGGGACGTAACCGTGCGCGATTGAAAAGGCCAACGAAGTCGAACATCCTACACGGTTTTGCCGAACAGAGCGAAACGGCGAACTAACGGGATGTCATCGCTGCCAAGGACATTTCATCGCGCCTCCACAACGGTTAAAGGCGCGCTAGCTTGGATTTTTTGTGCCCAATGCCGCTCCCCGAAGCCTCATTTGCCACCCATACGAATAGCTCCGCACCCGTTCGCCTTCGGCAACCTGCTCCATCGTTTTAATCCCCACCAACGCCGAAACGCCGGTGCCACTGTCAACTTACTCTCAAAACCAGGGACACACAGAACCCTATTTCGAGCTTATTGCTCCCTTATGGTTGCATTCGGCGCCTTGAATGCTCCGGGCAACGCAGCGGCACGTGCTATAAGCTCGTTGTTTTCACCTAGGCCCGCTTCCTTAGGAAGCGGGCCATCGTTTTAAGAGGGCAACGGCAGCTTCGGTTTGTCCTTGAACTCGGGCCGCACCGGAGGCGATTCTTCCAGACGTTTCAATATCACCTCGATCCCCCGCTCCAGTTGAGGGTCTTTGCCCTGGGCATAGTCTTGCGGGGTAACATCCACCTCGATATCGGGGTCGGTACCGTAGTTCTCCACGCGCCAGCCCACATCCTGAAACCAGAACGAAAACTCCGGTTGGGTGGTGATCGTGCCATCCGCCAAAGGCATGCGCGGCCAAATGCCGATTACGCCTCCCCAGGTTCGTTTTCCGATCAGCGGCCCTAACTTCATGAGCTTGAACACATGGCTAAAAATATCGCCATCCGAGCCGGCCCATTGGTTGGTAAGCGCCACCATCGGCCCGGCAACCGAGTGTTGGGGATAAGGCTCCGGCGCCCCCCAACGCTGCAGGTCATACCCAATGCGTTTGCGGGCCAGTTTCTCGATGATGAGTTGCGATACGAAACCTCCTCGGTTAAAGCGGACGTCCACAATAAGCCCATCTCTCTCCACCTCTACCAAATAGAGCCGATGGAACTCTGCAAAGCCCCGCAAACCCATGTCGGGGATGTGCACATAGCCTACCCGCCCATCGGTGGCCTCATGAACCTGCCGGCGATTGTTCTCTACCCACTCCCGATATCGAGCAGGAAATTCGGAGCGCAGTGTGCGTACGCGCACATTTCGCTGCTCGCCGTTGGTATTCTGCACCGTGAGCACCACATCGCTGTCGGCTCGATGCACAAGCGCCTGGTTGGGCTGAAGTTGCGCACTCAAACGTTGCCCATCTATCGCAATAAGGAGATCGCCCTCACGAACATTCACGCCGCTGGCGCGCAAGGGGGAGTCGTGCTTTGGATCGCCCGCCGTGCCTCGTACAATGTGCACGATGCGATAGGCATTCTGTTCGGGGTCGTAACGAAAGTCGGCACCGAGAAACCCAATGGGATACTCCGGCCCTTTGCGGTAGTCCCCGCCGAACTCATAAGCGTGCGACGTTCCAAGTTCTCCTTGCATCTCCCAGATGAGGTCGGAAAGCTCGCCACGCGTTCCCACCCGATCCACCAGAGGCGCATAGCGCTCCCATACACGCTCCCAGTCCACTCCAGAAAGGTCTTCCGTCCAAAAGAACTCTTTCTGCAATTGCCATGCCTCGCGCAGCATCTGGCGCCACTCCGTAGGCGGGTCTACCTCCAACTTCACGCGATTTAAGGCAAGAATGCCACTCTGCCGTCCTGGCTCTGCACCCGCCTTCTCATCCGGCTTCTCGCCAGCTTTCAGCAGCCGAAGCGATTTTCCGGTGTGTACCAAAACTCGCTTCCTATCGCGCGACAGCCGAAAGCTCTTTACCCCTCCTAACAGGGTCTCCTTCTTTAGCGTTTTGAAATCGTAACATTCGAGCGAACCGGTGCGCTCTTCGGTATCGGGTAGCTCCTCCTCAACCGCCGGATAGCTGAGGAATAGCACCTTGCCGGCAAGGCCGGCTATCGTTCCGTAAATGCCTTCCGGTACGGGGAAGGGAATAACGCGCGTTTGAATGCCCTCTAGGTCTATGCGCAGCGGGGTGGGCGACTCGGAGGAGGGTTCGCCGGTCTCTTTCGTCTCTCCTTTTTTCTCTTCAGGCTCTGCAAGCGGCTCCCAAAAAGGCGAGAGCCTATCGGCCTGCAGCGTCACCAGGTAGGGGCGCATGCCTTTCGGAAAGCTCAGCTCGAACTGAAGCGTATCCGCCACCGGGGTAAACTCCCGCGCGCTGATAAAGTAGAGGAACTTGCCATCCGGGTCGAACGAGGGGTTGCTATCGGCAAGCACAGGGTCGGTGACATCGTGAACGGTCTTCTCCTCTCTATTCCAAAGCCGAATAGCGCTACGGTAAGGGCTAATAGGCAATCCATAGGCCAACCACTTGCCGTCCGGCGACCAATCCATCCCGCGCACCGCTCCATAGTCGCTGCGATCGCAGCGGGTCAGCGTGCCGTCTTCCAGGTTCACACAAAGCAGCTCGTTCCGATGGTTGGCAATAGCCACCACGTCCTCTTTAGGGGCGACGATCATCTCGTAGGGTCGCCCGATATCGAGCGCACTGAAGCGCTTCACCGGTTCCAGATCGAGCGTATGATGAACCTCTAAAACCTCACGGCCCTCCACATTAGCCACCACAACCACACGCTCCCCGTCGTTAAGCCAGCGGGCAAGGCGCAGTCGTACCGCCCCCTTGGCGTTCTCTTGCGCCGTCACCGGCCCTTCAAAGCAGCCCAAAGTAAAACTCTTCCCGCGCCCCGTTAACGCCACCTGCTCCTTGTTGGGATGCGGCTCATAACTCTCCAGATAGTCCATTATCTCCACGAACTTGCGCTGGCGCTGCACCCGTGGGCTGCCGTAGGTAATCGCGATTTTCCGAGAGCGATCCTCTTTCGGATCGTACACATAGAGATCGGCCCCCGCTTGGTAGACGATTCGCTTTCCGTCGGTTTTAGGAAAGCGCACGTAAAAGTCCTTATGGTCGGTATGGCGCTGTAAGTCCTCACCGGCGACCGTGCAGGAGTAGAGATTGCCTACCCCCTCGTGGTCCGAAAGAAAGTAGATACGGTCGCCCACCCACAGAGGGCAGGTGAGATTTCCGTCCAGCGTCAGAAGCCGTCGAAAATTGCCGTCGCCATTGGCGTCAATCCAGATGTCGCCGGCAGTACCGCCGCGATAGCGTTTCCATCGAGCCGGGTCGTTGTTGTTGCGTGCCAAAACCACACGCCCATCGGGCGCGAGGGAGAGGCTCACCGCATGTCCCACCGGAAACTGCTCCGGCAGGCTGCCGTCCAGGCCAACGGCCTGAACAAAGCCGATGCGGTCAAAGGGGCGCCCGCTATCGGTAGCGAAGAGCACTTTCTGCCCGTCCGGCGTCCACCCCAACACGGTGCTCGTTACGCCGAGATAGGTGAGACGTTGCAGAGGGCCGCCTTCGCTATCCATCACATAGACCTCATTGTGCCCCTCCTCACGACCGGTAAAGGCCAATTTCTTGCCGTCGGGTGAGAAGCAGGGAAAGCTCATCGCGGCGAGGTTCGCCGTCAATCGTTGTGCCGTTCCACCCTCTGTGGAGACGCTCCACAGATCGTCTTCCGATACAAAAACCACGCGATGGTTGTGTATGGTGGGGAAACGATAGTAGCCGTGTTGTTTCATAGACATCCTTATAGTGCGGCCTTGTAGCCGCTACCTCCTCTCTAAGCTTATGGCCCTTGTTCGCTAAACCAAAAAAACAGCCTCTTCCCTCTTCCTATCGGTAAAAGAGGCGTTATCGTGTGCCTTGCAAAGAATAATTTAACGTTTTTGGCAAATTTCCTGCTTAAAGCCGCTCTTAGACTATAGCAGGCAAGGGCTTTTCAGACGCCGCAGGTTCCTCTTGCCCCACGCGGGCAAGCCGCTCGGCAAGCAGTTGCTCGGAAAAGGCCTGTGCGTTATAGGACGAACGCACGAACGGCGCAGAGGCCACAAACAGAAAACCCATCTCTTTCCCGATGCGCTCATACTCCGCAAACCGATCGGGATGCACATACTCCACCACCGGCAAATGGCGTGTCGTCGTTGGCCGTAAATACTGCCCGATGGTCACCGCGCTTACGCCTACCTCCCGCAGATCGCGCAGGGTCTGCACGACCTCTTCATGGGTTTCGCCTAACCCCAGCATCAACCCCGATTTGGTGTGGATGGACGGATCAAGCCGCTTCACCGTGCGCAGCACTTCGAGGGTGCGCCGATACTTTGCCTGTGGCCTCACGATGGGCGAAAGCCGCTCTACCGTCTCGATATTGTGGTTGTAGATGTCGGGCTTGGCCTCCACAACCTTGCGAATGCACCAGACCTTGCCCTTGAAATCGGGGGTAAGCACCTCCACAATAACGCCCGGAATAACCTCACGAAGCGCCCGAATGGTGTCGGCGAAATGGCCGGCGCCTTCATCGGGCAGATCGTCACGTGCTACCGAGGTCACCACCACATGCTTCAACCCCATCGCCTTCGCCGTTTCCGCAAGTCGCCTCGGCTCTTCCGCATCTACCTGCAGCGGTCGGCCCACTTTAATGGCGCAGAAACCACAGTTGCGCGTGCAAATATCCCCAAGGATCATGAAGGTGGCGGTTTGCTTCGACCAACATTCGCCCAAATTAGGGCAGCGAGCGCTCTCACAAACTGTGTGGAGACGGCTTTCACGCATCATGCGCTCCACCAACGCCACCGTCTCCGGGCTGGGCACCCGTTTTTTCAACCACTCCGGCAATCTAGAGTTCATTTCCCTCGCTCCACAAAGCTCCCGCAAGCTTCAAAGATTGTACCTCACGGTCAGATACCCCTGGCTAAAGCGCAGGGGCTTGTGCCTGATTGGAAGCATGACCCTCTGACCGACACAATAGGGCGTCTGAACATTCGCCCCGTGCCTTGAGGTTTACCGCCGCATTGAAATCAGCATTCGCCTCAAAGCCACACTCTTGACAGTGGAACCGGCTCTGGCTCTTGCGGTTCTCTCTCGCGCAATGTCCGCATACAGAACAGGTGCGAGACGAGTTACGCGGGTCAACCAACACAACAGGCACTCCTGCCGCCTCTGCTTTATAGGCGATAAATTGACGCAGTTGCAGGAACGCCCAGTTACCGAGGAGCCATCGCATCTCGC
>Ga0209061_1000835_pt1 | contig 64020 bp, 58 predicted proteins | sample Coa_R1_10_FD_187157 | JGI IMG/M metagenome (GOLD analysis project Ga0209061, IMG submission 187157) | Surface soil microbial communities from Centralia Pennsylvania, which are recovering from an underground coalmine fire - Coalmine... | ecosystem: Environmental > Terrestrial > Soil >... | reverse complement strand
CCAACGCCGCCGCGTTCTACTCGATGAACAACGCCGGCCAGGTGTGCATCTCGGTCGAGCGCTGCTACGTGGAGGCGCCGGTGTACGAGGAGTTCGTGGCCCGGGTGGCCGACAACGTCAGGCGGATCCGGGAGGGCGTGCCGGCCGGGGCGGCGTCGGTCGACGTCGGCGCGATCACCTTCCCGCCCCAGCTGCAGATCATCGAGGAGCACGTGCGCGACGCGGTGGACAGGGGCGCCCGGGTGCTGGTCGGCGGCCGGCGGCGCGAGGGGCCGGGTCAGTTCTTTGAGCCCACCGTGCTGGTCGACGTCGATCACACGATGAAGATCATGCGCGAGGAGACCTTCGGGCCGACGCTGCCGATCATGCGCGTCGCCGACAGCGAGGAGGCGCTGCGGCTGGCCAACGACTCCCCCTACGGCCTGCAGGCCAGCGTGTGGACGCGCGACATCCGCCGGGGTGAGGCCCTGGCCCGGCGCCTGCAGGCGGGCGCCGTGTGCGTCAACGACGCCCAGGTCAACTACACGGCGCTCAACCTGCCGATGGGGGGCTGGAAGTCCTCGGGTCTGGGCACCCGCCACGGCGCGGCCGGGATCCGCAAGTACACCAAGGTCCAGTCGCTGCTCGTCACCCGCCTGGCCCCCAAGCGCGACCTGCACATGTTCCCCTACAGCAGGCTGCGCACCCGGGCGCTGCAGGGGCTGGTGAGACTGCTCTACGGGCGGGGCGGGCGCGGGTAGCCGGGCTCGGACGCCCGTGCTACGTCCGCCGTCGGCCGATCGCAATCGAGCCGCGCGCCCAGCAGCCGCTCGAGCGCGACGATCGTCTCCCCTGCGCTGGTGTGATGCACGGTGGCCATCCCCAGCTCGGCCGCCGGAGGCAGGTTGAACGGCAGATCGTCGACGAACACGCACGCCGCCGGCGGCAGGCCGATCGCCTCAGCACCGGCCAGGTAGATCTCGGGTGCCGGCTTGCGCACGCCCACCTCCCCGGAGAGCACGACGCCGTCGAACAGGCGCTCGAGCAGCGCCCGGTCGTAGCGGCCCGTCCCCCACGAGTTGGAGATCAGCCCGGTGCGCACGCCCGCCGCGCGCGCCCGCTCGACCGCGTGCAGCATCCGCTCGTCGATCCGGGCCCCGGCGAACACCCGCTCGATCAGCCCCGACGCGGCCACGCCGAGCAGCGCTGCGAACCGCCGCTCGAACTCCTCCTCGGACAGGCGCCCGGTCTCCAGGCCGATCAAAAGCTCGCGGGCGCCGGGATCCTCGCGAAAGCGCCGGCGCAGCGTGTCCGGCTCAAGCCCCTCCAGCGCGCAGAAGGCGCGGAAGCTGTCGAACACGTTGCTGGTCATCACCCCGCCCCAGTCGACGAGCAGGCCGCGGCGGGGGGACTCAGAGCCCATGCCGGGTGACCTCGAGCGCGCGCTCGGCGATCTCCACCACGCCGTCGCCGAACGACTTCAGGTAGGGGTCGTCGGTCGAGCCCGCCAGCGCCCGCTTGTAGTTGCCCTCCATGAACACCACCGCCTTCCACAGGGCGAGCGTCACGTACCAGTCGAGCGCCTGCATCGATCGGCCCGAGCGCCGCTCGTAGCGCGCCACGAGCTCCGCGCGGGTGGGAAACCCGGGCAGGCGGGTGACGTTGTGCAGGTTGAACTTGGCCGGGGGATCGTCGGGCTCGGTCCAGTGCATGACCATGTAGCCGACGTCGGCCAGCGGGTCGCCGATCGTCGCCATCTCCCAGTCGAAGATCGCCACCAGACGCGCCGGCGCGCGGGTGGCGAACATCGTGTTGCCGAGCCTGTAGTCGCCGTGGACGATCGTGGCCGGGGGCGAGGAGGGGAGGTTGGCGGCCAGCCACCGGCCGACCTCCTCCACCGCCGGCAGCTCGCGCGTCCGGTTGTGCTCCCACAGCCCGGCGAAGCGCCGGAGCTGGCGCTCCAGGTAACCGGTGGGCCTGCCGAAGCCCTGCAGTCCGATCGCCTCCCAGTCCACCGCGTGCAGCTCGATGAGCGCGTCGATCAGCTGATCGGCGATCCGCTCGCGCTCCCGCGGGTGGTCGAGGGCGGGCGGCAGCGAGCTGGTGATCACCTGGCCCGCCACCTCCTCCATCACGTAGAACGGCGCCCCGATCACCTCCGGGTCATCGCAGACGGCAAGCACCCGGGGAACCCGGACCGGCGTCGCCTCCAGCGCCGCCAGCAGCCGCGCCTCGCGCAGCACGTCGTGGGCGGTGGGGGGAAGCGGACCGCGCGGCGGACGGCGCAGCACCACCCCGGTCGACAGCCGGAAGGTGACGTTCGAGTGCCCCTCGCCGATCGGCGTGGCCGACAGATCAGCCGGCGCCGGCAGACCCCGCTCGGCCAGGAACCGGCGCAGCGGCTCGAGCACGAGCAGCGGCTCGCGTCGGTTGCCGGCCGCCTCCCGGCGGGTGGAGACGACATCATCGGGGGCCAGGCGCGCGCTCATGCGGGCCTTGAGGCTAGCGTTGGCGGACTATGCTCGGCGGCAGCCATGCCCGAGCTGCCCGAGGTTGAGATCACCGCCCGGCTGCTCGACGGCGCGCTCACCGGCGCTGAGGTGGAATCGGCGCTGGCGCCGGGGGTGAACGCGCTGAGGACGTTCGACCCGCCGCTGTCGGCGCTGGAGGGACACCGGTTTGTGTGGGTCCGCCGGCGCGGCAAGCTGTTCGTGCTCGAGCTCGACGGCGAGCTGGCCCTGATCGTGCACCTGATGTCGGCGGGCCGCCTGCAGCTGTTCGGCGCCCGGGCGTCGCTGCGCGACCGCACCTCGCGGCTGCTCGTGCGCCTGCGCGACGGGCGCGAGCTGCGCCTCAGGGAGTTCGGCACCCGGCAGCGGGCGTGGGTCAAGCTGCTGCGCACGGCCGCGCTGGAGGACGACGAGACGCTCCAGGCGCTCGGTCCCGAGGCCTGGCCCGACCCGCCGCCGCTGCCGGAGCTGCTCGACCAGCCGCGGCCGCTGTATGCGCTTTTGCGCGACCAGCAGGTGATCGCCGGAATCGGGCGCTCGTGGGTGGATGAGATCCTGCACACGGCGATGCTCTCACCGTTCAAGCGCGGCTCGGATCTGGCGGCCGACGAGGCCGAGCGCCTGCGGGAGGCGATCGTCGCTCGCCTGGGGGAGGCGATCGCGCACTACGAGCGGGTGCTGACGCTGCCCATCCCCGACAAGCTGCCGATGCCGCTCACCGTTCACCGGCGCCACGGCGAGCCCTGCCCGCGCTGCGGTGCGCGGCTGGAGGCGGTGTTCTACGAGGACCATGTGATGTGCTACTGCCCCGTCTGCCAGACCGAGGGCAGGGTGCTCAAGGACAGGCGGCTCTCGCGGCTTTTGAAGTAGCGGGCCCAAAGCTGGCGGCCTGGCGCCCGCGGCGTCGGCCCGAGGTCCTCCGGGGGTGCGTTCAATTAGGCTGGTGGCATGATCGAGCCAGGAGACATCGCCCCCGACTTCACCCTTCCCGACCAGCACGGCAACCAGGTCACGCTGTCAGAGCTGCGCGGCAAGACGGTCGTCCTCTACTTCTATCCCCGGGCCGACACCCCGGGCTGCACCACCCAGGCGTGTGGGGTGCGCGACCATCGCCCCCAATACGAGCAGGCCGACGCCGTGGTGCTCGGCGTCTCACCGGACCCGGTCAGCGACATCGCCAAGTTCGACGAGAAGTACGGGCTGGGCTTTCCGCTGCTGGCCGACGAGCACCACGAGGTGGCCGAGGCCTACGGGGTGTGGGTGGAGAAGTCGATGTACGGCCGCAAGTTCATGGGCAATGAGCGCACCACGTTCGTGATCGCGCCGGACGGAGTCGTCCGCGAGGTGTTCCGCGCGGTCAAGCCGGCCGAGCACGACGAGCTGGTGCTCGGAGCGCTCGGCGCCGGGGAATAGGGGTTACTGCAGCCCCTCGCGGGCTTCCCGCACGAGCGTCACCGCCTCCGGGAAGACGAGCGCCATCACCGCCCGCAGCTGCTCTGACTGCTGCTCGGTGGTTCCCTGGATGTTGATGCGGTTCATCGCCGCGACGGTCAGGTCGACCGCGAGCTTGATCGCGTTGTCGGCCCAGGCCAGACGCTGCGCGCCCTGCATCTGCTCCGCGAACTCGCCGAGGCGGCGGTGAAGGTCGTCGGGATCGCCGAAGAGGCCGCCGAATCCACTTCCTTCCATGCCGACAATGGTAGCCCTCGCGCCCCCTCTACCATTGAGCCCCGGATGACGACGGTGGACACGGTTTCGCTCGAGCGGCGCCAGCGACCGCGCTATGCGCTGATCGCCGGACTGGCGGCCATCCTGCTGTTCGCCGGGATGATCCTCCAGACCATCGGCCCGCAGGCCAAGGTCGGCGAGCTGACCGTGCAGCTGCTGGTCACCGACCGCCGCCGGGGCCTTGAGATCGTGGGCGCCGTGGTCAACGGCCTGGGAATCCTCGGGCTGGCGGCGATCCTCGCCTTCCTGTTCGCCTCGGTCAGGGCACGTCGGCCGAACACCTCGCCGGCGATCCGCATCACAGCGCTGGTGGGCGGCCTCCTGTCCGCCGCCGGCGGGGTCGGCTACGGCGTGGTGATCACCCAGAAGGCGCACCAGTTCGTCACCCACGGGCTGCAGACCTACCCCCAGGCCGACGCGCTGCTGCGCAGCGGGCCGGTCTCGATCCTCCAGTACGTGGGACTGGTGGGAGCGCTGCTGCTGGCCATCGCCTTCGTCCTGGTGGCGCTGGGCGCGATGCGGGTCGGGCTGCTGACCAAGTTCATCGGCTATGTCGGGATCGCCGGCGCGGCCGCCTCGCTGCTCCTGGTGGGCAGCCCGATCGGGCTGTTCATCGAGGTCATCTGGCTGCTGTCGGTCGCCTACCTGCTGTCCGGGCGCTGGCCGAACGGTGACCCACCCGCCTGGCGAACGGGGGAGGCGGTTCCGTGGCCCTCGGCGGCCGAGGTGCGTGAGCAGCGCCAGGCAGCGTCGGCACGGCGGGCGCCGTCGCCCGCCAAACGCCCGCAGCCCAAGCCCCAGCCGGTGGCGGCGGGGACCTCAGCGCGGCCAGCCGCGCCCAAACGCAAGCGCAAGCGGCGGCGGTAGCGACACCGGAACGGGCGGCTGCCGGTCGCGGCGGCGGGGCGTCCGGGATGGCGGCATGCGGCGGTTCACGGGGGTCGCGGTCCGAGGCGGCCCCGGGATGGCGGCATGCGGCGGTTGACGGCGGCCGCGGTCCGAGGCGGCCCCGGGATGGCGGCTGGCCGTGGTCGCGTGCGGGCGTGTCGGGCGGTCAGGGCGCAGCGGTTGCCGCTCGTCCGGGCTGACCGCCGCTGGTCCCCCCGCCGTCGCCATCCGGCGATCCGGCTTGCGCGGCCCGGCGCGGGTGGCCTAAACCAGTTGGTGACTGGTCAACCATCACCGGCGAAGGTCCGGCCTTCTCCGGTCACCGACTAGGAGGGTTTTGAATGGAAGCTGCTCGAGTACCCGGCCCCGGACCGGCCGGCGCCGCTCGCGAGGCGGACGTGGCGCCCGCGCCGGATCCCACCGGCGGCCGGGCGTATCTGGCCGGCTGGACGCCCGCCGACCCCGGGCCCCTGGGTTTGGCCGGCTTTGCCGGCACGACGTTCGTGCTCAGCATGATGAACGCCAACCTGGTCAGCGCCAAGGGCATCGGCGTGGTGCTGGGGCTTGCCATCGCCTACGGCGGGCTGGCCCAGCTTTTGGCCGGCATGTGGGAGTTTCGCACCGGCAACACGTTCGGCGCGGTGGCGTTCACGTCCTACGGCGCCTTCTGGATCTCGTTCTTCTTCATCCTGAAGGTGGTGCCGGCGGCGCTGGTCACACCCCACGCCCTGTCGCTGTACCTGTGGATGTGGGGCGGCTTCACCGCCTACATGTTCATCGGCTCGCTGCGCACCACGGCGGCGATCGCGTTGGTTTTCGCGCTGCTGGCGGCCACGTTCATCATCCTGGCCATCGGCGACATGGGATCGGGTCACACGACGATCACGCACATCGGCGGGTACGTGGGCATCGCCACCGCGGTGGCGGCGTGGTACGCGTCGTTTGCGGCCGTGGTCAACTCCACCTTCGGGCGGATCATGTTGCCGGTCGGACCGCTGCGGGCGGTGTGATGCGAGCGCCGCGGACGGCCGCTCGCGCGGTAGTAACGTAGACGCCGGAGCACCGCACGGCTGTGAGGTCGGGACGCCGGGGAGCCCTCCGGCGCCCCGACCCGCAGGGTCAAGTTCGGAGAAGGAGAGGCCTCATGGCAGACACCGCCCAGGACACCACCCAAGAAGAGGAAGTCGAGTACTCCGAGGACAAGATCGCGGTTCACTGGAAGGAGGAGGAGTACGTCGCCCCCCCCGAGGCCTACCGGGCGCAGGCCAACGCGGATGAGGGGATCCTCGAGCGCTTCGCGCCCGACCGGTTCCCCGAGTGCTTTGTCGAGTACGCGGAGCTGCTCAACTGGGACAGGCGCTGGGATGAGATCGTCGACACCAGCAACCCGCCGTTCTTCAAGTGGTGGGTGGGCGGCCGGCTGAACGCGTGCGTCAACTGCGTTGACCGTCACCTCGAGCAGCGGGGGGATGAGAACGCGATCATCTGGGTCCCCGAGCTGGAGGAGGATGAGACCCAGGAGATCACCTACCGGGAGCTGCACCGTCGCGTCAACGAGTTCGCCGCGCTGCTCAGGGACTTCTGCGGGGTCAAGCCCCAGGACCGGGTGACCTTCCATCTGCCGATGGTGCCCGACCTGCCGGTGGCGATGCTCGCCTGCGCGCGCCTCGGCGTGATCCACTCACAGGTGTTCGGCGGCTTCAGCGGCACCGCCGCCGGCCAGCGGATGGCCGACGCCAAGAGCACGATCCTGGTCACGATCGACGCCTACTACCGCAACGGCGAGCTGATCGACCACAAGGTGAAGGCCGACGACGCGGTCGAGGCGGCGCGCAAGGAGGGGATCGAGGTCGAGAAGATCCTCGTCTTCCGGCGCATCCCCGGCGAGTACCACTCCAAGTCGGAGATGGTCGAGGGACGCGACTACTTCGTGGATGAGCTGCTGGAGGACTACCGGGGCCGCGAGGTCGAGCCCGAGTCGATGCGGGCCGAGGACACGCTGTTCCTGATGTACACCAGCGGCACCACCGGCCGCCCCAAGGGGGCCCAGCACTCGATCGGGGGCTACCTCTCCTACGTCACCGGGACCTCGAAGTACTACCAGGACATCCATCCCGAGGACACCTACTGGTGCTTTGCCGACATCGGCTGGATCACCGGGCACTCCTACATCGTCTATGGCCCGCTGGCGCTCGGCACCACGACCGTCATGTACGAGGGCGTGCCCACCTATCCGGACGCCGGCCGGCCGTGGCGGATCGCCGAGAAGCTCGGCGTGAACATCTTCCACACCGCCCCCACCACGATCCGGATGCTGCGCAAGGTCGGCCCCGAGGAGCCGGCCAAGTACGACTTCAGCTTCAAGACCATGACCACGGTGGGTGAGCCGATCGAGCCGGACGTGTGGCGGTGGTACTGGAGGGAGGTCGGCAAGGGCCAGGCGGCGATCACCGACACCTGGTGGATGACCGAGACCGGCGGGTTCTTGGGCTCGACGCTGCCCTTCCTGCAGCCGATGAAGCCCGGCAGCTGCGGACCCGCCTGCCTGGGGATCCAGCTGGTGATCTACGACGAGCACGGCGAGGAGATTCCCAAGGGCTCGGGCAAGGCCGGCTACATCTGCGTACGCAACCCGTGGCCGGGCCGGATGCTCACCGTCTGGGGTCAGGACGAGCGGTTCATCGACACCTACTACAAGCGCTTCAACAAGAACCCCGACAGCAAGGACTGGCGCGATTGGCCGTTCATGTGCGGGGACGGAGCGGTGCAGGCCGAGGACGGCTATTACCGGATCCTGGGCCGGATCGACGACGTGATCAACGTCGCCGGCCACCGGCTGGGGACCAAGGAGCTGGAGTCGGCGGCGATCGAGGTCGAGGAGGTGGCCGAGGCCGCCGCGGTGCCGGTGTTCGACGAGACGCGCGGCAAGGTGGTGGAGATGTACATCGCGCTCAAGCCGGGCGTGCAGGCGTCCGAGGAGGAGGTCGCCCAGAAGGTGGCCAAGCAGATCGAGTTCGACATCGGCAAGATCGCGCGGCCCAAGAACGTGTGGGTGGTCCCCGACATGCCCAAGACGCGCTCGGGCAAGATCATGCGCCGGGTGATCGCCGGGATCTCGAACTTCACCGACGTGGGCGACGTCTCCACGCTGGCCAACCCCGAGGTGGTGGAGCAGATCCGCGAGCACGTGCAGGGGATCAAGAAGCAGCGCGGCGAGGATCTCCAGGAGCTCTCCCGCGAGGAGCGCAAGGAGATCCAGGAGTTCGGGGCCAAGAGCGAGTAGCGGTAGCGGCGGGCGGCCGCCCCTGAGCGGCCGCCCTATCCCCGCAGCCGTCGGCCCAGCTCGGCCACGTGCCGGCGGGCCACCGGGATCGTCTGCCCACCCGGAAAGGCCAGCTCGGCGGTGCCGCCGAACAGCGGGCGAAGCTCGACCGCCCGGTTGAGGTTGGCCACGTACTGGCGGTGCACGCGGGCGAACCCATGCGGCTCCCAGCGACGCTCGAGCTCGCTGAGCGTGGCGCGCATCAGGTAGCGGCCCTCCTCGACCACCACCCGCACGAAGTCGCCGTGCGACTGCAGGTAGAGGATCGAGCTGCGCGGCAGCAGGCGGGTGGTGCCGGTGCGCACGTTGTCAACCGCCACCACCTCGCTCTCGGCTCCGGCCCGCCGCTCGCCGCCGGCGGCGGGGGAGCTCCGACCGCCGGCGACACCGGCGGAGCTGCGAGCGTCGGCTACACCGTCGGACCTGCGAGCGTCGACGGCGCCGGCGGCCACCCGCTCGAGCGCCTCCGCCACCCGGCGGCGGGCCACCGGCTTGAGCAGGTAGTCGACCGCGTGCAGCTCGAAGGCGTCCACCGCCGCGGTGTCGTAGGCGGTGACGAACACGAGCTGCGGGGGGACGGAGAAGCGGCGCAGCACGCGCGCCAGCTCCACCCCGTCCAGGCCGGGCATGCGCACGTCGAGAAACAGCGCGTCGTAGGCGCCGGCGGAGGCCTTCATCAGCGCCTCGCGCCCGTCGGAGGCACAGTCCACCCGCTCGACGATCGCAAACGAGCGCAGGATCCTGGCGAGGTCCTGAAGCTGCGGCTGCTCGTCGTCCACCGCGAGGATCGTCAGGCCGGTCTCACTCATTGCCTGTCCTTCCTTATCGGACGCCCGACTGCGCCAGCGCCGCTGGCTCGGGCTCGCCCTGGAGGTTGGGGACGGTCATGATCGCGGTCGTGCCCAGGCCGGGCGTGGAGTCGATCCTGAGCGCGTAGCGCTCGCCGAAGGTGGCCCGCAGGCGGGCGTCCACGTTGGAGACGCCGATGCCGCCGCCCGCCCCGGCCAGCACGGCCGGCACGCGGCCGGGGTCGATCCCCGGGCCGTCGTCGCACACGCGCAGCTCGACGTCTTCCCCCAGGCGGCGAGCGGCGATGCGGACCCGGCCGTGGCCGGCGCGCTGCTCGACGCCGTGGCGCACCGCGTTCTCGACCAGCGGCTGGATCGACATCGAGGGCACGATCGTCTCGCGCACCTCGGCGGGGATGTCGATCGTCACCTGCAGGTGACGGAAGCGGGCCTGCTCGAGGCGCACATAGCGCTCGACGTGCTCGATCTCCTCACCCAGCGTCACGTAGGAGCGCCCGTCGCGGAACAGGTAGCGGGTGAACTCGGCGAAGTCGCTCAGCAGCTCCCGGGCCCGCTCGGGCTGGGAGTGGATCTCGCCCGCCACGGCGGCCAGCGCGTTGTAGATGAAGTGGGGGGAGATCTGGGCGCGCAGGGCGCGCAGCTCGGCCTGGGCCAGCCGCCGCTCCTGCTCGGCGACGATCGACAGCTCGACCTGGGCGGCGACCAGGCTGGCCGCCTCCTGGACCACCCGCACCTCGGCCTGGCTCGGGCGGCCCTGGTTGCGATAGAAGGCGATCAGTGTCCCCATTCGCCGCTCCTGGACGACGAGCGGCGCGAGCACGGCTGAGCGCAGCGGGCAGGTGGGGTCGGAGGAGACCAGCCGGGGCTCGATGTGCATCCGGTCGTCGGGGGTGCGGGCGAGCAGGCGGGAGAGCAGGTCGCCCGGCCTCACCTGCTCGCGGCCCTCCCCGTCGATGGCCAGCACCGCGCGGGTGTCGGCCAGCGCGATCGCCGCTGCGCCGGTGAGGGCGCGGATGTAGGGCACGGCCCGCTCGGCGCTGCGTGGCTCCAGACCCCGGCGGAGGTGGGGCAGCGTGGCGGTGGCGGCGTGCAGGGCCGACTGCATGCCGCTGGCCTCCGGGAGACGGCGCGAGCGCTTGGCGTGGATCCACACCCAGGCGGCGACCAGCGCCGCCGCGGCCCCCACCGCGGCCAGGATCCCAAGGGCGAAATCCATCTCCTGCCATCAGCTTACCTCGGGGCTCGGGCGGGTCGGCGCCGGCCGAGCGACGGCCAGCCTGTGGCCGAGCGACGGGGCGGCTTGTGAGCGGGCGGGATCGGCGCGATCATGCGCCGATGAGCTCAACCACGCAGATCACCTCCTACGAGCAGGCGCTGGCCAGTCACCGCTGGCGGGTTCCCGAGCGCTACAACATCGCCGCCGACGTGTGCGACCGCCACCCGCGCGACAAGCTGGCCATGATCCACGAGGACCCTCGGGGAAGGGTCCGCCGGGTGAGCTGGGGGGAGCTGCAGGATGACGCCAACCGTCTGGCCAACGTGCTGGTGAGCCACGGGGTGCGGCCCGGAGACCGGGTGGCCATGCTGCTGGCGCCCGCCCCGGAGACGGCCGCCGCCTTCTTCGCCACCTGGAAGACGGGCGCGATCCTGCTGTCGATGTCGGTGCTGTACGGCGATGAGGGGATCCGCCACCGCCTGCGCGACGCCCAGCCGAAGGTGCTGCTGACCGACGCCGCCAACGCCGACCGGGTCGAGCGCTCGCTGGTGGAGCAGCTGCTGATCCTCGACGAGCGGCTGCTGGGGCAGGGCAACACCGCGTTTCACCCCGTGGACACCCGGGCCGACGACCCCGCCCAGCTCTACTACTCCTCCGGGACCACCGGGCTGGCCAAGGGCATCCTGCACGCCCACCGCTACCTGCTCGCCCACGAGGAGTTCCGCTACTGCCACGATCTGCGCGACGGCGAGATCTTCCACGGGATGGGCGAATGGGCGTGGGCGGCGGGAATCTGCCCACTGCTGGGGCCGTGGCGGCTGGGGGCGGTGCAGGCCGTGCTGCAGCGCGAGGGCGGCTTTGACCCCGAGCGCCAGCTGGACTTCCTCTCCCGCCACGAGGTCACCAACGTGTTCGCCACCCCGACCGCGATCCGCTCGATGATGACCGTGGGCGACGCCCGCGCCCGCCATCCCCAGCGCTTTCGGATCGTGTGCTCGGCCGGCGAACCGCTCAACCCGGAGGCGATCCGCTGGTTCCGCGAGCAGTACGGCGTCACCGTGCTCGACTACTACGGGCTCACCGAGTCCTATCCGCTGGTGGCCAACTACCCGTTCATGGAGGTGCGGGAGGGGTCGATGGGCCGCCCGATGCCGGGCTGGCAGGTGGCGATCCTCGACGAGGACGAGCGGCCGGTGGCGGCTGGCGAGCGGGGCGAGATCTGTCTGCGCGCGCGCACCAACCCCCACTACCCGCTCGGCTACTGGAACCGGCCGGAGGACTCTGAGGCGGTATTCGGGGGGGAGTGGTTCCACACCAACGACGCCGCCCGCTGCGACGAGGACGGCTACTTCTGGTACGAGGGCCGGGCCGATGACGTGATCATCTCGGCCGGCTATCGGATCGGCCCATTCGAGGTCGAGTCCGCCTGCCTGGAGCATCCGGCGGTGGCGGAGGCGGCGGTGGTCGCCTCGCCCGACGAGCGGCGGGGCCACGTGGTCAAGGCGTTCGTGGTGCCGGCCGCCGGCCATCAGCCCTCCGACGCGCTGGCCGAGGAGATCAAGGCGTTCGTGCGCAACCACCTGTCCGCCTACGCGTACCCGCGCAAGCTCGAGTTCGTCACCGAGCTGCCGAAGACGCTGACCGGCAAGATCCGCCGCGTGGAGCTGCGCCAGCGCGAGTTCGAGCGCTGAGGCGGGGGTGCCGGGCGGCGGCGCGCCCGGCACCCGCAACCGCTCACCCGGGCGCGCGGGTACGGCCAGGCGGCAGCCGACGCCGGCCTGGACGCGCCGATCGCTCAGCCGGGCGCGCACGTACGGCCAGGCGGCGGCCGACGCCGGCCTGGACGCGCCGATCGCTCAGCCGGGCGCGCGCGTACGGCCAGGCCGGCGCGGCCGGGCTGCGTCCAGGCTGGGCAAAGCGCGTGAGCCTGCGCTGCGGGGTGCGCGCTGGGTTCCCGCCCCGACTGGGCCGCCGATCCGGCGGGTCCCTCAGCGGCCGGAGCGCGCGTGGGCGCGCATCTCGGCCAGCAGCCGCTCCAGCCGCGGCTCGCGCTCGCGATCGACATGCACCATGGCCGCGGCCACGGCGGGGTGCACGGCGGCTATCTGGGCGTGCATCTCGTGGGCGACGGCACGGTAGCTCGGGTGGCCCTCGCGGCCGGAGCGCAGCTCGATCAGCTGCATCGCCTCGCGCGCGTTCAGATCGAGGATGAAGCGGATGCGGTAGCCCAGGCACAGGGCGTAGGGGGCGGCGAGCTCGAGCCCCGCCTCGCGCAGGCGCCAGTACTCGGCGGCGGACAGCTCGAGCCCCCGCCGGTAGGCCTCGCCGCAGCCGGCCAGCTCGACCTGCTCGGGCACCTCCGCGCCGTGCTCGGGGGAGAGCGACTGCCACTGCACGGTCAGCATCCGGTGGCGCTGGAGGTCGCGGAAGGCGCCGTAGTCGGCGACGATCTCAAACCGGTAGCGCAGGGCCTCAAACCCGCGGCCGGGGCGATGGCGGCGGTTGGCGCGGGCGCCCACCAGCTCGCCCAGCAGCGCCGCCCGCTCCTCCTCCTCCAGCGCCAGCACGGCGTCGCGGATCGCCTCCTCGGAGACGGTGGCGCTCTCAAACAGCAGGGCGCTGAGCAGCTCCTCCTCATCGCCCTCCACGCGCAGGAGCCGGACCGAGGGCGCCCTCTCGCCGCTTGCGCCGTCGCTCAACCCCAGGCGCGCCGCCCAGTGGCGGCCGGCGCGGGCGCGGGACTCCAGGTAGCCGATCCACTCGCCGCCGCGCTCCGGGCGCTGCACCCGGGCGACGAAGCTCGGCATCACCGCCTGCAGCTCCTCGAGGATCATCCGCCCGTAGCGGCGGGCCTCGGGCAGGGGATGGGCGAGGAGATGGAGGATCAGCTGCTCGTAGGTCTGTCCGCTGGCGAAGATGCCCATGTGCGACAGCGAGCCGGCCGGCAGCAGCCCGCGCAGCAGATCCAGCGCCTTGGCCCGGATCGCGCGCGCGTGGGCGGCGGGCGGCTCGCCGGGAGCGCGCGGGAACTGCCGCTCCGCCCAGCCGGCCACCCGCGGCAGCGCCCGCGCGTAGATCGTGAACAGCTCGTCCATCGCGCGCGCGTAGGCCGGCCCGAGCTCCGGGTCGCGGTAGTAGCGAAAGCCGCCCGGGGGGCCGGGAAGCGGCTGGTCGTAGGCGATGTAGCGGGTGGACTGCTCCAGGTAGGCGCCCAGCCGGGGCCGCTGGAGGATCTTGGTCAGCACGTTGGACACCCACTCGCAGGCGATGTGGGCGCCGCCCAGCTGCGCCACCGAGTCATCCCCATAGCCGACGAAGATCCGCTCGTAGAGCTCGGCCGCGCGCCTGCCCTCCTCCCCGTCCCAGGCGGCCCGGTCCGCCGGCAGGTCGGCGGCGAACTCATCCAGAAACAGGCGGCGCAGCGTGCCCGGATAGCGGGAGTAGCGGGCGAACAGCGCCCCCTTGACCGTCTCGGGCAGGTTGACCAGCGCGAACACCGGTCGGTCCAGGTTCGTGAAGTAGGGCTCAAGCCGCCGGCGCTCCGCCGGGCTGAACGTCTCGACCGGGTACTCCACGGGCGGCTGATCCTAGCGACGGGCCCGGCGGTCGCGGCCGACGCGCCGCCGGTAGCCAGCAGGCGCTCCCGGTAGCTGGCCGGCGCCGCCGAGAGCTAGGCCGGCACCGCGGGGAGCTAGCCGGCACCGCGGGGAGCTAGCCGGCACCGCGGGGAGCTAGCCGGCGCCGCGGGGAGCTAGCCGGCGCCGCGGGGAGCCAGCCGGCGCCGCGGGGAGCCAGCCGGCGCCGCGGGGAGCTAGCCGGCGCTGCGGGGATCGCCGGTGGACTGCCCGCCCTCGCCGGCCGCGCCGGGATCCCTGGTCGGCTCACGCTGGCCATCGCGCTCGCCGCCGGTGCGCTCCGGCCCCGGCCCGCCCTCCTGGCTGGGCACCGGGGACTCCTCGGTGTTCTGGTTCGACACCGAACCCGGAGCGGGCTGATCCCCGAACGTCTCCTCGGTGTCGCTGCGGCGCTCTTCCATCGTCTCAGGCCTACCCGTGGGCGGGCGGCGGGGAAACCCCGCGCAGGCGTCCCCACCCACCGCGGCCGGGGCCGCCTCACCGGGGGGCGTCCCCCGCGCCCCTCCGGGAAGGCGCCGGGCCGCCTCCTCGGTTGGCCTCAGAACAGCCCGGCGATCGCCCGCCCGGCGTGGGCGGCGAACTGGAACAGCGGGGAGGGGATGATTCCGAAGAAGATCACCGCGGCGGCGAACGCCAGCGCCACGTAGGCCACCTCGAACTGGAGCTCGGGCGCGGGGGCGGGATCGGCCCCGGCGGGGCTGGCCGCGGGCCCGGGGGCGGGATCGGCCGCGGCGGGGTTGGCCGCGGACCCGGGGGCGGGATCGGCCGCGCGCGCGGCCGGGTCGCCGGGAGCGCCGGACGCACCGGGGTCGCCCGACGCACCAAACGCACCGGGAGTACCGGGTAGGCCGCCCGCATCCGCGCCGGGCTGACCGTCGGCCTCCTGGGAGCCGCCGGCGATCGGTGCCAGCGCGCCCGGGGCGGTGGGACGGGTGGTGATCGCCGGGCGCATCCAGATCGTCGCCACCACCCGCAGGTAGTAGCCGAGCGAGATCATCGAGCCGACCACGAGCACGATCGCCAGCCAGGTGTAGGAGCCGTTGACCAGCGCGTGGATCAGCTGGAACTTGCCGACGAACCCGACCGTGCCCGGGATCCCGGCCAGCGCCAGCATCCCAATCGTCATCGGCCAGGCCAGCCAGGGGTCGCGAGCGCCCAGGCCGCTGAGGGCGGCGATGTCGTCCCCCAGCTCCGGCCGCTCGCGCTCGGCGGCGACGATCACCGCGAACGGGGCCAGGTTCATCCCCAGGTAGGCGAACAGGTAGAGCACGGTGGCCGAGACGCCCAGCCGCGTGCCCACCACCACCCCGGAGAGCATGTAGCCGGCCTGCGCCACCCCCGAGTAGCCGAGCATCCGCTTGAGCGAGGACTGGCCGAGAGCGCCCACGTTGCCGACGATCATCGTCACCGCCGCCACCCCGGCCAGCATCGGCGCCCAGGTGTTCTGCGCGCCGATCGCGGCCACGTCGAAGAAGCGCAGAAACGCCGCCAGGGCGGCCGCCTTGGTGGCGGTGGCCATGAACGCGGTGATCGGTGTGGGGGCGCCCTCGTAGACGTCGGGCGTCCACTGATGGAAGGGCGCCACCGAGGCCTTGAACGAGAAGCCGACGATGATCAGGCCCAGACCGGTGAACAGCATCGGGTCGCCCAGCGCGCCGCCGGCCAGCCGGCCGGTGGAGGCGGCGCTGCCGATGGCGGCGAAGTCGGTGTGGCCGGTGGCGCCGTAGACCAGGGCCAGCCCGTAGACCAGCGTGGCCGAGCCGACCGAGCCGATCACCAGGTACTTGAGCCCCGACTCCAGCGCGCCCTCGCGCCGGGTCTCCGACGCGCACAGCACATACAGGGGGATCGACAGCAGCTCGATCGACAGAAACAGCGTGATCAGGTTCTGCGCCGAGGCGAACGACGCCATCCCAAAGACGCTGAACAAGAGCAGCGCGTGGTACTCGCCGTGGCCGGACTCGCGGGGCGCCAGCGCCCGCCAGGAGAGCAGCACGGCGGCGATCCCGGCACCGGCGAACAGCATGTCGAGCTCGAGCGCCAAATCGTCGATCCGCAGCGCGCCGGAGATGATCGACACCGGGTGGTGAAAGCGCCAGATGGCCAGAGCGATCATCGCCAGCAGCGCGAGCACGCTGGCGGCGGGCACCGCGCGGTGGCGCGCCCCGCGCCCGGGCAACAGCCCGATCAGCAGCACCAGCAGGCCGCCGCCGACCGGAGCCAGGATCGGCGAGAAGGCCGCCCAGTCGATCACCGGACCGGCCAGGTGATGGTGGTGGGCGAGGTGGTGCACCGCGCTCACCGGGCCGCCACCCGAACCGGGGTGCCGAACAGCTCGGGGGCCGAGGCGACGGTGGCCTGCACCGTGCGCTGCGAGCGGCTCAGCCCGAACTGGGGAAAGAAGGCCAGGGCGAGGATCGCCAAGACCAGCGGCGCGATCGCCGCCACGTCGCCCAGCCGGATCTCGCGGGAGGCCACCCGCGGCCCCACGCGGTTGTGCATCGTGCCGATGAACAGCCGCAGCGCGTAGTAGGCGGCGCCCACCACCCCGGCGAACGCCACCACCGCCACCGCCAGCTTGGTGCGGAACACCCCGAGCAGGATCATGAACTCGCCGATGAAGTTCGAGGAGCCGGGCATCGCCAGCGTGGCCAGGGCGACGATCAGAAACAGCGACGCCAGCACCGGCGCGCGGAAGGCGACGCCGCCCATGTCGCGGATCCGCTCAGACCCGCCGGCCCGCGCCGCCAGCACGGCGACGATGAAGAACAGCGGCGCGGTGACCAGGCCGTGGTTGACCATCTGCAGCAGCGCCCCCTGGATCCCCTCCGGGCGCAGCGAGAAGATCCCCAGGGTGATGAAGCTGAGCTGGGCGACGCTCGAATAGGCCACCACCAGGCGGGCGTCCGGGGTGGTGAAGGCGACGGTCGTCGCCCACAGGATCGAGACCAGCGCGAACAGCAGCATCATCAGCTGGAAGTGCACGGCCGCGTAGGGGAACAGCGACAGCGTGATCCGCACGAACCCGTAGGCGGCCACCTTGGAGACGATCCCCGAGAACACCGCCACCACCGGGATCGGCATCGACTTGTAGGCGTCGGCCAGCCAGCCGTGGAAGGGGACCAGCGGCATCTTGACCATGAACGCAAACGCGAAGCAGAGGAACACCCAGTCCTGGTTGAAGTGCGACAGGCGCAGGTGCTGCAGGCTGGAGAGCACGAACGTCAGCGGCGTCCCATGCTCGGAGGAGGCGATCACACCGGTGGCCACCGCGGCAGCCAGCATGAAGAAGGACCCCACCAGGGTGTAGACGACCAGCTTGGTGGTGGCCCGCACCCGCTCGCCCGACCCCCACATGCCGAGCAGGAAGTAGAAGGGGATCAGCATCAGGTCGAAGAAGCCGACGAACAGGGCCAGATCCTGGGCGCAGAAGGCGCCCAGCACCGCGCTCTGGGCCAGCCCCAGGTGCAGGTAGTAGACGCGCGGGCGCTCCCACTCGCGCAGCGCGCTCCAGATCAGCGAGGCGCAGAACAGAAGGCAGCTGAGCACCACCAAAAGCACGTTCAGCCCATCCAGGCCGAGCTTGTAGTGGATCCCCAGCGCGCCGATCCACACCACGTCGGTGCGGAACTGAAGCCCGGCGTGGCCGAGGCGGAAGCGGTCCAGGAAGTAGGCCGCGATCCCCAGCACCACCACGCTGCCGGCCACCGAGAACCAGCCGATCAGCCGCCGCGGCAGCGCGCCGGCGAGCAGCCCGAAGGCCAGAGGAAGCCAGATCAGATAGGACAGCGTCACGAGCTCGACACCAGGAAGTACAGGGCGACGGCGAACATGCAGATCACCATGGCCGCCGCGTAGTAGCGCAGAAAGCCGGTCTGCGAGCGGCGCACGGCGGCCGAGCCGGCGCGCACCACCCCCACCGGGCCGCCGGTGATCACCCCGCCGATCACCGTGCGCTCGAGCATCGCGCTGATCAGCCCGCCCAGCCACAGCGCCGGGCGCACCACGACCAGGTCGATCAGCTCATCGAAGTACCACTTGTTGGACAGGAACACGTAGGCGGCGGTGAAGCGCTCGCGCAGCGTGGCGGTGATCGCCGGCAGCCCCACCCAGATGCGGAAGGCCAGGCCGATCCCCACCGCCGCCACCGCCGCGCCGATCGCCAGCCCGATCCAGGCCGAGCTCGTCGACGGGTGCAGGTCGGCGAAGCGCGAGCCGGCGAACGTGGGGGCCAGGAAGCGGCCGATCGGGTCCCACACGCCGGGGATGTTGGCCAGGCCCCCGATCAGCGCCAGCAGCGCCAAGAGGCCCATGGCGATCCGCATCGGCCACTCCCGCTCGGCGATGAAGTGCCCCGGGCCGGGGAAGCCGACGTCGGTGTCCTCCTCCTCGCCGGTCAGCGGGTTGCGCGGCACCTCGGCGTGGTGCAGATGGCCCTGCTCGAGCTCGCGGGCCTCGGGCACCGGGGCGCCGTAGAAGGCGCGGAAGATCATCCGGAAGGTGTAGAGCGCGGTCAGGAACGCGCCCACGTACCCGGCCACCCCGAGGACGATGAAGCCGCCGCCGCGGGCGTCGATCGTGCCCAGGATGTCGTCCTTGGACCACCAGCCTGAAAAGGGCGGCATGCCCGAAAGGGCAAGGCCGCCCACTAAAAAGCACAAAAACGTGAACGGCAGCGCGCGGCGGAAGCCGCCCATCCGGTCGAGCGACTGCACGCCCGACATGGCGCCGATGATCGAGCCGGCGGCCATGAACAGAAGCGCCTTGAAGAAGGCGTGGGTCATGAGGTGAAACAGCCCGGCGGCGTAGGCGCCGGCGGACACGCCCATGATCATGTAGCCGATCTGCGACATGGTCGAGTAGGCGATCACCCGCTTGATGTCCACCTGCACGAGCGCGATCGTGGCGGCGATCAGCAGCGTCGCGCAGCCGACGGCGGCGCCCACGTAGGCGGCGGTGGGGGCCAGCTCGAACAGCGGGTGCATGCGGGCGATCAGATACACCCCGGCGGTGACCATGGTGGCGGCATGGATCAGCGCCGAGACCGGGGTGGGGCCCTCCATCGCGTCGGGCAGCCAGGTGTGCAGCGGCACCTGGGCGGACTTGGCGAACGCCCCCACCAGCAGCAGCACACAGCCGGCCACCAGCGACCCCTGGTCGCTGTGCCAGACGTGCGGCGCAGCGCGGAACACGCGCAGGAACTCGACGCTGCCGGTGTGGGTGAAGATGAAGAACGTCCCCAGCACCAGCCCCACGTCGCCGACCACGTTGATCACGAACGCCTTCAGCCCCGCCCGGGTGGCGGTGGTGCGCCGGTACCAGAAGGAGATCAGCAGGTAGGAGGCGGCGCCGACGAACGCCCAGCCGACGATCAGCAGGATGAAGTTGCCGGCCAGCACCAGCAGCAGCATCGAGAACACGAAGTAGTTCAGATAGCTGAAGTAGCGCCGGTAGCCGGGATCCTCGGTCATGTAAGAGATCGAGTACAGGTGGATCAGGGCCGAGACCCCGGAGACGACCAGGATCATGAACGTCGACAGCGGGTCGATCAGGATCTGCATGCGGGCGTCGACCCCGGCGGTGAAGTCATAGCGCCACAGCGACGAGGTGAACTGACGGTGGTGGGCGCCGTGGGAGAGCAGCGAGGCGAACACCAGCACGCTGAAGGCGAACGAGGCGACGATCGCCAGCGTCCCCAGCCAGCCGGCGCTGCGGCCGGGCAGCCGCCGAAAGCCGAGCGCGATCGTCACCGTGCCCACCAGCGGGCAGAGCAGCACCAGCCAGGCGTAGGTGGTCAGGCTCATGCCACCGCCCCCCGGCTGCGGCGGGCGACTCCCGGCCGGCGGGTGCGCCGCCCGCACCGCCCGCTCGCCCGCGTGTGGCTCATCCGTGCAGCTCGCCTCATCCGTGCAGCTCGGAGAGCTCGTCGACGTCGATCGGCATCCGCCGGCGGTAGATGGCCACGATCAGCCCCAGGCCGATCGTCACCTCGCAGGCGGCCACCACCATCACGATCAGCGCGAAGATCTGGCCATCCTCCCCGCCCCACATGCGGGCGAAGGCGATCAGCGCCAGGTTGGCGCCGTTGAGCATCAGCTCCAGGCAGAGCAGGACCACCAGCGGGTTGCGCCGGGCCAGCACGCCGCCGGCGCCGATGCAGAAGACGATCGCCGAGACGACCAGATACCAGGCGATCGGCACTAGCCGGCCCTCCCGGCGTCGGTGCGCGGTGTCGGCCGCCGCTCGGGGGCGCCCAGGGGCGGCCTTGCGCGACGGGCGCCCGGGGGGCGCCTTGCGCGACGGGCGCCCGGGAGGCACCTTGCGCGACGGGCGCCCAGGGGCCGCCGCGCGCGACAAGCGTCAGGCCGCCTCCTGCGACGGGCGCGCGCGCCGCTCACCAGCCGCCCCTCTCGATGCGGGCCGCGCCGCCCACCGGCTCGACCTCCGGCTCGAGCGGTTCATCGCGCGAGGTGGGGCGCACGCCGGCCGCCTCGGCCATCGTGCCCAAATAGCTCGGGCCCGGTGCGCGGATGCGAAGCTCCTCCGGGCGCTGGGGCTCGGTCGGGGGCTCGAGCCCCCGGCGGCGGCGGGCCAACACGACGGCGCCGACGGCGGCCAGCAAGAGCAGAATCGAGGCGGCCTCAAACGGGAACAGGTACTTGGTCAGCAGCAGCGTGCCGATGTGCCCGGGGGTGCCGAAGCCGAGCCGGTAGCGGGCGCCGTAGCCGCGGACCGCGCGCAGCCCCGAGCCCACCATCGCGATCGACAGCACGATCGCCAGCGCCAGGCCGAACAGCGGGCCGAGCACGCGCAGCACCGCGCCGCTCGGCAGCGCCTCGCCGCCGCCCACGTAGGCGACCACGAACACGTACAGGACCATCACCGCGCCGGCGTACACCACCACCTGGGCAAAGGCGACGAACTCGGCGTCCAGCAGCAGGAACAGCCCGGCCAGGCTGACCAGGTGGGCGGCCAGCGCCAGCACCGCGTAGAACGGGTTGCGCAGCATGACCACCCCGAGCGCGCCGGCGATCGCGCCGATGGCCACGAAGAAGAACATCACGTCGTGGAAGATCACTCGCCCTCCGCGCGCAGCGGCGTGCGCTCGATCGGCTCGGCCAGCAGCATCTCCTTGGTGAAGATCAGATCCGAGCGGGTGTAGTCCGACAGCTCGTAGTCGTGTCCCATGGTGATGGCGTCGAACGGGCAGGCGATCTCGCAGTAGCCGCAGAAGATGCAGCGACTCAGGTTGATCTCATACACCGCGGCGTAGCGCTCGCCGGCCGAGACGCGGTTCTCCGGCGTGTTCTCGGCCGCCACCACGCGGATGCAGTCGGCCGGGCAGGCGGCGGCGCACAGCGAGCAGCCGACGCACTTCTCCAGGCCGGTGTCCTCGAAGCGGTGCAGCTTGTGGCGGCCGCGGAAGCGCGGGTAGACCGGCGTCTTCTCCTCCGGGTACTGGATCGTCACCGGGCCCTCGACGATCCGCGCGAAGGTGGTCTTCAGCCCCCGCAGGGTCTCGCCGAAGGCGCGGTAGGCGCTGGCGGCGGGGCTGAGCGACGGCTCGCGCACCACCTCGATCACGTCGGCGCCGGGATCGTAGGGGCTCACGCGTGCGTCACCCCCACCACGATCGCGGTGATCAGCAGGTTGAGCGTGGCCAGCGGCAGCAGGATCTTCCAGCCAAAGGACATCAGCTGGTCGTAGCGCAGGCGCGGCAGGGTGGCGCGCACCCAGATGAAGAAGGTGAACACGAGGAACATCTTCACGATCACCACGATCGGGTCCACCCAGCCGGGCACGTGGGGGTTGCCGGGGATCAGCCAGCCGCCGAGGAACACGGTGGTGGCGATCGCCGAGACGGTGATCATGTTGGCGTACTCGGCGAACATGTAGGCCACCCAGCCGGTGCCGCCGTACTCGGTGAAGTAGCCCTGCACCAGCTCGGCGTCGGCCTCCATCAGGTCAAACGGGGCGCGGTTGGTCTCCGCGAAGGAGGCCACCATGAAGATCAGAAAGCCGACCAGCTGGGGGATCACGTACCACAGCCCGACCTCGCCGCGCACGATCCCGGTGAGCGACAGCGTCTGGGCCTGGATCACCACCCCGACCAGCGCCAGGCCCTGCGAGACCTCGTAGGAGATCAGCTGCGCGGCGCCACGCATGGCGCCCAGAAACGAGTACTTCGAGCCGCTGGCCCAGCCGCCGAGCATCACCCCGTAGAAGGCGATCCCGGCGAACGCGAACACGTACAGGAAGCCGACCGAGACGTCGATCCCGTACAGCCCCACCGGCCGCCCGAAGATGTGCTGGACGTTGCCGAAGGGGATGATGGCCAGCGCCGAGACCGCGGTCAGGATCGAGATCATCGGCGCCAGGCGGAACAGAAAGCCCACGCTGGTGGCGGGGCGGAACGGCTCCTTGGTGGCGAACTTGACGATCTCGGCCAGCGGCTGGAGCAGCCCGAACAGCCCCACCCGGTTGGGCCCGTAGCGGCCCTGGAAGCGGCCCAACAGCTTGCGCTCGTAGACGATCAGGATCGGCAGGACGGCGAACACGCCGGCGAAGATCACCAGCGCCTTGATGATCTGCACCCACCAGACCTCGTAGTAGTTGACGTTGGCGAGCGCGATCATCCGAGCCGGCGCACCTCCACGTGCGGCTCGGTGAGCGCGTTGGCCGAGTGCTCGGCGATGCCGGTGGCGAGCAACACGGTGCCCTCGGGCACGCCGCTGCGCACGGCGGCGGTCGCCTGCAGCCGGGTGCCGTTCTGGACGATCTCGAGCTTCTCGCCGCTGGCGATGCCCAGGCGGCGGGCGTCCTCGGGCGAGAGCTCGGCCTGCTGGCGGGCGACGGTGTAGTGCAGCGACGGGGAGATCTCCACCTCCGGCGCGGCCCAGATCGGGGTGTAGGTGCCGAGGCGCAGGGTGCCGTCGGCGGGGTTCTCGGTGTTGTGGGAGATTTCTTTCGTCTGGCGATAGGTATCTCCCGCATCGCCAGCTTCAGTGTGGGCGGCGGGGAACGCCGAGGCCTGCTCGCGCTCGGGCCAGCGCAGCCCGCGCCCGCCGATCGCCTCCAGCGTCAGGCCGGCGTAGAAGGGGACCGCGTCGACCAGCTGCCGGAAGGCCATCCCGCTGGTCAGCACGCCGGTGTCCAACCCCACCCGCCGGGCCAGCTCGGCGATCACCGACCAGCCCGCGCGCACCTGGCCGGGATGGGCGATCGCCGTGCGCAGCCGCTGCAGACGGCCGTCGGGGTGCACGACGGTCCCCTCCTTCTCCGCGTAGGACTCGGCGGGGAACACCACGTTGGCATGCTCGGCCAGCCCCTCGGTGAGCACGGTGGCGTGCGCGACCACCAGCCCCGCCCGGCTGAGCGCCCGCTGCCACAGGCCCCGGTCGGCGCGCTCGCGCAGCGGGTCGGTCTGGAAGAGATAGAGCGCGGTGATCTCCCCGTCGGCGGCGGCGCGGGCGATCTCGGCCGCCGGGCGCCCGGCGGGGACCTTCCCCAGCGGCGCGTAGCCGGGCCCGGCGTCCGGCAGCACTCCGGCCTCGCGCAGGCCGCGGCCGTTGGCGGCCGCGGGGATCTCCAGCAGGCCGGCGCCGTCGCGGTCGGCCAGGCCGAGCTCGCCGGCCAGGGCGCCCAGCAGCGGCGCCACCCCGCCCAGGCGCTCGCTCCAGACGATCACCACGTCCTCGCCGCCGCCGCGCAGCAGCTCGCCCAGCCGTCGGGCGTCGGCGGGGGCCTCCTGGCCGCGCAGGGCGGCGAGCAGCGCCTGGAGGAACTGGGCCTCGCCGCCGGGCGGGTAGCGGATCACCAGCCGGGCGTTGGGATCGAGCGCGCTCGGGCGCGGGGTGGCCACCGCCAGCTGCACGCCACGGCGGCGCACCCCCTTGCGGATCCACAGATCGAGGATCGGCATCTCGTCAAGCGGCTCGCAGCCGAGCACCAGCACGGTGTGGGCGAACTCCAGGTCGGGCACGGTGGCCTGCAGCGCGGGGTGGGAGAGCTCGCGCAGCAGCCGGGCGGGCGGTGCCCCGTCAGCCCGGCAGTCGAGGTCGGAGGAGCCGAGCCCCTCGCGCAGCAGCCGGCCGATCAGAAAGCCCTCCTCGTTGGTGGCCTGCCCGCCCACCAGCGCGCCCACCCGGCCGGCGTGCGAGCGCAGACCCGCCGCCACCTCCAGCGCCCGCTCCCAGGAGACCTCGCGCAGGCGGCCGCCGTCGCGCACCAGCGGCGCGGTGATCCGCTCGTCCACGTGGATCGCCTGGTAGGCGAAGCGGCCCTTGTCGCACAGCCACCCGTCGTCCACCCCCGGGTGTCCGGGGTCGCGGGCGAGCACGCGCATCACCTTCTCGTCGCGGACGGTGAACTCGACGTTGCACTGCGCCGGGCAGAGCATGCAGAGCCCGCCCGCGTTCTCGATGTCCCATGGGCGGGCGCGGAAGCGGTAGGGCTTGGAGGTGAGCGCGCCGACCGGGCACAGCTCGATGATGTTGCCGCTGAACGGGGCCACGTACGGGTGGCCATCGTGGGTGGCCACGAACGTGTCGGCGCCCCGCTCGGCGAAGATCAGCTGGTAGTCCTCGGCGATCTCCTGGGAGAAGCGCACGCAGCGGTAGCAGAGGATGCAGCGCTCCCGGTCGATCGCGATCACCGGGGAGAGCGACAGCGGCTTGACGAAGTGGCGCTTGGGCTCGATGAAGCGGCTGCGGCCCAGGCCCCAGCCGAAGGTGATGTCCTGCAGCGGGCACTCGCCGCCCTTGTCGCACACCGGGCAGTCCAGGGGGTGGTTGACGAGCAGGAACTCGACCACCGCGTTCTGGGCGTGGCGGACCCGCTGGGTCTGGGTGTGCACCACCATTCCGTCCTTGACCGGGGTCGAGCAGGAGGTCTGCAGCTTGGGGATCCCCTCGATCTCCACCAGGCACATGCGGCACGCGCCCACCGGCTGGCCGAGCTTGGGCTGATAGCAGAAGTAGGGGATCTCCACGTCGCCCAGCCGGGCGGCGTCCACCAGCATCGTTCCCTCGACGGCCTCGACCTCGCGGCCGTCGATGGTCAGCTGGATCGTCTTCTGCGGCGGTCTCGGCATCGGTGTGTTGGGTGGTCAGTGGGCGCTGTGTACCGGATAGGGACCGGCCTCGGGGTCGGCCACGCCGAGCGCGATCACCTCGTGCAGCTCGGCCGCCTCCGCCCGCCGGCGCGCGGCCTCGATCTCGGCCTCGAGCTCGGGGCGGAACTTCTCGATCATCGAGCCGATCGGCATCGCCATCGCGTCGCCCAGCACGCACAGGCAGTTGCCGATGATCTGCTCCTGCACCGAGGCCATGATGTCCAGGTCCATCGGCGTGGCCTCGCCGGCCTCGATCCGCCGGAGCATCTTGACCGTCCAGTTGGTGCCCTCGCGGCAGGGTACGCACTTGCCGCACGACTCGTGGGCGTAGAACTTGGCCACCTTCATCGCCACCTCGAGCACCGAGTGCGAATCGTCGACGACGATGATCGCGCCCGAGCCGAGCATCGTGCCCGCCTGGGCCATCGAGTCGAAGTCGTAGGGGATGTCGAGGTCGTCCCTGGTCAGCACGGGCGAGCTCGAGCCGCCGGGGAACCAGAACTTGACCTCCCGGCCCTCCGGCGGGCCGCCGGCCAGCTCATAGATGATGTGGCGCGAGGGGACGCCCAGCTCGATCTCGTAGTTGCCCGGGCGCCGGACGTCGCCGGACACCGACACCACCTTGGTGCCGGTTGAGGTCTCGGTGCCCAGCTTGGCGTACTCCTTGCCCCCCATGCGGATGATGTGGGGGACGGTGGACAGGGTCTCGACGTTGTTGATCAGCGTCGGGCCGCGGTACAGGCCCTCGATGGCCGGGAACGGCGGCTTCAGGCGCGGGTTGCCGCGCTTGCCCTCCAGCGAGTCGAGCAGCCCCGTCTCCTCGCCGCAGATGTAGGCGCCGGCGCCCCGATGGAGCACCAGCGTGAGCGAGTGCTCGGAGCCGAGGATCCGCTCGCCCAGGTAGCCCGCCCGCTCGGCCTCGGCGATCGCCGCCTCCAGGATGTCGGCCTGCTGGGCGTACTCGCCGCGGATGTAGATGAAGGCCCGGTTGATCTCGGCCGCCCAGGAGGCGATGATGATCCCCTCGATCAGCTGGTGGGGGTTCTTCTGCATCAGCTCGCGATCCTTGAACGTGCCCGGCTCGGACTCATCGGCGTTGCACACCAGGTACTTGGCCATCTCGCCGTGGGGCAGGAAACCGGCCTTCTGCCCCATCCGGAAGCCGGCGCCGCCACGGCCGCGCAGCCCCGAGTCGGTGATCTGCTGCAGCGCCTCCTCGGGGCTCATCTCCAGCGCCTTGCGCAGCGCCTGATAGCCGCCGCGGCGCTCGTAGACGGCGAGCGTGTTGAGGCCCGGCTCGTCGATGCGGTCAAACAGCAGCTTCACCGGGAGTCCTCCTCGGGCCGCGCCTCGTCCTCGGTGACCTCGATCGCCGCCGTCGGCCCGGGTCGGTCGGTGGCCCGCTCGGCGGCCCCCAGTCCGGCGGCATCGGCCCGGGGCAGGTCCTGCGGGGGCCCGAATTCGCCCGCCTCCTCGGCCACCTCCGGGTCGGCGCAGCGGCGGTAGCGCAGCTGCCGGTCGGGGAGCACCGGCCGGCCGGCGAGCAGGTCCTCCACCACGCGCGGGGCGTCCTCGGGGCTCAGCGGCCCGATGTACTCGCCGTCCACCGAGGCCATGGGGGCGATGTCGCACGCCCCCAGGCATTCGAACGAACGCACGTGCACCTGGCCGTCGCTTGAGGCCGCCGCGGCGACCATCGCCTCCAGCAGCGGATCGGCGCCGCGCAGCGAACAGGAGATGTTCGTGCACACGTACACGTCGTGGTGGCCGGTCCTCTCCGGCTCGGTCTCGAGCATGTCGTAGAAGGTGGCCACCGAGGTCAGGTAGGCCGGCGTCACCTGCATGACCGCGGCCACCTGGTGGATCGCCTCCGGTGAGCACCAGCCGTGCAGCTGCTGAGCGGCGTGCAGGGCGGGGATGACCGCCGAGCGGCGGTCGGGGTACTTGGCCATCGCCGCCTCGATCCGCTGGCGCAGCTCGGCGGGGACCGGCGTCGAGGGGTCGGGGATGAGCGCCGGATCCTTGCTCAGGTCGACCGCCTCGTCCCAGCCGGGAACGCGCGAGCCGTGGCCGAAGCGGGGCACCGGCGCGCTCGTGCGCCGCCGGTCGCGCGGACCGCCGCGGCCGGCGCCGCTGCCCTCGTCCAGGCGGGGGTCGCCGGGGTGGATGCGGGACTCGCGCTCGAGCGCGCTCACCGGTGGGTGCCTCCCGTTGGACGTCTGAGCGCGCTCACCGGTCGATCCCTCCCAGGATCGGGTCGAGCATCGCCAGCGTGGCGATCAGGTCGGCGATGTAGCCGTCGCGAACCATGTGCGGCAGGGCCTGGAGGTTGACGAAGCTGGGGTCGCGCATGTGCACCCGGGCGGGCTTGGCCGAGCCGTCGGCGCGCACGAAGCAGCCGTACTCGCCGCGGGGGCCCTCGATCGGGTAGTAGGCCTCGCCCGGCGGCACCCGGAAACCCTCGGTGACCAGCTTGAAATGGTGGATCAGCGCCTCCATGCTGGTGGCCAGCTCGTGGCGGGGCGGGAGCGCGACCTTGCGGTCGGGGGTGATGAAGGGGCCCTCGGGCAGCCCGTCCAGGGCCTGCTCGATGATCTTCACCGACTCGTACAGCTCCGCGTGGCGGACCCGGTAGCGGTCGTAGTTGTCGCCCACCGTCCCCACCGGGATCTTGAAGTCGAAGTGGTCATAGCTCGAGTAGGGCTGGGCCTTGCGCAGGTCCCAGGGGTTGCCGGTGGCGCGCAGCAGCGGGCCGGTGACGCCGAGCTTGAGCATCGTCTCCTGATCGACGATCCCGGTGCCGCGCAGGCGCTCGAGCACGATCTGGTTCTTGGACAGCAGGTCGGCGTACTGGTCGGCCCGGCTGGGCATCTCGCGCAGGAACTTGCGCAGCTTGAGCGCGAACCCGCGCGGGATGTCCTCCATCACCCCGCCCACCTGGATGTAGCGGGTGTGCATCCGCTGCCCCGAGGAGTACTCGAACAGGTCGAGCACCGTCTCGCGCTCGCGGAAGCAGTACCAGAACATGCTGATCGCGCCGAGGTCGAGCGCGCTGGTGCCCAGCCACACCAGGTGCGACATGATCCGGTTGAGCTCGAGGTGGATGACCCGCAGGTACTGCGCGCGGGGAGGCACCTCGAGGCCCAGCAGCGTCTCCACCGCGCCGCAGAACGCCATCGCGTTGAAGTAGTAGGCCAGGTAGTCCATCCGCTCGACCACCGGGATCGCCTTCCAGTAGGACTTGTCCTCGGCCGTCTTCTCGATGCCGGTGTGGACGTAGCCGATGATCGGCTTGATGTCGCGAACGATCTCGCCCTCGAGCGTGGCCAGGATGCGCAGCACCCCGTGGGTGGCCGGGTGGTGCGGGCCGATGTTGAGCGTCATCAGCTCGTGGGTCTCGTCGGTCCCGGCCGGCTCGGAGGAGATCATGACCGACTGTTCGCGGCGGCGGTAGTCCTCGGTCAGCGAGCTCATCACACGTCCCTCCCGTAGGAGTGCTCCTCGTTGTAGGTGAACAGCACCGGCTCGCCGCCGACGGGAAAGTCCCGGCGCTGGGGGTGGCCCTCGTAGTCCTCGGGCATCAGGATGCGGCGCAGGTCCGGGTGCCCGTCGAACACCACCCCGAACATGTCGTAGACCTCGCGCTCGGGGAACTCGGCGCCGGGGAACAGCTCGACCACCGAGTCGATGTGGGGGTCGCCGGTGGGCACGCGCGCCTTGACGCTCATCCGATCCACCCGGCGCATGTCCAGCAGCTCGTAGAGGACGCCCAGGCGCGGCTCCTCCGGGTAGTAGTCGACCCCGTGCAGGCTGGCCAAAAACGTGTAGCCCTTGCCCTGCAGGTGGGCGAGGACGGGGCGGACCTGGGCGGGCGCCACCACCACGACCGCCCGGCCACGATGAAACTCGGTGTCCAGCACCGATCCCGGGTGGCGGTCGCGGAGCTCTTGGGCGGTCAGCTCGAGCTCCGTGGCGTCAGGCACCGGCGGTGTCTCCGGGGTAGCGGACGCTGACGTCGGCGCTGCCGGCGTCGTGCTGGTCGCGCAGCAGCTCCTCGGTGCCCCACGCCTCGTAGCGCTCGCGCCAGCCGGGGGGCGGGTCGCCCAGCACCTTCGAGCGCAGGCGCAGGATGCCGTGGGCGAGCGCCTCGGGGCGGGGCGGGCAGCCCGGCACATGCACCGAGATGGGCAGGAACTTGTCCGCCGGCACCAGCGCGTAGTTGTTGAAGACGCCCATCGAGGAGCAGCAGGCGCCCATCGAGATCGCCCACTTGGGGTCGAGCATCTGGTCGTAGATGCGGCGGATCACCGGCGCCATCTTGATCGACACCCGGCCCGAGAGGATGATCAGGTCGGCCTGGCGCGGCGAGGCGCGGAACGCCTCAAACCCAAAGCGGGCGATGTCCAGCCGCGAGCCGACGATCGACATCATCTCGATCGCGCAGCAGGCCAGGCCGAAGGTGAGGGGGAAGAACGAGTTGCCGCGCGCCCACGCCACCGCCCGGTCGAGCGTGGTGGTCAGGGTGCGCTCGCGCACGTAGTTCTCAAGCTCCTCTCCGTCCAGCTCGCCGGCCAGCAGATCGCGCGCCCGCAGCTGGCGAATGCGCAACTGCTGGGCGCGGGCCGAGGTGTCGGCCGCGGTGGGGGCTGAGGTGTTGGCCGGGGTGTGGGCCGATGTGGGGGCCGGGGTGTGGGCCGAGCCGGAGCCGCCGCCGTCGCCGAGCCGCTGGCGGGTTATTTCCATTCCAGCGCCCCCCGGCGCCAGACGTACACGAAGGCGACCATCAGCAGCACGACGAACACGATCAGCTCGGCCATGGCGAACGTTCCGAACTCCCGCAGGCGGATCGCGATCGGGTAGAGGAAGATGACCTCGATGTCAAACAGGATGAACAGCATCGCCACCAAGTAGAAGCTGATGCCGAAGCGAAAGCCCCGCTGGATCTCCGACGGCAGCCCGCACTCGTAGGGCTCGTCCTTGGAGCGGCTGGGACGGCGGCGCCCCAGAAACAGGTTCAGCACGGCGAAGGTGAGCCCGATCACCGCGCCGAGGATCAGGAAGACGAACGCTGGCAGATAGTCGCGGAGCACTGAGAGTCGTTATACCACCGGCAGGGCACAGCTTGTAACAGAGTGTTACTTAGTGCGGAATGCGGCTAACTACCCGGTTCGATAGATGACCATCCGGCGCTCGATGGGGCGGTGGGTGGCGGGGTTGGCGCGCGTCGGGCGCCGGGGGCGCCGCGGGTCCGTGGGGTGCCAGGGGTGCTTGGGTTCTCTCGGGCGGTGGGGGTGCCCGGGCGTCCGCCCGGGACGTGCGCCTCAGGTACGCAGGTTCTCCCCGGCCCTGGGCTGCCGTGGATCCCTGCCGGTGGGTGACGGGGGTGGGGTGTGAAGCAGGTGCACCTGGTGGTCGGGATCCTCTCGATCGCGCTGATGGCGCTGGTCGCCGTGTGGGCCATCTGGGCGTGGTGGCGGGTGCGGCCTCACGTGTGGTTCTGGCGGCTGCTGCGGATCGCCCAGCTGGTGGTGGTGATCCAGGTCGCCCTGGGCGGCGTGCTGCTCCTGCTGCACTACAAGCCGGGGCACCTGCACGTGCTCTACGGGGTGCTTCCCCTGCTCGTCTCGCTGGTGGCCGAGTCGCTGCGGGCCGCCTCGGCGCAGATGGTGCTCGACCAGTGGGGCTATGAGTCCGCGCAGGCGGTGGGCAAGCAGCCGCCCGCCGTGCAGCACGCTGTGGTGCGCGCGATCCAGCGGCGCGAGCTCGGGTTGATGGCGATCGCCGCGGTGGTGATCGTCGTGCTGCTGCTGCGGGCGGCGCAGACGGCGGGCTGAGTGGCGGCGCAGACGGCGGTCGGACGGGGCGCAGACCGCGGGCTGAGGGCGGGCTGAGGGGCGGCGCAGACGGCGGTCGCCCTCAGCCGCGGGAGGCTGACCCGTTGCTCCTCGGCCAGGCGTGGTAGCGCCCGGCGTACCAGACCAGCGGCTGACCGTCGCCGAGGCCCATCGAGCGCACCTCCCCGATCGCGATCGTGTGGTCGCCCCCGGGAAGCAGCTCGCGCAGCTGGCAGGTGGCCCAGGCCAAGGCTCCCTCGATGATCGGAACCCCGTCCTGCAGGCGGTGCGGCACCGCCTCGAGCTTCTCCGCCTCGGGCAGCTTGGAGGCGAACACCCCCGCCAGCTCCTCCTGGCGAGCGGTCAGCACGTTCAGCCCGAACCGGCGCGACTCGCGGACGATCGGCAGCGTCCGGGCCTGGTTGGAGAAGCAGACGAGGACCAGGAGCGGCTCAAGCGACAGCGAGCAGAGCGCGTTGGCGGTCATGCCCCCCGCCCCGCCCGCCCCAGCGCTGGTGATCACAGCCACGCCGGTGGCAAAGCGCCCAAACACCTCTCTGAACAGCTCGCGACTCTCGGCCATCGTTGCCCGGCCGTTAGCCTGCCACGTGCGTCAACGCCGCCGCGGCCCCGGGGCCCCGCGGCGGCCCGAGGCCCCGCCGCATGCCGAGGCCCCGCCCGCGCGTTAGACCCGCCCGCGCCGAAGCGCCCCCGCCGCCCCGGGCCGCATGTCCAACAGAGCGCTCTGCGGTGGCGCGGCGTTCCGTATGATCCCCGGCCCGATGAGTCGCATGGTCAAGCGTGCCCTCCTCCCCGTGCTCGCGCTCGCGCTCGCGCTGACGGCCGGTGCCTGTGGGACCGAGCGGATCAGCGTGCCCAAATCCAACAGCGCGCTCTATCAGGGAGCCGTGCTGTTCAACCAGCGCTGCGCCGGGTGCCACACACTCTCCTACGCCGCCACCCACGGCTCGGCCGCCAACGTGCGCACGGCCCAGTACAACAACGGCCCGAACTTCGACATCCGCTGCGAGCGGCCGGTCACCCGGGTGCTGTACGCGATCGAGAACGGGGGCTTCTCCGGCGCGGTCATGCCCCAGAACGTCGTCGTCGGCCAGCAGGCGATCGACGTGGCCAAGTTCGTGGCCACCTACTCGGGCCGCCAGGCGCCCAGGGTGCCCGGGGTGGTCCCGTGCGAGCAGATCCCGGTGGGGACGATCCCATCTCCGTCCGGCGCCGGCACGGCGTCCGCGACAAAGCAGTCTCAGCAGGCGAGCCGGGCCCAGCGGCGAGCCTCGGGCCCGGTGCTCAACGCAAAGCACCATCGGGGCCGCAGGCCCAAGCAGCAGACCACGGGGGCGGGGCAGGGCCTGGGGCCCGGCTGATAGGAGCGCGCCGGTTCTCGATATCCATCTGATCCGAAGCGATCCCGAGGCGGTGCGCGCGGCGCTCGGACGCCGCGGCGCCGATGCGGTCGCCACGCTCGAGCGCGTGCTGGAACTGGACGCTCGCTGGCGGGAGGCGCGGACCCAGCTCGAGGAGGTCCAGGCCGAGCAGAACCGAGCCAGCCGTGGACGCAAGGGGCCGCCCACCCCCGAGGAGCGGGCGCAGCTGGCCGCGCTGGCCGCGCGGGGACGTGAGCTGAGCGACGAGGAGAGCCGGCTGCGCAGCGAGCGCGACACGGCCCTCGCCTTCCTTCCCAACCTGCCCGCCGACGACGCCCCGGACGAGGACACGGTGCTGCGCGAGTTCGGGCAGGCGGGGGCGGGCGGTCGCGATCACCTCGAGCTGGCGGGCTGGCGGATCGACATGGAGCACGCCGCGCAGCTGTCGGGCTCGCGGTTCGCCTATCTGCGCGGCGAGTTGGTGCTGGTCGAGCTCGCGCTCGTGCGCTTTGCCTTCGAGCAGCTCCTCGCGCATGGCTTTGAGCCGGTCGTGCCGCCGGTGCTCGTGCGCGAGCGCGCGCTGTTCGGGACCGGGTTTCTGCCCGACACCGAGCAGCAGATCTACCGGCTGGCGGATGACGAGCTCTACCTGATCGGCACCGCCGAGGTGGCGCTGGCCTCGCTGCACGCCGACGAGATCATGGACGCCGACGCGCTGCCCCGCCGCTATGCCGGGTTCTCGAGCTGCTTTCGCCGCGAGGCCGGCGCGGCCGGCAAGGACACCCGCGGCATCTTCCGCGTGCACCAGTTCGACAAGGTGGAGATGTTCTCGTTCGTCGAGCCGGCGGCGAGCGCCGAGGAGCACGAGCGGCTGCTGGCCATCCAGGAGTCGATCTGCCAGGCGCTGGCGATCCCGTACCGCGTCGTGGCCATCGCGGTCAACGATCTGGGCGCCTCGGCGGCCAAGAAGTACGACATCGAGGCCTGGCTGCCGGGCCAGGAGCGCTACCGCGAACTGACCTCCTGCTCGAACACGACCGACTTTCAGGCCCGGCGGCTGGACATCCGCTATCGGCCGGCCGGGGCGGAGGGGCGGCGGTCGGTGGAAGAGGGTTGGCCTGGCACCGGGATGAAGCCCGCCACGGGAGGACAGCCCGCCACGGGCGAGCCCTCCGCGATGGGGGGTCGGCCCGCCACGGGGGAGCGCTCGCCGATGGGGGGCCGGGCCGTTACCGGGGGTCGGCCCGTCCCGGGGAGCCAGCCCGTTACCGGGGGTCGGCCCGTCCCGGGGGGCCGGCCCGTCCCCGTGCACACCCTGAATGGCACCGCGGTGGCGGTGGGGCGAACGATCATCGCGCTGCTCGAAAACGGCCAGCGCGAGGACGGCTCGGTCGTTCTGCCGGAGGTCCTGGTGCCGTACGGTGCGCCGGCCGGTCTGGCGGCGGTTCCGGCGGGTGGGGCGGGGTAGGAGGCGTCCAGGCCTCGTCCGGGCCGATCTGATCAAATACATCTCATGGCGGCCTCGGAGTTGGCAGTCGACCTCCTGGATCCGCGTGCCGTGGAGCACGCCGGCTGAGATGGCCTACGGCTTCAGCACCCCGCGCCGGGTCGTCACCGGCCATGACCCCGACGGACGGTCGGTCGTTGTCTCTGATGGCCCCGCGCCGCGCAGCCAGGCCGTCGGGGCCTCGACCTTCCATGAGATCTGGAGCAGCGACGAGACACCGGCGCCCTTGGCGCCCCGGGAGGCGCGCGAGCCAACCGAACGGCCGCTGAGGGTGCCACCCGGCCCGCGCGGCACGAACATCCGGATCATCGACAGCGAGCCGGGCATGCGCACGCCGATGCACCGTACGGAGACGCTCGACTACGGGATTGTCATCGCCGGCCGCTACAAGCTGCTGCTCGACGACGGCAGCGAGACCGACCTGGGGCCGGGGGACGTCGTCGTCCAACGGGGCACCGGCCACGCGTGGCTGGTGGCGGGCGATGAGCCAGGCCGGATGGCGTTCGTGCTCGTCGGCGGCAGGTTCACCGACGAGCTGAGGGAGCTGCTGCCCGCGGAGCTCGAGCTCTTCGACCAGGTGATCGACGGGGAGTAGCGCACGCTACGACGCCCGGCGCCGGCCACCCCGCCGGTGCCATGGGCCACGCGATCAAGAACCTCCGGCAGGGGGAGGACATGGTCCCGAGCGCGGGTTCGCCGAGGTGGAGCCCGGTTCTGCGCGGTGGCGGCCTGGAAGCCGGAGGCTGCCGCCACCCGGCCGCGCGCACCGCGGTTCCGCGTGGCGCCGCCTGGAGTTGCCCGGTGGACGCGCCAGGCGTATATTTGATCAGACCCTCCCAGACGCCGCAGGATCGACCTCGCCACAGGAGCTGCCATGGCCGTCCACCCGCCCGCCACCAGCAATCGGCAAGCCCTTCCGTTTCGGGTCATCGACGCCGATGGCCGGGCGACCACGCTGACCTACTCCTCGCCGTATCCGCCTGACGAGCACGACGAGATGGCGGTGCTCACGCGACTGCCGTGGTTTGAGCCCGGGCAACCGCTGCATAACTGGGAGCTTCACGACACCGACTTCTACGAGGAGGTCGAACAGATCTGGGGCCGGCGCTGGGGGGCCGAGGGCATCGGCAAACTGCGCGAGGTGCTGGTCTCGCGTCCGACCGAGAACGAGACTCGCCCCGAGTACGCGGCCGAATGGCAGTACTACTATTCGACCGCCGCCGGCAACGCCGATCTCGGGCGGCTGCGGGCGCAGTTCGACGCGTACTACCAACTGCTCGAGGACAACGGCGTGCGCGTCAACTACATCGAGCCGCCGGTTCCGGCGATCGGTGCCTACGGCTATCTGAAAAACCTGGTCACCCTCGCCGGCGGCGGGCTGGTGGCGCACGGCGGGGCGATCATCCACCGCATGGGCCTGGGCTCCTGGCAGCGGGGCCGCGAGGTCATCTGGTCAAAGACCCTGACCACGCTGGGGGTCCCGATCTACCTCACGATCCACGGGCGGGGCATTGGCGAGCCCGGCGCCGGTCGCTGGCTCGATTCCAAAACGTTCGTATTCAACGACGGGGTGGTGGCCAACGAGGAGGGGCTGAGGCAGATCGAGTTCATCCTCGATGGGCTCGGAATCGAGCTGGTGAGAACCTACAGCCCCGGCTGGGTGGGCTCCACCGGGCACGGCAACATCGGCACCACCCACGCCGACATGTTCCTGATGGTGCCCGACATCGGCGTCGCCGTCCTCGCCCCGCACCTGGTCGACTACGCCTTCGTCCGCTACCTCAAGCGCCGTGATTTCAAGATCATCGAGGTGCCGGTGGAGGAGTACTGGGATCTGGCCGTCAACGGCGTCACGCTCGAGCCTGGCAGGGTGGTGATGAACGCCGGGTCGCCGACGGTGGTCAGGGCACTGGAGCGCGAGGGAATCGAGGTGATCCAGCTCGACTTCTCCGAGAGCCACAAGTTTGCGATCGCCGGGCTGCACTGCGCGACGCTTGAGCTGGTTCGAGACCAGCCCGGTCCCCTGCTGAATTGACCCTTCCGGCCAGACACGCCAGCCGGCTCGGCTTCGACGACCTCGGCAAGGGGGAGCCGTCACTGCTGCTGTTGACCGGCTGGTGCTCCAGCCGCGCGAGGTGGAGCCGAGCGGCGCCGCTGATGGCCGGCCACCGTCGGGTGGTCAACTTCGAGTGGCGGGGCCATGGTGAGTCGGCGGCGGCGACCGGCGACTTCGGGACGGCCGAGATGGTCGAGGATGCGCTCGAGGTGCTCGCGGCCACCGGGGTCGAACGCTTCGTTCCCTGCTCGGCCTCGCACTCCGGCTGGGTGGCGATCGAGCTCAGGCGGCGGCTCCCCGAGCGGGTGCCGGCGATCGTCCACCTGGACTGGATGGTCACCCAGCCGTCCGAGGCCTACATGGAGCTGATCCGCGATCTGCAGTCCGACCGGCACTGGCGGCGCGCCCGCGAGAAGCTGTTTGAGATCTGGCGGGGTGGCGAGAGCCGGACGGACGTCGATCAGGCGCTTAAGGTGATGCGGCGCCAGGACGCCGAGATGTGGATGCGCTCGGGCCGGGTGATCGAGTCCTCCTACCGGGAGTACGGGAGTCCGCTCAAAGCCCTCGCGGAACTCGATCCGCCGCCGCGGGTGCTGCACCTCTACGGGCAGCCGTCCGCCTCCGACTATCTGGAGGTCCAGCGGCGGTTCGCGCGCGAGCACGGCTGGTTTGACGTCCGCAGGCTCGACGCCGTCCGGACCCACTTCTCGATGCTGGAGGCACCCGAGGAGGTGGCCGCGGCGGTCGAACAGCACGTGCGGGTTGTGTCGGCATGAGCCAGGCCGAAGACTCACGCCACCGCCGCGGCCTGGCCGCCTACGCCAGCCAGTTCGGAATCGACGAGGAGGACGTCGAGGCGCACCTGGGTGCGCTGATCGGCCCGAGGATGGCCGGCGAGGCGATCGCCGCGGCCGGTGGCGGTGCGTGGGAGGAGGGGGTGCTGTCGCTGCGCGACCGCAGCCTGATCGTGCTCGCCTGCCTGATCACCCAGGGCGGGGCCGAAGCTCGCCTGCGCGGACATGTGCGGTGGGCGGTGGAGCACGGGGTGACTCCGGCGCAGATCGAGGAGCTGGCCACGCTGCTGGCGATCTACGCCGGATATCCGCGGGCCTCAACCGCGATGGAGGCGATCCACGATCAGCTCGCGACCTTCGAGGCCGGCGAGTGAGGGTCGCGATCGTCGGCGGAGGTGTCGGAGGGCTGACGGCCGCGATCGCGCTCGCGCGCCGGGGCATCGAGGTTGAGGTGTACGAGCAGGCTCCGGCGATCAACGCGGTCGGAGCATCGCTTCAGCTCGGGCCCAACGCGCTGCGCCTGATGGACGAACTCGGGCTGCTGCCGGCGCTGAGGCGGATCGGAGTGCGTCCCGAGGCGGTCGAGTTCCTTCGGTGGGACGACGGGTCGCTGCTTCTGCACATGCCGATGGGGCCGGGGATGGAGGACCACTTCGGTGCCCCGCAACTTGACTTCTTCCGGCCCGACCTCCACCACCTGTTGGCCAATTCGCTTCCCCCGGGGACGGTGCGCTTCGGCGCCCGCGTCACCGGGGTCGAGGAGCGCGGCGAGGGGGTGGAGCTCTGGTTTGAGGGCGGCGAGCGGGCGAGGGCGGACATCGCCATCGCCGCCGATGGCATCCGCTCCCGGGTCCGCCAGCAGTTGTTCGGGGTCGAGGAACCGGTGTTCTCCGGAACCGTCGTCTACCGGGGGGTGGCGCCGCGCGAGCGGGTGATCGAGCTGCATCCCGACCCCGTGAACTACTACTGGCTGGGACCCTATCGCCACGGCGTCTCCTACTGGATCTCCTCCCGGCGACTGCTGGCCGTCAACTGCGCGGTGCAGCGCGCCGAATGGGCGCAGGAGTCCTGGGTGCAGGAGGCGCCGGTGCAGGAGGCGCTGCCCTACTTCGAGGGCTGGCACGAACCGCTGCTCGAGCGGATCCGGGCGTGCGAGATCTTTCTGCGCGGGGCCGTTTTCGTCCGCCAGCCGCTGGCGCATTGGGCCCAGGGACGGGTGGCCCTGCTGGGCGACGCCGCCCATGCGATGGAGCCGTTCCAGGCCCAGGGGGCCGCGCAGGCGGTCGAGGACGCATACGTGCTCGCGGCCTGCCTGGACGGCGCAGACGATCCCCTCGCCGGCCTGTCCCGGTACGAGACGCTCCGCCGCGAGCGGGCCCAGGAGCTGCAGAGCTCCTCAGCCGCCGCCGCGGGCGTGTTCTACCTCCCCGACGGCGAACAGCAGCGCGCCCGCGACGCCGCCTACCTGAAGCTGCCCGAGAAGCAGCCGTACGGACCGCGCCAGCGGATCTGGGAGTACGACGTCAGGGACGCACTGAGAGGGTCGAGCCGCGAGCCGTCCAGAGCATAGAAGGAGAGACCGGCGATGAACGACCAACCGCCCGCACCGCTGATCACCAACGCGCCGAGCGAGATCGCAGATCAGGTGTTCGTGATCCCCGACGGGGGCGTGCCGCTGGTGCCCAATGTGGGGATCGTGATCGGATCCCGCGCCGCGCTCGTGATCGACACCGGCATGGGGCCGCGCAACGGGGAGGTGGTGCGCCGCCACGCCGCGACCCTGGCCGGCGATCGCCCGCTGTTCCTGACCATCACCCACTTTCACCCCGAGCACGGCTACGGAGCCCAGGCGTTCACCGACGGGCCGACGATCGTCTACAACCATGGCCAGCTCGAGGAGCTGCGACAGAAGGGCCAGCCCTACCTGGAGATGTTTCGGGGCTTCGGCCAGCCGGTGGCCCAGCAGCTCGAGGGCGTGACGCTGGCCGAGCCGCACATCACCTTCGACCGAGCGGCCGAGCTGCTGTTGGGCGGCCGCAGCGCGCAGCTGCGCACCTGGGGCGAGGCCCACACCCGGGCTGACGAGATCGTGTTCCTGCCCGAGCAGCGGGTGTTGTTCACCGGAGATCTGGTCGAGAACCGCTGCTTTGCGATCTTTCCCTGGTTCCCACCGGACGACGCCGATGTTGATGGCGACCGCTGGATCGCGGTGCTCGCGGAGCTCGAGCGGCTCGCCCCCGCGGTGGTCGTGCCCGGCCACGGCGAGGTTGGTGACGCCGGCGTGATCACCGCCACGCGGGAATACCTCGAGCTGCTGCGCTCCGAGACCCGGCGGCTGGCCGGTGAGGGGGCCGGCGAGGAGGAGGTGGTCGCCGAGCTTGACCGCTCGATGCGCGAGCTCCATCCGGACTGGGCCCAGCCGGAATGGATCGCCTCGGGTGCGCGCTACTTCTATGCCGCCCACGGCCGGGAGCACTCCGCTTGACGGGCGAACGGAAAGACGGCGGGCGGGCGATGGCGCGGGGCCGGACGGCGGAGAAGGCCCAGCCCCCGGTCCGGTGCCCGCTGCGGAGGATCGCGTTTGAGGCCAGGACGCTACCCGCCCTGCTTGAGCGCCAGGCCGCGGCTTACGGTGAGCGTCCTCTGATCCGTTGCGGCACCGCCACCCGCAGCTACGGGCAGGCGGCGGAGATGGCGGCGCGCAGTGGCGCGCGACTGCTCGCCGCCGGTGTGCGCCCCGGCGACCGGGTGGCGATGATGTGCGAGAACCGGCTCGAGCTGCTCGAGCTGATCCTCGGATGCGCGTGGTCGGGGGCGATCGCTGTCCCGATCAACACCGCGATGCGGGGGCCCCAGCTCGAGCACGTGCTGCGGAACTCGCAGCCGCGCCTGTTGGTCGCCGACGGCCCCCTGATCGAGAGCTTGCACCACCTCGACCCGCGATCGGTGCCCGAGAAGCTGTGGTCGCTGGACGAAGGCTCTCCCGCCTCGGTGGCTGGACAACCCGTGCGGGCGGCGCCCGCCGCTGAGGAGGCCGTGCCCGCCCATCCCGTCCGTCCCGGGGACACCGCCGCGATCCTCTACACCTCCGGCACGACCGGGCCGTCCAAGGGCGTCTGCTGCCCCCACGCTCAGCTCTACTGGTGGGGCGTGCTGGTCTCGGAGATCCTCGCGATCAGGGAGGGGGATGTCCTGTACACCTGCCTGCCGCTGTATCACACCAACGCCCTGACCGCGTTCGTGCAGGCGCTGGTCAGCGGCGGAACATTCGTGCTCGGACCACGGTTCTCCGCCTCCCAGTTCTGGGAGCGCGTGCGCGCGGCCGACGCCCAGGTCACCTACCTGCTCGGCGCGATGGTCAGCATCCTGATGGCGCGTGAGCCGGGCCCCGCGGACCGCGACCATCGCGTGCGCGTGGCCCTCGCCCCCGCCACGCCCCCCTGGCTGTTCGACAGCTTCCGCGAGCGCTTCGGGGTGCAGCTGGTCGAAGGTTACGGCTCGACCGAAACCAACTGCCCCATCGCGCCCGAGCGGCCGGGCGACGCCCGCCCCGGCTACATGGGACCCGTCCGGTCGGGCTTCGCCGCGCGCGTGGTCGACGAGGAGGACCAAGAGGTGGCGGACGGGATGCCGGGCGAACTGGTGCTCCGTCACGACGAGCCGTTCGCGTTTGCCACCGGCTACTACCGGATGCCCGAGCAGACCGTGCAGGCCTGGCGCAACCTGTGGTTCCACACCGGCGATCGGGTGGTCCGCGAGCCCGACGGCTGGTACCGGTTCATCGATCGGGCCAAGGACGCGATCCGCCGGCGCGGCGAGAACATCTCCTCCTGGGAGGTCGAACAGGTGCTCGTGGAGCACCCGGCGGTGCGGGCGGCGGCCGCGTTCCCCGTGCCCTCCGAACTCGGCGAGGACGAGGTGATGGCGGCGATCGTGCTCGAGCCCGGGGCCGAGCTGTCCCCCGAGGAGCTGATTGCCCATTGCCGTCCTCGCCTCGCCTACTTCGCGATCCCCCGCTACCTCGAGTTCGTGGCCGAGCTACCCCTGACCGAGAACGGCAAGGTGCGCAAGCAGGCATTGCGCGAGCGGGGGGTCACCGCGTCCACATGGGACCGGGAGGCGTCGTCCAAGCGGCGCTAATCCGCCACCCTGACCACGATCTTCCCGGGCACGGAGCCCTCCTCGAGCAGCCGGTGACCGTCGGCCACCCGCGCCAGCGGCAGCACCTCGCCGACCAGTGGCCTGAACCGGCCGGAGTCCAGGTGCCGGATCGCGGCCAGGGCGTCATCCATGGTTCCCAGGCGCGAGCCCAGGATCCGCACCTGCTTGACGAACATCGCGGTCACGTCCATCGAGACCGCGTCTCCGCTGGTGGCGCCCGCGCTGACGATCGTTCCCCCCGAGCAGCACAGCTCAAGCGAACGGGTCCAGGTGTCGCGGCCCACGTGCTCGAACACGATCGTCGCGCCGCGGCCGTCGGTGTGCTCGAGGGTGGCGGCAACGATGTCGTCGTGGTGGTGGTCGAGCGCGAGGTCGGGCTCGAGCGACCTCAGCGCCTTGAGCTTTCCGGCGCTGGCGGTCGCGATCACGCGCGCCCCGGCAAGGCGCGCGATCTCGATCGCGGCGCTGCCGAGGCCGCTGGTGCCGGCCCAGACGAACACCACATCATCGGGTCCCACGCCCGCCTTGTCCACCAGCATCTCCCAGGCGGTGATGTACGAGTTGGCAAAGCACGCCACATGCTCGGGGGGGACGGTGTCGGCGACTGGGATCGATAGCGCCTCGGGAACCAGCGCCAGCTCGGCATAGGCCCCGTGGTAGACGTCAAACGAGGTGCAGTACTGCGAGCGTTCGCGCCGGCAGTGGGCGCAGCGCCCGCAGGTGATGTACGGGTTGAGCGTGACCCGCTGGCCGGGGGCGAACCGCGTGACCTCGGCTCCGGTGGAGACCACCACGCCGCACAGGTCGATGCCGAGGATCGCGGGTAGCCGCACCCGATAGGCGGGATGTGGATGTCCGGCTCGGATCCACAGGTCGCGGCGGTTGATCGAGGTCGCCTGAACGCGGACCAGCAGGTCTCGCGGACCCGGTATGGGCTCGGGAATCTCCTCTACCTCGAGCACCTCCGGGCCGCCGAGGCGGTGGATGCGAACCGCCCTCAATCGACCAGCGCCGTCGCCTCGATCTCGATCAGCAACCCTGGCAGCGCCAGTCCGCTGACGCCGATGATCGTCTGCGCGGGGTGCTCGGAGGAGCCCGTGACCTCCTCAATCGCGCGGCCGATCACCGCGAACTCCGTCGGCCGGAGGGTGTAGATCGTGCGCCTGACCACATCCTTGAAGTCGGCCCCGGCCGCGGCCAGGGCGACGCCGAGGTTCTCCATCGCGGCCCGCGTCTGGGCGTGGAGATCGTCCCCGCCGACGATCGTGAAGTTGGGCGCCAGGGCGACCTGGCCGGCAACGGACACGAGCCTGCGCCCCTCCGCCACCACCACGTGGCTGAAGCCGGGAGGGGAGAACAGCTCGGGTGGATTGATCCGCTCGGTCACTTCTTGACCAGGCTGCCCGCCCTGACGGCGGCCAGCTGGTCGGCCCAGGAGGAGACCGAGTTGATGTTGGCCTGGGTGATCAATCGTGGACCGCGAACGACGACCGGCGGCAGCGGGGTCCCCTGCTTGGTCAGCTCGTCGTAGGCGGCGATCGCGGCCTGCGCGCCGATGTTGACCGCGTCGACCTGGACGATCGCGTTCACGTGCCCCGCTCGCAGGGCGTCGAGACCAATGCTCGAGCCATTGATCCCGATGAACTTGATCCCGGTGCGGCCCTCGTCGCGTGCAGCCGTGTAGGCGCCCACCGCGCTCTCGTCGTTGTAGCCGAGGACGCCGTTGATGGTGCCGAATTTCCCCAGCAGACCCGCCATCGCCTGCTGGCCACCGGGGATGTCGTCGGTCTGGTTGTCCTGGTCACCCAGAACCTGAAGCCCGAACTGCTTTGCCCAGTAGTCGAAGCGCTGGACCAGGTACTTCAGCGCCGGCACGGGGATGCCGATCCCGATGGTCACGATCTTGCCGTGCGGAGCCAGCCTCGACATCTCCGCGACCGACAGGTAGGCCTCCTGGTCCCGGCCCTCCCATATCTGGGTGTCGTAGCCCGGCGCGGCCGCGCTCTTGGTGAAGGTGACGTTCAGCCCGATCACCGCCACCCCCTGGCTCTTGGCCTTCGCCAGCGAGGTGGTCAGCGAGTTGGGCGACTCCGGGTAGAGCACGATCGCGTTGGCCCCCTGCGCGAGCAGCTGGTTGAAGTTGGTGACCTGCTTGCTGACGCTGAGGTTGTCGTCGAGCCCGATGTAGCGCATGCCCAGCGCCTGTGCCTCCGCCTGCACGCCCTCACAGAAGGTGGTGGTGGTCGGATTGCCGGGGTTGACCGGATTCTGGCAGCCGATCGTGAAGTGCTTGCCGGGGATCACCTTGGGGATCTGGAAGCTGGTCGGGTAGTCCTTCTCAAACCCCGAGTAGGGCGGGATCGCCGCGCTCGAGGCCATCGACGTGGAGCTGGTCGAGCTGGTGGACGTGCTCGAGCCGGCGGTGGTGCTCGCGCGGGTCGAGGAGCCGTGACTGGAGGAGCCGCACGCCGTCGCCACCAGGGCGGCCAGGACCGCAACCGTGGCCACCCGCACCGTCGAGCGGCTCAAACGCCTCTCCATCCGATCACCTTGCCGGGGGCCAATGGCTCAACCTCTGACGACATGCTACCGGGCCGTTGATCAAACGTCAAATATCAAGCAGCGCGCGTCACTCCGTAGGCCGGTTGCCCATTCGCGGGGCTGCCCGCCTACTCCTTGCGCCGTCTCGCCTACTTCTTGCGCCTTCTCGCCTACTCCTTGCGCCGTCTGAGCAATGGCGTGCCCTTGTGCTGGAGCTGGTGGAAGAGCACCGCGAGGATCACGATCACCCCCGATATGGTCTGCTGCCAGGCGCTCGGAACGCCGGTCAGCGACAGCCCGTTCTGGAGCACGCCCAGAAACAGCACCCCGACGACGGTGCCCACCACGCCGCCGACCCCGCCGCCGAGAACGGTTCCACCCAGCAGCACGGCCGCGGTGGCGTCGAAGATGATCGTCGAGTCGCCGAGGGGGCTCGCGGCGCTGATCTGCGAGGCCTCGAGGATCCCCCCGAGCGCCGCCAGCGCGCCGGCGATCGCGTACACCGCGATCAGCGTCCTGGTGACGTTGACACCCGCGAGCCGGGCGGCCCTCGAGTTTCCGCCCACCGCGTACACGTCCCGGCCGAAGTAGGTCCGTCTCAGCACGAACAGGGAGATCGCCAGGGTGGCGATCATGATCCAGACCGCGATCGGGACTCCGAAGGTGGTGTTGAACCCGATCGCGTTCAGCAGTGAGGAGTTCAGCGAGACGGTCTGGGTGCCGGACACCAGGTAGGTGACGCCCTGGAATAGGGACAGGGTGCCGATCGTGACCACCAGGAAGGGCATCTGCACCCATCCGATCAAAAGACCGTTGATCCCGCCACCCAGCACCCCGCCGGAGACGACCGTGAGGATCAATGCCGCCAACGCCGGGAGCCCCAGCTTGACGTAGAAGCCGACCAGGATGAAGCCCGCGAGGGCGAGCATCGAGCCGAGCGAGAGGTCGAAGCCGCCGGTCAGCATCACGAACGTCAGGCCGAGCGAGATCACCCACAGGATCGAGACCCCGATCAGCAGCACCCGGATGTTGGCCGCGGTGAAGAACCGGGGTTGGGTCAGCGAGAACACGATGAAGAGCACGATCAGGAGCACCAGCACGCCAACGAACTGGCTGTCCGCTGCCCAGGCTCGCACCTTCGCCCACCGGCTGACGCCGCTCCCGCCAGCGCGCGCCGAGGTCTCGGTCGCCACGTCGGTCACAGGTGCCCCATCGCGTAGCGGGTCAGCGCGGCCTCGCTCGCCTGGGTGCGGTCGAGCGAGGCCACGATCCGCCCGCGGAACATGACCAGAATGCGGTCGCAGAGCAGGATCAGCTCCTCGGTCTCCGACGAGCTGACGAGGATCCCGAGACCCGAGGTCCGCGCCTGTGCCAAAAGCCGGTAGATCTCGCGTTTGGCGCCGACATCGACCCCTCGCGTCGGCTCGTCCATCAGCAGCACCCTGGGCGAGATGGCCAGCCACTTCGCGAGCACGAGCTTCTGCTGGTTGCCGCCGCTGAGCGTCGTGCACGGCGCGTCGGTCGAGGCGGCGACGATTCCGAACTGGCGCACGGCCTCGCGCGCCTGGCTTCGTTCTCGGCCGCGGGGAACCACCCTGAGCCTGGCCGTCCCGCTGGTGCTCGCCATGTGCAGGTTCTCCGCCAGCGTCATGTTCGGGACCAGGCCGAGGTTCTTGCGATCCCCGGGTACGTAGGCCATCCCCCTGGCGATCGCCTGCGACACCCGCTGGGAACGCAGCGGCGAGCCGCAGACCTCGATCGAGCCGGACAGGCGTGGGCGCAGCCCGAAGATCGCGTCCAGCAGCTCGGTGCGGCCCGATCCGGTGAGGCCCGCGAGGCCGACCACCTCCCCTGGATAGATGGTGAGCGATGCCTTATCCACGTGGCCCTCGACGGAGATGTCGCGGACGCTCAGAGCCGGAATCGCCCGTGAGCGCTTCGAGGGCAGCACCGGCGCCGATCCCTCCGCGGCCCAGCCGACCATCGCATGGATGATCCGGTCGGCGTCGTAGGCCGCTATCGGCCCCGACTCGACCGTTCTGCCGTCGCGCAGGATCGTGATCCGGTCTGCGATCTCGAACAGCTCGTTCATCCGATGGGAGACGAAGATCGTGGTCAGGCCGTGCCCCTTGAGCGTTTTGAGCAGGTCGAACAGCGCGGCTACCTGAGCGTCGTTGAGGGCACTCGTTGGCTCGTCTAGCAACAGCAGGCGGGCATTCATCGAGATCGCGCGTGCGATCTCGACCATCTGCTGCTGGTCGGGGCGGAGGTCCGACACCCTGCGCTCGGCGCCGAAGTCGACCCCCAGCGGCTCGAGTATCTCCTCGGCCCGACGGCGGGTGGCCCGCCAGTCGATCCCGAACCAGCGTCGCACCTTGCGCGGACCGAGCAGGATGTTCTCGGCCACAGACATCTCCGGGACCAGAGTCATCTCCTGGGTGACAACCGCGATCCCAGCGGCCAGGGCGTACGCCGGCTCCCCCAGCTTGAGCGGCGTCCCGTCGAGCAGCAGCTCTCCGGCGTCGGGCGCAAGCTGCCCGCAGAGAATGTTCAGCAGCGTCGACTTACCCGATCCGTTGGCACCGACCAGGCTGTGGACCTCGCCGCGCTCCACGGTCAGCTCGGCACCCCGCAGGGCGTGGACGCCGCCGAAGCGCTTGTGGATCCCGGTCGCGCGCAGGAACGGGGGCGGGGCCGCAGCGGATCCGCCCAGTGTCGGAGCGGCTGGGTGCAGGGAAGCGCTCGTGCCAGGTTCAGGGGTGACCAAGCCCGCTTGATCATATATCTGATCCTTGGCGATGGGAGATCCGGGGCGTTGGCGCTGCCGCGCCCGTCGATGGCGAGATCCGGGGCGTTGGCGCTGGCGCGCCCGTCGATGGGCGAGATCCCGGGCGTTGGCGCTGCCGCGCCCGTCGATGGCGAGATCCGGGGCGTTGGCACCTCTGCTGCTCCTGGTAGGTTCGCCACGTGTCGCCCAAGGTCACGCGCCGTTTCCTCGAACTGTCCCACGGCGTCGTCCACTGCGCCTGCGCTGGCGAGGGCGACGCCGTCCTCCTGCTGCACCAGACCCCACGCTCCTGGGACGAGTTCCGCGATGTGCTCCCGTTGCTGGGTCGCGACCGGCGCGCGATCGCGCTCGACACCCCCGGATTCGGCGACTCGGCGCCGCTGCCCCGGGGAAGCGAGTCAATCGAGGCCTGGGCCGGAGTCGCCGCCCAGTTGCTCGATGCGCTTGAGATCCCCCGGGCCGATGTCGTCGGCCACCACACTGGGGCAACCATCGCGATCGAGCTCGCGGCCAGCCGGCCTGAGCGGGTCAGGTCGCTGGTGCTCTCCTCGGCGCCATTCGCGCCCCCCGAGGTGCGGGCGAAGCACGCCCGCGGCCGGGCGGTCGTCGACGACGTCGCGAGGAGCGCGGACGGCGCGCACCTGCTCGAGCTCTGGCGGGTCCGCGCCGGGTTCTACCCGCCTGGACAGATCGAGCTGCTCGAGCGGTTCATGATCGACGCCCTCAGGGCGGGACCCCTGGCCGCCGAGGGTCACCGGGTGGTTGCCCGATATGAGGTCGAGCAGGCGGTGGCGCGCGTCCGCTGTCCGGTGCTGCTGATCGGCGCGAGCGCCGATCCGTTCGCGTATCCAAACCTCGCCCGCCTGCGCGCTGCGCTGCCGCAGGCCGCCGTGGAGGTGATCGAGGGCGGGACGGTCGCGCTGCCCGACCAGCTGCCGCGCGAGTTTGGCGACACCGTGCAGCGGTTCCTCGGTGCGCGGCGGTAGTGCGTAGGTGCGCGGTGGTGGCGCGGGTCGGCGGGCGGCCGAGGTCCTTCGACTTCGACGGGATCGCCGGGCTTCCGCCGCCCGCCGGTCCGCCGCCGGTCCGCGACCGTCCCCACCGGTCCGCGACCGGTCCGCCGCGGGTCCGCGACCCGTCCGCGACCGGTCCGCCGCCGGTCCACCGCCGATCCGCGACCGGTCCGCCGCGGGTCCGCGACTGGTCCACCGCCGGTCCACCGCCGCGTTAGCCTCGCGTTAGCGCGTTTGACATTTGATATTTTTTCCGTAGAGTTCGTGGGGGCCAAACACGTCCCCCTTCAGGAGCCGCCATGAAGCCCTGGTCAAACCGGTTCACGGTAGTTCTCGGAGTCTGCGCCCTTCTGGGAGTCGCCGCCTGCGGCAGCTCGCACAAGGGTTCGAGCAGCACCCACGCGTCGAGTTTGAGCAGCACCCCAGCGTCGACCTCGAGCAGCAGCAGCCCGGCGCCCAAGCAGCAGTACGTGGTCGGCTTCTCCAATCCCCAGGGGGCCCAGCCGATCCTTCAAACCTTCCAGAGGGCGCTGATCGCGGCCGGCAAGAACCTCGGCATCAAGGTGGTCCCCCTGGACGCGGCGCTGAACGTTCAGAAGCAGGTCTCCGACATCAACCAGTTCGTCGCCGAGCACGTCAACGGGATCATCGTGTTCCCGCTGGCCCCGAACACGCTCACCCCGGCGCTGAACCAGGCACGGGCGGCGGGAATCAAGGTTCTCGGCTTCAACGCCGTGGTGCAGAAGCCGGCGCCCGGCGCCAGCATCGCGCCCTACACCGCCGACTTCGATCAGGGCGAGGATTACCAGGGCGCTTACCTGCTCGCCAAGTACGTGGCCCAGCAGCTCCACGGCTCCGGCAACGTGCTGGGGATCGGGATCGGCGTGCCCGTGCCGTCGCTGCACTTCATGGTCCAGCAGTACCAGACCTACCTCAAGCAGCTCGCGCCGGGCGCGAACTGGCTGGGCACCGTCGACAACCAGACCGATGACATCGCCGGCGGCGAGACCGTCGCCTCCCAGGCCGCCACCAAGTACCACGGCAACATCCGAGCGGTGATGGCCTACAACGACGACAGCGCGATCGGGGCCGCGATCGCGTTCAAGAACGCCGGGATCAAGAACCCGGTGATCGTCGGCCAGAACGGCGATCCACAGGGAGTGGCCGCGATCAAGGACGGGCAGATGTCCGCGATGATCGACATCGTTCCCTGGCGAGAGGCGCTGATCGCGGCGACGATGATGCACGATTTGCTGACCGGCAAATCCGTCCCCAACTGGGTCGCCACCCCGGTCGTGATGTACACCAAGAGCAACATCGGCAGCCGTCTCGACTGGAATCGGGCGGTTCAGGAGATCCAGAGCGGACAGCTCACCTGCCAGAACGGAGGCTGCCCATCGTCGATCATCTCGCCCTAGCGCGTTCCGCTGCTTGAGCTGATCGGCATCCACAAGACGTTCGGCGCCACGCGGGCGCTGCGTGGCGTCGACTTCGCCGTGACCCGGGGCGAGGTGCATGCGCTGCTTGGAGAGAACGGCTCGGGCAAGTCGACGCTGATGAAGATCGCCTACGGGGAGCTGCAGCCGAGCAGCGGCCGCGTCCTGGTGGACGGAGCGCCACAGCTGTTCACCAGCCCCCACGACGCGTTGCGTGCCGGGATCGCCGCCGTTCCGCAGGAGGTGCCGGTGGTCCCGAGCCTGAGTGTGGTCGAGAACATCCTGCTCGGCCACCTTCCGCTCAAGCGGGGTCGGATCGACTGGCGGGGCGCGCGGCGCAGGGCGATCCGGACGCTCGAGTTGCTCGGCTCGGAGATCGAGCCGGATGCCTCCGTGGACCGCCTGCGCCCGAGCGAGCGCCAGGTGGTCGCGATCGCCAGGGCGCTGGCCGTCGACGCCCAGACGCTGATCTTCGATGAGCCGACCAGCTCGCTGTCGGCCGAGCAGGACGCGAACCTGTTCCGGATCATCCGCGAGCTCAGGCGGCGCGGTGCCGCGATCGTGTTCATCTCGCAGCGCCTCCAGGACGTCAGCGAGGTCGCGGACCGGGTCACGGTGCTGCGCGACGGACTGGTTGCGGGCACGCTCGACGCCGCCGAGGCCGACCACGACAGGATCACCGAGCTGATGATCGGCCGGTCGCTGACCGACTACTTCCACAAGAGCGAGCGCAGGCCCGGCGGACCGGTGCTTGAGGTCGAGCACCTGACGCGTCCTGGCGCGTTCGAGGACATATCGTTCAGGGTCTCCGCAGGAGAGGTGGTGGGACTGGCAGGGCTCGTCGGCTGTGGCCGGGTCGAGCTGCTGCGCTCGATCTACGGTGCCGACCCGCGGCCCGAGGGCAGGATCCTCATCGGCGGCCGCGAGCACCGCCCCCACAGCCCGGCGAGCTCGGTCCGGATCGGCCTCGGGATGGTGACCGGTGATCGCAAGAACGATGGACTGGTGCTCTCGCGCAGCGTGCACGAGAACCTGTCGCTGGTCCACAACCGCCGGTTGTCGCTCACCCCTCTCCGCCACCGGGCGCAACGGAGGATGACCCGCCGGCTGATCGACGCGCTGCGGATCCAGACCCCGCACATGGACACCGTCGTCGAGCGTCTGTCCGGCGGCAACCAGCAGAAGGTGGTGCTCGCCCGGTGGCTCGACGCGAAGATGAAGGTTCTGTTGCTGGACGACCCGACAAGGGGCGTGGACGTTGGCGCCAAGGCGGAGATCTACCGGATCATCGGCGAGCTCGCCGAGCAGGGGGTGGGGATCGTGGTCAGCTCCTCGGAGAACCCGGAGCTGCTCGGCATCTGCGACCGGATCCTGGTGATGCTGCGCGGGAAGCTGGTCGCTGAGCTCGATTCGCGGAGGACGACGGAGAAGGAGGTCGTCGCGTATGCCACCGGAGCGCACATCCGAGCCTGAACAGGTCATGACGCCGACCGAGGAGGCTCTCGAGTCGGTGCCGGTTGAGTCGGCGCCGCTTGCCCCCCGCCGGCCGAGGCTGCGGACATTGGCCGGGGCCGGGGGATGGGTGTACCGGCGGGTGCGGGTGTACATCGGCGCGCTGTCGGCGCTGATCGTCCTGTGCGTCTATCTGACCGCGACGCAGTCGTTCTTCCTCACCAAGGCGAACATCTTCAACATCCTCACCGGCAACGCCGACCTGATGCTGGTTTCGGTGGGGCTGACCTTCGTGGTCCTCTCGGCCGGCTTCGACCTGTCGGTGGGAGCGATGTCGGCCGCCGCCGGGCTGGCCGTTTACGAGGCGATGCACGGCAGCCTGCCGGCCGGGGTCTCGGTTCTGATCGCGCTCGCGCTCGGCGCGGTGGTCGGGGGTGGCGTCAACGGGGTGCTGATCGGCAAGTTCAAGCTCAACTTCTTCGTCGTCACGCTGGGGATGATGGGGCTCATCTCCGGCGGAGTGGACGTGATCACCAACGGCCAGACCGAGGTGATCTCCTCGCCGGGGTTCTTCTACGACATCGGCAACAGCAACCTCGCCGGGGTGCCGGTGCCGATCTGGATCTGCTTGGCGGTGATCGTGATCGCCGCGCTGGTGCTCAACCACACCTCCTTCGGCCGCGCGGTGTACGCGGTCGGCGGCAACCCCGAGGCCGCTCGGCTGGCGGGGATCAACGTCACGCTGGTGCTGATCCTCGTCTACGCGGTCGCCGGGTTCGGCGCCGCGCTGGCCGGGATCGTGGACGCCAGCCGGCTCTCCTCGGCCGCGCCGTCCTCCGGCTCGACGCTGATGCTGACCGCGGCCGCCGCCGTGCTGCTCGGCGGGACCAGCTTCTTCGGCGGCATCGGAGGCGTGGCGGGCACGGTCGTCGGCGTGCTGCTGATCGCGGTGTTGCAGAACGGCCTCGGCCTGATGGGGGTCTCCTCGTTCTGGCAGCAGGTCGTCACCGGCGCGGTCCTGATCGCGGCGGTGGCGCTGGACCGGATTCAGACGCGCTCCCGGCGCTGATGGCCAGGCTGGGGATCGATGTTGGCGGCACGTTCGTCGATCTGGTGCTGGCGGCGGACGACGGCGCGCTGGTGTTCGAGAAGGTTCTGGCCGACCCCGCGAGGCTGTTGGACTCGATCACCGCAGGGGTCGAGGCGGTGCTCACCCGGGCCGGGGTCGCCGGTGCCGAGGTCGACCAGGTGCTGCACGCCACCACCCGCGGCTCGAACCTGGTGCTGGAGCGCGCGGGACCGAGGACGGCGCTGGTGACGACCAGGGGGTTCAGGGATGTGCTCCAGATCCAGCGCGCGCTGCGCTGGAGCATGTACGACGTCCAGCTCTCCAAGCCCGAGCCGCTGGTTCCGCGCTCGCTGTCGTTCGAGGTCACCGAGAGGACGCTCGCCGACGGATCGGTGCTCGTGCCGCTGGACGAGCACGAGCTGCTCGAGGTCGCCGGTCGGCTCCGCGCGGCGCGGGTGGAGGCGGTCGCCGTCGCCTTCCTGCACTCCTACGCGAACCCCTCGCACGAGCGCGCGGCCACCTCGCTTTTGGCGCGAGAGCTGCCGGGGGTGCTGATCTGCGCGTCCAGCGAGCTGTCGCTGCAGGCGCGGGAGTACGAACGCGCGAACACCGCCGTCGTCAACGCCTACATCGCCGCCGCGGTTTCGGAGTATCTCGAGCGTCTCGAGCGGTCGCTGGCCGCGCTCGATGTCAGGGCGCCGGTCTGGGTGATGCAGTCAAGCGGCGGTCTGGCGTCGGTGGCAGACGTGCTGGCGCGGCCGGTGCGCACGCTGGAATCGGGCCCGGCCGCCGGGGTGATCGGCGCCGCCGCGTTCGGCAAGGCCCTGGGCCACCAGAACCTGATCTCGTTCGACATGGGTGGCACGACCGCGAAGGTCGCGGTCGTCGCCGAGGGGGTGCCGGCGCGCGCCGACTATTTCGAGCTGCAGCGGGTGGGCAACCGACGCGGGAGCGGGCTCCCGGTCGACATCCCGGCGCTCGACCTGGTCGAGATCGGGACCGGCGGCGGCAGCGTCGCCGAGGTGCGGGAGGCGACGCTGCGGGTCGGCCCCCGAAGCGCGGGTGCCGACCCGGGCCCGGCGTGCTACGGGCGCGGAGGGACCGAGCCGACGGTGACCGACGCGAACCTCCTGCTCGGCTACTACGACCCGACGGTGTTCGCCGGAGGGCTGGTGCTCGACCGCGAGGCCGCGCGGGCTGCGATCGAGCGGCTCGCGCTGGAGCTGGGGATCGAGCCGATGGACGCCGCCTGGGGGGTGCACGAGATCGCCACCCTGGACATGGAGCACGCGGTCCGCCTGGTATCGATCAACCGCGGGTTCGACCCCCGTGAGCACGCGCTGGTGTGCACCGGAGGTGCGGCGGGCGCCCACGCCTCGCGCCTGGCGCGTGCGCTCGGCTGCACGCTGGCGATCGTCCCGGTGGCGGCCAGCGGGGGGTCGGCGAGGGGTCTGCTTGAGGCCGACTTCTCAAGCGAGGTTACCCGCACCGCGGTGGTGTGCCTGGATGACGACGCCACGAGCGAGACGCCGGCGCAGATGATCGAGGAGCTGCTCGAGCAGGCCGACCGCGGCTGGTCGGGCGCGCACAACGGCAGCGTCGCGCGGGTCACGCTCGGGATGCGCTACCTGGGGCAGGGCCATGAGCTGCTGGTGCCGATCGAGCCCGGGCTCCGGAGCCCGACGGCGATCGCCGAGCGCTTCCACCAGCGGTACGAGCGGATCTACGGCTACCGGGACGACCGGCCGGTGGAGATTGCGACCTGGCAGGTGACGCTCATCCGCCCAAACACGCAGCCGCCGCGGTTCCAGCGCGGTGATGCGAGCGATCTTTCGGCGAGGCCCGCTCGGCGGACCGCCTACTTCCCCGAGACCGGAGCGATCGAGGTTGACGTCCACCCCCGGGACGCGCTGGCGCCGGGGGCCACGCTCGCCGGGCCCTGCCTGGTCTCCGAGCCGACCACGACCACCGTCGTGCTGCCCGGCGACCAGGCGGAGGTGGCCGCCGACGGGTCGCTGCTGATCCAGATCGGCGCCCGATGATCGGCCAGCTCGACATCGCGGTGATCTGGGGGCGGTTGGCGGCGATCGCCGAGGAGATGGCCGAGGCCCAGCAGCGGACCGCATACTCCGACCAGGTCCGTGAGGGGGGCGACTACTCGACCGCCGTGTTCGACGCCGCTGGACGGCTGCTGGCACAGGCCAACCGCAGCCCCGCGCACCTGGGAGCGATGCCCGGCGCGGTCCGCAACATGCTCACCGAGTACCCGGCGGAGACGCTCGCACCGGGAGACGTCGTGGTGCTCAACGACCCCTACCTGGGGGCCGGGCACCTGCCCGACCTGTTCGCGATGAGCCCCGCGTTCTTGCAGGACACGCTGGTCGGATTCGTGGCGAGCTGCGTCCACCTGACCGACGTCGGCGGGCCAGCGCCCGGAAGCCAGGCGGTGGTGGGGGTCACCGAGCTGGTGCAGGAGGGGCTGCGGTTGCTGCCCACGCTGCTGTACCGCGGCGGCGAGCCGGTCGCCGAGCTGCACCGGCTGATCGCGGCCAACGTGCGCGTGCCCGACGCGGTGCTCGGTGACATTCGCGCGCAGCGGTCGGCGCTGCACGTCGGCGCGCACAAGCTCGCGCAGCTGCACCTCGACAAGGGCTCCGAGCTGATCGCCGAGGCGGCCGACGAGATCCTCGACCGCTCCGAGGAGGCGGTCAGGCGTCAGCTGCGGGAGATTCCCGACACCAGGGTGAGCTTCGTCGACCACATCGACGACTACGGTCCCGGCACCCCCCCGATCCGGATCCAGGTGACGGTCACAATCGACGGCGATCGGATCGATTTCGACTTCAGCGGCACCGATCCGCAGACCCCGTCGTCGCTGAACTGCACGCTGTCCTACGTGCGCGCGTACTGCTACTGGGCGACGAAGGCGGTCACGACCCGCGACACGATCCCGCAGAACGAGGGCCAGCTGCGGCCGGTGAGGGTGAGCGCTCCGGCCGGGTCGTTCTTCAACCCGGTTGCGCCCGCCGCGCTCGGAGGCCGGGCGCTGATGAACCAACGGATCGTGGAGCTGATCTTCGGCGCGCTGGCCAAGGCTATCCCCGAACGGGTCTGTGCGGCCAGCGGGCAATGGCTGAACCCGATCCTGGGTGGCACCGATCCGACCACCGGGAGGCCGTTCATCTTCTACGACTACGTGATGGGCGGCGTCGGCGCGCGGATGACCAGGGACGGGATCGACGCCATGTCGCCGGTGGTGTCGGTCGAGAACATCCCGGTCGAGGCGCAGGAGGCGCGCAATCCGATCCTGGTCGAGCGCCAGGAGCTGATTCCCGACTCCGGCGGGGCGGGACGGTTCCGCGGCGGGCTCGGCCTGCGCAAGGACGTGCGCGTGCTGGCCGACGACGCCGTGCTCTCGAACCTCACCGACCGGCACGTGTTCGCGCCCTACGGACTCGACGGGGGCCGGGAGGGGATCCTCGGCGAGATCGTGCTGAACCCCGGCCGGCCCGGCGAGCGGCGGCTGCACTCCAAGGAACTCGTGCGGCTCGCCCGGGGCGACGTCGTCAGCTTCCGCTGCTCGGGAAGCGGAGGGGTGGGTCGCCCGCAGGAACGCCCTCGCGAGCAGGTGCGCGCCGACCTGCGCGAGGGCGTGATCTCCCCTGCGGCGGCGCGGGATGTCTATCGGTTGGAGGTCAGCGAGTGAAGGCACACGAGCGCATCATGGGATTCCTCAAGCCACCGACGGTCGATGAGCTGTGCCGGGCCGCCGAGCGCGAGCAGCTGGGTATCGACCGGGAGGAGTGCGAGCAGCTGGCGCCGTTCGCGGCCCAGTTTGTGGCCGCCTTCGACGAGGTCGAGCAGCTACCCGACGTCCAGGTGCCGGTCCGTCATCCCCGCGACCCCGGGCGGCGCCCGACTCCGGACGAGGATCCGGTCAACGCGTTTGTGCGCGTGCTGGACATCAGGGGCGCGGCCGAGGGCCCGCTCGCCGGGCGGCGGATCGGGATCAAGGACAACATCGCCGTGGCCGGCGTCCCGCTCACCAACGGGTCGCGCACCCTGGCCTACACGCCCTCGCAGGATGCGGTGGTGGTCGAGCGGATCCTCGATGCCGGCGGCACGATCGCCGGAAAGCTCAACCTCGACGATTTCTCCGCCTCCGGTTACGGCGATACGAGCGTGTTCGGTCCTCCGCGCAACCCGCTGGACCCCAGTCGCTCGGCCGGCGGATCCTCCGCCGGCTCGAGCGCCGCGGTGGCCGCCGGCCTGATCGACATGGCGCTCGGGGTCGACCAGGGGGGCAGCGTGCGGATGCCGGCCGCCGCCTGCGGGCTGGTGGGGCTGAAGGCCACCCACGGCCTGGTGCCCTCGCACGGCATCACCCATATGGAGCACACGCTCGACTGCGTTGGGCCGATCACCCGAACCGTCGCCGACGCCGCCCTGCTGCTGTCGGTGATCGCCGGCCCCGACTGGCGCGACCCGCAATGGGTGCGGGGGCTGCAGCTCGACGACTACGCGGCGGCTCCCGGTGACGGGGTCCGCGGGGTGCGGGTCGGGATTGTCACCGAGGCGCTGGATCCGGACCTCTGCCAGCCGGCGGTGCGGCAGGGAGTCGAGCGCGCCGCCGACGCGCTCGCGCAGGCGGGCGCCGAGCTGGGACGGGTCTCGATCCCGATCTGGCCGAGCGCGTTCTCGATCTGGATCGGAACGCTGGTCGCGGCCTGGGCGCCGATGCTGCGCACCTACTCGGCCGGATTCGGCCACCTGGGCCTGCTCGAGGTCGAGCGCCTGCACGCCGCCTCGCTGGTCCGCCGCACGGAGGGACACCTGCTACCCGGGACGATCAAGCTCGTGCTGCTCGTGAACGCCTATCTCGACGAGCGCTACCACGGTGTGCCGCTGGCCCGTGCCCACAACCAGCGGCTCGCCGTGCGCCGGGCGCTGGACGAGGCGCTCGCCGAGTTCGACCTGCTGCTCGCGCCGACCCTGACCCGGGTCGCGGTCAAGCTTCCAACCGACCGCCTGACCCAGGCGCAGGCGCTGGACAGGATCGTCTCGGAGACGAGGCTCACCTGCCCGGCGAACCTCACCGGGCACCCCGCGCTGGCCGTGCCGAGCGTCCGCGACGATGACGGCATGCCGACCTCGGCACAGGTGATCGGACCCCGATGGGGCGACCGGCGGGTGCTCGCCGCCGGGGCGGTGATCGAGGCGGCGCGGCTGCCGGAGGAGTCGGCCGCACAGCCGGCGAGCGGCGGGCAGCGGCGGAGCGCGGGCTGAGCGCACCGTGGAGATCGGGCTGAACCTCAACAACCGCGAGGCGCTGATCGCGCCGGACTACGGGTTGTCTGGGCTGCTCGAGCTGGCCTGCCTGGCCGAGCGGCGAGGGTTCGACTCGGTCTGGGTCGGAGACAGCCTGCTCTCCAAGCCGCGCTATGAGCCCCTGGCTGTGATCGGCGCGCTCTCCCAGCGCACCGAGACGGTCAGGCTGGGGACCGCCTGCCTCATCACCACCCTGCGCCATCCGGTGCAGCTGGCGCACGCCTGGTCGACCCTGGACGTGGCCTCCGGTGGCCGGACGGTGCTCGGCGCGTGCGCCGGGAACGCGGTCGAGGAGGGCGTGAGGCGGGAGTTCGCGGTGCTCGGGCTCGACCCCGCCCAGCGGCTGGGGGTCTTCGAGGAGGGGCTCGCGATCCTGCGGGCCCTGATGAGTTCCGGAGAGGTGACTTTCCACGGTCGGCATTTCACCCTCGACGGGGTGGCGTTCGACACCGGCGTTGAGCCGGAGCCGCTGCTGCCGATTCAGCGACCGCCCCCGATCTGGGTGGTGGCGAACCCGTCGATCGGCGCCGCGCGCGAGCGGCGAGCTTCGCGGGCGGCGCGGAGGGTGGCGCAGCTCGGCGACGGGTGGATGACCTGCTGCCGCGCGTCGCATCCGGAGGAGGTCACGAGCTTCCTCTCGGAGCTTGAGTCGCTGCGGCCCCTGGACGGGCTCGCCGTCGCCTACCAGGTGACGGCGACGCTCGGGGACAGCCGCCGGGCGGCGCTGGCCGAGCAGCGACGCTATATCGACGCCTACTACCCTGAGTTCCGCTCCGCCGTGGCGCTCGACGATTGGGGGCCGGCGGGCACCGGCGAGGAGGTGCTCGATTGGGTGCGGCGGTTCGGCGAGGTGGGGGTGAACACGTTCATCTTCCGGTTCGCATCGCTCGATCAGCACGGTCAGCTCGAGCGCTTCGCCGAGGAGGTGCTGCCCGCGGCTCGCTCGGCGGCCGGCTGACCGTCCGGCGGGTTTGCCGGCCGGCGTGAGAGCCGGTTGACCGGGTGGCGGGGAGGTTTCCCGCCCAGCACGCGCACCACCTCCTCGACGGCCGTCTGGCGGACCTCCTCGAGCGACTCCAGCGAGTAGTGGGCGGCATGCGGGCTCAGCACGACGTTCGCCAGCTTTAGCAGCGCCTCGTCGCGGGCTGGCGGCTCGTGGGCGAGCACGTCAAGGCCCGCCCCGGCGAGCCGGCCGGCGACCAGCGCGTCCGTGAGTGCCGCCTGGTCGACGACCTCTCCGCGGGCGACGTTGATCAGGACAGCCGATGGCTTCATCAGCGAGAGCTCGCGCGCTCCGATCAGCCCCCGCGTCTCCGCCAAAAGCGGCACGTGGACCGAGACGTAGTCGCTGCGGCGCAGCAGCGCGTCGAGCGTCACCAGCGTGGCCGGGCCGGACTCGGTCACGTACGGGTCGTGGGCGATCAGCCGCATTCCCAGTCCCGCCGCCTTGCGCGCGAGCGCGGTGCCAATCCGCCCAAGCCCCACGAGTCCCAGCACCTGCCCCCGCAGCCGCCTGGGGGCAGGCTCCAGCTGATGGCTCCAATCGCCGCGCCGAACCGCGGCGTCCAGCGTCGGCAGGCGGCGCGCGAGCGTGAGCAGCATCGCCAGCGCGTGGTCGCTGACCTCCTCCACCGAGGCGCCCGGCACGTTCGTCACCTGAATCCCGGCCGCGTCGCGGCCTCGAGGTCGATGGTGTCGACCCCGACCCCGAACCGGGCGATCACCCGACAGCGGGACAGCCTCGCGAGCACGCGCGCGGTGATCGGCTCGTTGAGGACCAGCAGCGCGTCGGCGTTGATCGCGTGGTCGAGCAGGTCCCGCTCGGTCGGGCAATCCCGCTCGATCAGCTCCGCCCCGGCGCTCCTGAGCGTCGCCAGCTGGCGCTCGCCGAGGGCAATCCCCGCTCCGGTCTTGACGACCACGGCGGCCATCGGCGTCAGTCGGCAGCGGCGGCGGCGAGGGCCGCCGCGGCGCCCCGGGTCAGCCAGGTGAGGTCGGAGCCCAGGATCACGAGCCCGGCTCCCCGCGCCCGCCAGCGCGCTGCGTCCGCGGGACTGCCGGCGAACACCCCCGTGAGCCGCCCGGCGGCGCGCGCGCGGGTGAGGATCGATGCCACCGTGTCGGCCAGCTCCGCGGCGGCCGGGTCCTGGATCCCGAGCGAGCACGCGAGATCGCCCGGCCCGACGAACACCAGGTCGATCTCGGCGACCGCCAGCAGCTCGTGGAGGTTCTCGAGCGCCTGTGCGGTTTCGACCTGGACCGCCAGCAGCAGCTCGCGGTTGGCGCGCGCCAGGTGACCGGCGATGTCGGCGCCGTATGCGGTTGCACGCGACGGGCCGAGCCCGCGGCTTCCGACCGGCGGGAAGCGCGCCGCCGCCACCGCCGCCTCGGCCTCGGCGGCGGTGCTGACCCGGGGCACGAGCACCCCCTCGGCCCCGGCGTCGAGTGCGGCCGCGATCGCGATGGGGTCGTTGCCGGCCACGCGGACGAGCGCCGCCGCCGGTGTGGACGCCATCGCGAGCACCAGTCGCTGCACGGTCTCGACCCCGAGGCAGGAGTGCTCGGCCTCGACGCACAGGACCTCGAAGCCGAGCTTCGCCATCACCTCGCAGGCGGCCGGGTCGGCGATCTGGACGAACGTGCCGAGGAGCTGGGCTCCGCCCTCCAGCCGCGCGCGCACGCCGCCCCTCACCCCGCCGCCTCCATGAACTCGCGCAGGCACGGCTCCGACGGCGTGGCGAAGGTGCTCCTGCGGCTGGCGGCCGGCAGGCCCAGCCGCACCAGCTCGACGGCCGCCTCGCCGTGCTTGGCCAGCACCGGAACCGCGTTGAGCACCGCGGCGCCATCGATCTCGAGTCCCGCCTGGCGGGAGAGCACGAGCGCTGGCAGCCCGCCAGCGGGGATCAGCAGTTCGGCGCCAGCGTCGAGCAGCGGCCGCGCGGCGCGTTCAAACTCCTCCAGGACCCGGTCGAACGCGCTCCCGCCGGCGCACGCTGACACGTAGTCTCCGAGCGCCAGCGACGCCATCGCGGTGACGCCGATCACGCGCTCGCCAAGGCCGTAGCGAACGATCTGCTCCCGGTGCCATGGGATGAAGATCGGGTCGATCGTGACCAGCCCGATCCGGTGGGCCAGCGTGCAGGCGTGGAGCATGCTGGTCTCGCCCAGCCCGAGCACCGGGATGCCGACCGCCGCCCGCGCGTCGTGCAGGCCGGCGTCCTGGAAGTGGCCGATCAGGAACGCATCCGCTCCGTCGCGCTGCGCCGCGATCGCATTGGCGATTGCCCGCACCCCGCAGCGCAGCTCGGTGAGGCGGTGCAGCTCACGGTCGGGGGGGCTGATCCCGATCACCTCGTACTCGACCTCGGGTCCCGCGCAGCGCCGCAGCTGCTCCTCAAGCAGCTCGAAGTACTCGGTGTGCTGGGCGGGGTCGATGAAGCTCTGCCAGCGGATTCTCATCTAGGGACCTCCTGGTCGCCGGGGTTCTGCCGACCGCGACTCGGGGTCGCGATCGCCTTCAGGCCCTCGGTCGACAGCGCCACCCGCTGGCCGGGCTCGGCCTCGCCCTCCAGCCGGGCGATCACGCGGACGCCCGCGTCGCTGTCGATCGCCGCCAGGCGCGTCTCGCGGCCGTGCTCGAGCGGCGGGTAGCGGATCGTCACCTCGCTGGCCACGCCGCCGGCCGTGCTGAGGGTCCTCCAGTCCGACGACGCACACCGGGGGCAAAGCAGTCGCGGCGGGTAGACGACGTGGCCGCAGGCTGCGCACTCCCATACGGTCACGGCCTCGCTCACCGGCTCGGCTCCATTCGGATGGCCGGTGGCCCGCTGCGCCTGGCGCCGTCTAACCGCTGGCTCACACCACCCGCTCCAGTACCGCCGCGCCATGGCTCGCGCCGTGCGTGTAGAGCACCATCCCATAGCCGGTGACCAGCGCCAGCCTGGCCTGGATCTGTCGCTCGCCCGCCCTGCCGCGGAGCTGGCCCACCGCCTCGACCAGCCCGTGCAGGCCGCCGGCGGCCCCCGCCTGTCCGGCCGAAAGCTGGCCTCCCGAGGTGTTCAGGGGCCAGGCCTGACGGAGGATCCGCTCGTGCAGGTGGCGCCTGAGGTCGCCATCCGGGATCAGCCCGAGCTCCTCGAGCTGGACCAGCACCATCACCGGGTAGTCGTCGTAGATGAACGCGGCGTCGATGTCCTGGGGGCCGGCGTCGGCGGCCGCCCACAGCTCGGGGGCGATGGCGGCGAAGCCGGTGTGGATTCCGTCGCCCTCCTGATGGTCGGGGTTGTACAGCGTCCGCAGCGCCCGGATGCCGACGCTGGGACCGCCCAGGTCGGCGGCGCGCTGCGCGCTGGCCAGCACCAGCGCGTCCGCGCCCGAGACGACCGGGACGCAGTCATAGCGGGTCAGCGGGGGCGCGACCGGGGGCGCGGCCAGGTACTCCTCGAGCGTCAGCGCGGCCCGGTAGACGGCACCCGGGTTCCGGCTGGCCCAGGCTCGCTGGGCGAGCGGTATGCAGGCGAAGTCCTCGCGCGCGAGCCCGCGCTGCCGTGCGTAGCGGTCGGTCAGGAACGCGAACAGCGCGTTCGGGCCGCCGAGCGGAAGAGCTGCCAGGTAGTCGCGCGTCACGCGGTTGTAGCTGTCGACCATCGCCTGGAACTCGCGCTTGTCCATCCGGTCGCCGGCCGCCACGACGACCAGCTCCGCGTCGCCGGCGTCGATCGCCCGTGCCGCGTGCTGGACCATGTTGATCCCGCTCGCGCCGCCACAGGTGTCCTCGGCCAGCCACCGGACGGTCATCCCGAGCTTCCACGCGAGGTCGATCGCGTGGTCGGGCGCCAACGAGAATGAGGAGACCGCGAACCCGTCGACCTCGTCACGGTGGATGCCGGCGTCCGCCAGTGCGGCCACGACCGCATCGGCGATGAACCGCTCCGTGCTCTCGCCGGGCGCCGGATGGCGCACGTACCGCGCCTCGGCGGCGCCAACTATCCGGGCGCGCGGGCGGGCGGGGACGGGGCCTCGCTGCGGGCGGGCGGGCGCGGGGCCTCGCTGCGGGCGGGCGGGATTAGCGAGGTTTGATGGCACCGGCTCTTGATGCTCCGGGGGCACAGGAATTTGATCATAAATCAATCATCTTTTGAATTAGGCTCGTGAGTACGCTTGTGGATGGCCGCACGGTGGCCGGGCGAATGTCCGCCGCCTCGGCGCGCACAGTCGCGGGCGCCTCGCCGGCCGGGCCGCGGTCGTATCGGCTCGCCAGCGGTCGTCTCGGCTCGCCAGCGGTCGGATCGGCTCGCCAGCATTTGTTGGGAATTGGCGTGTCTGCCGGATTCGGGTGCGGAAGCGGCCGTTGGAGGCTCGTGGCGCGCGAGTTTCCCGCCAAGCCCCCCGCGCGGGAGGGACGTGTGGCCGTAAAGTCGCGGAATCCGCGAGTTTCCCAACACGCCCCCCTTGGTGGGAGGGGGGTTTGGTGTACAGCTTGCGCTTGAGCGCAGGTTCAGCCAGCGGAAAGAGAGACTGAGCCCGCCGAGAGGGCGATTCAGCCAGTGGAAAGAAAGAGCGAGCCAGCCGAGGGGGGATTCAGCCAGCGGAGAGCAGCCGAGGGGGGATTCAGCCAGCGGAGAGCAGCCGAGGGGGGATTCAGCCAGCGGAGAGGGGGGGATTCGAACCCCCGAACGAGGTTGACCCCCGTTACGCGATTTCCAGTCGCGCCCGTTCAACCGCTCCGGCACCTCTCCGGGGGACCGGGTCAAGCCTATCGCGGTGGAGGATCTCGGCCGCGGCCCGCGGCCACTCAAATGACCCAGACACCGGCCTCCACTGTCCCCACCACGTCCGGCCACCGCCCCCATGGCCCCACCACGTCCGGCCACCGCCCCCTCGCCGCCGCCGCTCCGGGCCACTGCCCGGCGGCTCCGCGCCCCCACCGATTCGGGGCAGCCGCCCGCAGGTCCCAACCTACCCGAGCGGCAACCCCCACACCCGCATGTCTGCTCCGCGTGTCCGGCGGGGGGCGGGCCGGAGCCGTATGGGGTGCCACGATCGGCCACGCCCGCCCCGCGCCCCGCCCAGCAACCGAGTGGCGGTCGGGGATCTGTTTCCAAGCCGGGATCATCGCCGGCGCGAGCAGCACCCCGGCCGTCCATCATCGCCCACCCCGCAGCAGCACCCCGGCCGTCCATCATCGCCCACCCCCGCCAGCAGCACCCCCGCCGGCAGCACCCCGCCGGCGCATCATCGCCCACCCCCGCCAGCAGCACCCCGCCAGCAGCACCCCGCCCGGGCATCATCGCCCAGGCGCCAGCAGCACCCCGGGGTTCATGATCCCCGCCGGGTCGAGCTGCGCCTTGACCGCCTGCAGCGCCCGCACCCCCAGCTCCCCCACCTCCCGCTCATACCAGGGGCGGTGATCGGTCCCCACGCCGTGATGGTGGGTGATCGAGGCGCCGGCGGCGAGGATCGCGTCGCTGGCGGCGGCCTTGGCGTGTCGCCACTGGGCCACCGGGTCCTCGCCCTGCGCGCAGCCGACGGTGAAGTACAGCGACGCTCCGGCGGGATACACGTGCGATACGTGGCAGAGCACGACGGGCGGCGTACCCTGGGCGCTGAGGGAGTCGCGCAGGGCGGCGGAGACGGCCTGATGCAGCGAGGGCAGGGCCGACCAGAAGGCGGCCGTCTCGAGCGTCTCCACCAGGGCGCCCGCGTCCAGCAGCGCGTCCCGCAGGTAGGGCGCCCGGTAGCGCTCCCGCTCCCAGGCCGCTCCGGCCTCCTCCTCAAGCTCGCCGCCGGTCGCCTCCAGCACCGCCCGCGCCCCCTCCCGCCGCAGCCACACCTCGCTGCGCGAGCCCTCGAAGCCGACGATGGCCAGGCACCCGGAACCGCCGGCGCCGAGGGCACTCGGGGTGGCCAAATTCAGCGCCGTCTCCGCCTCGTCGGACAGCCGCACCACGGTCGGCAGCGGACCGTCCTGGGCCAGCCGTCGCAGCGCCGTGAGCCCGGCGGCAAACGACGGCAGCCGCCAGCCCTCGTAGATGCGCTGCTCGGGCAGCGGGCGCACCTGCACCGTCAGCGAGGTGATCACGCCGAACGCCCCCTCCGAGCCCAGGACCAGCTGTCGCAGGTCGGGTCCGGCCGCCGAGCGGGGCGCGCGGCCCGCCGTCAGCGTGCCCACGGGGGTGGCCAGGCGCACCGCGAGCAGGAGCTCGTCAAACCGCCCGTAGCCGGCCGACGCCTGGCCACTTGAGCGGGTGGCGGCGAACCCGCCCAGGGTGGCGTACTCGAAGGACTGGGGAAAGTGGCCGAGCGTGTAGCCGCGCTCGGCGAGCAGCGCCTCCGCCTGGGGTCCGCGCAGCCCCGGCTCGAGCACCGCCAGGCGCGAGACCTCATCCAGCTCGAGCAGCGCGTTCATCCGCCGGAGATCCAGCGCCGCCACGCCGGCGAAGCCGTCGCTGAGCGGCTC
>Ga0209061_1000834_pt1 | contig 64057 bp, 62 predicted proteins | sample Coa_R1_10_FD_187157 | JGI IMG/M metagenome (GOLD analysis project Ga0209061, IMG submission 187157) | Surface soil microbial communities from Centralia Pennsylvania, which are recovering from an underground coalmine fire - Coalmine... | ecosystem: Environmental > Terrestrial > Soil >... | reverse complement strand
TCATCGTGATCTCCCTCACGCCGGAGGGCGGGCCGCGGTTCTCACAACAGCCGGGACCGCGGCCCGCCCTCCGGCTCCTGCCTCGGGAAACCAGCTACAACTGTCAGGTTAAATCCGAGCTAATACAGTTTTATGCGCGCGTCCCGGCGCCTCGACCCGCAGATCCTCGCCCCGCTTCGCCCAGGCATGGGCAAGATAGGGATGGGTGAGCGCCTCCGCCTCGTCGCCGAACAAGAGCGTGATATCACCGGCCTCGGCTTGTTGCTTCAACAGATGAAGGCGCAGGCCGGAGCGGTCCACCGCGTCGGCATCCTGCCGGCCCTTCAGCGTGTGCCGGGGTCGTCGCCAGACGAACCCCCCTTTTTCAGCACTACGCTGAGCCGCGATTTCGAGAGGCGCTCCCCGGTGCGCCGCGCGATCTCGTCTTGCAGGCGCGGCAAGGTCCAGTTCGGTCGATCCGCAATCTCGGGCGCCAAGACCTGCTCGATCACCGACAAGGCTGCCTGCACCTTGGCCGCAGCGGGACCCGGCGCCTTGCGGGCGCGCAGCCCCGCCACCCCCTTGCGGCCAAAAATCCACCGCCAATGCCGTACGCTGTCCGTGCGCACGCAGAACGCCGCGGCGATCTGCTCGCTGGTCCAGCCCTCCAATGACAACAGAATGGCCCGCGCACGGTCCGCTTCCTCCCGATCGGACGAGCGCGCCAAGGCCCGCAACTCCGCGCGTTGCTCGGCGCTCGCCGAAATCCACGACTGGCTTGACACGCTTCCTCCATATGCCGCAGTTTCCTCTTCGGGATTCTGTCATATGTGGACCAATCAAGAGAACCTTGCTTAGCCGTGGTCCGAAGAAACTGGCAGGTCAACTTCGTGAGGGGCCAGAAATGTTCGACCGTTCCGAACTTGCCAACGATATGGGAAGTGTGGTCATCCGAGCCTTTTGTAACTCGGGAATGGTTGTAGCCACAATCCGCTATGATGATTTTCAAGATGCCATATGTAATAAATCAAATCGGATAGATAATTTGTTCAATTTTATAGATGAAAATCGCGATGAATTTCTAAAAGTTATGTGGGAAAAGCATTCCAGAGAACTGAGCAATCCGCAAAATCGGTCTGGAACTAACTTCTATAATGTTGAGATGACTGTGTCAGACATTTCGGCAATTCTGGACCGTCTGCAAGTTCGTTGATCGGCCATTCAGGGTCCACCGCCTCGGCTTCGAACTGGTCTGACCTGCCACTGAACTTTCATCCAGCAGCGGTTAGAGTCTCGGCGATTGGGACGCCTCTCGGCGCAGGATGAGCAACCGGCTGGCGCGCTGCGCTACGCTATATGAAGGCTCCGCGCGCCAGCCGGTTGCGGTGAAATGTTCGACGTATTGTGCCGGCGTCTTGTAGGCGAGCGAGGAGTGCGGTCTCGCAGTGTCGTAATCGTCGACCCACGCGCCGATGACCCGGCGCAGCCCATAATCGGCGCCATAGACGCCCTCCGCCGTGACCCAGGCGCAGGACACGCCGGCGGCAAAGGCGCGCGCCAGCAGGGCGCGCCCGAGCTGAGGCTTGGAGCAAACGGTGGTCGTTTCCCGCACCCCAGCGCGCCGCGGCCGATCGTCCGCTCAGCGTTCCGGCAGAGAGAGCGCCCGGTCGATCAGCGCCTACCCGTGCCGGCTGGCATAGCCGAGAAACACCCCGATCTGGCAGTTCTCTATGCGCCCCGCCGTGCCGGAATACTGGCGCTGCATGCCGCGCCAAGCGGTCATCAGATCCTCTGCGACGGGATGCCCGGTCACACAGCCGGGTGCATCTCAAAGCCGGCTGGGCGGCCGGCGCGCTTGGCGGCCTCGGCAGGCGGCAATGAGCCGTCCCACAGATTGGCGTCGAAGCGCCAGCCGTTGACCTTGTCGGCCTCGCGCGAGACGACATAGAGCAAAGGCGGCACCATCTCCTCCGGCTCGACGAGGCGCGGGGCGCGTCCCTCGCGGCTCATCGCCCGCATTTCCTCGGCCATGCCGGGGGTGTTGGCGCCGGCGCCGGGATTGACGATGTTGATCGTGAGGCCGGTGCCGGCCACTTCCTTGGCCCACACTTCGGTCGCCATTTCGAGCGCCGCCTTCGAGGCGCCGTAGGGATGGGTCCCGGCGCGGTTCATCGTGTCGAGCTTGGTCGTCACATTGACGATGCGGCCCCAGCCTTGGGCGACCATGGCGGGCGCCGCGCGCCGGGCCAGGCGGTCAGCGGCGATGTAGTTGACGGCGAAGACGTTCTCGACGATCGCGTCGCCGACTTCCCAGAACTTCTGGATCGACGGCCGGCGATAGCGCGCCGGATCGATATAGGTGAAGGTCAGACCGGCATTGTTGACCAGGATGTCGAGCCCGCCGAAGCGCTCGCGCGCCAGGGCGATGATGCGATCGCATTCCTCCCTCTGCCGCAGATCGGCGACGACCGGCAGCAGGCGGTCGGCGAGGGCGGTGCCGGCGATCGCGCGCGTCAGCGCGTGGGCGTCCGCCGCGATATGCCCGGCTGCGACGACGCGATGTCCCGCGTGCGCCAGGCCCAGCGCCATCGCCCGGCCGAGGCCGCTCAACCCGCCGGTAACGATCGCGACCCGCTGTTCCATCGCTTCCCCCTTTGACCGTTCCCTCACAATAATGGCGGGCGCAAGAAACGCCCTCCGCACTCTCCGCAGATCGCCGCCCGCTTGCCGCCGAAGAGAACCGAAGGCGCCAATGCCCGGCGCGGGGCCGGGCATCGGATCGGCACTGTTCGCGGTATTGCTTCCCGATGCCTGCGCGGCGATTACACCTGCGCCAGCGACATCGGGCGCGGCTCGAAGGCCGGCATGATCTCCTCGGCGAAGGTGCGCAAGGCGGCGACCGAGGCGCCCGGCGCGGCAAACAGGACGTTCTCGACGCCGCCGGCTTCGAGCCTTTTCAGCCGCTCGATGATTTCCTCGGGCGTGCCGAGCAGCGGGGCGTCGTCGAGCTCGAAGGGCTCATCGTCCCTGATGTGATGATAGCGCTCGGCGCCCGGACCGCGGGCGAGGTCGCCGATGTTCTTCAGCACCTGGCGGCGGACCTGGATCGCATGCTTGCGCTCCTCCTCGTTGTGGACGATCTGCAATCCGCGCGTGACGCCGACCATCATCGGATCATAGGGCCGGCCGATCCGCTCGCATTCTTCGCGAAAGATCCGCACGCGCTCGATGATCAGGTCGGTCGGCGCGATCTGGTCGAGCAGCAGGTTGTACCCCTCGCGCGCGGCGCGGCGGATCGATTCGGTGCTGCCGGCGCCGAGCCAGAAGGGCGGGTGCGGCTGCTGGATCGGGCTCGGCTCGACGACGATGTTGTCGTAATGCCAGTATTTGCCGTGATAGGAGAAGCGGCCGGGCGTAGTCCATGCCCTGCGCACCACCTCCATGGCCTCTTCGAAACGCTCGCCCGCTTCCTGCGGCGGAATGCAAAAGCCGGAGAATTCATAGCTGCGATAGCCCTTGCCGACACCAAAATCGAGCCGGCCGTTCGAGAGCAGGTCGAGGGTGGCGGCCTGCTCGGCGACCAGCACCGGGTTGTGCCAGGGCAGCACGACGACCGCGGTGCCGAGGCGGATGCGCTCGGTGCGCGCCGCCAGATAGGCGAGCAACGTCATCGAGGCCGACACCTGGCCAAACCCGGTGAAATGGTGCTCGACCAGGAAGACGCTGGAAAAGCCGAGCTTTTCGGCTTCGACGACATAGGTGACGAAATCGTGATAGGCGGAGCTGTCGCCGGCCGGCCCGCCGCGCGCCCGCGCCCCACCGAAAAGCCCGAATCTCATGCCAAGTCTCCATTTCATCGCATCGGGCCGGCTCGCGGAGCAAGGCGCCTCTCGCTGCGTTCCGGCCGGCAGGCCATATAGGGAGCAATACATGGCTTGCGAAGCGTTTGGAAGAGCTGCGGCTTTGGGCACTTTCGGGCGGGCCGGGGCGCGTTCCTCGGCGTGATGAGGCCAATTGCCATGAAAGGTCGTCTTCCGATGATATCGCCTCGCTCCCCGCGCGCTGCGGCGGACGCCGTGCTGCCCGTCATCGGCGCATCCCTGATCGGATGGCTCGCCGCATATCCGAACCTCAAGTCCTGGTATCGCGGGCTCGTCAAGCCGGAGTTCACTCCGCCGGAGCGCCTATTCGGGCCGGTCTGGGCCGTTCTTTATGCGCTGATGGCCGTGGCTGCCTGGCGCATTCTGAGCTTGCCCAGCTGCACGCCGGGTCGGCGGGCGGCGCTGCGGCCGTTTTTCATCCAGCTTGCGCTCAACGCGGCTTGGCCGGGGATGTTCTTCGCCCTGCGCAGCCCGCTCGCAGGACTGGTGAACATTGGGCCGCAGGAACTCGCAATATTGGCGACGATCGCGCGGCTTCGTCGGCTCGATCGCGCCGCGGCGGCGTATCTCGTTCCGCTGGCCGTCTGGGTGGCCTTCGCGAGCCTGCTCAATTTCGAGATCTGGCGTCTGAACGGTCAAGACGCAAAACCGCCGGGGCCGCCCCCCGCTCACGGCCGGTCCGCGACGAGGATCGCCACCGGATAAGCATAGACGAGCCTCTCACCGTCGCGGGTGAGCGGGATGCCGAGGCGGTCGTCGGCGACCGCGGCCGCGAACAACTCGCGGATTTTCTGCTCGTCGCCCGGGTTCGGAAACGAGCGGGCCAGCAAGTTGTCGACCGTATCGCGCAGCGCGTAGAAGCGCTTCTCGGGTTGCGGCAGTCCGGCCTCGCGGTAGAGAGCTTCGAGTTCGGCCACAGAGAGCGCCCGCACGTGCGAGGGATCGCGCAATTTTTCCAGATGGTTGAATGCGGCGGCCTTGTCCGGATCGGGGGCGGCGCAGGTATCGGCGACGACGATCCGGCCGCCGGGCTTGGCGACCCGCACCATCTCGCCGAAGACGGCGTGCGGATCGAGAAAGTGATGCATCGCAAAGCGGGTCACGACAATGTCGAAGGCGCCGTCGGGATAGGGCAGGGGAGAGACCTCGCCCTCACGCCAGCAGACATTGGCGAGGCCCTTCTCGGCCGCCAGGCGGCGGGCGCGCTCCAGCATCACCGGGACGAGGTCGATGCCGCTCGCATGCCGCACATGGGGCGCGAACGCGCAGACGACGAGGCCGCCGCCGCAGGCGACGTCGAGAACGGTGTCGGTAGGGCGCGGGCGGGCGGCCGCGACCAGCATCGCCAGCGCCTCCGGGTCGGCGATCGGGCCGGCGTTGCTGAACGGCGCCGCCTGCCGGGTGAACTGGTCGCGGATCAGGCTGCGGTGGGTTTCCTCGAGCATGGCATTGCTCCCGATGCTGCCCGGATCGCCTGCGGTCGAGAAGGCGGGCCGGAAGGAGTCTCGTCGCGCAGAGCGCGAACAGGGCGAGTTCCGAAAGGCATGCGACCAATTCGCCCGGAACAGGCCGCGACCGAGGCGCGTTGACGAGATACCCCGCGGCATTTCTCACCTGATGCCCGGGGTGGCCGGGCGGCGGCCGAGCGGCGCCGCCCGGCCGCCGGGGTCAGGCGCGATTGAAGGCCGGCATGACCTCGCGCGCGAAGCGGCGCAGCTGCTCCTTGAACTCTTCCGGCGGCAGTCCTTCGGCCCAATGGATCATGAAATCTTCGAGGCCGGGATACTTGGCCTCGATCGATTTGATGCCGGCGATGACTTCCTCGGGCGGGCCGCAGAACCACGCTTTCTGCCTGACACCCTCGGCCAGCGTCGGGATCCCGGCTGGTGCGCCGGGCGTACCCCAGGTCCGCCCCTGCTCGTCGGCGTAGCGCACAAAGCCGAACGGGGCGAACCACTTGAAGCGCTCGTCATGGGCCGGCTCGAGCCGCCGCATCGCCTCTTCCTTCGTGTCGGCGAGATAGAGGCCGGCGCCCCAGATCATGTCCTGTCCGAGCGCGATCCGGCGTCCGTGGGTGTGGCAGGCGTCGTGGAAGGCGCGGATGACGTCGTCGAGGATCTTCTCGCCGTTCAAGGTCACCATCGCCTTCAAGCCCTTTCTGGCCATCAGGTCGATCGTCTTGCCGCTGGCGATCGGCATCCAGATCTCGACCGGCAGGTGTTTCGGGCGCGGCACGACCGTGATGTCTTCGAGCGTATAGCCGCGATAAGGCACCCGCGGCGGGCAGGTGAAATACTTGCCGTCGAAGCGGAACGCCTCCTCGTTGAAGCATTTGAGGAGCAGATCGAGCCCTTCCTCGAAAATCGCGCGGTTGGCTTCGGCATCCAAGAGCGGCGCGCCGAAGGTCTCGACCTCGCGGGTGTGATAGCCGCGCCCGACGCCCATGATCACGCGGCCGTCGGTGACGATGTCGGCCATCGCATAATCCTCGGCGAGCCGGATCGGATGCCACATCGGCAGGATGTTGAAGGCGCAGCCGAATTTGAGCCGCCGGGTCTGCGTCGCCAGCCACAGGCCGAGCTGGATCAGATTGGGCAGGCACTCATAGCCTTCGCGCTGGAAATGATGCTCGGCGGTCCACAACGCGTAATAGCCGAGCTCGTCCATCAATCGGGCGACGTCGCGTGCGGTCCAGAACACTTCGGAGAGGCGCTCGTTCGGATAGCGCCGCTCGTTGGCCGGCGTGCCGTCGAGGCCGATATTGTCGAGCGCTATCTGGCCGACATAGAGGACATGAAATCGCTTGATCATCGTATTTCCCAAGCCGCAGCCATCGATACGCCGAAGAATGGCGGGCGCCGCCGGCGACCGCAAGGGAAGACGGCGCCTCCCGTTAGCGGTCGATCAGCACGCCGGGATTTAAGAGGCCCTGCGGATCAAGGACGCTTTTGGCCGCTTTCAGCGCCGCGGCAAACAGCTCGGGGCGTTCCCTGTCATACCAGGGCCGGTGCTCGCGGCCGACCGCGTGGTGGTGGGTGATCGTGCCGCCCGCGGCGTGCAGCGTCTCGCTGGCCGCCTGTTTGATCTGCTGCCATTGCGCGATCAGCTCGCCGTGGCGGCCAAGGGCATGAAAGGTGAAGTAGGGCGCCGGCCCGTCCGGGTAGACGTGGGTGAAGCGGCAGGTGACCTGACCCGGCCGGCCGGTGGCCTCGCGGATGGCCGCCTCGGTTGCCGCTTTGACCTTGTCGTGGAAGGCCTCGAAGCGATCCCAGGTGATGGCCGTCTCGAAGGTGTCGACGATGATGGCGCGCGTGATCAGCCGCTCGCGGGCGTAGGGCATGCGAATAAAGGCGTGGCGCCACGCCCCCGCGGCGCCCGCGCGATGGGCGTCGGTCATGTCCGCAGCCTCGGGGCGGCCGCCGTGGTCGGCGACGCATTCAAGCGCGCGGCGCAGCCACGGCTCGACCGGATGATCGCCCGATTCGAAGGCCAGCACCATGATCGCCGTCGTGCCGTCGCCGGCGCCGGTGTTGGCGGCTTCCTGCGGATCGAGGATGCGGCAGTTCGACGGATAAAGTCCCGCCTGGGCGATCGCCCGGACGGCGCGCGCCGCGCTATGGAAGTCATGGAAATGGACCGCGCCGCCGGCCCGGAAGCGCGGCCGCTCCTGCAATCGCATCCACGCCTCGGTGATGACGCCGAGCGTACCTTCCGAGCCGATGAACAGGCGCTCCGGCGCCGGCCCGGCGCCGGAGCCGGGCAGCCGGCGGGTTTCGACGACGCCTTTCGGCGTCACGACGCGCAGGCTTTCGACAAAATCGTCGATATGCGTATAGAGCGTCGCGAAATGCCCGCCCGAGCGGGTCGCGATCCAGCCGCCGAGGGTCGAATATTCGAAGCTCTGCGGGAAATGGCGCAAGCTCAGGCCATGCGGCTTCAACTGCGCCTCGAGGGCGGGGCCGAAGATGCCGGCGGCGATGCGCGCGGCGCGAGAGGTGCGGTCGATCTCGAGGACCCGGTCGAAGCGGCACAGATCGAGGCTGACCGAGCCCTTGTGACGTCCGGGCTCGAGGCGGGGCGCGATGCCGCCGACGACGCTGCTGCCGCCGCCGAACGGGATCACCGCGGCCCCCGCGTCGCCGGCCCAGTCGAGGATCGCGGCCACCTCGTCCTCGCTGCTCGGATAGGCGACGAGATCGGGCGCATCGCCGTAATCGCCGGCCAGCGCGCGGGCATAGTCGCAGAAGGATTTGCCGTGGGTGTGGAGGGCGCGCTCATAGGGCTCGCTCGAGCAGCAGTGGGCGAGCGCGGCGGGCGGGGACAGGCGCGGCGGGCGCAGCGGCAGCGCCGCCAGAGGGGGCGGCGCGCGCTCGTCGAACCGCGCGCACGCAAACCGGCGGCGATAGCGCTCAAGCATGGCGGCTTCTTCCGCGGCCGTCAGCCCCTCGCCCTCGCGGCCCCAGCCGAAAACTTTCCGTCGCGCCTGTGCCATGCCTTCCTCCCGAAGACCGGCGGAGCCTAGCATCGCCGGCCGCGCCCGACCAAGTGGCGATCAAGCCGGACATGTATTAGCATGGCCGCCCCGTTCCCGGACCCCGTAGAGAGGCTTTGCGATGGCCGCCGACCCGAACCGCGTGATTCTGACCGGAGAAAACCCGTTCATTCGCCTGAGCGCCAGCAACGGCGGCCCGATCACGACGAATGCAAGCTTCTGGCGGATCATCAGCTGTCCGGCGGGGCCCGGTCATGTGCTCTATTTGAAGAGCGAGCTTTGCGACAACCGCTGGCAGATCTATGCCGACAACATCGCGATGGCGCGCTGGCTGCAGTCGACCGTGCAGGGAATGCTGAACGCGGAGACCGCCGATACGAGCCTGCCGGTGCACGAGGCGCAATTCGCCAGATCGGGCGATCCCCGCTATTTCTGGACCGAGCGGGTGATGACCCGCCACGAGGAGGTCACGCTGACCTGGTATCAGATCGGCGATCCGCTGCTGATCCACACCCAGCCCGGCGAGGGCGGGCGCCGCTACGGCGTGTGCACGCTGTTGATGCCGGCCCTGGGCGCGCGGCTGGTGCGCAACGGCGTGCAGGCGGGAGGGCGGCCCTGGCCGACCGAGCGCGAAGGACGCCCGTTCAGCACCTGCGCGCTGGCCTTCTCGGAAAGCTGGACCGAGCCGCGATAGCCGCTCCGGCAACGCCGGCGAAACGGCCCGGATTAGCGCGCGACTTCGCCCCAGACGAGATAGCGCTGGCGCGGTCGCGGCGCGATCCCTTCCGCGATCATGCGCGCCTGCTGCGCCGCGACCAGGTCGCAGAGCGGGTCGCTGCCGACGGCGACAAGGCCGTGCGCCGCGAACAGCCGTTCGATCTCCTCGCGCGGCCGGCCGCCGAGAAACGGCAGGCGGTCGCCGACGGCGCGATATTCGGGGCTGTTATGGGCGTTCTCTTGCGGCAAGGCCGCGGCGGCCGCGGGATCGGCCTTGCCGTCGATAACGGCGAGCCGGCCGCCCGGCCGCAACACGCGGATCCATTCGGCGATCGCCGCCTGCGGATGCGGCAGGGTCCATAACAGATGGCGGCACACGACCAGATCGAAACACGCCGCCGGGAACGGCAAGGCTTCGGCATCGGCCTCCTCGAAGCGCACCGATAGCCCGTACGCCGCCGCCTTGCGCCGCGCCGCGGCGATCATCGCCGGCGCGAAATCGATGCCGCTCACGCGGTGGCCGCGCGCCGCCAGTTCGAGGGCGAGAAAGCCGGTGCCGCAGCCAACGTCGAGCGCATCGAGCGGCTCCCTTGCGGCCACCACCAAATCGAGGATGCGGTCCCACGCCGCGCGTTCGGCGGCGGTGCGGATGCTGTGGCCGAAATCCTCGTCGAAACGGGCGGCCCGCCGGTTCCAATGGGCGGCGACCTGCCGTTTGACCGGATCATTCACCGCCGCGGTCATGGCGCGCCCTCACGCCAGGCCGGCGACGGCGGCCGCCGCCTCCACTTGTTCGTCATAGCGGCCGACCGGGTTCAGCAGCAGGTGCGTGGCGCCCATGCCGACAAATTCCTCGAGCCGCTCCCGCACCGTCTCGGGGGTGCCGTGAACGCCGCAGGAATCGGTCCCCTCAGGGTTGCGGTAGACCTCGGTGAACCAGCGGTGGAGATGCAGGCGCGCGACCTCCGGGCGCTCATCGATCGCCAGAAACACCCGCTTTGAAATCGGGAACGATGCCGGGTCGCGTCCCCGGCGCTCGAGCGCCGCCTTCAACAGCGGAACGGCGCGGGCGAAGGCGGCCGTGCTCGATCCGCCCGAACCCATCCACCCGTCGGCAAGGGCGGCGGCGCGTTCGAGCGCGGCGGGATGGCCGACGCCGAACCAGATCGGCGGGTGCGGTCGTTGCACCGGCTTTGGCCTCATCGTGGCGCCGTCGAGCCGGTAGATCTCGCCCTCAAAACGGACCTCGCGCTCGCGCCACAGCGCCCTGATCAACACCACCGCCTCGCGAAAGCGACGCACGCGCCGCTGCGTCGGGATCTGGAATTTCTCGTAGTGATGCGCGCGACCCAACCCTACGCCGAGGATTGCCCGACCGTTGCTGACATAGTCAAGGCTCGCCCATTGATGGGCCACGTGGAGCGGATGATGGGCCGGCAACACCACGACCGAGGCCCCAAGCCCGATCGTATCGGTGACCGCCGCCGCCCAGCTCAGCACGACGACGGGATCGAAACAGAAGACATGGTCGATCGTGTTCTCGGTCACCCACAGATCGCGAAAGCCGAGCGCCTCGGCGCGCGTCGCGACACGGCGCACCGCCGCCATGTCGATCGGCTCGGGCGCGCGGTGGGGCAGCGCGATGCCGAGCGCGATCCGGTCCTTCAACGCCATCTCCGCCCTCCTCCGCCGATGCCGCCCTCAGGCGGCCGGCCGCGCCTTCTCGATCACCTCCATCTGGGCCCCGTCCGGCGCCTCGAGGAAACAGACCCGGCGCCCCGGTGCGGGCGACAGCTCCTCGAGGATCCGGACCCCGTTCTGGCGCAGCCGGGCCAGGGTTCCGGCGTAATCGTCGGTCTCGACCGCGATATGTTCGATTCCGTAATGCTGCTCGTGCTTTTGCGATTCGATCAGCGTCGTGATGTTGAGCTGCAGACCCGCCAGACTGACGCGAAAGCCGCGGCCGGGGATCTCAGCCAACAGGGTGGCGCCGAAATTGTCGACATAAAACTGCATCGTCGCCTTCGGATCCCGGGTCTTCAGATGCACGTGCTGGATCTGGTAAGCCATTCTCTTCCTCCCCTCTGCGGCGGGCGCGCATGTTGCAAAGTGAAACGATAGCGCGAGATCGCGGCCTCTGGCCAGTGCCGATCGTGCGGGAGGACCGCCCACCCCGCGGCTTGTTCGACCCCGGGATTCGCGCTAAGACCCGGGCGCTGCATTGCGGGCTTGGCGCCCCGGGATGATCACAGACGAGGCATTCCTATGGCACGCAACAAGATCGCGCTGATCGGCGCTGGCCAGATCGGCGGCACATTGGCGCTTCTCGCCGGGCTGAAAGAGCTCGGCGATATCGTCCTTTACGACATCATCGACGGCGTGCCGCAGGGAAAGGCGCTCGACATCGCCCAGGGCTCGGCGGTCGAAGGCTACGACGCCGCCATAATCGGCGCCAACGACTACGCCGCGCTCGCCGGCGCCGATGTCGTCATCGTCACCGCCGGCGTGCCGCGCAAGCCCGGCATGAGCCGCGACGATTTGATCGAGACCAACGCCAAGATCGTCGCCGAGGTTGGCCGCGCGATCCGTCGCCATTGCCCGGACGCCTTTGTCATCACGATCACAAACCCGCTCGACGCGATGGTGTGGGTCATGCGCGAAGCGTGCGGATTGCCGCCGCAGCGCGTCGTCGGCATGGCCGGCGTCCTCGACAGCGCGCGCTTCCGCTATTTCCTGGCCCGCGAGTTCGACGTCTCGATCGAAGACGTCACCGCTTTCGTGCTCGGCGGGCACGGCGACACCATGGTGCCGCTGCCGCGCTATGCGACCGTCGCCGGTATCCCGTTGCCCGATCTCGTCAAAATGGGCTGGATCACGCCGCAGCGGATCGCGGCCATCGTCCAGCGCACTCGCGACGGCGGCGGCGAGATCGTCGGGCTGTTGAAGACGGGTTCGGCTTTCTATGCGCCGGCCAGCGCGGCGATCCAGATGGCCGAGGCCTATCTGCGCGACAAGAAGCGGGTTCTGCCCTGCGCGGCTTGGCTCGACGGGCAGTACGGCGTGCGCGAACTGTATGTCGGCGTTCCCGTCGTGATCGGCGCCGGCGGCGTCGAGCGCATCGTCGAGATCCCGCTCGAGGCCGATGAGAGGGCGGCCTTCGAGCAGTCGGTGGCGGCGGTGCGCGGCCTCATCGACGTCGTCAAAAAGCTGCGGGTTCTGGGCTGAGCGATGAACATCCACGAATATCAGGCCAAAGAGCTGCTCGCCAAATTCGGCGTCGCGGTGCCGCGGGGCGGGGTCGCCTACACCGCCGCCGAGGCGGTCGAAGCGGCGCGCCGGCTCGGCCCGCCGCCCTGGGTCGTCAAGGCGCAGATCCATGCCGGCGGCCGCGGCAAGGCCGGCGGGGTCAGGCTTGCCAACAGCGAGGAGGAGGTGGCGCAGGCCGCGCGCGCGCTGATCGGCAGCACCCTGGTGACGCATCAGACGGGGCCGCGGGGCCGCGAGGTCAAGCGGGTCTACGTCGAGGAGGGCTGCGCCATCGCCCGCGAGCTTTATCTCGGCCTGCTGGTCGATCGCGCGAGCGGGCAGGTCACGCTGATCGGCTCGACCGAGGGCGGGATCGAGATCGAGGAGGTGGCGGCGCGCGCGCCGGAAAAGATCCTGACCGTGGCGGTCGATCCGGCAAGCGGGATCGAGCCGTTTCACGCCCGCCGCATCGCCTTCGGTCTCGGCCTCGCGGGGTCGCAGATCGGCGTCGCGGTCGGGTTTGTGACGGCTCTTTATCGCGCTTTTTGCGAACTCGACGCCGCGGTCATCGAAATCAATCCGCTGGTCGTCACGCGCACCGGCGCGCTGGTGGCGCTCGATGCCAAGATCAGCTTCGACGACAATGCGCTGTTCCGCCACCCCGAGATCGCGGCGTTGCGCGATCCCGGTGAGGAGGACCCGATCGAGTTCGAGGCCCAGAAGCACGGTCTGAGCTACATAAAGCTTGACGGCAATATCGGCTGCATGGTCAACGGCGCCGGCCTGGCCATGGCGACGATGGACATCATCAAATTGGCGGGCGGCAACCCCGCCAACTTTCTCGATGTCGGCGGCGGCGCGACCAAGGAGCGGGTGGCGACCGCGTTCAAGCTGATCCTGAGCGATCCCAATGTCGAGGGCATCCTCGTCAATATCTTTGGGGGGATCATGCGCTGCGATGTGATCGCCGAGGGCGTTGTCGCCGCGGCCCGCGAGATCAGTCTCCACGTCCCGCTCGTCGTCCGCCTCGAAGGCACCAATGTCGAGCTCGGCAAGAAGCTGTTGCGGCAGTCGGGGCTGCCGATCCTTGCCGCCGAGAATCTCGCCGACGCCGCCCACAAGATCGTCGCCGCGGTCAGGGAGGCGGGGTGATGGCGATCCTCGTCAACGCCGCCACCAGGGTCATCTGCCAGGGCTTCACCGGCGCCCAGGGCACGTTTCATTCCGAGCAGGCGATCGCCTACGGCACCAAGATGGTCGGCGGCGTGACGCCCGGCAAAGGCGGCACGCGCCATCTCGACCTGCCGGTCTTCAACACGGTTGCCGAAGCGCGCGCCGCGACCCAGTGCGATGCCAGCGTCATCTATGTGCCGCCGCCTTTTGCCGCCGATGCCATTCTCGAGGCGGCCGATGCCGGGGTTCCGCTTGTCGTGTGCATCACCGAGGGCATCCCGGTGCTCGACATGGTCACCGTCAAGCGCGCGCTGCGCGGCGGCCGCACGCGGCTGATCGGGCCGAATTGCCCGGGCGTGATCACCCCGGAGGAGTGCAAGATCGGCATCATGCCCGGCCACATCCATCGCCGCGGCCGCATCGGCATCGTCTCGCGCTCGGGCACCTTGACCTATGAAGCGGTGGCGCAGACGACCGCGGTCGGGCTCGGCCAGAGCAGCTGTGTCGGGATCGGCGGCGATCCGGTCAACGGCACGAGCTTTGTCGAGATCCTCGACATGTTTCTCGCCGACGACGAGACGGAGGCGATCGTGCTGATCGGCGAGATCGGCGGTACCGGCGAAGAGGAAGCGGCCGATTTTCTCCGCTCCTCGCGGCGCAAGAAACCGGTCGTCGGCTTCATCGCCGGCGGCACCGCGCCGCCCGGACGGCGCATGGGCCATGCCGGCGCGATCATTGCCGGCGGCAAGGGCAGCGCCGCCGACAAGATCGCAGCGCTCGAAAGCGCCGGCGTCACGATCGCGCCGTCGCCGGCGGCGATCGGTGCGACAATGCAAAAAGTGCTGAGCGGCCAAGCCTGAGCGGCGAGGCTCGAGCGCGCGGCCGCCGCCTATATACCGATCATCCACCCTATATACCGTATAGGTCGGGTGAAAAGGGGTAAAACCGGCGCCGAAATCTCCGGCGCCGGAGCATGCCATCCGCATCGCCGCACAGTGAAGCAGGACGGCCTGGAGTCCGCCGATGGTTGACACCGATCGCACGAGTTTTTTGACCGCCAACAACGCCGGTTTTATCGCCGAGCTCTACGCGCGCTTTGTCGATGACCCGCTCTCCGTCGACGAAAGCTGGCGGCGTTTTTTCGCCGAGATCGGGGACGATCCCGCGGCCGTGCGCGCCGAGCGGCAGGGTCCCTCCTGGGGCAGGTCGCTGCCGGCGATCATTGCCAATGGCGCCGAGCGCGGAGGGCGGGCCGAGCCCGCATCCGCGCCGCAAGCCGCGGCCGCGCACCCGGCGCTACTCGCGGCGGTCCGCGCGCTCAATCTGATCCACGCCTATCGCGTGCGCGGCCATCTCGAAGCCGATCTCGATCCGCTCGGTCTCAACCGGCCCCGCCGCCGCCCCGAGCTCGATTACCGCAGCTGGGGCTTTACGGAGGCCGATCTCGATCGCGACATCTTCATCAACAATGCGCTGGGCAGAGAAACCGCGACATTACGTGAGATTCTCGCGATCCTGCGCCGGACCTATTGCGGCAAGATCGGGGTCGAGTACATGCACATCCAGGCTCCGGAGGAGCGCGCCTGGATCCAGCAGAAATTCGAGCAGCCCGAAAACCGCGCGGGGTTGTCGGCGGCCGAGCGGAAGGACATCCTGCGGGTCTTGACGATTGCCGAGACCTTTGAGCGCTTCCTCGACCGGCGCTATACCGGAACCAAGCGGTTCGGCATCGAGGGCGCCGAGTCGCTGATGCCGGCGCTCGAAGCGATCCTGTTGCGCGGCGCTGAACTTGGCATCCGCGAATTCGTCATCGGCATGCCGCATCGCGGCCGGCTCAATGTGCTCGCCAACTTCGTCGGCAAGCCGCTGGCCGCGATCTTCTCCGAGTTCCAGGGCGATTCGACCCATCCCGACCACGTCCACGGCTCGGGCGACGTCAAGTATCATCTCGGCACCTCGGGCGATCGCGAGGTCGGGGGCCGGACGGTCCATCTCTCGCTGGCCGCCAATCCCTCGCACCTCGAAGCGGTCGATCCGGTCGTGCTCGGCAAGGTCCGAGCCAAGCAGCATCAGCAGGGCGATACCGCGCGCACCGCGGTCGCGGGGTTGCTGATCCACGGCGACGCCGCTTTCGCCGGGCAGGGTCTGGTCGCCGAATCGCTTGAATTGTCGGAGCTCGACGGGTTCCGCACCGGCGGCACGATTCATGTCATCGTCAACAATCAGATCGGCTTCACCACGGCGCCGTCGGCGGCGCGTTCGAGCCCCTACCCCTCCGACGTCGCCAAGGCGGTGCAGGCGCCGATCTTTCACGTCAACGGCGACGACCCGGAAGCGGTGGTCGCGGTCGCCCGCATCGCCGTCGAATACCGCCAGCGCTTCAACAAGGATGTCGTCGTCGATCTGTTCTGCTATCGCCGGCACGGTCATAACGAGACCGACGAGCCCTCCTTCACGCAGCCGCTGATGTATCGCACGATCGCCCAGCACCCGACCACGCGGCAGCTCTACGCCGAGCGCCTTATTGCCGCCGGGATCGTTGACGAAGAGGAGGTGCAGGCGATCGCCGAGCGCTACCTTGCCGAGCTCGAAACGCAATTCGCCGCGGCCGCGAATTATCGCCCGAACAAGGCCGACTGGCTCGAAGGCGCGTGGGCCGGGTTCGAACCCGCCCCCGATGACGACCGCCGCGGCGATACCGCGGTGGCTCTTGAGGTTCTGCGGGAGATCGGCCAGGCGCTCGTCACGGTTCCGGCAGGCTTTGCCCTCAACCGCAAGATCGCCCGCCAGCTTGAAGCGCGGCGCCAGGCGATCGAGACCGGCGAGGGCATCGACTGGGCGACCGCCGAGGCGCTGGCGATCGCCTCGCTGTGCGCCGAGGGGACGCATGTGCGCCTGTGCGGCCAGGACAGCGGGCGCGGCACCTTCTCGCAGCGCCATGCCGTCCTCGTCGATCAGGAGAACGAAGCCCGCTATGTCCCGATCAATCATGTCCGCGCCGGGCAGGCCTCGTTCGAGATTATCGACAGCCCGCTGTCCGAGGCCGCGGTCCTCGGCTTCGAATACGGCTACAGCCTCGCCGATCCGAGGACGCTGGTCTTGTGGGAGGCGCAGTTCGGCGATTTCGCCAATGGGGCGCAGGTCATTATCGACCAGTTTATCGCCTCGGGCGAGGCCAAATGGCTGCGCATGAGCGGTCTCGTCATGCTGCTGCCGCACGGTTACGAGGGGCAGGGGCCGGAGCATTCCTCGGCGCGGCTGGAACGCTATCTGCAGCTGTGCGCCGAAGACAATCTGCAGGTCTGCAACCTGACGACCGCCGCCAATTACTTTCACGTGCTGCGGCGTCAGGTCCGCCGCAACTTTAGAAAGCCGCTCGTGGTGATGACCCCGAAATCGCTGCTGCGCGCCAGGGAGGCGGGCTCGTCGCTCGCCGAGATGGGGCCGGGGAGCGGCTTCCGCCGCGTCATCGGCGAGAGCGAGAGGATTGCCCCCGATGACGCGGTCCGTCGCGTCGTGCTGTGCACCGGCAAGGTCTATTTCGATCTGCTGAAGGCGCGCGCCGAGGCCGGCGAAACCCGCGTCGCCCTGGTCCGCATCGAAGAGCTCTATCCGTTTCCGTTCGCCGCGCTGGCCGAGATCCTGCAGCGCTACCGCCGGGCCGAAATCGTCTGGTGTCAGGAAGAACCGCGCAATATGGGTGCCTGGAGTTTTGTCGCGGAGCGGATTGAGCAGATCCTGTCGCGGCTCGACATTGCGGCCAAGCGGCCGCGCTTCGTCGGGCGCGCCGAGGCCGCCGCTCCGGCCACCGGCTTCTTCAAGCGGCATCTCGATGAACAGACACAACTCATTGAAAATGCTCTTGCTGCCTGAGCGGAAGCACCGGTGATGGCGACCGAGATCAGGGTTCCGAGCCTTGGCGAGTCGGTGACCGCGGCGACGGTAGCGCGCTGGCTCAAACAGCCGGGCGAAGCGGTGGCTCGCGACGAGCCCATCGCCGAGCTCGAAACCGATAAGGCAACGCTCGAAATCCCGGCTCCGGCGGCCGGCGTATTGTCCGAAATCCTGGTCCCGGCGGGCGCCGAGGTTCCGGTCGGGACGGTGCTCGGCCGTATTGCCGAGAGCGAGGCGCAGGCGAGGCCGCAAACCCCTCCTCCTCCTCCGCCTTCCCCGCCCGCGCCCGGCCAGCGGGAGGAGGGGCGGCAGGCGACGGGCGCCGCGCCAAGCGCGGTGTTGGCGCGTTCGGGGCCGGCGGTGCGCAAACTGATCGCCGATAACGGGCTTGATGTCGCCGCGCTCTCGCCCTCCGGGCCCGGCGGGCGGATCACGAAGGCCGATGTCATCGCGGCGCTGGCGCGCTCGGCGCCGCAACCCGAGCCCTCGCAGGCCGGCGCGGTGCCGGTGCGGGCGCCGGAGGAGCCGCCGGCCCCGCGCGCGGGCCGCGATGACGAGGTGCGGGTGCGCATGACGCGGCTCCGGCGCCGCATCGCCGAGCGCTTGAAGGCGGCGCAGAACACCGCCGCGATGCTGACGACCTTTAACGAGATCGACATGAGCGAGGCGGTCGCGCTGCGCGAGCGCTGGCGCGCCCCGTTCGAACAGAAGCACGGCGTGCGGCTCGGCTTCATGTCGCTGTTCGTCAAGGCGACGATTATCGCCCTCAAGGAGCTGCCGGCGCTCAACGCCGAGATCGACGGCGAGGACATCGTTTACAAAAACCATTACGATATCGGCGTCGCGGTCGGCAGCGGAGAGGGGCTTGTCGTGCCGGTCCTGCACGACGCCGACCGCCTCAGCTTTGCCGAAATCGAACGGAAGATCGCCGAATTTGCCCGGAAGGCGCGCGACGGCAAGCTTTCGCTCGCCGAGCTTTCAGGCGGCACCTTCACGATCTCGAACGGCGGCGTCTACGGCTCGCTGATGTCGACGCCGATCCTCAACCCGCCGCAATCCGGCATTCTCGGCATGCACAAGATCGAGCGGCGACCGGTTGCGATCGGCGACAGGGTCGAGATCCGCCCGATGATGTATGTCGCGCTCTCTTACGACCACCGCATCGTCGACGGCCGCGAAGCGGTCACGTTTCTCGTCCGCGTCAAGGAATGCGTCGAGGATCCTGCGCGCATGCTGTTCGACATCTGAGGGCGAGCCATGGCCGATCGTTACGACGTCATCGTTATCGGAGCCGGTCCGGGCGGCTATGTCGCGGCGATCCGCGCCGCCCAGCTCGGCCTGTCGGCGGCCTGCGTCGAAAGCCGCGGCCGCCTCGGCGGCACCTGCCTCAATATCGGCTGCATTCCCTCGAAGGCCCTGCTGTACTCCTCGCAGCGGCTGGTCGAGGCACGCAGCGTTCTGGCCGAGCACGGCATCAGGATCGGCGAGATCGCGGTCGATCTGGCGGCGATGATGGCGCGCAAGGAGCGGGTCGTCGATGCCTTGACCCGCGGTGTCGAATTCCTGTTCCGCAAGCACAGGGTCGACTGGCTGCGCGGGCGAGGGCGTATCGCGGCCCCGGGCCGGGTCGTCATCGACGGCGGCGACGGCGTCGTCCGCGAGCTCGCCGCGGGAGCGATCGTCATCGCCACCGGGTCGGAAAGCGCCGCGCTGCCCGGTCTCGACATCGACGAGCGCAGCGTCCTGTCCTCGACCGGCGCCCTCGCGCTCGATCATGTGCCGCAGCGCCTGGCGGTCATCGGCGGCGGCTATATCGGGCTCGAGCTGGGCTCGGTGTGGCGCCGGCTCGGGGCGGAAGTGACGGTCGTCGAGATCCTCGATCGCATCGTCCCGGCCATGGACCGGGAGATTGGCCGGGCCCTGCAGCGCGCACTGGCACGCTGCGGCATCGCCTTCAAGCTGGCGACCCGGGTCGCGGAGGTGCGGCGGCAGGAGGGGGGCGTCGTGCTCGAGCTTGAGGGCGGGGCGCGCGAAAGCCTTGCCGTCGATGCCGTTCTGGTCGCGGTCGGGCGACGGCCCCACACGCAGGATCTCGGGCTCGAAACGCTCGGCGTCGCGCGCGACAACCAGGGGCGGGTGATCGTCGATGACGGGTTTGCCACCAACATCCCGGGGATCTATGCGATCGGCGACGTGATCCGCGGGCCGATGCTCGCGCACAAGGCCATGGAGGAAGGGATTGCGCTCGCCGAGCGCTTGGCCGGTCAAAACACGCGCGTCGATTACGATGCGATCCCGGCGGTCGTTTATACCTGGCCCGAGGCCGCCGCGGTCGGCAATACCGAGGAAGAATTGCAGGCGGCCGGCATTCCCTACCGGGTCGGCAAATTCCCGTTCACCGCCAACCCGCGGGCGCGCACCACCGGCGATACCGAGGGCTTTGTCAAGATCCTGGCGGAGGAGGGCAGCGACCGCGTGCTCGGCGTCCACATCATCGGTCCCGATGCCGGGACGGTGATCGCCGAGGCGGTGCTGGCCAAGGAATTCGGCGCCTCGGCCGAGGATATCGCGCGCACCTGTCACGCCCATCCGAGCTTGAGCGAGGCGCTCAAAGAGGCCGCGCTCGCCGTCGCCGGGCGGGCGATCCATATATAGCCGCCGGCCGGGTCAGCTCTGTCCGGATATCGAAACCGGCCGGATCTCGCAGAGAAGGCGCACCTCGCCCGGTCCGCGAAACGGATATTTGTCCTTGCCGAGATATTTGTTGGCGAGCGCGTCGATATGGGCCTCGGCCGCACCGGCCGCGGTCACGCGTTCGACGCGACCGCGGATCTGCACATAACGATAGGGGTTGTCCGGGTCCATGATCGCCAGCGCGACCGGCGCGCCCACCTTCAAGGTGCGCGCCTTGACCCGGCCCTTGGCCGTGTTGACGCGGATCATCCCGCCTTCATAATCGAACCATACCGGGGTCACCTGCGGCGTGCCGTCCGCCATGACCGTTGCGAGATTGGCGAAAGCCTTCTTTTGCTGCAGCAGGTCGAGATATTGCTCGAGAGCGGCCGGCATCGGATGCGCTCCTTTCCGGGTCCTAGATTGCGTTGCGCCCTTAAACGGCCGCCGCCGCCGCCGGTTCCGCTATCGGGGAAGGGGCCGCCGCGCGGGCGCCCGCCGGTGCCGCGGCGCCTACACCGTTTCGAGAATGCGCCGCTCGGTGATGTCCGGGGCGAGCAGGCTGCGCCAGTCGGCCTCGCGCGGCAATACCCCCTCGGCGGCGCGCAGATCGTAATAGCTCGGCGCAAGGCCGGGCGGCGTGCCGCCCGCGGCGACCGTCTGGACCGCCTGCCGCAGCAACCGGCGCAGCTGAATGATCGCCTTGTCGGCCGGACCCAGATGCTCGCGGCGGCGATCGACAATGCGCCCCATGCTCTCCTGGATCGCGCGGTCCTGCACGTTGATGCCGTCAATGCCGGTGAAGCTCTCGCTTTTCTGCACCGCGCGGTCGATCAGATAATCGTTGTCGCGATTGGCCCGCGAGCGGAACGTGCGCTGATCGACATGCAGGGGGCCGTTGCCGGAGCTGCGCTCGAGTCGGTCCTCCTCGGACAGCGGCTCCGCGGTCGTGCTGTACATCCAATTGTAGACCATCGTCGTCTCGTCATCGATCGGCACCCAGATGTGGCCGGCGACGAGCGGGCGGCCGGAGGCCGAACGCGACGGGCGGATCTGGTGGAACGGCAGCACGTAGTGATAGACGCGCAGATGCTTCTCGGCGGCGCCGAGCGGGCGGATGCCGGCGTATTGATAACCGTAATCGGTCAGATCGACGACGAGGGTGGGCGCTTGGCCGCGCACGAACGGATCGGACGGCCGGATGCCGCCCCGCCCGGCGTCGTCCTTCAGCAGCCGGTGCAGGATCGGCGCGTGCGAGGTGTCCAGCCCGCCCTCGAGCGCCTGCAGCCAGTTGCACTCCTGGATGACCTTGCTGACATGGCGGTGGCTGGCCGGCGCCTGCGTCCAGGCAAAGCGCGGCGGCGGCGGCATCTGCCCGGCCGGCCCCAGATAGGCCCAGATCAGCCCGCCCAGCTCGAGCGTCGGATAGGCGGTGATGCGCACCTTGTGCGCAAAGCAATGCTCCGGCGGCTCGTTCATCTGCTCAAGGCAGCGGCCGGAGACGTCAAACTTCCAGCCGTGATAGACGCAGCGCAGCCCGCCTTCCTCGTTGCGCCCAAAATACAGCGAGGCGCCCCGGTGCGGGCAGGCCTCCGCAAGCAGCCCGATCCGGCCCTCGCTGTCGCGAAAGGCCACCAGATCCTCGCCAAGCAGCCGCACCCGCACCGGCGGGCCGTCGGGCGCCGCCACCTCGCGCGCCAGCAGGGCCGGGATCCAATAGCGCCGCATCGTCGCCCCCATCGCGGTGCCCGGCCCAACCCGGGTCAACAGCTCGTTGTCCTCGCCTGACAGCATCCCGATCCTCCCGTTGCGACGGCCCTGCCCGCCGTCATGCCCTCTATCGCGGCGAGGATCGGTTCGCCGGGATTTCGTGTCAAGCCGCTCCCCCAAGACCCTCAATTTCGATCCTATTGCCGCGCCCGGTGCGGACCCGGCGGAGATCATCGTAAAGCGCGGTGACGGTTGCGTGCCGCCTCCGGATCCTCCCGGATGTCGCCGGCATCGCCGGCCGGCCGTCGGGATGGCCCGGACGCGGCCGGAAGTTTGGCCGCGGCCGCATTCCCGTATATGTCTTGCAACAAAAGCGGTATGACCGCAGCGGCCGCATTCTTGCGCGCCGAGGGGCGCTGCCAGCCGGGGGCCGTGCGCGCATGAGAGAGGAAACGGGATCGACCGAAAAGAGCGGGGCGTCCCCTGTAGAAGCCCGCCTGCCGGCGCCGCGGCGCCGGTTTCTGCCGCTGCCGGCGCGCCGCCACCATCGCGGCTTTCTGCGGCTGCTCGGTCCGGGGCTGATCACCGGCGCCTCCGACGACGACCCGAGCGGCATCGCCACCTATTCGCAGGTCGGGGCGCAGTTCGGGTTCGGCCTGTGCTGGGTCATGCTGTTCAGCACGCCGATAATGGCGGCGATCCAGGAAATCAGCGCGCGCATCGGCCTCGTCACCGGCAACGGGATTGCCGGCAATATTCGCATCCATTATTCGCCCTGGCTGCTGCGGCCGATCGTGGCGCTGCTGCTCGTCGCCAACATCATCAATCTCGGCGCCGATCTCGGCGCGATGGGCGAGGCCGTGCGCCTGCTGGTGGGAGGATCGGCGCGCCTTTATGTCGTCGCCTTTGCCGGGCTGTGCGCATGGCTCGAAATCTTCTCGCGCTATGAGCGTTACGTCGCGATCCTCAAATGGTCGACATTGGCGCTGTTCGCCTATGTCGCGACGGCGCTGGCGGTGCCGGTGCCGTGGCTGCAGCTCGCCTGGGCGACCCTGCTGCCGCATGTCGCCGTGGGGAGGGATTACGTCGTCGCCCTGGTCGCCGTGCTCGGCACGACGATCAGCCCCTATTGCTTCTTCTGGCAGGCCTCGCAGGAAGCCGAGAGCGAAAGGGCAAGGCCGGATGCCCGCCCGCTTGTCGCGGCGCCCGAGCGGGCGGCGGCGGAAATCCGCCGCATGCGGATCGACACCTATATCGGGATGGGTTTCTCGAACCTGATCAGCTGGTTCATCATCGTCACGGCGGCGGCGACGCTGCATGCGCACGGGATCACCGAGATCGCGACCTCGGCGCAGGCGGCCGCAGCGCTGCGGCCGATCGCCGGGCCGTTGACGTTCTTGACCTTCGCCGCCGGCATTGTCGGAACCGGTCTGCTCGCCGTGCCGGTGCTGGCGGGGTCGGCCGCCTATGCCTTTGGCGAGGCCTTGGGCTGGCACGTCGGGCTGAGCCGGATGCCGCGCCAGGCCAAGGCCTTCTACGGCACGATCGCGCTCGCGACCGTCATCGGCGTTGTCATCAATTTCACCCGCATCGACCCGATCAAGGCCTTGTTCTGGAGCGCCGTGATCAACGGGATCGTCGCGGTGCCGCTGATGATCACGATGATGATCATGACGACGCAGCCAAAGGTCATGCGTCAGTTCACCCTGCCCCGAGCGCTGTGGATCATGGGCTGGCTGTCGACGCTGGCGATGACGGCGACGGTCGTTGCGATGGTCTGGACCTCGCTCGGCTGAGCTCGCTCGCCGCGCGCTGCCGCGGTCAATCCGGCAGGCTCCAGCCGAGCCACTGGCACAGCGCGCGACCCATGACGAGTTCGCGGTCATGGCCCTTGAGCCAGGGCAGCTTCTCGGTGAACAGCGTCACGCATTGCCGCCACGAGCACGGCATGCGGGTGATGTCGGTGCCCCAGAAGAAGCGCTGCGGTCCAAAGGCGTCGTAGAGGCGGCGGATATAGGGATGGATGTCGCGATAGGGATAGGGTTCGTTCGATTCGCCCGGGGCGCCGGTCGCCTTCAGCGCGACATTGGGGTATCTGGCCAGTCCCGCGACCTCCTCGACATTGGCGAAGGCGGCCGCGCCCTTGCCGCCGCGGCGCCGGCCGAAATGGTCGATGATCAGCTTGAGGCCGGGATGGCGCTCGGCGACCCGCGCGACGACCGGCAAGTGCTCCGAGGCCATCAGCGCGATCGGGATCCCGGCCTTCTCGGCGGCCGGCCATAACCAGTCCATTGTGCCGTCGGTCAGCCAATTCTGCTGGTGCGGCTGCGTGAAGGCGTAGCGCAGGCCGAGCATGCCGGGCCGGCTCTTCCAGGTGTCGATCAGGGAGCGGTTTTCCGGCTTGTCGAGCGGAAAATTGCCAAGGATCGCGAAGCGGTTCGGATATTGCCGCGCGGCCGCCTCGGCCACCGCCCCGGAATTGGGATCCCAGCCCGGCGGATGAATGAGCGCCGCATCGACCCCGGCCGCATCCATCTCTTTCAGGCACTCCTCGGCCGAATAGGACGAAACTTGGCGGTGCATCGGATTGGTCGGCGGCCCGCTCGACCACAGGTGGATCTGGGCATCGACGATCTTCATGGCCGGTTCTCCTCTCTTTGTGCTGGGTTCGCGTAGGGGTCCTTCCCGCGTTATCGCCGCCCTCAGCGCGCCATGCCGGTGGCGCCGGCCGGCACGTCGTAGAAGGCGAGCGTCATCGCCACCATCGTGTAATAGCCGATCAAACAGATCACGTCGGTGATGCCGACATGGCCCAGCAGCGCGACCGCGCGCTCGTAGAGGCCCTGCGCCACCCAGCGCGCATTGGCAAGGCAGCTCGCCATCTCATAGACGATCTGTTCGCGCGGATCGGCAAACGAAGTCGGCAGGCCGGACAGGATCGCCTCGACCTTGTCGGCCGGCAGCCCGGCCGCCTTGCCGGCGCGCTCATGCGCGGCGGTCGGGTAGGCCGAGCGCCATTTGCTGGTGATGACGCACACCGCGATTTCGCGCTCGCGCTCGCTGAGCGAATAACCGGTGCGGAAATAGGCGCCCAAAGGCGCCGCCGCCTTCGCCAGCTTGGCGTTCTCGACCCAGATCTTGGTCGGCCCGGGCAGCCGCCCGCGCGTCTCGATCAGCATGCGGTAGGCCTCCTGCTGCTCCGGCGTCATGCGCTCATAGGGGATCTCGGCATAGCGGCCGAAGGTAGGGGTTTCGGGCATCGCGCGTTCCTCTGCAGGAGTGAAGCTGCCTCCCATCCTGCACCAGCGGCGCGGCCGCTGTCGACCCGCGCCCGCGGCGGGCGGGGGAAGGATCGCTGGTCTTCGCGCCGCCCTTGCGGTAACCTTCAAAAAAAGGCGGGCGGAGAGGCGCGATGCCGGCGCGGAGCGGACAGCAATATCTGAACGGGCTGCGCGAGCAGGAGCGGGAGGTCTGGCTCGGCGGCGAACGGGTCCGGGACGTGACGACGCATCCCGGGCTCAAGGGGGGCGCCCGGGCGATCGCCGCGCTCTACGACATGCAGCACGACCCCGCGCTGCGCGAGGCGATGACCTACGTGTCGCCGACCAGCGGCGAACGGGTCGGGTTGTCCTTCATCATCCCGCGCACGCGCGAGGATCTGGAGCGCCGCCGCGACATGATGCTCGCCTGGGCGCGCGCCACCTGCGGCATGATGGGCCGCTCGCCCGATTTCATGAACGTCACCTTCGCCGCCTGGGCCGGGGCGGCAGCGTATTTTGCGCGCGGGCGGCGCGAATTCGCCGACAATCTGGTGCGCTATTACGAATATCTGCGCGAGAACGACATCTGCCTGACCCATGCGCTGATCAACCTGCAGCGCAGCCGCACCGTCACCGGCGTCTTCAACCTGCAGCCGGGCACCGCGCTCGAGGTCGTGCGCGAGACCGACGCCGGCATTATCGTGCGCGGCGCGCGCATCCTGGCCACATTGGGGCCGCTGGCCGACGAGATCGCGGTCTATTCGCCGCGCATGGCCCGGCACACCGAGAGCCACAGCCCGTTCGCGGTCAATTTTGCGATCCCGTGCGGCACGAAGGGGCTCAAATTCCTGTGCCGCGACAGCTTCGATCAGGGGCGCTCGCATTTTGATCAGCCGCTCTCCTCGCGCTTCGAGGAGATGGATTGCATCGTCTTTTTCGACGACGTGCTGGTGCCGTGGGAGCGGGTGTTTCTGCTGGGCGATGTCGATCTGCTGAACGGCACCGCGACGCACACCCATTCCTCGGCCCATTCGGCGCATCAGGGCGCCGCCAAGAACCTCGCCAAATGCGAATTGGTGCTCGGCGTCGCGCTGCTGATGACGCAGGCCCTCGGCAATGCGCACCTGCCTCATACCGAGGAGCGCATCGGCGAATTGATGCTGTACACGCAATTGACCCGCGCCGCGATGCGCGCGGCCGAGGCCGAGGCGCGGCTCGACGAATGGGGCGTCATGTGTCCCGACCCGCTGCTGGTCGAGAGCACGCGCAACCTGTTCATGACCGCCTATCCGCGCATGGTCGAGATCCTGCAGCTGCTGGGATCGAGCAGCTTTCTGCTGACCCCGAGCGCGGCGGATTTCAAATCCCCGCTCGCCCGCGACATCGAGCAATACCTCGCCACCGATACGATCGCGGCCAGGGATCGCGTCAAGCTCTTCCGCCTGGCCTGGGACATCGCCGGCAGCGCCTTCGGCAGCCGCCAAGTGCTCTATGAGCGCTTTTTTGCCAGCGACCCGTTGACCCGGGCGCGCGCGCTCGCCGCGATCTATCCGAAGGGGGAAGTCATGGACCGCGTGCTCGCCTTTCTCGGCCGCGGCGACGAGGATCTTTGAGTGAAGGGAGAGAACGAGGCGGAGGGCGCCGCGCCGTGCCGCCCCGCAGCGACAAGGACGGAGGGAACGATGGGCTATCGGCCAATGTATCTCGGCCACGTCAACATCTATGTCCGCGACGCCGAACGCTCGAAGCGGTGGTACGAGGAGTTGCTCGGCCTGCACACTTATGAGTACCGGCCGGGATGGGCCGCCTTCCTGTCGGCCGACAAGGAACAGTCGCACGAGGTGGCGCTGATGCAGCTGGGGCCCGACGCGCCGCTGCCGCAAAAGGGCCAGGTCGGTCTCAATCACATGGCTTGGCGGCTCGAGAGCCTCGAGGATCTGAAGGAATTCTACTATCGGCTCAAGGCCAAAAACGTGCCGATCGAGCGCATCGCCGATCACGGCATTTCGCTTGGCATCTATGTGCGCGATCCCGACGGCAACGGCGTCGAGGTCTATTACGAGCTGCCGCGCGCCGAATGGCCGCGCGAGGATCACGTCTTTACCCGCGAGCTGGTCGGCCAGGGCCGCTTCCCGGGGCCCTGGGACGCGGAATTGGCGGCGCAGCGCCAGGCGGCGCAGTAGGGCCTTGACCGCAATGGCGGCGCCGGCCGGAAGCGACGAAGACATCGCCCGGCTGCTGCTCAAGGCGGAGATCGAGGCGTTTCTCTACCGCGAAGCGGAATTGCTCGACGAGCGGCGCTACGGGGAATGGCTCGATCTGCTCGCCGACGACATCCGCTACTGGATGCCGATGCGGCGCAACGTCAAGGCTGGCGAGGGCGAGCGCGAATTCACCCGCGAGGGCCGGGACATCAACTGGTTCGACGAGGGCAAGGAGACGCTCACCCGGCGGGTGCGGCAGATCGAGACCGGCATCCACTGGGCCGAAGAGCCGGTTTCCCGCATCTCGCATCTGCTGACCAATGTCCAGATCGTCGAAACCCGCCCCTCGCTCAACCGGCCGCAGGAGGTCGCGGTGCGCTGCCGGTTTCTCGTTTACCGCAACCGCGTCGAGACCGAGACCGACATCCTTGTCGGCAAGCGGGAGGATCTGCTGCGCCGCGCCGGCGATGGCTGGCAAATTGCGCGGCGCAAGATCGTGCTCGACCAGAACGTTCTGTTGAGCAAGAACCTGACGTTCTTTTTCTGACGATAACAAGGGGCGGCGGGGCGGGTTGACGATTGCCCGCGCGGGCGGCGATCTCTGACCGTCCTGCCGCCTTGCCGATGGGGAAACGATGGAGAGGGCGGTGGACGGCGCGCGGCATCAGGGCTACCGGCCCGGGCTTGTTGATCTTGCGGCCGGCATGATCAGCCGCGAGATCTTTGTCAACGAGGAGATCTACCAGCAGGAACTGGAGCGCATCTTCGCCCGCGCCTGGTTCTTCATCGGGCATGAGAGCCAGATCCCCGCTGCGGGCGATTATTTCGTTTCGGGGATCGGCGAGGAATCGGTGATCCTGACCCGCGACCGGCAAGGCGAGGTCCGGGTTTTTCTGAACTCGTGCCGGCATCGCGGCATGAAGGTGTGCCGCTACGACGAGGGCAACACGCCGGTGTTCACCTGCCCCTATCACGGCTGGAGCTACGGGCTCGACGGCCGGCTCGTCGGGGTGCCCTATTTTCGCGAGGCCTACGGGGGCAGGCTCGACCGCTCGCGCTGGGGGCTCGTCGAAGTGGCGCAATTGTGCCGCTACAAGGGCACCGTATGGGCGAGCTGGGATCCGCAGGCGCCGCCCTTTCTCGAATATCTCGGCGATTTTGTGCGCTATCTCGATCTGACGCTCGACGCCTGGGACGGCGGCGAGGGCGGCACCGAGGTGCTGGGCGGCGTGCAGAAATGGCGCATCCCGTGCAACTGGAAGTTCCCGGCCGAGAATTTCTGCGGCGACAGCTATCACAATATCAGCCATCGCTCGGTCGATCTGGTCGGCATCGGCCCCTCCGGCAGCGGCCGGCGCGACATGGAGGAGCGGCGCCTGGCGCGGCGGCTGCACGTCGCCTTTCCCGAGCGCGGGCACCAGACCGGGCTTTACCTGCTGCCGCAGGACCGATCGACGCCGCCGGCCTATCAGAATTCCTCGCTTGTCTCCGAATATTTCCGCGAGTGCGAGGAGCGCCGGCGGCGGCGGCGCGGCGAGTGGGGACGAATCATCGGCAGCCCCGGCGAAATCTTCCCGAATACCGCGCTGCATCCGCGCCAGCCGCGCACGATCGCGGTATGGCATCCGCGCGGCGCGCATCAGACCGAGGTGTGGCGCTGGTATCTGGTCGACAGGGAGGCGCCGGCCGAGGTCAAGGACTTCCTGCGCCAGTATTACATCCGCTATTCCGGTCCGGCGGGAATGACCGAGCAGGACGACATGGAAAATTGGAATTATGCGCATATGGCCAGCCGCGGCACGATCGCGCGCCGCTATCCCTACAATTACGAGCAGGGGCTCGGCAGCGAGATCGCCGATTACGAATGGCAGGGGCTCAGGATCCCCGGCATTGTCGTCGATCTGAGCGCGGCCCAGTCGAGCGAGCACAATCTCAGAAACCTGTACCGCCGCTGGGCCGAGTTCATGGAGGCCGAGAGCTGGAGCGATCTCGCCACCTGGCGCCACGGCGCGGCGCAGCGGAGCGGGCGATGAGCGAAATCGTCAACATCCGGTTTCTGGCGCCGGGTACGAAGATCACCCTTCTCGATGGCGCGACCGCCGAGGTCACCGCCAATCCGGGGGACGGGGTGTGGCTGTTTGCGCGCTGTCTGGCCGCTCCGAACGACCCCGCGCGCGTCGGCGCCGAGGAGATGATCTTCGCCCAGGACGTCGCCGCGGTCGTCGCGGCGGATTAGCTCACGCGGCTGCGGCCGAGAGCCGCAGCGGCGCGGGAAGGCGTTCGGCACGCTTGCCCGCGATCGGGCGATCGCGCCATCTAACGGGATGACGGGTCATCGGCAAGCGGGCGCGCGGCGGCCGCCGGGCGCCCGCCGCAAAACTGCGAAAGGTGATTGCGCGACATGACGATCGGCACGGAGCATTCCGAACATTTGGCGGGGACAGAGACGCGCCGCGATTTTCTCTTCCTCCTCGCCGGCGCGATGGGCACGGTCGCCGCCGCGGTCAGCATCTGGCCGTTTGTCGATTCGCTGAACCCGGCCGCCGACACGATCGCGGCGGGCGCGCCGATCGATGTCGACGTCTCGCACATCCAGCCCGGGCAGCAGATCCTCGTCGTCTGGCGCCAGCGGCCGATCTTCATCGTGCACCGCACGCCGGCCATGCTGAAGCTGCTGCGGGAACCGCAAGACGTCCGCCTGTTGAGCGATCCCAATTCGCAGGCGCCGCAACAGCCGCCCTATGCCCAGAACTGGCACCGCTCGATCAAGCCGGAATTCCTCGTCGTCGTCGGCATCTGCACGCATCTGGGCTGCATCCCCGAATTCCGGCCGCAACCGAACAGCGTCCAGCCGGGTTGGATCGGCGGCTATTTCTGCCCGTGTCACGGCTCGAAATACGATCTGTCGGCGCGCGTCTATGCCGGGGTGCCGGCACCCTACAACCTGCCGGTGCCGCCCTATCACTTTATCGACGAGAGGACATTGCGGATCGGCGAGAACCCGCCGAACGTCGCCTGGGAATTCTCCTCGATCGCGCAGATCTGACTGCCAAGCCCGCACGGCTCGCCCTCCGCCCCCGGCGACCGCGGGAGCGGAGGGGCGGGGTCAGCTCTGCCGGAAGAAGCGAGCGGCGTTGTCCCACAGCAGCTTCTTTTTCGTCTCCGCACGCAGGCTCGACCAGGCGAGGATGTTGTCGACCGAGTTCGGGAACTGGCACTCCGAATGCGGATAGTCGGAGGCGTACATCAGAACGTCGTCGCCCAGGAAATGGGTGACGATGTTGAACATGTCCTCCCCTTCGTGATGCTCGATGCTGCAGAAGAAGCGGCCGCTTTTCAGGTATTCGCTCGGCGCCTGCTTCAATTCGGCGGTGCCGCCGACATAGACCGCCTGTTCGTCCATGCGCCGCGCCCAGAACGGCAGCCAGCCGAAGCCGCATTCGAGCACCCCCATGCGCAGCCGCGGATAGCGGTCATAGATGCCGCCGCCGATGAACGAGCCGACAAACCGCATCGCCCCCCACGGATGCGCGGCGAGCCGCCCCAGGAAGATGTTGTCCCAGAGATCCTGATAGCCGGGGTAGTAGGGCGGGTTCCACGTGAAGCTGTGATTGGCGATCGGCAGATCGTATTCCTGAGCCTCCCGCCAGATCGGCTCGAGCGCGGGATGGTCGGCCGGGATGTCCTTGGCCAAGAGCGGCATGACCGCGACCGCCCATTTCGCGTTGCCCCATTTGCGGATCTCGCGCACCGCCTCGTCGACGACGCGCGTCGAGGCGACGATCATGCTTTTGAGACGATCGGGAAACTGTCCGCAGAAATCGGCCATATGCCGGTGGTAGGCGCGGATCATCGCGATTTCGATGGTCGGGTCGTCGAGCCCGACAAAGCTGAGCCAGGAGGTCGGGATCAGGAAATGAACGTCGGTCCCCTCCTCATCCATGTCGGCGACGCGGTTGGCCGGCTGATCGTCCTGGATGCCCTGGCGCGGTTTCTTGGTTCCCATCCAGCGCGTCTCGCGGCCGGTGAAGCTCTCACGCGGGGCCGCTTCGCCGAGCACGCGGCGGTAGTATTTGGTGCCGACCCGGTAATTGTGCATCGGGCTCGGGGTCGGTCCGTCCACCGCGCCGACGATCGGCACGCGATAGGGCTCGAGCTCGGGCAGGCGCGGGCGAAAATCCGGGTCGACGTAACGCTCCAGCACCTCGGCGGCCGGATTGACATGCGTGTCGGCATCATAGACGCGCCAACCATTCCTCATGCTGCGCCTCCTCCACAGGCTTGACGGGTCGCGGGGCTTCGATTGCCGCGATGTTCTCGACCGGCGATCATAGGATTGGTCGCGCGCCTTGTCGATCGGCGAGCCCTTATGAGCGCATCGCGCGCCCGCCGATCCCGACGGAAATGGCGGGAAATCCGCCCGGGATGCGACCAGCGGATGCCACCCATGCCGAGATGATATTGCGAATCGTTTGCAATTCTCATATGTCTGTTCCCGCCAGCCGAGAGGGCATGCATGTATGTCTGCCTGTGCAATGCGATCACCGATCGCCAGATTGACGCCCACTGCGAAGGCGGAGCCGCGTCGGTGGCGATGGTCTACCGCGCTCTCGGCGTGATGCCGCAATGCGGCAAATGCGTTCCTTTCGTGCGGCAGAGGCTGCGACGCGGGGCTGAGGCGGCACCCGATGCCGGGGAGGCCGGCGACTGACGCGCGGCGGGCGGGACATCCGCCCGCCGCAGGCGTTATCGGGACGGGCTTGGCGTCGAACCCGGGAGAGGATTTATGCGCGCCGATGCGACCGTACTGCGCCATCTGAATGCGGTCCTGAAGCTCGAGCTGACCGCAATCAACCAGTATTTCCTGCACGCCCGGATGCTGCGGCACTGGGGCGTGACCAAGCTCGGCGCGCATGAGTACGAGGAATCGCTCGGCGAGATGAAGGATGCCGACAGGCTGATCCAGCGCATCCTGTTCCTCGACGGTCTTCCGAACCTGCAGGATCTCGACAAGCTGTTGATCGGCGAGAACGTCAGGGAAGTTCTCGAATGCGATCTGCAGCTCGAGCACAAGGCCATGACGGCGTTGCGCGAGGCCATCGCCGATTGCGAGAGCGTGCGCGATTTCGTCAGCCGCGATCTGTTCCGGAAGATCCTCGACGACGAAGAGGAGCAGGTCGATTTCATCGAAACCCAGCTCGGGCTGATCGACAAGATCGGCCTTCAGAACTACATCCAGCTGCAATCCGGCCCGGCCGAGTGAGCGGCTGTGGGCGCCTCATCGCTATAGGCGAGGCTTAAGCACATCCGTTCGCCGGCGGTGCCGGCGAAGGCGCTCCCCGGGGGCTAGCTCTGCCTGTAAAAGCGGGCCGCATTGTCCCATAGCAGCTTCCGCCGCCGCCCGTCGTCAAGGCTCGACCAAGCCAGGATGTTGTCGACCGAGTTCGGGAACTGGCACTCCGAATGCGGGTAGTCGGAAGCGTACATCAGGACGTCTTCGCCGAGGAAATCGGTGACCGCGTTGAACATGTCCTCGCCCTCCTGCCGCTCGATGCTGCAGAAGAAGCGGCCGCTTGCCAGATATTCGCTCGGCCTGTTCTTGAGCGGCGCGGTGCCGCCGACATATCGCGCCTGCTCGTCCATGCGCCGCGCCCAGAACGGCAGCCAGCCGAAGCCGCATTCGAGCACGCCCATCCTGAGGTTCGGATGGCGGTCGAAAATGCCGCCGCCGATGAAGGCCGCGACAAAGCGCATTGCCCCCCACGGATGCGAGGCCATCCGGCCGAGAAAGATGTTGTCCCAAAGGTCCCGGTAACCGGGATAGTAGGGCGGGTTCCAGGTCGAGCTGTGATGCGCGATCGGCAGATCATGCTCGGCCGCGGTGCGCCAGATCGGGTCGAGATCGGGATGATCGACCGGCAGCTCGGGAGGCAATAGGGGCTTGACCGCAACCGCCCATTGCGATTGGCCCCATTTGCGGATCTCGCGCACCGCCTCGTCGACGACGCGCGCCGAGGCGACGATCAGGCTCTTCAGACGGTCGGGGTACCGGCTGCAGAAATCCGCGATATGGCGGTGATAGGCGCGGATCATCGCCACTTCGAAGGCCGGGTCCCGAAGCCCGACGAGGCTCATGAACGAACCCGGGATCAGGAAGTGGACATCCGCCCCCTCCTCGTCCATGTCCCGGATACGGTTGGCGGCGTCGTCATCCTGCACGCCCGGCCGCGGCATCTTGCCGCCGCGCCAGCGCGATTCGCGACCGGTGAAATCCGCCCGCGGCCGCGCCTCACCGAGAACGCGGCGGTAGTATTTCGTGTCGACCCGGTAGTCGTGCCGCTCGGCGCGGCCGTCCACGGCCCGCGCGGCCGGCCGGCGATAGGGCGCCAATTCGGCAAGGCGCGGGCGAAAATCCGGGTCGACGTAGCGCTCCAAGATCTCGGCGGCCGGATTGACATGTGTGTCGGCATCGTAGACGCGATACCCGTTCCTCATCTCCCGCCTCCGTCAGCGGCCGCCGTCACGACGGCCGGGCCTGCCCCCGCGCCCTCTCAGCCCCACAATTGCCGGCGTCACGACGGCCGGGCCTGCCCCCGCGCCCTCTCAGCCCCACAATTGCCGGCTGGCGAGCGCCGCGCCGGCGGCCAGGGCTTCGAGCTTGGCCCAGGCGATCTGGGCGTGGACGCGGCCGCCGAGGCCGCAATCGGTCGCGGCGATGACGCGCTCGCGGCCGACCAGCCCGGCGAAGCATAGCAGGCGCTCGGCGACCAGCTCGGGATGTTCGACGACATTGGTGGCGTGGCTGACGACGCCGGGCAGGATCAGCTTGTCGTCGGGCAGTTTGACGTCCCGCCATATCTTCCATTCATGCGCATGGCGGACATTGCCGGCTTCGAACGAATAGGCGCCGGCATTGACCGCGAGCATGACATCGATGATGTCCTTGAACGAGATGTCGGTCACGTGCGGGCCGTGCCAGCTGCCCCAGCACAGATGAAAGCGGATGCGCTCCTGCGGGAGCCCGCGGAGCGCATGGTTCAGCGCCTCCACCCGGACCATCGTGAATTTCTTGTAGTCCTCAAGCCTCGGCTCGGGATTGATCATGTCCCAGCCGGTTGCGAGCGCCGGGTCGTCGATCTGCAGGATCAACCCGGCCGCGACGATCGCCTTGTACTCCTCGCGCATGACCTCGGCGCAGGCGTAGAGGAATTCCTCGTCGCTCTTGTAGTAAAGATTGCCGATCCGATAGGCGCTGCCGGGAGCGACCGCGGTCATAAAGCCTTCCTCGACCCCGGCGGCGGCGAGCGCCGCCTGCAGATTGGCGATGTCGGCCTGCAGGGCGGCGTGGCCGGTATAGGTCAGCGGGCCGACGCAGACCGGGCCCGTCATCGGCCGCGGCCCCATCGCGACGCCGGATTCGGGATCGGCGTAGGCGGCGGCGAAGCGTTGCCGGTCGCGGCGGTCGTCCTGGCTGGTCAGCACGATCTCGCCGGGTCGCGAACGCCGCGGCGTGCGCCCATAGGGGCCCGGAGCGCCGAATTGGAGACCGCCCCAGCGCGCAAAGGCGTAATTCCACCACGCGCCGTAATGGACCCGGTCGGTGACCGATTTGCCGAATTCGCCGTCATTCGGCACATCGATGCCGAGATCGCGCTGCCGGCGCACGACCTGCGCGACGGCCTCGCGCAATTGCTGCTGGAAGCCCGCCTCGTCGACCGGCTCTCCGGCGGCGCGGGCGCGGTTCGCCGCAATCAGCGCGTCCGGGCGCGGCAGGCTGCCGACATGGCTGGTCAGAATGCGATGCTCGCTGCTGCGCATCGGGGGCGGGGGCTCATCCGTGGAACAAATTGAGCGCCGAGCCCTTGCGGAACCATTCGAGCTGCGAGGCACTGAAGGTATGGTTGAGCCACAAGGTCTCGCTGCTGCCGTCGGCGTGCCGCACGCGGCATTCGACCGGCTTGCCCGGCGCCATGTCCTTGAGCCCGACCAGGGAGATGCGGTCGTCGACGCGGATGCGTTCGTAATCGGCGGGGTCCTGGAAGGTCAGCGCCAGCAGACCCTGCTTCTTCAGGTTGGATTCGTGGATGCGGGCAAAGCTGCGCGCAATGACCGCGGCGGCGCCGAGGAGCCGCGGCGACAGGGCGGCGTGTTCGCGGCTCGAACCTTCGCCGTAATTGTGGTCGCCGATCGCCACCCAGCGCAAGCCCTCGGCCTTGTAATGGCGAGCGATCTTGGCGATCGGCTGCCGCGTCTCGCCGGTAAGAACGTCGGTGCCGGTGCCGGCCTCGCCGGTGAAGGCGTTGATCGCGCCCATGAACATATTGTCGCTGAACTTGTCGAGATGGCCGCGGAAGCGCAGCCAATAGCCGGCCGGCGAGATATGGTCGGTCGTAGTCTTGCCCTGGGTCTTGATCAACACCGGCATATCGAGGAAATCCTTGCCGTCCCAGGCGGGCCAAGGCTCCATCAGCTGCAGGCGCTGGCTGTTCGGGTCGACGCGCAGCGTAATGGCGCTGCCGTCCTCGGGCGGGGCGATATAGGTCGAGCGGCCGCGATCGAAATCCTTCTCCGGCACTTCGGGCGCCGGTTTCGGCGGCGCGAAGCGGAACGGCTTGCCGTCGGCGCCCGTCAGCGTATCCGTAAGCGGGTTGAACGACAGCCGGCCGCCGAAGGCGAAGGCGGTGACAATCTCCGGGCTGGCGATGAAATTCATCGTCGTCGGCTGGCCGTCATTGCGCCGCGGAAAGTTGCGGTTGTAGGAGGTGACGATCGTGTTGGGAACGGCGCTCACCTCCTGCGCGCGCCGCCACTGGCCGATGCACGGCCCGCAGGCATTCGCCAGGACCACCGCATTGACGTCGACCAGCGCGCGCATCTGGCCGTCGCGCTCGATGGTCGCGCGCACCTGCTCCGAGCCCGGGGTCACGAGGAACTGGACGGCAGCCTTTAGCCCGTGCGCCTTGGCCTGCTCGGCGATGTCGGCGGCGCGGCTCATATCCTCGTAGGAGGAGTTGGTGCAGCTGCCGATCAGGGCCGCCGAGATTTTGTCGCAAAATCCGTTCTTGGCATCGGCCACCTCGGCGGCGAGCCTGGAGATCGGGCGGGCCCGGTCGGGCGAGTGGGGTCCGACCACATAGGGCTCGAGCCGCGACAGGTCGAGCTCGACGACGCGGTCGTAATAGCGCGCGGGATCGGCCTCGACCTCCCGGTCGGGTTCGAGCAGATGGCGGTTCTGCTCGATCAGCGGGACGAGATTGCCGCGCCCGGTCGCGCGCAGATAGCGCGCCATATGCGCGTCGGCCGGAAAGATCGAGGTCGTGGCGCCCAGCTCGGCCCCCATATTGGTGATCGTCGCCTTGCCGGTGGCGCTGATCGTGCGCGCGCCGGGGCCAATATATTCGAGGATGGCGTTGGTGCCGCCGGACACCGTGAGCTGGCCGGCGACATAGAGGATCACGTCCTTTGGCGCCGTCCAGCCGCTGAGCTCCCCGGTCAGATAGACGGCGATGTGGCGCGGATACAGCACCTCCCAGGGCAGGCCGGCGATGACCTCGACCGCATCGGCGCCGCCGACGCCGACGGCGCAGGCGCCAAGCCCGCCGGCGTTCGGCGTGTGCGAGTCGGTGCCGATCAACAGCTCGCCCGGGAACGCGTAGTTTTCGAGAACGACCTGGTGGATGATGCCGCCGCCCGGCCCCCAGAAGCCGATGCCGTATTTGGCCGCGGCCGAGCGCAGGAAGTCGTAGACCTCGCGATTTTCAACCAATGAGTCGCGCAGATCCGCATTCCCTTCGGTGCGCGCCTGGATCAGATGGTCGCAATGGATCGTCGTCGGCACCGCGACCCTGCTGCGCCGCGTCTGCATGAATTGCAAAAGTCCGGTCTGGCCCAGCACGTCCTGAAAGACGACGCGGTCGGGGCGCAGGGACAGATAGCTCTTTCCGGGTTCCAGTTCCTGATGTTCGGGATCGTCGAGATGGCCGAGCAGGATCTTGTCGGCGAGCGTCAACGGCTTCTGCAAGCGACGGCGCACGACTTCGAGATTGCGCGCCATCGTCGCATAGACTTGAGCCGCCATTTCGGGGGTCGATTCGATAGCCACCATTCGCGATCCTCTGTTTCCTTTGTGTTCCTTTGTCGGCGCCCGCTTTGTTGCGATCCTCTGCGCCGCCCTGCGCCCTCGCCAAGCCGCCTGTTCCGGCGGGGGAAACGGCCGGATGATGCCCGAAGCGGGAAGGACCGTCTAGGAAATCCTGGCCCGCGCAGCCTCGCGCGATCGCCTCAAATGGCGTCGAGCTGCCAGGCGATATCGTTGGCGATGCCCCAGAGATAGCCGATATCGGCCTGGCCGGCGAGAACGTAGGAACGGCCCTGATGGCGCCAATAGAGCAGGTTGACCTGCTGCCGCCGGGCGAAAGTCGGCGGGATGTCGGGCTGCTTTGAGGAGCCGATGATCAGATTGAGATCGCCGATCGCCTTGTTGGTGCTGGTATAGACGAGCTGGGCCGCCGGCCGGCCGCCGACGACCACGAGGCGGGCGCCGCGGAAGGTGAGGCCCCACGGCTTCAGGTTTGGCAGTCGCACCTCGGCCGGCAGGTTCTGGCTGATCTTCTGCAGGGCGGCGCGGGTGTCCTGCGTCGCCGGCACGTCGATCAGGCCGCTGTCGCCGGCGCTTTGATACAGTTTGAAATAGCCGGCGGCGTTGTCGAGCCACAAATCGTTGGCCGCGGTCTCGATCGCGGATTGCTCGGCGGTGTGGTCGGCAAAGCCGCCGGCCCCGTAGAAACCGGCGCCGGCGCCGAGGAGAAGACCGAACAGCGCGGCGGCGAGCGGCGCCATAAGGCGCCGGCGCCGCGCCGGCATCGTCGGCGCCGGCGTGCCGCGCGGCTGGAAGGGCAGGACGCGCGCGCCCGCGCCGGCGGGCGCCGTCTCGCCGCGCGCCGCCGCGAGCAGCCGCTCCGGGATCGGTTCGTGCATGACGTCGTCAAAGGCGAGCCGCACCAGGGCGGCGGTTGCGGCAAGCTCCGCCATCCGCTCGCGCATCGCCGGGTCGCCGGCGAGCCAGGCTTCGACCTCGCGCCGCTCCGCGCCGTCCAGCTCGCCATCGAGATAGGCGATCAGACGCTCGTCAGCGGGCTGCGGCATCCTCGGCCCTCCCCGCGCTGCCGCAACCCGCGGCGAGCTGCGATTGCAAGGCAAGCCGGGCGCGCGCCAAGCGGCTCATGATCGTGCCGATCGGAACCCCGATCACCTGCGCCGCCTCCTTGTAGCTGAGCCCGTCGACCGTCACGAGCAGCAGCACGGCGCGCTGGTCGGGCGGCAGCCGGCCAACGGCGCGATGGACTTCTTCGAGCCCGAGGCGGGCCTCGATGCGCCGCACCGGCAGGTCGGAGCCGACCCGGTCCTCGGCGATCTCCTCGCCCTCCTTGCGGACCTCCCGCGAGCGGAGCTGGTCGATCCAGAGCGTCTGCACGATGCGGAACATCCAGCTGTCGAACCGTGTTCCCTCCTGGAACTGATGCTGGCGCGCCAATGCCCGCTCGCACGCCGCCTGAACCAAGTCGTCGGCGTCGACGATCGAGCCGGTTAGGCCGCGGGCAAATCGGCGCAACCGCGGCAGCACCGCCACGAGCTGATCGCTGAAGCGGCGGTTCACCGGATTGCCGCCTGCAACCAGGCGTAGATGCGATGCTGCCATTTGCCTCCGGACAGAGAACGGGGCCTTGGAGGATTTATTCCTGGCGACACCGAAAGCGCGCCAGAGGGCGGCGTGATGAGCATGGATCGTCCTCGCGGGAAGAGGCTATCACGGAGCAGAAAGCGGACAACAGCGACATCGGGGCGCGACGGTTCGACCGCGGCGGGCGGGCGGGTTTGCGCTTCACAAAGCGGAACCGAACCGGCATTGTGCCCGGCGCTTGTCACGCCGCCCGAACAGGAAAAGCCGCCGATGAAGGTCGCTATCATCAAAGAACGGCGGGAATATGAGCGCCGCGTCGCGGCCTCGCCCGACAGCGTCAAGCGGCTTCTTGGCATGGGTCTTACCGTCGCGGTCGAGAATGGGGCCGGGGAGGGCGCCTATTTTTCCGACGCCGCCTATGCCGCCGCCGGCGCCGAGATCGCCGCCGATGCGGCCGGCGCTCTCGCCGGGGCCGACATCGTGCTCAAGGTGCAGCGGCCGCTGATCGGCGGCGCCGATGACGAGCTCGGCCTGCTGCCGCGCGGTGCGGTGCTGGTGGGCCTGTTGCAGCCGCTGCAGAACCGGGCCGATGTCGAGGCCTATGCGCGGGCCGGGCTGAGCGCCTTCGCCCTCGACCTGCTGCCGCGCATCACCCGCGCCCAGGCGATGGACGCCCTGTCCTCGCAGGCCAATCTCGCCGGCTACCGGGCGGTTCTCGATGCGGCGAGCGAGTTCGGCCGGGCTTTGCCGATGATGATGACCGCGGCCGGCACGATCAAGGCGGCGCGCGTCCTGGTGATGGGCGCCGGGGTCGCCGGTCTGCAGGCGATCGCGACGGCCCGGCGCCTGGGTGCCGTGGTCTCGGCGACCGATGTGCGCGCCGCCACCAAGGAACAGGTCGAAAGCCTCGGCGCCACCTTCATCGCGATCGAAGGGGCGGGCGCCGAGGCGGCCGAGACGGCCGGCGGTTATGCCCGCGAGATGGGCGAGGACTATGCCCGGCGGCAACGCGAGCGAATCGCCGAAGTGCTGCGGCGCACCGACATCGTCATTTGCACCGCGCTTGTGCCCGGACGGCGCGCGCCGGTGCTGCTGACGAGCGCAATGCTCGCCGAGCTGGCGCCGGGTTCGGTCGTCGTCGATCTCGCCGTCGAAGCCGGCGGCAATGTCGAAGGCAGCCGGCCGGGCGAGATCGTGACCACCGCGAACGGGGTCAAGATCGTCGGCCATCTGAACGTGCCGTCCCGGGTGGCGATCGACGCCAGCCAGCTTTATGCGCGCAATCTGCTGGCATTCCTGTCCCTGATCGTCGTCGAGGGGCGGTTGCGGATCGATACGGCGGACGAAATCATCAAGGCGACGCTATTGACCCGGGACGGCGAAATCGTCAACCCGGCGCTCGGGGCTGCGGGCGTCGCGGCCTGAGGAGGGGGAATGGCAGAACCGGCATCTCTCGCCCACCGCGCCGGCGGGCTCGCCGCCGAGGCCGGCCGCCTTGCGCGCGCGCTCGAGGCGCTCTCGCACCAGCTCGGCGGAGCGGCGGCGCATGCCGCGCCGCCCGCCACGCCGTTCATGTTCGAGCTGACCGTCTTCGTGCTGGCCATCTTTGTCGGCTATCACGTCGTCTGGCGCGTCACCCCGGCCTTGCACTCGCCGCTGATGAGCGTCACCAACGCGATATCGAGCGTCATCATCGTCGGCGCCCTGCTTGCCGCCGGCCCCGCCGGGATCAGCTTTGCCAAGCTGATGGGCTTTCTCGCGGTGACATTCGCCGCGGTCAACATCTTCGGCGGCTTTATCGTGACCCAGCGCATGCTGCAAATGTTCCGCAAGAAACGATAGTGGGGCGGCGGTGAGCGCAAGCCTGTCGGCATTCTTCTACCTGATCGCCGCGATCTGCTTCATCCTCGCGCTGCGCGGCCTGTCCTCGCCGGAGACGGCGCGCGCCGGTAATCTCTACGGCATCGCCGGCATGGTGATCGCGGTCGTCACGACGCTGGTGATGCCGCAGATCGTCAGCTATTGGCTGATCGTCATCGGCGTTGTGATCGGCGGCGCGATCGGCACCTTTATCGCGCTCAGGATCCGCATGACGGCGCTGCCGCAGCTGGTGGCGGCGTTCCACAGCCTTGTCGGCCTTGCCGCGGTGTGCGTCGCCGCCGCCGCCTTCACCTTTCCCGAAGCCTATGGCATCGGCCTGCCCGGCGCGATCCATCTCGAGAGCCGGATCGAGATGTCGCTCGGCATGGCGATCGGCGCGATCACCTTTACCGGTTCGCTGGTCGCCTTCGCCAAATTGCAGGGTCTCGTCAGCGGCCGGCCATTGGTCTTCCCGGGCCAGCATCCGCTCAACGCCGGCCTTGGCCTCTTGCTGCTGCTGCTGATCCTCGCCTTTGTCGCGACCGAAGGAGCGGCGGCGTTCGCGCTGATCCTGCTCCTCTCGCTCGCCCTCGGCTTGTTGCTGATCGTCCCGATCGGCGGGGCCGACATGCCGGTCGTCATCTCGATGCTGAACTCCTATTCGGGCTGGGCGGCCGCCGGCATCGGCTTTACGCTGTCGAACAGCCTCTTGATCATCACCGGCGCGCTCGTCGGCTCCTCCGGCGCGATCCTCAGCTACATCATGTGCCGGGGCATGAACCGTTCGATCATCAATGTGATCCTCGGTGGGTTCGGCGGCGAGGGGGTGGTCGCCGCCGCCGCCGGCGGCGAGCGCTCGGTCAAATCCGGCAGCGCCGAGGACGCCGCCTTCATCATGAAAAATGCCAGCTCGGTCATTATCGTGCCGGGCTACGGCATGGCCGTCGCGCAGGCCCAGCACGCCCTGCGCGAAATGGCGGACATGCTCAAAAAGGAGGGGGTCAGCGTGCGCTATGCGATCCACCCGGTCGCCGGCCGCATGCCGGGCCATATGAACGTGCTGCTGGCCGAAGCCAATGTCCCCTATGACGAGGTCTTCGAGCTCGACGAGATCAACCGCGACTTTGCCTCGACCGATGTCGCCTTCGTGATCGGCGCCAACGACGTCACCAATCCGGCGGCCAAGACCGATCCGTCCTCGCCGATCTACGGGATGCCGATCCTCGAGGTCGAGCGCGCCAAGACCGTATTGTTCGTCAAGCGCTCGCTGGCCTCGGGCTATGCCGGCATCGACAACGAGCTGTTCTATCGCGACAACACGATGATGCTGTTCGGCGACGCCAAGAAGATGTGCGAGGAAATCGTCAAGGCGCTGGAGTGAGGCGGCAATGCCGGGCCCGCTATCTGGATATCGGGTCGTCGATCTGTCGACCAACGTTTCGGGACCGCTGGCGACGATGATGCTGGCCGATCAGGGAGCGGACGTCGTCAAGGTCGAGGCGCCGCAGGGAGGCGATGCAACCCGCGCCGGCGCCAACCGGCGCGGCGGGTTTGCGGCGAGTTTTCTGAACAACAACCGCAACAAACGCGCGATCGCGGTCGATCTGAAGCATCCGCGCGGGCGCGAGGCGGTGCTGCGGCTCGCCGCCCGCGCCGATGTCTTCGTGCAGAATTTCCGCCCCGGCGTCGCCGAGCGGCTCGGCGTCGGCGAAGAGGCGGTGCGCGCCGTCGCGCCGAAGATCGTCTATGTCTCGCTGAGCGGCTTCGGCGAGAGCGGCCCCTATGCGCAAAAGCCGGTCTACGATCCGCTGATCCAGGCGTTTTCGGGCCTGGCCACGATACAGGCCGGCTCCGATATGGCGCGCCCGCGCCTCGTGCGCACGATCCTGCCCGACAAATTGACCGCGATCACCGCCGCGCAGGCGATCACGGCGGCATTGCTGGCGCGCGAGCGCAGCGGCGAGGGCCAGCATGTGCGCCTGTCGATGCTCGAAGCGGTGCTCGCCTTTCTATGGAGCTCGGACATGGCGAGCCAAACCTTTGTCGGCGACGAGCCGGCGCAACAGGAGGCGGCGAGCGCGCTCGATCTGATTTATCAGACGGCGGACGGCTATATCACCGTGGCGGTGCAGACCGACCGCCAATGGGCGGCGCTGGCGCGGGCGCTCGGCCGGCCGGAATGGCTCGACGACCCGCGCTTCAAGACCCCGGCGTTGCGCCAGCAGAATATCGACGAGCGGCTGCGGCTGACGCAGCAGGCGCTGCGCGCGCGCCCGACCGCCGCGTGGCTCCGGCTGCTGACCGAAGCGGACGTGCCCTGCGCGCCGGTGCTGACCCGCAACGAGGTCATCCGCCATCCCCAGGTCCGCTCCCTGGGGATCGTCGTCGAATACGAGCATCCTGCGGCCGGGCGGCTGCGGCAGGCGCGGCCGGCGGCGCGCTTTTCGCGGACGCCAGCGGCGATCCGCCATGGCGCTCCGGCGCTCGGCGAGCACACGCGGGAGATCCTTTCCGAGCTCGGCTATTCCGCCGCCGAGATCGCCGCGCTGCAGGCGGAAGGCGCGATTGCGAGCGCGGAGGGGGGATGATCGATTTCTACTACTGGCCGACGCCGAACGGCTGGAAGGTCGCGATCATGCTCGAGGAATGCAGCCTGCCCTATCGCATGATCCCGGTCAATATCGGGCGCGGCGATCAATTCAAGCCGGAATTTCTCAGTATCAGCCCCAACAACCGGATGCCCGCGATCGTCGATCACGACGCGCCGGAGGGTCCTGTGCCGGTCTTCGAATCGGGGGCCATCCTGCTTCATCTCGCCGAGCGCAGCGGGCGCTTCCTGCCGCGGCGCGGGCGGGCGCGCAAGGAAGCGCTCGAATGGTTGTTCTGGCAGGTCGGCAATCTCGGCCCCGCGGGCGGGCAATTGAGCCATTTCGTCAATTACGCGCCGGGCGAGCATCCCTATGCGAAAAAGCGCTACGCCGACGAATATAATCGCTGCCTCGGCGTGCTCGAACGGCGGCTTGAAGGGAGGGATTTCATCCTCGACGAGTATTCGATCGTCGACATGGCGTGCTGGCCCTGGGTGCTGATCGCGAAGGCGTTGGGCCAGCCGCTCGACGAATTCCCGAACCTTGCGCGCTGGCGCCAGACCGTCAAAGAGCGCCCCGCCGTGCAGCGCGGCGTCGATCTCGGCAAGGAACTGCGCCGGCGGGCGCCGCCCTCAGAGGAGGAGCGCCGGATTCTGTTCAATCAAACCGCGAAGAGCGTGCGCGAGCGCGGGTAGGCGGGGGCGCTCGGCCGCCCCGCGACGATCGGGAGGATACCGGCCGTGCGCGAACGCGCCGGGGAAATCCTTTGTCGCCGCGCCCCGGCGGGCTATATTGCCGGATATGACGAGCCAGCGGCATGATCGGATCCGGTCGATGCACCCCCAAAGCCATTCAATCCTCGCCGACACCATCGCGACGATCGGCGCCATTCTCGGTCCCCGGCGCGATCAGATCACGGTCGAGAAGGTCGTCGTCGGGCTCTTTTTTACCGGCGTGAAGCTCAGCAACGGCGTCGCCGGCGCCAGCGCGACGCCGATCAAGACGATCCGCGAAGCGGTGTGCTGTCCAAGCTCGGCGATGGCGATGCCGTTTCCCGGCAAATTGCGCGGCCGCCGCGCCATCGATCTGGCGCAGGAGGCGCTTTCCCCCCACGGCATACGCCGCGCCGTCGGCATCGCCGCCGTCAATGCCCTCGCCGATTATTGCTGGCAGCTGCGACCGCATCCCGAGGTCGCGCTGCGCCCGGGCGTCGACGCCTTCGACGCCACCGAGATCCGCGACGGCGACAGGGTCGCGGTGGTCGGCGCCTTTGTCCCTTTCCTGAAAGAGTTGAAACGCCGCGGTCAGCCCTTCTGGGTGCTCGAGCAGGATCCGGCCACGCTGAAAGCCGACGAACTGCCGTTCTTCCGCCCCGCCGAGCAGGCGCCCGCGGTTCTGCCGCAGGCCGACGTCGTGCTGATCACCGGCTCGACCCTGGTCAACAACACGCTCGAGGAGCTGCTGGCGCTGGCCGCTCCGCAGGCTCGCGTCACGATCGTCGGGCCGACGGTCGGCATGCTGCCCGATGCCTTTCTCGCCCGCGGCGCCGATGTGCTGGGCTGCATCAGGGTTACGGACCCCGATCTCTTTCTCGACATGCTGGCCGAGGGCGGCTCCGGCTACCATTTCTTCGGGCGCTCGGCGCACAAGCTCGCGCTGGTGCGCCGGTCGCGGCCGGAGCGGCATGCCCGGGCGGCCTGAACCCGCCCCCGGGCGATATACCCGGATGAGCCAAGGCCGGGAGGATGCGGCGGAGAGGACGCGAGAAACATGCAGGAAACGGCAACGATCGAACAGAACACGCTGACGAGCGTCGAGGAGCTGGCGGCGCTCTATGCGCCGCCTTCGGAGCGCGCTCTCAAGAAGGAAATCGACCATGTCGATGCGGTCGGGCGCGCCTTTATCGCCGCCTCGCCGTTTCTGGTGCTGGCGACGGCGGGCAGCCGCGGGCTCGACTGCTCGCCCAAGGGGGACAAGCCGGGCTTTGTCGAGGTCAGCGATGACGGGCGCACTCTGCTGATCCCCGACCGCCGCGGCAACAACCGCATCGACAGCCTCAAAAACCTTGTCGAGGACCCCCGCATCGCGCTGATCTTCTTTGTGCCGGGCGCCAACGAGACCTATCGGGTCAACGGCCGCGCCCGGGTCAGCGCCGACCCGCTCTTGCGGCGCCGCTTCGCCGTCAACGGCAAGGAGCCGACGGCGGTCATCGTGGTCAGGGTCGAGCAGGCCTTCCATCACTGTCCGAAGGCACTCGTTCGCTCCGATTTGTGGAAGGCGGGCAGCAACGGCCGCCCGAAAGGCGTTCCGACCTTGGGGGATTTCACCGCCGCGCGCATGCCCGGCACCGACAGTACCCTCTACGACGCCGACTACGCCCGCCGCATGCCGGGCGAGCTTTATTGATCCTGCCATAGCCGGCGGGCCGCGCCCCGATCGCGATCGGGGCGCGACGCGACCGGGTTGCGGCGCGGTCTTCGCGCCCCTCAAAAACATATATATGATGCATATGTTTTGAGCGCCCGCCCGGCGAATGGCTGCGCACCGGTTTCGGCAGTTTTCGATGATGAGGCCTTCTCCGCTCCCAATCATGGCCGCCATCCCCCGCTACCGTCCTCATACGGGCCCGGCGCTGTTGTCGGCCGGTTTTCGCCCCTTCTTCCTTGCCGCCTCCCTCTGGGCCGCCGTCGCGATCCCGCTATGGCTGGCCGCCTATGCTGCCGGCCTTGCGGTGCCGACCGCGCTTGCCCCGGTCGTGTGGCACGTGCACGAAATGGTCTTCGGCTTTGCCGCCGCCGCGGTCGCCGGCTTCTTATTGACCGCGATCCCGAATTGGACGGGCCGCCTGCCGCTGCAGGGCGGGCCTCTGGCGGCGCTGGCGGCGCTGTGGGCGGCCGGGCGGCTCGGGGTTCTGCTTTCCGCCATCTTGGGGGCGCCGCTCGCCGCGCTTGCCGATCTGTCCTTTCCGGCCGCCTTTCTCGGCGTCGTCGCCCGAGAGATCATTGCCGGCAGGAATTGGCGCAATCTGCCGATGCTTGCGGCCCTCTCGCTGCTGCTGATCGGCAATCTGCTGGTCCATCTCGAAGCGCTCGGCCTTGCCGATACCGCCGCTGTCGGCAATCGGATCGGGCTCGCCACCCTGTGGATGCTGATCTCGCTCGTCGGCGGCCGCATCATCCCGAGCTTCACCCGCAATTGGCTGACGAAAATGCGGCCGGGAATTGCTCCCCCGGCGCCGGAGGGGCGGTTCGATCGAGCGGTGCTGATCGTGACCGGGCTGGCGCTGGCCCTCTGGCTGGCCGCGCCGGCCTCGATGGCGGCCTCATCGGCGGTGCTCGTCGCCGGCATCGCCGTCGCGCTGCGCTTGTCGCGATGGCGCGCCCTCCGCACGGTGCGGGAGCCGCTGCTGCTGATATTGCATGTCGGCTATGGCTGGCTCGCCTTCGGCCTGCTGCTGCTCGGCGCCGACGGCCTCTACGCCCTGTTGCCGGCGACGGCCGCACTGCACGCCCTGACGGTCGGCGCCATCGGCACGATGACCCTGGCGGTGATGACCCGCGCCGCACTCGGCCATACCGGCCGCCCGTTGTCGGCGGGGCCGGGCACTCGGGCGATTTACGGATTGGTCACATTGGCCGCGGTTCTGCGCGTCCTCTCGCCGCTGGCCGGCGGCGGGATGACGCTTGTGCTGTGGCTGGCCGGGGCGTCATGGAGCGGGGCCTTCGGCCTGTTTGCGGTTCTTTACGGCGCGGTGTTGGCGCGCCCGCGGGTGCAGGCCGACGCCGCCCGGGCGATCTGAGCGGGATCGGCGCCGCCGGTGGGAGAGGGTGCGATGACAGCGGATTGGGGCGTTATCGCCCGCGCCGTCCATGTTCTTGCCGTCGTCGTCTGGATCGGCGGCGTCTGGTTCGTGACCACCGTCCTGCTTCCGGGCATGAAAGAAAAGCCGCCGGACCAATGGCTGCGCGAATTCGCCGCGGTCGAGCACCGGTTTGCGCCGCAAGCCCGGATCGCCGCGGTGCTGGTGCTGCTGAGCGGGCTTTACATGCTGGCGCGGTATCGCTTGTGGGACCGCTTTGCCGACGGCGCATACTGGTGGATGCATCTGATGGTCGCGGTGTGGGCGTTGTTTGCGGCGCTGCTGTTCGTCATCGAGCCGCTGGTGTTGCGGCGCCTCGTTCGCAGGCATGCCGCCGCGGCGCCCGCGGCCGTGCTGGCCCGCATGCTGCGGCTGCATCGCGTGATGCTGGCGCTGTCCCTGCTTGCCGTCTTTGCCGCCGTCGGCGGCAGCGGCGGCCTCTTTTAGGCCGCGGCCGCGAGCCGGCGCGGATGGGCGTGAGTGCGCGCAGCCGTGAACCCGCCCGGCCGCCGCCCGTTCCCTGATATGATGGCCCGCCCGGGAAAAACCGCCCCGCGCGGACGCGCAAAAGCAGGCAAAGGAGGTGCCGATGTCCCTCGCAAAATACCAGATCCTGATCGGCGGCGAATGGCAGGAAGCCGCCTCGGGCGAGCATTTCGAGAGCTTCAACCCCTATACCGGCAAGCCCTGGGCCTTGATCCCGCGCTGCGGCGAGGCCGATGTCGCCCGCGCCGTCGAGGCGGCGAACACCGCCTTTGAGAGCGGCCCGTGGCCGCAGATGACGGCGACGCAGCGCGGCGCGCTGCTGCGCCGCCTGGGCGACCTCGTCGCCGAGAATGCCGAGGCGTTGGCGCATACCGAGGTCCGCGACAACGGCAAATTGATCGCCGAGATGCTGGGCCAGACGCGCTATATCCCGCAGTGGTACTATTACTACGGCGGGCTTGCCGACAAGATCGAGGGCGGCGTCATCCCGATCGACAAGCCCGGCATCTTCAACTATACGCGCTGGGAGCCGCTCGGGGTCGTCGCGGCGATCGTGCCGTGGAACTCGCCGCTGCTGCTGCTTTCCTGGAAGCTCGCCCCGGCCCTGGCGGCCGGCAACACGGTCGTCGTCAAGCCCTCCGAGTTCACCTCGGCGTCGGCCCTCGAATTCGGCCGCCTGGTCGAAAAGGCGGGGTTTCCGCCGGGTGTCGTCAACATCATCACCGGCTTCGGGCCCGAGGTCGGCGAGCCGCTCGTCACCCATCCGAAGGTCGCCAAGATCGCCTTTACCGGCGGCGAGATGTCCGGGCAGCGGGTCTATGAAAGCGCGGCCCGGGGGTTGAAGCGCGTCACCCTCGAACTGGGCGGCAAGTCGCCGAACATCGTCTTCGACGATGCGGTTCTCGACGATGCGGTCAAGGGCGCGATCTCCGGCATCTTCGCCGCGACCGGGCAGACCTGCATCGCCGGCTCGCGCCTGCTCGTGCAGAAAAGCATCCACAATGAGTTCGTCGACCGGCTCGTGAGCTTTGCCAGGACCGCCAAAATGGGCGATCCCTCCGATCCCGATACGCAGGTCGGGCCGGTGACGACCCCGCCGCAATACCGCAAGATCCTCGACTATATCGCGATCGGCAAAAGTGAGGGGGCGAAGGTCGTTCTGGGCGGCGGCCCAGCCGACAAAAGCCGCTTCGGCGACGGCTGGTTTATCGAGCCGACGATCTTCACCGGCGTCGACAACAAGATGCGCATCGCCCAGGAGGAGATCTTCGGACCGGTATTGGCAGTCATCCCGTTCGCGGACGAGGAGGAGGCGGTCGCGATCGCCAACGACACGATCTACGGTCTTGCCGCCGGCGTATGGACGCAGAGCATCCGCCGCGCGATCCTGATGTCGGAGCGGCTCAAGGCCGGCACGGTGTGGGTCAACACCTACCGCGCGGTCAGCTTCATGTCGCCGTTCGGCGGCTACAAGCGCAGCGGGCTTGGCCGCGAGAACGGCCAGGACGCGATCTACGAATATCTGCAGCAGAAGAGCGTGTGGATCTCGACCGCCGCCGAGGTGCCAAACCCGTTTGTCATGCGCTGAGGGGGCGGAGCGCGGGCGTCCCGCCTCCAGGGAGGGCGGCAGGCCCGTGCTCCCCGGCTTGCGCCGCCGGGGCGCCGCGGGCTAACGTGCGTGCGCGCACCCAGCGGAGAAAAGGCATGACGACACTGGTTCTCGGCGGCACCGGCTTTATCGGCCGGCGGCTCGTGCCGTTATTGGTCGAGCGGGGCGAGGAGGTGGTGTGCATGGACATCAACCCCGGCACCGCCGACTACAGCCGCTTCGGCACCAAGGTGAGGATGCTGCGCGGCGATGTCAGCCAATTCGACGAAGTGATGGCGGCGATGGCCGCGGCCAAGCCGACGCGGGTCGTCAACCTCGCCTATTATCTCGGCAGCGAGCACCCGCCGCACGCCGCTCTCAAACTCAATGTTCTCGGCATGGACAATTGTTTCGAGGCGGCGCGCCTCGCCGGCGTCAACCGCGTCGTCTTCGCCAGCTCGTTGGCGGTCAGCGGCGAGCAGAAGTTTTACGGCGAGCGCCCCGTCACCGAAGACGATTTTCGCTACGGTCACGTGCAGTACGCGATGCACAAGATTTTCAACGAATGGCAGGCGCAGGATTACCGCGAGAAATACGGGATGGAGATCACCGCGATCCGCCCGGCCAACGTGACCGGCCCCGACAAGATCGTCGGCTCGGTCGATCACGTCAAATGCATCACCTTCCCGGCGCGCGGTCAGCCGATCTCGTTCCCGTACAAGGATGCCATGCGCTGCCCGATCCATGTCGACGACATCGCCGAGGTCTTCGCCCGCGTGGTGTTGACCGACAAGCCGCGTTACGCGGTCTACAATTCGGGCGGCACGCCGATCAGCCTCGGCGAGCTTGCCGATCTCGTGCGCGAATTCCTGCCGGACGCGCAGATCAGCTTCGAGCACGAGAGCGGCGGCCGCGCGCAATCGGGCAATTATCTGATCGACAACAGCCGGCTCGTGCAGGAATTCGGCGTGCAGTACCGCCCCTATCGCGAGCGCGTGCTGCAGATCATCAATGAGGTGCGCCGCGAAGCCGGGCTGCCGCTCGTCGTCGCCCGGTAGGACCGGCGGCAGGGCCCCCTCCGCCGCGACGGCGGAGGGGCCTGACGCCCTCCTCAGGGCGCGGGCTCGGCGCGGTATTCGGCCTCGCTGACCGGCTCGCCCCATTGCGTGCCCTGGCCGCCTTCGCCGGTCTCCGACATCGCCAGATGCGCGAACAGGCGGTCGGGGGCGGCGCCGTGCCAGTGCATCGTGTTCGGCGGGATGATGACCCGTGTCGCCGGGGTATATCGCCTGCGGCCGCGATCCCTTGCCGATACAGATCCGGCCGACGCCGGAAAGGCAGTACAGCACCTGTCCGACCGGATGGGCGTGCCAGGCGGTGCGCGCGCCCGGCGTGAACGAGACGACGGTCGCGCGCATGCGCGAGGGCGCTTGGCCGACGACGACCTCGTCCTGCCATACCGTCCCGGTGAAATTGGCTGCGGCGCCCTGTCGGGTCGGGCGCTCCGATGCCCGGATGACCGCCATCATTGCCTCCATCGCTGCATAGGGGTGGATTGCGGGCCAACATAGGCGCGGCCGGTCGGACGAGGCAACGCCTGCGGTGCGGCTTGACAGCGGGGGCGGCGCAGGCTAGGAGGACGGGCACCCGTGGTGATTTGAGCCGACCGGCTTGCGGCCACGTAAAACAAACCGCTAAAAGGTCGGGCGTTCGCAAGAGCCCTGGCCCGCGCGGGACCGGGGCTTTTTGTTGCCCGGACGCGCGGCCGCGATTGGAGAGAGCCGCCAATGCCGAAACCCGTCCTGCCCGCCGATCTCGCCGCCCCTCTCGCGCCTGCGACCGTGCTCGTGCGCGGCGGCGCGACGCGCAGCCCGTATGAGGAGACCTGCGAGGCGATGTTCCTGACCTCGGGTTTCGTCTACGACAGCGCCGCCGCGGCCGAGGCCGCGTTTGCGCAGGAAGGGTCGCGCTATGTCTATTCGCGCTACCGCAATCCGACCGTGACGATGTTCGAGGAACGGCTGCGGCTGCTCGAAGGGTCCGAGGCCTGCCGCGCCACGGCAAGCGGTATGGCGGCGGTGTTCGCCGCGCTCGCCTGCCGCCTGCGTGCCGGACAGCGGGTGGTGGCGAGCCGGGCCCTGTTCGGCTCGTGCCGCTACATCATCGCCGATCTGCTGCCGCGCTGGGGCATCGAGAGCGTGCTGGTCGACGGGCGCGACCTCGCCGCCTGGGAAGCGGCGCTCGCGCCCGGCGCGGCGCTCGCTTTCTGCGAAAGCCCGTCGAACCCGACGATGGAGATCATCGATCTCGCCGAGGTGGCGCGGCTCACCCATCGTGCCGGCGGCATCTTCGTCGTCGACAATGTCTTCGCTTCGCCGCTTCTGCAAAAGCCGCTCACCCTCGGCGCCGACGTCGTCGTCTATTCGGCGACCAAACACATCGACGGGCAGGGCCGCGTCCTCGGCGGCGCCATCCTCGCTTCCGAAAAGTTCATCCGGGAGGATCTCGGCAATTTCTACCGCCATACCGGGCCCTCTTTGAGCCCGTTCAATGCCTGGCTGCTGCTGAAGGGGCTCGAAACCCTGGAACTCAGGGTCGAGCGCCAGAGCCGCACCGCCGCCGCGATCGCCCGCTATCTCGAAACCCATCCGAAGATCACGCGGGTTCTTTATCCCGGCCTGCCGAGCCATCCCCAATATGCGCTGGCGCGGCGGCAGATGAAGGCGGGCGGCAGTCTGGTCGGTTTCGATGTCGGCGGCAATAAAGAGGCGTGCTTCCGCTTTCTCGACGCGCTCCGGCTCGTCGACATCTCGAACAATCTCGGCGATTCGAAGAGCCTTATCACGCATCCGGCGACAACGACGCATTCGCGGCTCACCCCCGAGGCGCGGGCCGAGCTCGGCATCAGCGACACGCTGGTGCGCTTCTCGGCCGGGCTCGAAGCCGAGGCTGACCTGCTTGCCGATATCGAGCAGGCGCTGGCGAAGGTTTAACAAAATAAATATGTTAATAAGAACGTATTGACGTTATGAAATTGTTATAATTATCTGAACCACGCCGTGCGGGCGGTCTTTTGCCGTCCCGCCTTGCATTGGGGGCGCGGCATGGTTCAGATCGACAGCATCTCGAAGGCCGAGGCGATCAAGCAGCAAAGCCGGCAATTGCGCGGGCACATCGCGCGCGACCTCGCCGACCCGGCGGCGCCGTTCGACCATGAAGGCTATTCGCTGCTCAAATTCCACGGCGTCTATCAGGGTTACGACCGCGACAGCGCGACCCTGCGCAAGCAGCAGGGCCTGGACAAGCTGTGGCAGTTCATGGTGCGCGTGCGCATCCCGGGCGGGCGGCTTACGGCGGCGCAATATCTTGCCCTCGACGCGCTCGCCGATCGTTACGCCAACGGCTCGCTGCGCATCACGACGCGGCAGAGCATCCAGTTTCACGGCGTCCTGAAGGCCGGGCTCAAGAGCACGATCGCCGCGATCAATGCCGCGCTGTTGACGACATTGGCCGCCTGCGGCGATGTCGTACGCACCGTGACGACCGTGCCGGCGCCGATCCGCGACATCGTGCACCGCCGGCTCGAGGACGATGCGCGGCGGCTTTCGGCGCATCTGCTGCCGCGCACCCGCGCCTATCACGAGATCTGGGTCGAGGGACAGCCCTGGCGGGAGGCGGCGGGGGAGGGGGAGGCGCCCGACCCGCTCTACGGCGAGCGCTATCTGCCGCGCAAGTTCAAGGTCGGCCTCGCGGTTCCGCAGGACAATACGATCGACGTGTTGAGCAACGACCTCGCGATCGTCGCGCTGTTCGCGGACGGGCGCCTTATCGGCTACAATTTCCTGCTGGGCGGCGGCCACGGGATGACGCACAACAACCCGCAGACCTATCCGCGCCTGGCCACCCCGGTCGCCTTCATCGAACCCGAAGATCTGCTCGCGGCGGCCGCGGCGGCCGTCAAATTGCATCGCGACTACGGCGACCGCGGCAACCGCCGTCATGCCCGGCTCAAATACGTGATCGCCGAACGGGGCGAGGAATGGGCGCGCGCGCGGCTTGCGGAATATCTGGGAAAGCCGCTCGCCCCCTGCCGGCCGATGCCGCCCTTCGCGGTGCCCGACCATCTCGGCTGGCACGAGCAGGGCGACGGCCGCCTCTATCTCGGCATTCCGGTCGCCAGCGGCCGCATCGTCGACGACGACACCGCCGCGCTGCGCACCGCGCTGCGCGAGATCGTCGGCCGCTTCGGCGTCGATCCGATCCTGATGCCGAGCCAGGACATCATCCTCTCCGAGATCCGGCCGCAGGACCGCGCCGCGATCGCCGCCGTGCTGCGCCGATACCGGGTGCGCCTTGCCGAGGATCTGCTGCCGGTCGCGCGCTGGGCGCTCGCCTGTCCGGCCCTGCCGAGCTGCGGTCTGGCATTGACCGAGGCCGAGCGCGTGCGCGAGGAGATCGTCGCCGCGATCGCGCAGCGCCTCGCCCGTTACGGGATCGAGAAGGAGCGGCTCAGCGTCCGCATCACCGGCTGCCCGAACGGCTGCGCCCGGCCCTATGGCGGCGATATCGGCATTGTCGGCCGCATGCCGGGATATTATGCGCTGTTCGTCGGCGGCGATTTCGCCGGCACGAGGCTCAGCCTGCCGCTTGCCGACAAGGTGCCGCTTGCCGGCATCGCCGACGCGCTCGATCCGCTGTTCGCGCTGTTCGCCGATGGACGCCGGGAAGGGGAGGGGTTCGGCGATTTCTGTCATCGCCTCGGCCTCGACGCGCTGCGCGCGGCGATCGCGGCGCGGCAAAAAGGCGTCGCCTGATGCTGCCGATCACCGTCGATCTCGCCCGCATCCGGGTGATGCTGGTCGGGGAGGGCATGGCGGCGTGCCGGCGGCTGGCGTTGCTCGACGAAGCCGGCGCCGGCGCGCTTACGGTCTATGCGCCCGCCCCCGCCGCGGCCCTGGCCGCGCGGGCGGGGCCGCGGCTGCGGCGCCGGCTGCCGCGGCCGCAGGAAATCGCGCGGGCGCAGCTCGTCTTTGTCGCCGGCATGGCCGGACCGGCCGCCGCCGCGATCGCCCGGACCGCCGCGGCCGCCGGGGTGCTGATCACTATCGAGGATGATCGCCGCCGCAGCGATTTTCATTCGCCTGCGGTGCTGCGCCGCGGCGATCTGACCGTCGCGATATCGACCGCGGGCAGATGCCCGGGCCTTGCCGCCCTGCTGCGCGGCGATCTCGAGCGGCATCTCGGCCCCGAATGGGCCGCCCGGGTCGAACAGATCGCCCGTTTGCGCGCCGCCTGGCGCAAGGCCGGCGCCGCCGCCGCGACGGTCCGCCGATGGACCGCCGAATGGGCCGCCGCGCATGGCTGGTTCGCCGACAATCGGCGAACGGACCGGCGCCGCCGGACGCGATCGCTGCGCTTGCCGAGATCCGCATGCGGGCAAGACGCCCGCGGCCCTGCGGGGCAAAGCCGGCAAGAGCCCGCCCCCGCTTCCCATGACCCCCCGCCCTCGCTACCTTCTCGGCGAGAAATTTCGGCGGGAGGTGCAGAATGGCGATCGTCGTTGCGATCATCGCCCAGGGCATGATGGGCGCCGGCATCGGCCGGCGGCTGCGCGAAAACGGCGCCGAGGTGCGCACGTTGTTGTCGGGGCGCAGCCCGAAAAGCGTCGAACGGGCGCGGGCCGCCGGCATGACGGCAATGCCGGATGAGCGCGCGCTGTTGGAAGGCGCCGATTTCTTCCTGTCGATCCTGCCGCCGGGCGAGGCCGAGCCGCTCGCCCGCCATCTGGCGCCGACCCTCGAAGAGCTGACAGAAAAGCCCGTCTATCTCGACTGCAACGCGGTCAGCCCGCAGAGCGCGATCAGGATCGGCGAGATCGTCGCCGCGACCGGCGCGCATTTTGTCGATGCCGGCATCATCGGCGGGCCGCCGCAGCCGGGCGGCAGGGGACCGGCGATCTACGCCTCGGGCGAGCATGTCCGCGAGGCCCTGCCGCTCCGGGATTGGGGCCTTGATCTGCGCGCGATTCCCGGCCCGGTCGGCGCCGCTTCCGGGCTCAAGATGTCCTATGCCGGGATCACCAAGGGCACGACCGCGATCGCCACGGCGATGCTCTTGGGGGCGGCGCGGTTCGGCTGCGCCGAAGCGCTCATCGCCGAGCTCGCCGCCAGCCAGCCGCAATTGCTCGCCTATTTCCGCGCCGGCATCCCGCGCATGTACGACAAGGCCTATCGCTGGGTCGCCGAGATGGAGGAGATCTCGGCCTTTCTCGAAAAGAACCCGCCCTCGCACGACATCTATGCCGCGATCGCGCGTCTCTACGATGATCTCGCCGCCCAGCACGCCGAGGAGGAACCCGGCCCCGACAACGCGATCCGCACGCTTGAGCGCGTGCTCGCCGCCGCTCAGGCTTCGAGCAGCAACCGCGCCAGCGCGTCGGGCGCGCTCAGCATCGGGTAATGGCCGGTGTCGAGCTCGATATAGCGGGCGGCGAGGCGCTCGGCGGTGCGGCGCTGATGCGCTTCGGGCGGGTTCGGGCTGCGGCGGCAGCGTATCACCATCGCCGACCAGGCCTGCGACCAGAAGCTTTTGAGCGCGACCGGATCCTCCATCACCGCGATCGGGTGCGGCGTATAGCGGGCGAGCGCCCAGGCCCGCAGCGGCGGATCGAGATCGGCAAACATGCGGCTCTCGGCATCCTCGGGCGAGGGGCCGGTGGCGAGCAGCGTCGAGACCCGCGGCGTCGAGCGGCTGACGACGTCGCTGATCCGCTCGCCGTCGAAAAGGGCCAAGGCATCGACAAAGACGAGCCGCCGGATGCGCTCGCGCATCAATTCGGCGGTCCGGCACACCACCATGCCGCCGGCGCTGGTGCCGACCAGTACGACCTCGTTCAGGTCTTCATAAAACAGCAATTCGGCGATCTCGGTGGCTTGGCTTTCGGTGGTGATGCCCGGGCGCAGCTGATGGCGGCGCTCGGCGCAGCCGTCCAGGCTCGGGGCGTAGACCCGGTGGCCGGCGGCGGCCAGCCGCAGCGCCACCTTCTGCCAGATCCAGCCGCCCTGATACGCCCCGTGGATCAGCACGAAATTGGCCATTGTCTCCCTTTCCTCTGCTTGCGATCGTGATGCCGGCTTTCGGTTGCGCAACAAGGCCGTAAGGGATGGGCGAGGGGGGCATCGGCAAGGCGCGGCGACTCTCTTTAATTAGACGCCTTCTCTGCGCCCGGCGAAGAGCAAACGCGACGCGCCGGCCTCAGGCGCCGCCGGTGACGTCGATCGTGACCCCGGTCACGAAATCGGCGTCGCTCGAGGCAAGAAAACAGATGACGCGCGCCTGGTCGACCGGTTCGGCGACACGCCTGAGCGGCGTGCGCGCGATCTCGGCGGCCTGCTCCTCGGGGCTCTGCCGCTCCCAGCGCGGGCGCAGGCGCTCGCTCAAGGTAAGGCTCGGCGCGATCGCGTTGACGGTGATGCCGTAAGGACCAAGCTCGTAGGCGAGCTTCCGGGTGAAGGCGATGATGCCGCCTTTGGCGGCCGCATAAGCGCTGCTGCTCGACTGGCTCAAGCCCCGTCCGGCGATCGAAGAGATATTGACGATCTTGCCGCGGCGCTGCCGCTTCATGATCGGCGCCACCGCATGGCAGAACAGGAACGTGCCGTCGAGATTGAACGCGATCAGGCGCTGCCAGTCGGCCAGCGTCAATTCCTCGACGGTGGCGCCGGGCTGCGCGATGATCGTGCTGCCGCCGACCGCGTTGACCAGAATGTCGATGCGGCCGAACGCCTCGACGACCGCGCCGACCGTCGCATCGACCTCGGCGGCGACCAGCGCATCGGCCCGCCGCCCGTGCGCGGCGCCGCCCGCCGCGCGCAACTCCGCCACCAACCGGTCGAGCCGCTCCGCATCGTTGTCGACGCCAACGACGACGGCGCCCTCGCGCGCCATGATCTCGGCGGTGGCCCGCCCGATGCCGCTGCCCGCGGCGGTGATCACCGCCACCTGCTGTTCAAAGCGCATCCCGCTCTCCCCGCATGCCTTGCCGGCGCTCGCACCGCCGATCCCATCAGCTTGGCATGATCGGCGGCGCCGGCAAAGGACAACAGTGGCTTCGCCCGGCGGGCTTGGCTAGGCTGATGCCAGCGAAGAGGAGACAGCGTCATGGAATTCGGCATGTTCCACGAGTTTCCGTCGCTGCCGGGCAGGAGCGGGACCGCGGCCTTCGACGAGGCGATGGAGCAGGTCGACGCCGCCGAGCGCTGGGGGCTCGACGTGATGTGGCTGGCCGAGCTGCATTTCGAGCCGCGGCGCTCGCTGCTCTCGGCGCCGCTCGTCGTCGCCAGCGCGATCGCCGCGCGCACGCGCCGGATCCGGATCGGCATCGCCGTGCAGGTGCTGCCGCTGTGCCATCCGCTGCGCCTCGCCGAGGCGGCGGCAACCGTCGATCAGCTGAGCAACGGGCGGCTGATCTTCGGGGTCGGGCGCAGCGGAGTGGCGCAGACCTACGCCGCCTACGGCGTCTCCTATGCCGAGAGCCGCGAGCGCTTTCGCGAGGTGCTCGACATTCTCGAGCGCGCCTGGACGCAGCCGAGCTTTTCCTATCAGGGCCGCCATTACCGCTTCACCGACGTCACCGTCGTTCCCAGGCCGCGCCAGCAGCCGATGCCGCCCGTTCGCATCGCCGCCAGCACCCCCGACACCTTTTCGCTGATCGGCCGGCGCGGGGCGCCGCTTTTCGCCTCGGTCCGCCATACCGGCTGGTCCGAGCTCGCCGCCCTGATCCAGAGCTATCACGAGGCGTGGCAGGCCGCCGGCCATAAGGGCCGCGGCGCGGTGTATGTGTCGGCGCCGACCTATATCGCCGAGACCTATGACCGCGCCCGCTCGGAGCCGGAGGAGAGCATCATGCATTTCTTTCACGAGCAGGCGAACCTGTTGGAAGGCGCCGCCCGCCTGCTCGATCCCGAGACGGCCGCCCGCCGCATGCGCCGGGTCGAACAGCTGCGCCGGCAGCATTACGACGATGCGCTGCGCGCCAATGCCCTGGTCGGCACCCCCGAAATGATCCGCGAGCGGCTCCATGCCCTGCGCCAGGAAATCGGGCTCTGCGGCATTCTCGCCGAGCTGAATTGCGGCGGCCTTATTCCCCACGACCGCGTGCTGAACGCGCTGCGGCTGTTGTGCGAGCGGGTCATGCCGGCCTTCCGCGCCTGAGCGCGCCGTCCGGCCATTCTCTATCTGCGCGCCTCGGCCATGGCGACGGCCTCGGGCACGCGCCAATAGACCCACAGCCAGTTTGCCAGCAGCACGGCCGCCGTGATCAGGAAGACCCAGCGCAGGCCCAGAGCTGCGGCGACGCCGCCGCCGGTCAGCGGCCCCAATGAATTGCCAAGAAACATCGCCGAGGCGGTCATGCCGTAGACGCTGCCGCGCTCGCCCCGGCTGGTCAGCCGTCCGACGAGGGCGTTCGCGGTCGGCAGGATGCCGCCGACAAACAGGCCGACCCCGAACCGCTCGGCGGTGAAAATCCAGTAATTGTCGGTAAAGGCCTGCGGCAGGGTCATCATCCCCGCCCCCATCAGGCAAATCAGCAAGACCCGGCGATAGCCGAGCACATCGCTGCGCTTGCCGAGAAAGGGCGAGGCGATCAGATCGGCAAGCCCGGTCACCGAGAAGGCGATGCCGGACAGGGTCGCGAGATCGGGCCGGAGCCCGAGCATCTGCTTGACGTAGAGAGTGACCACCGGCTGCACCGTGCGCACTCCGAATTGCGCCATCAACAACACAAAGAACAGCGCGATAAGGGCGGGCGAGCGGGCCAGCACGAGAAGGCTTGCAAAGACGGAGCGCCCGCGGCTTGCAGGAGCGATAAAGCGCTCATGCACGCTGGTGGCGACGAGCGCCAGGGCGATAAAGATCGTCGCCGAGGTGCAATAAAAGGGAACCCGATAGCCGTGCGTGATGTCGGCAAGCCCGCCGCCGAGCAGCGGTCCGACCAGCGAACCGACGAGCTGGCCGGTGCTGAGCCAGCCGAGCGCATAGCCAAGCCGCTCCTCGGGGACCTGGCTGGCGACGAGCGCGATCGCGGCGCTCGAAAACCCGGCAAAAACTCCCATCAGGGCGCGGCATGCGAAGAATTGCCAGACATTCGCCGCCATGCCCATCAACATCGTAAAGACGCCGATGGCAAGGCTCGATCGCACCAGCATCAATTTGCGCCCGCGACGGTCGGCAAGGCGGCCCCATAGCGGCGAGGCGAAGGCCGCGACCAGCGAGGTCACGCCGTTCAGGATGCCGGCCCACAGATCGATCGCACGCGCCCCTTCGACCCCGAGAACCGGCAGGAACAGCGGCATGATCGGGGTCAGCATCGAGAACGCCATCGTCATGACGAACTGGATCGCGACCATGATCCACAACATGCGCCGCCAGCCGGAGAGCGCGCCGCGGGGCTGTCCGCCTTCGATCGTCCCGCCTCTCGCCGCAAGCATCGCGCGCCCTGACCCCTCCCGCCGGCATTGGCGGCCGCTTTCGGCTCTCCAACGAGAGCGCGGCCGGAACAAGCGGTTTATACGCTGGCCGCCGCGAACCGCGTCCCCGTTCGTCGCAAGCGCCGGGATTTTCCAGGGCGGACGGTGTCTCTGTTCGGGATCAATGGGTTATTAAAAAATCCCCCGGTAGCGCCGCGGGCGCGGTATACAGCCTGCAACAAGGCTCCCAACAAGGAGCCGCAGCGAACGGGAGGTTTCACATGGCAACCGCCGCCGAGGTCGGGCGCCTCGTCCCATGGTGGAAGGAGCCGACCAAGGACCAATGGTACGCATTCGCCGCCGCCTGGCTCGGCTGGACCCTGGACGCCTTCGATTTCACGATCTTTCTGTTGATCATGCTGCCGATCTCGCAGGCGTTCCATGTGCCGCTGACCGATGTCACGTTCGTCTTTACCGTGACCTTGTGGATGCGGCTTATCGGCGCCACCGCCAATGGCTGGCTCGCCGATCGCATCGGCCGCAAGAAGCCGCTGATGCTGTCGATCGCCTGGTATTCGGTGTGCAACTTCATCGCCGGGTTCTCGCCGGCGTTCTGGTTCCTGTTCCTGTTCCGGGCGTTGCTCGGCCTCGGCATGGGCGCCGAATGGCCGGCCGGCGCCTCGCTGGCGATGGAGACCTGGCCGATCCGCTCGCGCGGCTTCATGAGCGGCGTCTTGCAGGGCTCGTGGGGGCTCGGCTTTCTGCTGGCGAGCGGGATCTATGGACTGTTCTATAATGCGATCGGCTGGCGCGGCCTGCTGTGGATCGGCATTCTGCCGGCGCTTGCCATCGTGTATGTCCGCTTCTTCGTCAAGGAGCCGGCGGTGTGGGTCGAGAACCGCCGCCGCCAGCGCGCCGAAAAGCGCGAGGTCAAGACACCGCTGTTCGCGATTTTCAAGCGCGGCATGCTCGGCAATACGCTGACCGCATGCTGGTTCCAGGCCGCCGGCTTTGTCACCTACTATTCGATCAACGTGCTGTTTGCGACGCATCTGCAAAAGGATCTGGGCCTGAGCCCGGCCCTAGTCGCAACGCCGATCGCGCTTGCCAACATCCTCGTCTTCCTCGCCAGCTCGGGCTGGGGCTGGGTGTCCGACCGCATCGGCCGGCGCTGGGCGATGATCATCCCGGCGGCGATCGCGCTCCCGCTCGCCCCGATCTATCTGTTCAGCGACAATTTTGCCCTGATCGTCGCCGCCTTCATGGCGCAGGGGCTGTTTGCCGGCGGCGGCATGTACGGCCAGGTGCCAAGCTATCTGACCGAACGCTTCCCGACCGAGGTGCGCGCGACCGCAACCGCGTTCTGCTATCACCAGGGGGCGATTTTCGGCGGGCTGGTGGCGCCGATCTTGACCTATTTCGCGATCAATTGGCATTTGGGCTTTGCGATCCCGATGCTGATCGGGACGACCTTCGGGCTGATCAATTTCATCCTTTCGATCCTGGTCGGTCCGGAGACCAAGGGTACCGAAATGGTGCCCGATCTGGTCGTCGCCTGAATTCCGCCGGCGCTTAAAACCCCTTTGGCGCCGCGCCAAAGGGGTTTCCTCTCCTAAAAAGATTATTTGTCTCGTTTTTAGGGTAAGCGCGAGCAAAGACGACACAAGCGCAAATCTTATGCGCACAACGCAAGGCTCCGTCCGGGAGCCGCTGGAACGGGAGGAAACACGATGGCAGTCGCTGAAGACATCAGAAAACCGGTCGCCTGGTGGCGTGAGCCGACCCGCGAGCAATGGCACGCCTGGATCGCGGCCTGGCTCGGTTGGACCTTGGACGCCTTCGATTTCACGATCTTTCTCGTGATCATGTTCCCGATCTCGCAGAGCTTTCACGTGCCGCTGGTCGATGTGACGACGGTGTTCACGATCACATTGTGGATGCGGCTCTTGGGCGCCACCGCCTCGGGCTGGCTTGCCGACCGGGTCGGGCGCAAGACGCCGCTGATGATCTCGATCGCTTGGTATTCGCTGTGCAATCTGCTCGCCGGGCTGGCGCCGAGCTTTTGGCTATTGTTCCTGTTTCGCGCCCTCTTGGGCATAGGCATGGGTGCGGAATGGCCGGCCGGCGCGGCCTTGGCGCTCGAGCAATGGCCGCAGCGCTCGCGCGGCTTCATGGGCAGCGTCCTGCAATCCTCCTGGGGCATCGGCGCGCTGCTGTCGAGCGCGGCCTATGGGCTGCTCTATAATGCGATCGGCTGGCGCGGCCTTTTGATGCTCGGCGTGTTGCCGGCTTTGCTGCTCGTCTACATCCGCTATTTCGTCAAGGAGCCGGCGATCTGGGTCGAGAACCGCCGCATCCAGCGCGCCGAGAAGCGCGAGGTGCGCCTGCCGCTCGTCAGCATCTTCAAATGGGGCATGCTGTTCAACACGCTGACCGCGTGCTGGTGGATGGCGAGCGGCTTCGTCACCGGCTATTCGGTCGGCGGCATGTTCCCGACCTATCTGCAAAAGGACCTGCATTTCAGCCCGGCCTATGTGGCGCTGCCGGTCATGCTGCAGAGCGCGGCGTTCTTCCTGTCGAGCTTTTTCTGGGGCTTTGTGGCGGACCGCATCGGCCGGCGCTGGGCGCTGATCCTGCCCGCGATCTGCGGCATTCTGGTCGCACCGTTCTATCTGGTGACCGCCAATTACACGATGATCGTCGTGTTTTTCGCGATCCAGGGGTTCTTCGCCGGCGGCGGCATGTATGCGCAGAACCCGCACTATCTCGCCGAGCGCTTCCCGACCGAGGTGCGCGCGACGGCGGGAGGGTTCTGCTACCATCAGGGCGCCATCTTCGGCGGCCTGACGGCGCCGGTCCTGACCTATCTCGCGGTCGATCTGCATCTGGGCTTCGCGATCCCGATGCTGATCGGGACCGTGGCCGGGGCCGCCAGCTTCATCGTCGCGCTATTGCTCAGCCCGGAGACCCGCGGCAAGATGCTGACGGCCGAGGTCGTGCTGGCCTGAGCGCGCCGCGGCGCGACGCTTTCCAAAGCCCTGCGGTATCGGCGCCGCAGGGCTTTGTCGCACGCGGCGAGGCTGCGCATCGGGGTCGCGCGGAATTAAGGATATCCGGCGCAAGCCTGCCATACGCGCGACATGGGGTCGCTTGCAAAGACATTGGCGCAATCCTCCTATACGCTCCCTGCAGGCTTCCTGAGGGAGGCCGTTTTCGACAGGAGGAAACGCAATGGCAGTGGCTGAACGGAGCGAAGCGCCGGTCGCTTGGTGGCGCGAGCCGACCCGTGAGCAATGGCACGCCTGGATCGCGGCCTGGCTCGGCTGGACCTTGGACGCCTTCGATTTCTCGATCTTTCTGCTGATCATGCTGCCGATCGCGCAGAGCTTTCACGTGCCGCTGACAGCGGTGACGGCGGTGTTCACGATCACGTTGTGGATGCGGCTCGTCGGCGCCACCGGGGCGGGCTGGCTCTCCGACCGCGTCGGACGGAAATGGCCGCTGATGATCTCGATCGCCTGGTATTCGCTGTGCAATCTGATCGCCGGCCTCGCCCCGAGCTTCTGGCTGCTGTTCCTGTTTCGCGCGCTGCTCGGCGTCGGCATGGGCGCGGAATGGCCATGCGGCGCGGCCCTGGCGATGGAGCAGTGGCCGCAACGCTCGCGCGGATTCATGGCTTCCGTCCTGCAATCCTCGTGGGGCCTCGGGGCATTGTTGTCGAGCGCGGCCTATGGTCTGCTCTATAACGCGATCGGCTGGCGCGGGCTGTTGATCATCGGGGTGCTGCCCTCGCTGCTGCTCTTCTATATCTTTCGCTACGTCAAGGAACCGGCCGTCTGGCTCGAAAACCGCCGCATTCAGCGCGCCCAGAAGCGCGAGGTTCGCCTGCCGCTGCTCAAGATTTTCAAGCCCGCCATGCTCCCCAACACGCTGACCGCGTGCTGGTGGATGGCGAGCGGCTTTGTCACCGCCTATTCGCTGACCGCCTTGTTTCCGACATACCTGCAGAAGGATCTGCATTTAAGCCCCGGCTTCGTGGCCCTGCCGGTCATGCTGCTGAACGCCCTGTTCTTTCTGTCGAGCCCGCTTTGGGGGTTCGTGGCGGACCGTGTCGGCCGGCGCTGGTCGATGATCATCCCCGCCATTTGCGGGCTCGCGGTGACCCCGCTTTATACCGTTTCGAAACGAAGTTGTCGTGAAGGTGTTGATCTGGGGTGAAGGTGGGAGTGGGTGGAAGTTGGGTGATGTGGATCGACTATGGTGAGCGGATTCCGGAGGCGGTGGCGGTGTTGCAGGAG
>Ga0209061_1000833_pt1 | contig 64092 bp, 50 predicted proteins | sample Coa_R1_10_FD_187157 | JGI IMG/M metagenome (GOLD analysis project Ga0209061, IMG submission 187157) | Surface soil microbial communities from Centralia Pennsylvania, which are recovering from an underground coalmine fire - Coalmine... | ecosystem: Environmental > Terrestrial > Soil >... | reverse complement strand
CCGATGGTCCAGCCTTGGCGTCGAAGTGCGACGACGTCCATGTACTCCTCCTGGGTCAACATGACCGGTGGGGCCCTCCAGTACTCGGGAACTCGTGCAAGTCCCGAGCCTGGAGGGTTCCCCCCCCGACCGTGGTGGATAGTTCCCAGGAAGCGCAGAGGCTCAGATCAGTCGCGAACTTCGATGATCATCTTTCGCGAACTTCGGTGATCGCTGACAAGACCTCGCTCTCGCGTGCTAACGCCAGACGAGCGCGAGCGCGTCAAGGCGTGGCGGGCCGTTGCGAGCAGGTACCGCCATGGGGACTGCGGGCGCGCTGAGCACGCGGTACGTCGTTGCGACATCGTCTGTGTCCAGGCGCACAGCAAGTTCCAGGGCGACGAAGGGGCGAACGGTGACGTCCTAGGGTTCCTGTAAATCGAGGTCGGCCTGGGCCACCATTGGTGGTAACTCAAGCAACCAAAAGGAGGACCAGGCCATGAGAAGGGTACCGCCATCAGTGCTCGTCCGTGAAGAGCTCCCATGCCCCCTATGTGGGGAGGGCGCAGCGGGCCGGTCCTGGCAAGTGGCTCACCACAGTGGGCAGGAAGAGCAGGGGGGCCTGTGCTCCGACCGCCTGGCACCCGGGGCGGCGCCTCGATGCCTGGCCCGCTGGCGACCTCGGCGTGTGGCGCAGCTATGGGCTTGCTTGGGGCGTGCCCCTCGGCTAGGTCGATCACCAACCTGTGGCGAGCAAGGGGGAGCGTGCACGGGTCGTGGGTCGCGGTGGTTATCGGATCTGGTACACTACCTGCGTGGTCAACCGCAGGCCGAAGGGCACGCCGACCGGCGGGCAGTTCGCTCCCATGCACAGACCGGAAGCTGCCGCCCTGCACCTTGAGGAGGGCTCCGCGCCACCAGGTGTCAACCGTCCGCTGCTCCGGCGGGTGCTTCGCTCGGCCGCAAAGCTCCAACAGGTGGTGCCGGACGCGGTGCTCGTCGGCGGGTCCGCAGCGGTGTTATGGGCCAACCATCGAGACTCGCTCGACCACGACCACGTCCTGGTTGACCTCGAAGAGCGCTTCGATGCCGTCCTTGAAGCGGTTGAGGCTACGGACGGCTGGGTCACCAACCGCGTATCCCCAGGCAAGCTCATCCTCGGGGAGCTTGGCGGGATTGAGACCGGGGTCCGCCAGCTCATCCGCAAGGTACCTCTCGAGGTCACCGACGTCGAGCTCCCCTCGGGCGAGCGCGTCCGAGTGCCGACACCGGAGGAGACCTTGCGGGTGAAGGGGTACCTCATCGTGCGGCGGAACCAGACGCGGGACTACCTCGACGTCGTGGCTCTCGCAGACCGTTACGGCCTCGAGCACGCGGCATCCGTCCTCGCCCGGGTCGACGACTACTACGGGGACCAACGGCCCGCCGAGGCCAAAGGTGTAGCGACGCAGTTGGCCCGTCAGCTCTCTGACCCCCGCCCAAGGGACGCACGGACGACTACCCAGCTCGACCGTTACAAAGGGCTCGATGCCCGCTGGGCGAACTGGGCCGATGTCGTCGGCTTCTGCCGGCAACTGGCCCTTGGGATGGTGGTGGTTGGATGATGCCGAGCGCGCTCCATTTTCGCAACGTCGACGCTTCCCCTGCCGATGCTGTTGAGACCTGGCCCTTCGAGGGCGTGCTCGCAGCGCTTGAACGGGGGACGCTGCCCGACTGGCGACGGCTGGTACGTGCCATCTATGCCGACCCATGGGGGACGGTCGCCCGACAAGTTGAGGAAGCACAGGAGCTCGGGCTCCCCTACGGCGTGGCGGCCCTATTCGCCGAAGCGGTCAGGACGGCCCGTGCTCGGGCTGTACGGGCCGAGCGGGAAGCAGTTGCTGCCGAGGTCCGCGCGTTGGTCGGTCGTTCTGGGCTGACGCGCTCGGAGTTCGCCGAACGGGTCGGCACCTCAGTCTCGCGACTGTCTACTTACATGTCAGGGAAAGTGACGCCTTCGGCGGCGTTGCTCATCCGCATGCAAAAGCTGGCCGCAAAGACGACCCCCGTGCGATCAGGTGCGGGGAGCCACAGGACGGCCCAAGCCGTCGACGTCGGTCGCTAGGGTGGCGCCGTCGGCAACTGTCCCGTGCTGGTGACCAACGTCTGGCGCGTGCAGCCGGCAGTCCCCGAACGGCCACCCCGCCCCTTCCCGTGGAACTGGCGAGCCGCGCGATCTGGCTTTCCACCTGGCCGGGTGAGGTAGTGCCGGAGCGCTACTGCGAGCTGGGTGCACGGCGGCTCGCGCAAGGGGCGCTCTTCAGCCTCGATCGAGGCTTTGCCAGCCCACCCCACACTCGGGCGTATGGGCGCACTGGAGGCTTGCGAGCCCCCTGGCGAGGCCCTGTGCTGCGCCCGGCTCGTGGCCGGCGACGTGCGCTGCGAGGCAGCGGTGGGCGGTGCCGATGGCACCGACGACTAGCGCTTTCCCTACCGTGTGGGTGCCGAGAACCCCGTCCGCCCAGCTCAAGCGTGTGGGTGCCGAGAACCCCTCCGCCCACCTCGAGCCGGTCAGCGGTACGCGCGGACGAGACCGCCGAGAAGGTCAATGCTTCGCATCCTGGCCGAGTCGACGTCGCCGTCGGTGGGAGGCTGTCGCATCGAGAGCAACAGGCGGGCGCTGTTAGCCGAGAGACCAGTGGGGCCGTTACGCCTTGTGGTCGTCCGGCTGTACCCCCCCAGGTGAGCAGGCCGGCGCCTGAGCGGCCCTGTCGGTGTTGGCAAAGGATCCAGGAGCCGGGCGAGTCGGTCATCGTGCTTTGTCGTACTACACTTATCCCGTGTGCAGATCCACGTGTCGGCTCGGCGCCACGGCGTCGCCGACGAGGACATCGACCACGCGCTGGCTCACGCCGTCGCCTGGGCCGAACTGGGCGACGATCCACCGCGCTACCTGCTCGCCGGGCCCGACCGCGCCGGGAACCTGCTCGAACTGGTCGTCTTGGTCCTCGGAGGAGACGAGCTGGTGATCCACGCGATGGAACTTCGACGCTCGACCGCCCAGGAGCTCTTCGGAGACGAGTGATGACCGACCAGCACATCTATGGACACCGCAAGAGCGGTGAGCTGATCACCGACGAGATGATCGAGCGGTTCGCCGAGGAAGCCGAGCGCGGCTACGAGCCTGGCCAGCTGAAGGGACGTCGCCGGGGACCTGGCCGGCCCCCGCTCGGCGACGCTGCCAAGTCGGTGGAGTCGGTGCGGCTAGAACCCGAGCTTCGCGACGAAGTCGCTCGGCGGGCACAGACCGAGGGCGTCACGGTGTCCGAGATCATCCGCAGAGCGCTGCGCCGATATCTGAAGAGCGCGTAGCGCCTGGCGCGCAGCGTTTCTCGGGGGCTCCCTGAGCACCTGTGGGTGCCGAGAACCCCATCCGCCCAGCTCAGGCGACCATCCGGTACTCGTGGATGAGGCCGCCCAGACGATCGGTTCTTCCTAGCCTGGCGAGGTCGGCGTCGACCAGCGCAGGAGCCGTGTGGAGAGCGGAGGGCGCACGTTGGCTGAGAGACGGGTGGGGCCGGTGCGCGTTGTAGTGCTCGACGTACTCGGCGAGGACTGCTTCGAGGTGACGCCGTCCGAGGATGAGCATCCGGTCGAGGCACTCGCGCCGGACGGTGCCGATCACGCGCTCGCAGATGGCGTTCGCCCGAGGGGCCTGGACCGGGGCCTGAATGATCCTGGTGCCCTCGGCGGCGAAAACGGCGTCGAAAGACGCGGTGAACTTCGCGTCGCGATCGCGGATGAGGAACTTGACAGCGTTCGCCTGCTCGGCGAGTTCCATCGAGAGGTTGCGGGCCTGCTGGGTCACCCAGCTGGCCACCGGGTTGGTCGTGATGCCGGCGATCCGGACGCGACGCGTGTCGTGGTGGATGAACACGAGGACGTAGAGCCTGCGGAGGAGAACGGTGTCGACGTGGAAGAAGTCGCACGCCATCAACCCTTTGGCCTGCGCAGTGAGGAACTCCGCCCAGGTCGGTCCTGACTTTCGCGGAGATGGGTCGATGTTGTGGCGCTTCAGGACCGCCCAGACGCTGGAGGGCGCGATGACGATGCCCATGGCGGCGAGCTCACCGTGGATGCGCCGGTAGCCCCAGGTCGGGTTCTCCTTGGCGAGGCGGAGCACCAGTGCGGTGGTTCCCTCGGCAATGGGAGGTCGACCGACCGAGCCATTGTCAAGAGTTGTGGACGGACTTTTTCTCAGGCTGCGACGGGCCCGGTACCGGTGGTGCCCCTATCGGTCTCGGGTGGCCTCCTTTCGTGTAACTTGCCGTCGATGAAAGTTGCCCCCGCACGCACCAGGGGTACGAGCTCGGGTGCAGCGATGTTGTGCCAACGAGCCTGGGCGGCATCGAGCAGCTTGTACGCCATGGCCAGGGCGGCCTTGCGGGAGCCGGCACCACGGGTGACCCTGGTCCTCAGCCTTACGGTCGAAAAAGTGGGCTCGATGGGGTTTGTGGTCCGTAGATGTACCCAATGTTCCTTGGGGAAATCGTAGAAGGCAAGCAACCGCTCGAGGTCGTCCAAGATCTTGGCCGTGGCTTTGGGAAAGCCGCTGAAGGCGTCGGCAAAGGCCTTGGCGGCGGTCAGCGCCTCTGTCCGGGAGGGGGCGTTGTAGATGGCCTGGATGGTAGATTTGGCCTGTGGGTGAAGGCGTTTTGGCAAGGCATCCAGGGTGTTCTCTGTTAAGCGGCCCTCGGGCCGGCCACTCGGAGGGCCCACCAAGTTGGCCTCGACGGGTGGGACGCTCGAGTAGAGGAGCTGGCTATGGACCTGCGAGTCGTCACGACGGCAGGAGGCCACCGTCTGGGCGGGGACGGCGCCTTCTGCGAACTTGCCAATGCCTACCTGGGCCACCTGGGAGTGCGGAACTTCTCGGCCTGTACGGTGCGCTCCTATGCCTTTGACCTGTTGAACTTCGGCCGGTTCATCGATGAGCGCGGCATAGGCCTGTGCGATGTCGTCCCCTCCGACATGTTCGATTGGCTCGACTGGCAAGCTCACAAACCCAGGCGCACGGGCAAGGTTGTCCAGCTCGCCGGGCGTCGGGGCGCGGCCCCGGCGACCATGAACCGTCGTGTGGCCGCACTCCGAGGCCTGTTCGAGTACGCCGTCATCACCGGTGCCCGGTCGTCCAACCCCGTCCCCCGGCGGCGGCACTCAACCGGTCTGCGCGCCCACCCCCGGGGCCTGCTCGGCCACCTCGGCCCGCGCCACCCTCGAGGCAGCGGCCAGCTCGTCCGCCAGGACCGTCACCTGCCCGAGAGCGTGGACATGGCCGATGTCGCCGCGTTCGTGGCCGACCTGGCCACCCACCGCGACAGGGCTATGGCCCTGGCCATGGCCCTCGGCGGGCTGCGCTCAGCCGAGGTGAGAGGGCTGTTGCTGGCCAACGTGGACATGGGACTGCGCCAGGTGAGGGTGCGGGGCAAGGCGGGCAAGGAGCGGGCTGTGCCGGCCGACCCGGCGTTCTTCAGCGAGCTCGCCGCCTACCTGCGCACGGAGCGCCCTCCGGGTTGCGGCACGCCGGAGTGCTTTGTCGTGCTGCGGGGCCCGACCCGCGGCGGCCCTATGACCGAAGCCGGGCTGCGGAAGATATTCCGGGCCCACCGGGCCAGTTCGGGAGCCACCCGAGTACGGCCCCACCGGCTGAGGCACACGTATGGGACCGAGCTCGCCGCCGCCGGGACCGACCTTTGGTGCTCCGGGAACTGATGGGCCACGCCCACCCCGAGACGACGGCCGCTTATGTCCATCTTCCTTCGGAGACCCTGGCGGCCGAGTACGCCCGCGCCCGGCCAGCAGGCCGATGAGCACCCCGGCAACGTTCGCTCCAGCGTCAGTAGAGGACATCTTGGCCGCCTACGCCGAGCACGTAGGCGGCCTGGCCGTCCGGAGCGAGAGCCGCCTTGTGCGTTTGCGGTCCGCTCGGCGGTTCCTCGGCCACCACCCCGACCTGGAGGCCTGGCTCGCCCAGCCGACGCGGGCCCGGCTGAGGGACCTGCACAATGACAGTGCCTGGCCGTTCGTCATCTGGGCGGCGAGTGGCCGTCTCGCCGTCGACGTAGAACTATTGCTGGCCAAGCCAGGCGGGGTCGACCTGGCCGTAGTGTGGGAGCGCCTCCATCCCGGTGAGGTCACAAGAGCCGAGGCTGTGTGCCGCGAACTGGGCTGGAGCGCCAATTGGGCACGCCAGGTGACGCATTTCAACCTGCCCGTCGTGTGCGCTTGGGCCGGCAAGGCACTGGCGGAGGTGGGCGACGAGGACCTGGCCTCTTTCAGGGCCGCTATTGAACGGTCCGCGTACCTATCGGAGCCCGCCCGCTTCAGGGCCCACACTCGTCTTTTCACCACCGCCCAGCTCTGTTACCAGCTCGGCCTCTTGCGCCAACCACCGCGCCGACGCGTCGGCGAAGCTGCCCGCACCCCGGCCGAGCTCGCGGGTTTGGTCCTCCAGCCGGCCATACGACGGGAAGTCGTCCGTTACGCGGAGACGGCTGGCACCACGCTTCGGCCATCGAGCGTGGCCTCCCGGGTCAGGGCGGTGCGGGTCTTCACCGACTGGCTGGCGGCCGAGCACCCCGAAGTCGCCCGGCTCGACCAGCTGAAGCGAGCCGAGCACATCGACCCGTTCCTGGCCTGGGCACCCCACCGACCCTGGCGAGGGGCCAACGGGCGCGGCCGACGGGTCGGTCCCACCATGCTCTATCACGACGTGGTCGCCCTGCGGGCGTTCTTCGAGGACATAGCCGAATGGGGCTGGGCGTCCAGCCCGCCGCGACGGCTGTTGTCCCTCTCCGACATCCCGAGGGTGCCTGAGCCGGTGCCGCGCGCTCTGCCGCCCGGGACGGACGCGGCCCTGATGGCGGCCGTCGAGCGCTTGGACGACAATTTCGCCCGCACCGGCCTCATGATCTTGCGGGCCACCGGCATGAGGGTGGGAGAACTGACTGACCTCGAGCTCGACTGCCTGGTCGACTTCGGCGCCCATGGCACTTGGCTCCGGGCCCCGCTCGGCAAGCTTGGCACCGAGCGGACTGTCCCTCTCGATGCACCAACCTTGAAGGTCTTGGACGAACGGATAGCCTCCCGGGGCCACCAGCGCTTTTTGCCGCACCCCCGCGATGGCCGGCTGGCGGACTTCGTCTTCATGGAGAGGGGCCGCCGCCCGACGAAGTGGCGCTTGGCCAAGGGCCTGGACCGGGCCGCCGGGGAAGCCGGCCTCACAAAGCCTGACGGCACCCCCCTGCACCTCACCATCCACCAACTACGGCACACCTATGGGACGTCCATGATCAACGCCGGCATGTCGTTGCCGGCGCTGATGGCCCTAATCTAGCGCCCACCAGCTAATGTGTACTCAATATGGTACACTTCAAGCATGAGCAAGACCGTTCCGGTTCGCGAGCTTCGTAGTGAGCTCAGCCAGGTGATCGATCAGGTTGCCGACCTGCGTGAACATGTCATCATCACCCGCCATGGCCGTCCCGCGGCCGTCCTTGTCCCAGTAGATGAGTACGAGGCATTGGAGGAGACGGCGGAGATCCTGTCAGACCCCGAGACGCTGGCGGCGATCGAGGAGGGGCGACGCGAGGTGGGGCGCGGGGAGACCGTCACGCTCGAAGAGCTCCGTCGAGATCTGCAGTCGCTTCGTCGTAGGTGAGCCGAGTCGAGCTCGCTTGGCGAGCCCGCAAAGAGATCGTCGATCTTGACTGGCCGCTGTCCGACGCCGTTGTCGAGGCTCTCGGTCTGCTCGAACGGGAAGCGGGGGCAGGTCACCCTCTCCGGGGACGGCTTCGCGGGCTGCGGTCGCTTCGAGTCGGCACCTATCGGATCATCTACCAGCTCGATGACGATCAGCGCATCGTACGCGTGCTCGCCGTTCGTCACCGGTCCATCGCTTACACGACTGACCCGCGCTGACCTTGGTCCCCGAGCAGGGAAGGGAGCTGTCCAGGACCAAGGTGCGGGACCGGCGCCGCTGCTTGGCAGCCAGGGGCCCCGCCATCGGGAACTGGCTGAGGCGGCGAACAGAAGAGGCCAAGGACGAGGTGCTCGCCATCACCTGCAAGATGGCCGAGATCGCAGGAGCAGTGCTCGCCGGCGCAGCCAGGGTCGCCCAGAGCTCTGCCCGTTCGCTGCGCCGGCGTGGGAAGGCCGTGCCCGCCCGGGCCAAGGCCACGCTCCAAGAGCTGGCCGACGTCGCGGCCATGCTCGCCAAGGTGGCCGAACAGGCTGGCCAGCGTGGGGCCGGGGCGATGCCCGGAGGAGCGGAGGGCGTCGTGAGCTTCCACGACAACGACGCCCGGCCGATAAGGAAGGGACGGATCGGCAAGCCAGCCGAGTTTGCCTACAAGGCTCAGTTCGTCGACAACGCCGACGGGGTGGTGCTCGACTACGAGGTCTACAAGGGGGACCCGTCGGACGCCTCCCTGCTCGTGCCGGGAATGAAGAGGATAGTGGCGTGATTTGGCAAAACCCCCCGCACCGTCGCCGCCGACCGCGGCTACTGGGAGGCTGGGGCCGAAGAAAACCTTGCCGGCTTGGGCGTGAAAAATGTCGTCGTCCCGCGCAAGGGAAAGCTCTCCAAGGCGAGGAGGAGCACCGAGGGCTCCCGTAGCTTCTGCAACATCGTGGAGTGGCGGACCGGCTGCGAAGGCAGGGCCGCAGCCATGAAGCGAGGCTGGGCCAGGACGCTCATGGACGGCACCGTCGGGGCTTCTACCTGGTGCGGGTGGGGCGTCTTCGCCCACAAGGCCGTGAAGGTCGCCCTCCTCGCCTCACAACAGCAAGTCAACGCTGCCCCACCGCCCCGGCGCTCCCCGCCGAGACCACGGGCCGCCGGCCCGCCCGTCCCCGCCCCGCCACTCCATGCAGCGCCACCTGGGAGCCTGACAACCTGAGACCCGTGCCCTCGCCCCTCCCCGCACACCCTCCGAGGCAGAGATGGCCCAAGGAGGGCACAAAAGGGGAGGGGGCGAGGCCTGGGGGGAACTACACTCTGGCCGGTCAACGTCTGCCTGGCACAGGCGCATTACATGCCTGAGTTTTTCGGGAGAAAGTCAACGAGGCATGCCGGCATCTGCAGGGGGGCGTGGGAAGACGGTGCGTGTGTGCTTCCCCGAGTGGTTCAGCCCGGGCCCGGTCACGCTCGCCGCTTGGTATAGGAGCAAGTGGAGGTGCACCGTGGCCAGCCTTCAGGGCCCTCCACGGCCTCGGCAGGCTCCCGGTCCACCGCTGGTGCTGGCTCGCGCACTCCTTTCGGGCCGGCCTGGTCGAAGAGCTCCTTCGGCGCTCGGGGTGCGGAGCGGCGGGCCTGTTCTGCGGGGCGGGACCACCCCTCGTCGTGGCGTGGGCTCGGCCCGCCGGCCGTCGGCCCGACCATCTATCCTGAGGTGGTGCTACGCTGTCGCACATGGAGATCGGAGTGCGTGACCTCCGGAACCGGACCAGCCAGGTCATCGACGCTGTCCGGGCAGGAGAGCGCGTGGTGCTCACCGTCCACGGCGAGGCGATCGCCGACATCGTTCCCCACGCCCAGCGGTCCAGATGGGTCTCGGGTGACCTCCTGCGTCGGGAGCTGGCGGACTGGGCAGCTGACCCGGGACTGCGTGAGGACCTCGACGAGCTCGCCGGGCAGACCTTGGTCGAACTTTGAGCGGTCCGGCCGGGCTGCTCGACACCTCGGTCTTCATCGCCCGTGAGGTCGACCGGCCACTGGGGGCGCTGCCCGACCGGGTGACGGTGTCGGTCGTGACCATCGGCGAGCTCGAACTGGGCGTGCTCAGCGCCGCGGACAGCGCGTTGCGAGCGCGCCGAGCAGGCACGCTGGCGTTGGCCAGGAAGATGGATCCCGTCCCGATAAGCGAGTCGGTCATGAGCGCGTGGGCCCGTCTGGTGAGCGACTGCCGAAGCGCTGGCATCCAGCGCACGGTAAAACTCACCGATGCCATGATCGCTGCCACCGCCATCGACCTCGGGCTGCCGGTGGTAACCCAGGATGACGATTACGACCAGATGGCGAGAGCCCATCCGCTGCTCCAGGTCCGCAAGGTGTAACGAGGGCGGGAGGGGCGGGCCGACCGCGGTCGCCTGCCAGTCGGCTCTGCGCTGCAGCGCGGTGGGCGACTGGTTCAACTGGTGCTGGTGCGGCACCGGCACGCCGGGCCACTTCGGCCAGACCTGGGCCACCAGCGACGGAGGTGCCACCTGGTCGCATCGGGTGCTGCCCACCCTGGGCGGCTACGACGTCTGGTACGCCAACGCGCTCAGCTGCTGGGCGACGGGGTGCGCGATGGCCGGCACGGCCACGACGACCAAGCCCGGCTCGGGCTACTACGCCTTGTTCCAGGCCCTGTCCGCGTCCGGAGGGCCCCTGGGGGCCCCGGTCACCTCTGCCAGCGGGCTGCGGCCCCAGTACATCGACGGGCTTTCCTGCCACAGCGCGTCATATTGTGCCGCGGTGGGCCAGGACTGGTCCAAGCCGGCAGCGGCGGCCATCGAGACCTGGGCCTCCGGGCACTGGTCGACAACCTACGCCGGGCCGGCGCCGGCGGACTGGGACGCTCACGTCCCCCGCCACTTCCTTGCCGGGCAGGCTGCCATGCAAGGGCTGAGCCCGCTTCACCAACGACCCGGCCCCGCCCTACATGTTCCAGGGGCAGTCGTACCAGCAGTTCAAGCACTTTTTCGGGACCAGTTTCACCTTCTGTGCCCAAGATCCCCGCCAGGGCCCGTCCAGGGCCTGCCCGGGCTTCACCCGGGCGACTGACCCGGCCCTCCAGCGGCTGTTGGCCAGGGCCTACCCGGGGGCCAGCGAGGACATCAACGTGGACCTGTCGCACGTGTTCGGCAGGCACTTCCACCTGGGTGGGCTGGCGGCCGTCGTGCACCAGCCCGGCGACTACTGCGGGGGCACTGCAAGTGACTGTGTGCCGGCTCGTTCGTCCCCTCCCGCCCGACCGGGGCGTCATGGTCGGCCTCACCCAAGACGGCCTCCCTTTACCGCTGCCGTGCACAGCCCCCAGCTCGGCACCCCGAGCACCGAGCGCTCACCTGTGACGGCTACCCCTACGTAGGGGGCCCCTCAGGGGCCCGTCCCGAGGCTGCGGCCGTGCCGCTCGGTGGCCCAGGCGGCAGCCACGTGGCGAGGCATCAGGGTACTTCTACGAGCACGCGGGTTTCGAGCAGCGCCAGCTCCTCGCTGTCAAGGGCCAGTTCCTTGGGGATGGCCGGTGCGGTAGCCGGGGCCAGGTGCGCCCGCACGAACGCGGCGACCAGCACCAGCGCCAGCACGGCGAAGCCGGCCGCCAGGGCGAACACGACATCGAGGGTCTGCACGTAGCGGGTGACCCGGCCCGGGCCGGCTTGGCTGTGGCCGCTCAGGGAACCGAACACATTTACGAGCACAGCGAGACCGAGCGCAGCCCCCAACTGCTGGGAGGCGTTGACTAGCCCCGAGGCAGCCCCGGCGTCTTTGGGGGCGACCATGGCGAGGGAGGCAGACGTCAGGCTTACCATCGCCACACCCCCGCCCACGCCGAGGAGCGCGAGCCACAGCATGATCTCTCCGTACGGCGTGCGGGGCCCGAGCATGGCCGCCAGCGCCATGCCCGCAGCGGCCACGGCAGTACCAGCCAGCATGAGCGCCTTTTCCGGCACGAGCCTCAGGAGCACCCGGCTGGTGAGCTGGGAGGAGCTGAACATGGCCAGCGGGATGGGCAAGAACAAGAGCCCGGTGGCGACCGGCGACAAGGCGCGCACGTCTTGTAGGTACTGGGACAGGAAGAAGAAGCTCCCGTAGAAGCCGGCATAGACGAGGCCGCGCCCGGCGTTGGCCGCCGTCCTCGTGCCGTGGGCGAACAAGCGGAGCGGGAGGATGGGCTCGTCTGCCCGGGACTCGTTGTAAACGAACGCGGCAAGGGTGGCCGCCCCAACAGCGAGCGCCACGAAGCTGAGGGGGTCAGCCCATCCGGTGCTGCCCGCCTCGACCAGGCCCAGCACGATGCTCCCCATACCGACGGTGGAGCTGGCCGCCCCCAACAGGTCCAAGCGCCCGTGGCTGGCCGGGGTCTCGGCGACGGCCGCCCGGCCGACAAGCCACACCGCAGCACCTATCGGGACGTTCAGGAACATGACCCAGCGCCACGACGCCACCTCGGTCACGACCCCACCTACCACGAGGCCCAGGGCAGCCCCGGCGGCTGAGGCGGTGGCGTACAGGGCGATGGCCCGCAGCCGCGCTGGCCCCTCGGAGAACCTGGTGGTGAGCAGGGACAGCGCCGTCGGGGCGGCCAGGGCCGCGCCAGCCCCCTGGAGGGCACGGGCGGCCAGCAGCATGGACGAGCTGGTCGCCAGCCCACCTGCCAACGAGCTCAAGGTGAACAAGCCGATGCCCAACAGGAACACCCGGCGTTGGCCCCAGAGGTCACCGGCCCGGGCGCCGAGAAGTAGCAACCCGCCGAAGGCAAGGACGTAGGCGTTGATGGCCCATGAGAGGCTGGTGGTGGAAAAGCCCAGCCCAGTTTGGATGTGGGGGCAGGGCCACGTTCACGACCGTCGTGTCGAGCACCACCATCAGCTGGGCCAACAGGACCACGGCCAACACCACGGTGCGGTGCTGCAGCCGGCGGGCCAGGGATGCCTCTTGGGGCGAGCGGGTGGTTGGGATGAAAGGCATTGGCGTCCACCTTCGAGTTGGTAACCTGGAACTGGAAGGCCTCTCCGGTTACTAAGTGGAGGGGCACTCCGGTTACTATACGGAGGATCCCTCCGCTTGTGGCCTACTGCAGACCGGAAGTGGTAAAAATGTCTGTGACCAGGGAGACCTTGGCTACGGAGCGAGCGGTGGCACAGGCGCCAGCCACCGGGGAGGCCCACCGGCCCCTGCGAGCCGACGCCCGCCGGAACCACGACAAGCTGGTGGCAGCGGCTCGCGAGGTGTTCGCGGCCGAGGGCGGGGGTGCGTCGATGGAGGCCGTTGCCAACAAGGCCGGTGTCGGCACCGGGACCCTGTACCGCCACTTCCCCAGGCGCATCGACCTGGTGCAGGCCGTGTACGAGGACGACGTCGAGGACCTTGTCCGCAGTGCGCAACAGGCCGTCGCTGCTCTTGAGCCGTGGCCGTCGGTAGTCGCCTTCTTGGAGGCTTTCACCCGCTATGCCCGGGCCAAGCGCACCCTCCTCAACGAGCTGCGCGAAGCCTTTGACCGAGACCCGGGCACCAAGAGCCGTTTGCGCGAGCGCGTCGAAGAGGCGACCGCGCTCGTCATCGGGCGGGCGCAGCGCGCCGGCGTGGTCCGTGGCGACATCGAGGGAAAAGATGTGGTGCAGCTGCTCGGGCCGGTGTGCAGCAGCCCCACGCTGACCGATGAGCAGGCCCTCCGGCTGCTCCCAGTGGTCCTAGACGGGTTGCGCGCTAATGCCACCACCTCGTCAGCGCCCACGTCTTCAAGCAGCACACCTGCGTAAGGCTCGCTGGCGCCCATCCCGAGGGCCTGGCCGCAGGCGCAGTTACGGTTCGCCTGTCTCCTCGCTGCCCCCGGTCATCACCTCGTAAAGGGGCCGAAGCAGCTCGACGAAGTTCGCCGGCCCGATGCTCACGTCGAGCGGCTCCATGGCGTCGAGCACCGCATCCGGCCTGTCGGGCGCCGCCGTCGCCTGCAGGAGGCCGGGTGCCGGGAGCACTGGTAGCGGGCCGGGGACGAACGGCCACCACGGGGCGACCTCGGCCCTGGCGCCCTGCGCCTTGTCAAGGCCGGTCAGGGCGGCCATGAGCTCCTCACGGCCTCGCCCACGGAACGCCAGGACCAGCCAGGGGTCCTCGTCCAGGCGGTCGGCGAAGACGTACAGGACGGCAGCGATGTGCTTGCAAGGGTTTTCCCAGTCGGGGCAGGTGCAGCTCGAGCGCAGGTCCTTCCATGCCGAGGGGAACAAAGGCACCCCCGCCGACACGAAAACCTCCTCCAGCTCCTCGGGCACCTCGCCGCCGAGCAGCCGGGCGGCGAAGCCGACCTTGGCCGCCATGGCCTGCTCCACCTTGCGCCATTGGTCGGCCGTCGGCTGGGCGGCGGACACAGTGACCAGGTAGGGCGTGCGGCGGGACCCCTGCACCTGGGCCGCGATCACGCCCGGGCTCACCTCGAGGCTGAGGACCTGGCCGCTGCGGGCGTAACGCCGCCCCCGCTGCATGCGGGCACCCAAGCCATAGGACTCCAGCGCCGAGGTGAAGCGCTTCGACCACCAGGTGCTCGCCATGGGCCCCCGCTGCTTGGAAGTGGGGAGGCCTCCCTCGGCCGGGAGCGGCACCGAGGCGGGAAAGCGCACCCACGGCTCGTACCAGCCTCGCCCCATCAGCTCACCCCCGGAGCGAGCGACACGAGCTGGCGGAGCTCGGCGGTGGACAGCTCGGTCAACCAGTCCTCGCCGGTGCCCACCACCCGGGCTGCCAGCCGGCGCTTGGAGGTGATCATCTCGTCGATGCGTTCCTCCACTGTCCCGCTGCTCACCAGCTTGTGCACCTGCACGGTCCGGTGCTGGCCGATCCGGTAGGCACGGTCGGTCGCCTGGTCTTCGACGGCCGGGTTCCACCAGCGGTCGAAGTGGACCACGTGCGACGCCGCCGTCAGGTTCAAGCCGGTACCGCCGGCCTTCAAGGACACAAGGAAAAGGGGAGGGCCGTCCGGCTCCGAGAACCGGCGCACCATCTCGTCCCTCTTGGCGCGGGGCACTTTGCCGTGCAGCCACAGTCCATCAACGCCCAGCCGGTGCTCCAAGTAAGGCAGGAGCCTGTCCCCCCAGGCTGCGAACTGGGTGAAGCAGAGCACCTTGTCGCCCTCGGAGACGATCTCCTCGAGCAGCTCCTCGACGCGGGTGAGCTTGCCGGAGCGGCCGGCCAGGGTTGAGCCGTCGCCTAGGAAGTGAGCCGGGTGGTTGCACACCTGCTTCAACTTGAGCAGGCCGGCGAGGACGACCCCCCGCCGCTCGATCCCCTCCGCCTCGTCGGCTTGGGCGAGCATGTCGTCCACCACCGCTCGGTAGAGGGTCGCCTGCTCCCGGGTCAGGGGGCAGCGGTCTACCGTCTCGATCTTGTCCGGTAGGTCGGCGATGACGGAGCGGTCGGTCTTCAGCCTGCGCAGCACGAACGGTCCGGTCACCTTGCGCAGGAGCTCGGTCGCCTCGGGGTCGTGCTCGCGCTCGATCGGGACCGCGAACCGCTCCCGGAACGAACGGGCGGAGCCCAACAAGCCTGGGTTGACGGCGTTCATGATCGACCACAGCTCGCTCAGGCGGTTCTCGACCGGGGTACCGGTGAGCGCCACCCGCCGGTCGGCCTTGAGCCTGTACGCCGCTTTGGTCTGCGCCGCGGACGGGTTCTTGACCTGCTGGGCCTCGTCGAACACCACCCGGGCCCAGCTGAGCGCGCCCAGGTGCTCCTGGTCCCGGGCCAGGAGCGAGTAGGTGGTGAGCACCACATCGTGGGCCCTGGCCCGCTTGGCAAAGCTCCCTCGGGCCGAGTGCCGGCCTGCTCCGTGGTGTACCAGCACTTTGAGGCCGGGGGCGAAGCGACGCAGCTCAGCCTCCCAGTTGCCCAGTACCGACACGGGGCAGACCACCAAGGTAGGCCTGGCTTGCCGGTCGGCGAGGATGCTGGCGATGAGCTGGGCGGTCTTGCCCAAGCCCATGTCGTCGGCCAGGCAGGCTCCCAGTCCCAACCGGCCGAGGAACGCCAACCAGCCGGCTCCGCGTCCCTGGTAAGGCCGGAGCGCCCCTTGGAAGCCGGGGGGGTCGGCGAGCGGTTCTACCCTGGCGTGGACCGCCCCGTCCAGGAGCGCCCGCAACCAGGGCAGAGGCGTGGCATCGACGCCGACCACCGCGAGGCCTTCGGGCAGGTCCAGGTTGTCCAAGCCCAGCCCGGCCCGTAGGAGCTGAGCGGCCGAGGCCCGGCCCCGGGCACCGGCCAGGGCGAGCAGGTCGGCGAGCTTGCCCGGCTCGATGTGCACCCACTGGCCGCGCACCCGCACCAGCGACAACTTTGACTCTGCCGCCCGGGCCAGGCTGTCCAGGTCAGCCTTGGTGAGCCGTTGGTCGCCGAGGGCGGCCTGCCACTGGAAGTCGACCAGGCTCTCCAGCCCGAGGCCCCCGCTGGTGACCGCGCCCGTCCCGGGCTCGGAGCGCGCTGGCCGGGCCCGAAGGCCCAGGCGGGCTGGCCGTACCCACCACGAGGGCAGCAGCACCGAGATGCCGGCGTCCTCGAGCAGCCCGGCCCGCAGGCCGAGGACGGCGACCACTGCCTTGTCGTCCACCTCGACCAGACAGGGAGCCGCTTGTTCTAGGGCACTGGCCAGCTCGGGGGCGAGGCGGGCCATCCGTCCCAGGGCAGCGAGGACGTCCTCAACGGCTTCGGGGCCGAAGGGTGACCGGCCAGCCCAGATCTCCGAGAGGGGGACGACCAGGCTGGGCTCGTCGCGGTCCTGGGCGAGCAGCTCCACCGTCCAGGCCGGGGTGGCCTGTCGGCGGGGTGGGGCTGGAGCTGGCTCGTGCAGCCGGAGGCAGAGCTGGGCCTTGCCGCCGATGGCTGCCCCCGAACGAGCCCACGCCTGCACGGCCGCGGCCAGGGCGGCGAGCTTGGTGGCGTCCAGGCTGGCCGGCAGCCAAGGGTCGAGCGAGACCAGTGAGCGCGCCCAGGCTTCGGGGACCGTTGGCCGCCCCGCCCGCCGGGGGGCGATGGTGGCGTTTGCGGCGACCAAGCGCTGGCGGGCAAGGCGGTCGACCGCCTCCGCCAGCCGTGCTGCCGCGGACCGCTGGGAGCCGAGCTCCGGTGCCTCGACCAAGGAGCCGACCAACGCCCTCTGCGACGCAGTGGGAAGGGGCCACCACCACGAGCGCGCTCGGCCGCCGCCTACGACCTCGAGGCCCGGGACGACCCTTCCCGAAGCGACCAGGACTTCGGCCACCTCGTCCGTGTGGGGGCGAGCGGCGGTGGCAGGAGCGGCGGTGGCACGAGGGGCGGTGGCACGAGGGGCGGTGGCAGTGGTAGCAGTCGCCAAGACCCCTATTATCTCACTCGGCCTCCCGTCCCATGGTGACCAGAGGCCGGCCACCGGGATGCCGGGGCCCGGCCGCCTCGGGGTCAGGTCTCGCTGGCTACCGACGCGGGTGCTTGCTTGTGCCTGGGCGAGCTGAGCCGACCGTCCGTCGGCACTGAGGCGGCCAGCGTGGCCAGAGTCACCAGAACCCCCCAGAGCAACGCCACTACGGCGAGGTGAGCGTCCTGCCAGGCGGGGGCACCTCGGGTGAGGGCGCTCGCAGCACCGATGCCGACCACGGCGGCGAAGCACCCGCACAGGGCTACAGCGAGCGCTCGCCAGGCAGGCAGACGGGCACCCAGGCGCCAACGGCTCACGACAAAGGCGGCGGTCCCGGCCCCGCACGTGGTGGCCAGCGACCGGTGGAGCAGCTGCCAGGCGGCACCTGTCGCGGGCTTCGGGCACAACGGCCACGACGGGCAGGCCTCCACGGCGCCGTTTGCCACCACGAGGCTCCCAGCGACGATGGTCGCCAAGGTGGTAGACAGGGTGGCCCAACCCCAAGGGCCCACCCCGTTGGGCCACCAACGCGCCCGTCCCCCTCGCCACGCGGCCACTGCCGTGACCACTGTCGTGGCGAAGAACACGAGCCCGAGGACCAAGTGGGCAGCCACCGTCCAGGGCGCGTTCTTGGCCAGGACAGTGAGGGCACCGAGGCCAGCCTGGGCTAGGACGAGCACCGCGGCTACGACCGCAGGTACAAGGGCTGCTCGACGAGCCCGTGGCTGCCAGGCCCGAAGAGCAGTCGCCCCCACGCCGGCAGTGACGAGGGCCACAAGGTAGCGGTGGGACTGCTCGACGAGCGCGTGGTACTGGTCAACCGGGCCGACATGGCCGTAGCACAGGGGCCAGCTGGGGCAGCCCATGCCCGAGTTGGTGACCCGTACCGTGCTACCGAGCACCACCAGCGCGTAGGTGGACAGCGCCGTCGCGGTTGCCAAGATGGCCAGGGCGCGGTCGCGGCCTCCCCAGGCTGGCTCTTCGTGGGACAAGCTCATCTGCCTCCTCCTTCGTCCTTTGGTCCCTGGCACCGGCCTCACGCCATCATGCACCCCCGAGGGACGGCCAGAGGGCTACCGCCACTGCCACCGTCGGTTGGGTGCGCGGTGGATGCGCGGATCTGCCAAACTCGTTCGTGAAGCTTGCCCCAGGAGCCTGGAGGGCTTTGCCGGACCTTGTGCCCGCGGCATGCCGTGGGAGCAGGAGGCGTACCAGGACAACGGACAGCCACACCAGACCAGGAGCCACACCAGGCAAGGAAAGGTAGGTACTGATGGAGAACGGAGCCAGGTACAACAACCGCTCTGGGGCGGCTAGACGCGTGCCCGGGCGGCTGCTGGCTGCTGCGACCGGAGCCGGGTTGGCAGCAGCCTCGTGGGTGGGGACGCTCGGCCCGGCTGCCGCTGCTGCCCCAGGCAGCACGTTTGCCTCGCCGTCGGCCAAAGCTGGAGGGGCGGGGACTTCGTGCGCGACTGCCCGCTACAGCACCCTTGAGGCTGCCATTGCCGCCGCCGCTCCCGGCTCGACCGTGGTCGCCTGCCCGGGCACCTACCACGGTGGGGTGGTGGTCACCAAGCCCCTCACCTTGGTCGGGGTCGATGCCACCATCGACGCCTCTGGTTCCGACGTCGGGGTCACCGTGCCCGTGCCGGGCACGACGGTGGAGGGCCTGACGGTGGAAGGGGCGACCGGGGAGGGCATCTTGGTCGTAGGCAAGCCCGGCCACCCCGTTTCCCACGTGACCATCAGCGGCAACATCGTGAGGGGCAACGACCTGGGCAACCCTACCGGCGCCCCCATCAGCACCTCGCACTACCGCGAGTGCAACGCCTCGGGCAAGGTCCCCGGCGACTGCGGCGAGGGCATCCACCTCATGGTCGCTGCCAACTCGGTGGTCTCCGGCAACCTGGTGGAGGACAACTCGGGCGGCATCTTGGTCACTGACGAGTTCGGGCCGGCGGACCACAACGTGGTCGAGTACAACGTTGTGCGGGGCAACGTCTTGGACTGCGGCATCACCATGCCGAGCCACTCGGCCACCGCCTTCGTGAAGGGCAAGCTGGTGCCAACGGCTGGGGGCGTGTACGACAACGTGGTCGAGCACAACACGGTCATCGGCAACGGCACCAAGGGCCAGGGTGCCGGGATCTTGTTGGCGGTGGCGCTGCCGGGGGGAGCCGACTACGACAACACCGTTGCTGACAACCTCATCGAGGGCAACGGCCAGTCGGGGGTGACCGTCCACATGCACGCACCGGGCCAGTACCTGGACGGCAACGTCATCGAGGGCAACACCATCGGTGTCAACGACATCACCGGGGACGTCGACTTCACCCCTCCTGACCACGCCACCACCGGCGTGCTGGTGGGCGCTGTCGGGCCCCTGTCCATCACGGTCCGGGGCAACACCATCTCTGGGGACACCTACGGGATCTGGTACTCGGCGCCCGTCAACGTCGCCGGCGTCGCCACCAACTCGTTCCTGGGGGTACAGGCAGCCGCCCACAAGGCCTGACCACCCAACAAGGCCTGGCCTCCCACAAGGCCTGGCACCGAGCCCTGCGCACCGGGGCCCCATGGCCGCTGCCGGCGTGGCGGTGACCATGGGGCCGCCCGGCCCAGTTCCTGACAAGCAATAAGCTTGCCGAGAAGCAAGCTCCTGACAAAGGCAGTGGGACATGACTGAAATCGCCCAACAGGCTCTGGCACCGGAGCCGTCCGGCTCTCCCGCCGTGGCCGTCGGTGCCGGCCGCGCCCACCCGGTCAGCAAAGACTTCCGGATCGTGCCGCTGCGCGGCCTGTACGCAGTCGCTGCAGTGCTGGCGGGCTTGGTGGCGGCCATTGCCACCAACGCCCTTTGGTCCCTCGACTTCTTCCACGTGGTGTCAGGCGGGATCTGGACGACGCTCGACCTTTTCCTTGGCTTTGTACTGGGCCCCATCCTCGGGCGCTTGCCCGTCCCTGCCCGGGTCGAGCTGACCACCCGCCTCATGCCCAAGCTGATGCTGATAATGCCAACGGTCGTCATTTGCACGCTCGCCGCGGGGTTCCAGCTCGCCCGTCATCTCGGGTACCTGTACCCGACCTACCCGGACCACGGGTGGGTGGTGGCCTCGTTCGTGGTGGTAGCCGTGATGGCCGTCATTGCTCTCGGCCTGCTTGAACCGGCGAACCTGGCCGTGCTGTTCGAGCTCAAAAAGCCCCGGCCCAACGGGGAGGTCATCGGCCGTCTCATGCGCCGGTTCATCGCCACCGCCGGCATCACCGGCGCCATGCAGGTTGCGACCTTGGTCATAATGACCAGGCTGGCCACCTCATGAGGGCGGCCGACCGGGACGAGGGGCCCGAGGGTGCCCCGCCGGCCCAAGACGTGGCCAACCGGCGGTACCCCCCGGTGACCGAGCTTGTCGTCACCTCCCTGGCGCTCATGCTGACCGGCGGGGTCCTCATGGCCGCCCACCTTCCCGGGCGCCCACCCCTCGCGCTGCCGGGCGGCCTACTGGCCGGTGGCGCCTGCCTCACGGCCGTAGCTGTGGCCTTGATGAGCCGGGCCCGGCCCTTTGCTTGGAAGGTGTTCTACTTGGTGGCGCGCTGGGCCCTGCTCGCCTACCTGGTCATCGCCGGCCTGCTGGCCTTCGTCTTCGTGTACGACGGGACCCGCGGTGCCACCCTGGCGGTGCTGGTGGCGACCCTGGCTGTCTTCGCCGTCGACGTGCCTATGGTCATGGCGTTCACCGTGGCCCGCTACCACGACCCAGGGATGGGTGCTGGGGAGGCAGTGCCACCGGGGGAATGAAGCCGGACCGGCTCCGCCGCTGCGGGCGGGGCTTGCGCCAGCAGCGGCCCGCCCCCGATGGACATGCGCCTTATGGTCTCATGGACATGCGCCTTATGGCTTTGGCCACGGCCGGGGAGACGTCGAAGCCCATGCCGGCGGCCCACGAGCTGGCCTCTGCCAGGACCTCCAGCGCCGCCCCCCTGCGGCCCCGGTCGTAGAGGAGGTCGGCCAGCATCAGGTAGTGCGCCTCGTCGGCCGGGTCAGCCATGACCGCCAAGCGCAGGCATTGCTCTGCTGCGTCCGGGTCGATGTCGCGCGCCGCCGAGGCCCAAGCTTCCAGCAGCCGCAGCCTCAAGCGGGCCAAGCGCTGGCGCGGCTCGTCGGCCCATCCCTCGTAGGGGTCGGTGGGCAGTAAGTCCCCGGTGTAAAGGGCCTCCGCGGCCCGGGCGGCCCCGGCCGCCTCGTGGTACTTTCCCTGGTTGGCGAACAGGCTGAGGGCCTGACGGGCGCTCGTCTCGAACATTGCCGCGTCCAGCCCGACCCCTTCGGCCAGGGCCAGGCACTCCCCTCGGCGTTCGACCAGGGGCCCAGCCGAGCGGGCCAGGCGGGCCAGGACGTTACGTAGCCGGCGGCGGCCACGCTCGGGGCTGGCGCCGGGCCAGAGCACTTCCAGGACCTCGTCGACGTGAGCCAGGCCGGCCCGGCAGGCAATGAGCTTCAGGAGCCGGGCAACCTGAGGGGCGAGGGCCACTGTCCTGCCAAAGCGGGTTACCCGCCAACGGCCCAGCACCTCGACCCTCGCCCAGGTGCGCCCTTGTTCTGGGGCTGCCGGCCTGCCGCTCAAGGCGGGCGCGGGCACGCCGGCCAGGCTCTCGTCCACGGCTGCCAGGGCTGCCGGCAAGCTCAGCGCCGCCCCTTGGCGCCTCAGGTGCTCAGCCTTGTGGCCTAGCACCTCCTTGGCCGGTGCCATGGCCTCCTCCAGGCGCTGGTGCCAGCTACCGGGCATATAGGCACCTATGTCCTGGTACATGTCCTGGCCAAGGCCGGCGAGCTGCACTGACAAGCCGGGGTTGAGCTCGGCCAGGCAGCCCGCGAGCACCAGGAGGCTGAACGCAAGGTTGCGCCTGTCGCCCAGCTCGTTGAACGTGCTCGTCGCGCCACGAGCATCAGATGCGGCACCGGCCCGGTCGCCCGAGTAGTAACGGGCGATGGAACGGTGCAAGAGGCAGATGGCTTGGCCGTGGCGGTCTCCCACCGCCACCTGTACGGCCAAGGCATCGTCGAGCAGCTGCCCGGCCTCGCTCAGGCGGCCCTCCTCAATGGCAGCCAGGGCCAGGTTGGCCCTCACCGCCGCTGCCTCGCCCGGGCACAGGGCCGCCTCCAGTTCGGCCAAGGCCACCTCGAAGGTGCGGGTGCTCCCGACGATGTCACCGGAGAACAGGCTCACCAGGCCCAGGTGGTTGTGCAAGCGGCCCCGGATGGCCATGTCACCAGGGCGGTGCCCTATGGTTGCCAGGGCCTCGTTGAAGGCTTGGCTGGCTGGCGCGAAGTCACCTTGGCGCCAGGCGAGCATCCCGGCCCCGTCCAGCAGGCGCGCTCGCAACCCAGGGCTGACAGGCCCGGCCAGTAGGCAGCGCTCCAGCCAGGAGCGGCCCTCGCTCAGCATCCCCCGCAGCTCCCAAAAGCGCCAAAGGCCCTCGGCCAGGCGGGCCGCGGCTTCGGCGTCGCCCCTTGCGAGCGCGTGCTCCAGGCTGGAGCGCAGATTGGGGTACTCCTCTGCCAAGCGGTCCAGGAGCCGGCCCTGGTGGGAGCCGCTGACCAGGGCTTGGGTCGCACCGCTCACCATTTCCAGGCACCAGCGCAGGGCCCGGCGCTTCAGCTCCTCCAGCTCCCCCCTGGTGCCTACCTCCGCGAGGACGTGCAGGCGCACCCAAAGGGGCAGCTCGTAACGGGCGGCTTCGCCGTCGGCCCGGCAGCGCACCACCGAGGCCCTGGCCAGGTCGGCCACCGCGCTCACCACGGCGGGGCGCCTTGCCCTGCTGGTGCCCGAGACAGCCACGAGCTGGCCCACGTCGGCACCCGCCGGCAGGACGCTGAGGACTTCCACCAACCGGCGCGGCAGTGGGCCCAGGCCATCAAGGGCCCGGTGCAAAGTGGCGGCTGCGTGAGCCTGCGACCGGTCACAGCCTGCTGGCACGTCCGAAGACCAGCGGTACCTCTCCAGGGCACCTGCCAGTTCCCGGGCACCCACTCGGGCCAGCATGTCGCCGGCCACCTCCAGGCCGAGCGGTATGCCGTTCACGTGCCGGCACAGGGCGGCGATGTCGGCGGCTGCCGGCCGGTCGGTGACGTCATAGGTCCTTGCCCCGGCGGCTGCGGCGGCGGCCAGCAACAGCTTCGGAGCGTCATGGGCCAGCAGCTCGTCCGGGGCCGGCCTCTCGGCCTCTGGCACGGACAGGGGCCCCAACCGCACGACCTGTTCCCCAGGCAGCCGCGGGGGTGCTTGCGCGGTCAGCAGGATGGCCAACCCGGGGCAGTTCGCCGCCAACCGGCCGGCCCACTCCATGGCTTCAGCCCCCAGGTTGTCACAACCGTCGAGTACCAGCAACGCCTGGGCCTGGCTCAGAGCTTCGAGCACGGGCCGAGCCTGGCCACGAGGCAGGGCCCAACCGAAGGATGCGGCTACCTGCTGGGCCAGCTCAGCCGAGCTCGAGCAACCCGAGGCATCGACGACCACCGGGTGCCCCAGGCCCGCCCTGGGCCGCTGGTAGGCAACTTCGCGTGCCAGGCGGCTCTTGCCCATCCCGGCCAGCCCCACGATGCTGACCGGGCAAAAGGGCGCAAGCAGCCTCGCCACCCTCTCCAGCTCCGCTTGGCGGCCGACAAAGGGCGTCTCGCCCAACCGGGCCGGTGGTCGGGAAGGGGGATGGCGGGCACCTCCATTCGGTCGTGCTATCGGGGGCCTCCTTGGCTTGCGGCTCGACCGGCCTGTCGTGAGGCCGGCCTGCCGTGAGGCCGGCCTGCCGTGAGGCCGGCCTGTCAGCGCAGCCTTGTCGCCAGGAACTTTACGCGAACTGGGTACCGCTCGTGGGGCCCTGCGCTGCGTGCGCAAGACCAGCGTAAAGCTACCAGCGCAAAGCTAGCGTCGAGCTGACGCCGCAATGGGTGGCCCGGCTGGCCGCTCTCGCCCGACGGGGGGGCCCGGCGAACGGGGCCCTCGCCTAGCCCCGCAGGGCCCCGGTCAAGCTGCCCACGATCCGCCGCTCGGCCAGGACGAAGAACGCCAGGGCGGGGACCATCGACAGAGCGGCAAAGGCCAAGATAGCGGCCGTGTCCTGCGAGTAGGTGGTCTGGAAACTGGCTGTGCCCAGGGGGAGGGTGTAGTGGATGGGGTTGCTCAAGACCAGCAAGGGGAGCAGGTAGGCGTTCCAGCTGGTGATGAAGCTGAGTATCGCCACCGTGGTCAGGGCCGGCCGGGACAGCGGGACGAGGATGGAACGGAAGAACCGCAAGCGGCTGGCCCCGTCGACGACCGCCGCGTCCTCCAGTTCGCCGGGCACGGCCCGGAGGAACGGCCGCAGGATGAAGATCGTGTAGGGGAGGGAGAAGGCGGCTTCGGGCAGGGCCACCCCCATGAGGTTCTCCAGCAGCCCGAGGTTCTTCAGCCACAGGTACAGGGGCAGGCTGGCGACACCGGCTGGGAACAAGAGCCCCACCATGAAGACCGCGAAGAGAGCCTCGCGGCCCTTGAACGAGTACCGGGCCAGGGCGAACGCGGCAAGGGAGCCGGTGGCCACGGTCAGGGCGGTAGCCGTGAGGGCTACGAACAGGCTGTTGCCCACATAGTGCCAAAAGGCGCTCGACTTCAGCACGCTCGTGTAGTTGGTGAACACCCAGGGGTGGGGCCAGGCGACCGGGGCGGTGTTGATCTGAGCCGAAGTCCGGAAACCGCTGATGACCACGTACAAGATGGGCACCAGCGTGATGCCCATGACTACGAAAGCCGTCATGTAGCTGAACGGGGTCCCCAGGGACCAGCGCCGGCGCTTGGGCGCCGCGGCGCTCCGGGCGGGGAGGGCAGGCGGTGCCCAGGTAGTAGCGGCCATGGCTCAGTTCACTATCCGGGTGAGGGCGCCGGCGGTGTCGCGCCTCAGCGCAAAACGTTGGTAGAGCAGGGCGAAGGCGAAACAGATTATGAACAGGATCACGGCGGCGGCACTGCCGTAACCGAACTCGTTGCTTTGGAAGCCGTTGTATATGAGGTAAGTGATCATGGTGTCCGAAGCATTGGCCGGGCCGCCGAGCGTCATGATCCAGACCAGGTCGAACAGCTGGAGCGAGCCGATAACGGCCAGGAACACCCAGATCCGGATCGTTGGGCCGAGGAGGGGGAGCGTGATGTGGCGGACGGACTGCGCCGGCGTGGCGCCGTCGAGCGAAGCAGCTTCCTTGAGCTCCACCGGCACCCCTTGGAGCCCGGCCAGGAACAATATGATGCCGAAGCCTATGTACTTCCAGGTTATGACCACGAAAAGCGTGTAGAGGACTATGTGGATGTCTGCCAGCCAGGTCTGGACGAGCCCGCCCAGCCCCATGTCCTTCATGACCTGGTCGACAAACCCGCCCGGCTGCAGCATGAGCAGCCAGATGACGGCCGTGGTGGCCTCGGAGACCACGTAGGGGGCAAAGGTCACCAGCCGGAACACACGCTGGCCGCGTAGCTTCCGGTTGAGCAGGAGGGCGGTGCCCAGGCTGATCGGCAACTGGAAGACCACCGACAGGGCGGCGTAGATGAAGTTGTGCAGGATGGCGCCCCGGAACACGGGGTCGTCCAGTGCCGCCCGGTAGTTGTGGAGCCCGATGAAGTCGGAGAGAGGGCCGTAGCCGCTCCAGTTGTAGAGGCTGTAGCGGACGGCGATGACGATGGGGACGAGGACGAAGCAGGCGAACAGCACCAGGGCCGGCCCTATGAGCGCGGCCAGCTCCAGGCGCCTGCGGGCCCGGCCCGGGCGCGCCGCCGGCCGCACCGTGCCGGTGCGGCCGGGGCTTGCGAGGGTTGGCCCTGGCAGGCCGCTGGCTAACCCTTGGTCCAAGGTTGCCCGGTCGGTCGCCATGCTCGTCGGTGCTCAGGTGGTCAGTGGCTCTTTGCTGCCTTGGCCACTGCCTGGATGATGGTCTGGGGTGTGCCGGAGCCGGCGAAGAAGTTGGCTATGGCCGAGTCCAGCGCCTGGCCGACATTGGTCGGGAAGGCGATGTCGAAGTAGGTCTGGAGGTAGGCCGCCTTCTTGTAGTAGCTGATGGCGGTCTTCTCGCCCGGTACCGTGATGGCCGAGGCGGCCGCAGCGTTGACCGGCAGACCGACGGCGGCGTGGGCCACGCCTACCTGCACTGGCTTGCTGTCGATGTACTTGAGGAACAGCGGGCAGTAGTTGGTCGCGTGGGTGGTGCATGAGAAGCCGTCGCCACCGCCCAGGATCTCGGTCGGGTTACCCGCCCCGCCGCTCACGGCCGGGAAGGGGAACCAACCGAGGTCGTTCAATATGTTCTTGTTTGTCGTCAACGGCTGCATGACCCCTGGGTCCCAGTCGCCCTGCAGCTCCATGGCGGCCTGGCCGTTGGCCACCAAGCCGGCCGAGCTGCCCGCTCCCGTCTGGGCCGGGGTAGCCAGGTAGCCGGTGTTGAAGGGGTTGGCCTTGATGAAGGCGGTGAGGTCCTGGCCGGCCTTCACGAAGCACGGGTAGTTCAGGTTTATAGTTGCCATCGCCGTCTTCAGGGTGCTGAGCGAGCACTCGCGCAGGGCGAAGTACTCCCACCAAAAGGCATCGGGCCAGCGGTCACGGCTGCCTACGGCGATGGGGGCGACGTTGATCGCCCGCAGCTTGGCTACGTCTGCCTCGAGCTGGGCGATGGTGGTCGGGACCGACTTTATGCCTGCCTTGGCGAACAGGTCCTTGCGGTACCAAAAGCCCACGACATGCAGGTCGTAGGGGATGCCGTACTGCCTGCCCTTCACCTGCCAACCGCTGGCGACGGCACCGACTTCGCTCTTGACCCAGCTGGCGCTGGCGGCGGTCAGGTCCATCAGCTTGCCGGAGGTCACCTGGGTGGCCTCGCTGCCCCCGCCCCACTGCTGGTAGATGTCCGGAGGGTTGTTGCTCTGCAGGGCCAGGGGGATCTTGGTGTTCTGGAGCACCTCGTTCTGGATGGGCACGTTCTGGATGGTCACGTTCGGGTACATCTTGTGGAAGGCCTTGGCCGCATTGTCCCACACGTTCAACAAGACCCCGGCGGTGGCGTTGTTCCACCACGTGAGCGTGATGTTCTTGCCGTTGGTGGTGGCGGCGGTGGCGGTCGTGGTCACCGAGGCGACCATGGCTGCGAGGCCCCCTACCGTTACGAAAAGTTTCGCTGAGTGGCGAAGTCTTCGCATATATCTATCTCCCCTCAACTATCTCCGCCGGACGGCTGGTCCGGTCGCAGGGCGAGCATACGACCACCCATCGGCCAATGTCAACGCGGCCTGGCCTATGTCAAGCTCGGTCAGTGTTTCGAAGCTGTTACGCTACTTTCGTGACTGAAGGAGTACTTAGTGACGTAGGAGCACCGGGAGCCCTGGAGCCCCAGGTGTGGCGGGTGGCCACTGCCTCCCTCGAGGACAGGGTGGAAGACCTGCTGGGCCGGATGTCGTTGCCCGAGAAGGTGGCCCAACTGCGGAGCTTGTGGCTGGCGACGGACGAAGCCGGCCAGGTGGCTCCCCACCAGCAGGACTTCGCGGCCATCGACGTCGACTGGCAGGAGCTCATCAAAGACGGCCTGGGGCAGCTCACCCGGCCCTACGGCACGGCCCCGGTGGAGCCACGGGCGGGTGCCCGGCGCCTGGCCGAGCTGCAAAGGACGGTCGTGGCGGCGGGACGCTTCGGCATCCCGGCCATGGCCCACGAAGAGTGCCTCACCGGCGTGAGCACCTGGCAGGCGACCATCTACCCCTCGCCGCTGTGCTGGGGGGCGAGCTTCGACCCCGAGCTGGTCGAGCGGATGGGCGCCCAGATCGGGCGCACCCTGCGCCTGCTGGGCGTCCACCAGGGACTGGCACCCGTGCTGGACGTGGCCCGCGACCTGCGCTGGGGACGGGTGGAAGAGACCATCGGGGAGGACCCCTTCCTGGTGGGCACCATCGGCAGCGCCTACGTGAGGGGCCTGCAGTCGGCGGGCGTGGTCGCCACCCTCAAGCACTTCGTCGGCTACTCGTCGTCCCGGGCTGGGCGCAACTTCGCCCCGGTGTCCATCGGGCCCCGAGAGCTGGCAGACGTCCTGCTGCCTCCCTTCGAGATGGCCATCAAGGCCGGGGCGCGCTCGGTGATGAACTCCTACACCGACATCGACGGCCTGCCCGTGGCTGCCAACCAGGGCCTCCTCACCGACCTGCTACGGGCTACCTACGGCTTCGGGGGGACGGTTGTGTCCGACTACTTCTCGGTCGCCTTCTTGCACAGCCTCCATCACGTTGCCACCACGCTGGGCCTGGCCGCGGCCAAGGCGCTCGAGTCTGGCATCGACGTCGAGCTGCCCAGTGCCCACGCGTACTGTGACGAACTGGTCGGCCTGGTGGAGTCGGGAGAAGTCCCGGTCGAGGTGGTGGACCGGGCTGCCCGGCGGGTGCTGGCCCAAAAGTGCGAGCTCGGCCTGCTCGACCCCGATTGGTCGCCCGACCCGCCGCTGCTCAGCGAGGACGGGGCCCTGGACAGCGCCGAGGGCCGGGAGCTGGCCCGGGAGCTGGCCGAGCGCTCGGTGGTGCTGCTCTCCAACCGGGGCGTGCTGCCCCTGCGGCCGGGCACCCGGCTGGCAGTGGTCGGCCCGCTGGCCGGGGACCCCCAGGCCATGCTCGGTTGCTATTCGTTCCCCCGGCACGTGGGCGCCAACTACAGCCAGCTCCCGCTGGGGGTGGAAGTGCCCAGTGTGGTCGAGGCGCTGAGCCAGGACCCCGCCGGTTACCAGGTCAGTTACGCCCTGGGGTGCCCGGTGGTGGGTGGCCAGGACGACGACATCGCCGCAGCCGCCCGGGTGGCGGCCAACTCGGAGCTGTGCCTGGTCGTCTTGGGGGACCGGGCCGGGTTGTTCGGTGCCGGCACCTCGGGGGAGGGTTGCGACGTCACCGACCTGCGGCTGCCTGGGCGCCAGGAGGAGCTGCTCGAAGCGGTGCTGGCCACCGGCACCCCGACGGTGCTGGTGCTGCTGGTGGGACGTCCCTACGACATATCCGGCCAGGTCGAGCGGCTGGCGGGTGCAGTGTGCGGGTTCTTCCCGGGCGAAGAGGGGGCGACGGCCCTGGCCAACGTGCTGGGCGGGCGGGTCAACCCGTCGGGGCACCTGCCCGTGAGCTTCCCGGGGGCGGGGGGGAGCCAACCGGGGACCTACCTGGCCCCGCCCTTGGCCCAGCACAGCCAGGTGAGCAGCGTCGACCCGACCCCGCTGTTCCCCTTCGGCCACGGGCTGTCGTACGCCCCGGCCTCGTGGGCGAAGGTGGAGAGCCGCTCGGGCCAGGTGTGGCCGACCGACGGTTGCAGCCGGCTGGCGGTCTCGCTGGCCAACCCCTCGGCCCTGGCTACCGCCGAGGTGGTGCAGGTCTACCTCCACGACCCGGTGGCTGAGGTGGCGCGCCCGGCCCGGCAGCTCGTGGCCGCCCAGAGGGTCGAGCTGGCACCGGGGGAGGCCCGCACCGTGGTGTTCGAGCTGCACGCCGACCTCACCTCGTACGTAGGCGCAGACGGCCGTCGGGTGGTGGACGAGGGGGAGGTGGTGCTCGAGGTGGGGGCTTCGAGCGCCGACATCCGGGCTTGCCTCAGCTACCAGATGGCCGGGCCACGCCGCTACGTGGGCTTCGAGCGGGTGATGCAACCCGAGGTCAGCTTCGAGCCTACGTAGCGGCCGTGGCGGCCAGCTTGGGGGTGGCGGGTGCTACGTGCCGGCTATGGCCACCACCGGCAGGTTGCCCGGGAGGCCCGCCGGCACCGGGCCCGGGACGGCGTCACCGAAGCCGTAAACCGCCCCGTTGGAGCCGGCCATGAAGTAGCCACCGTTGTCGGGGGTGAGGGCGATGCCGACGATGTCGTGCACCTTGATGCCCCGGCCGGGGAGCGAGCCCAGGAAGCTCACGCCCTTGCCGAAGATGAACGCTCCCCCGTCGGCTCCTACCAGGACGTAGCCACGGCCGCTGGAAGCGGGCAGTATGGCCCGGATGTCCCGTACGTGGCGGCCGATCCCAGGCAGGGACCCATAGAAGCGGGCCGAGCCGAAGGTGAACACCCCACCGTCTTGGCCGACGAGGAGGTAGCCACCCCCGCCCGGGGAGGCGACCATGCCCACCACGTCTGTCACATGGAGGTGCAGGCCGGGCACCGAACCGTGGAAGCGGGCGTCGCCGAAGGTGAACAACCCTCCGTCCCGCCCCACCAGCCAGTAGCCCCGGCCGTCGAAGGTGGGGGCGATCGCGGTCACGTCATGGGCGTGCACGCCCTGTTCGGGCAGGTCGCCGTAGGAACGAGCATCGCCGAAGGCCACTACCGTGCCGTTCGAGGTGGCCACCCAGTAGCCCTTGCCGGTCGGGGTGCTGGCGATGCCGACGATGCTGCCCGTCGACGCGTTGACCGGCACCCCGCCCAGGGAAGGAGCCGCGCCGACGCCGTAGACGGCCCCGGTGGCGGTGGCCAGCCAGTAGCCGGTGGCGGGCAGCCGGACCAGCTCAGCCACTATGGACGAGTGTGACTGGGCAAAGCCGGCTGCCCCTGAAAAATAGGCTTGGACCGCGACGTCGCCCCCTTTCCAATAGGTGGTCGGACAGCTTGCTTGACCGTTGTGCACCGGCACCGCCTGGCAGCCGGGGACTGGGGTGCCGTTGGAGGTGAACTCCACCGTGCCCGTGCTGGGAGCGGGCCGCACGGTGGCTGTGAAGGTCACGGTGGCGCCGACGGTCACGGGGTTGGGGGACACGGACAGGGTGGTGGTGGTCGGCGCCTTTGTGGGCGGGGGAGGCGGGGTGGCCGGAGGCACGGCCGCCACCAGGTCGCCGGCGAGTGTAAGGGAGTAGGTCCCCGGAGGTGGGTTGACCACCCCGTTGGCCACCACGTCGATGAAATCGCCCGATGCCAGGTTGGTGCCGACGACGAGGGTCACGACGTTGGTGCCCCCTCCAGACACGGCACGGGGGTGCCCGCTGGCGCTGGGCCGGGTCAGGTCGGCCAAGTTGTACGCCGCGGCCACGCCTGGGAACATGGTGCCCGCCGGCCCTTGGAGCTGCACCGTGGAGCTGCCGGCCACCAGGTTGGCGGTGAGCTTGAGGTCACCGACCGTGTAGCTGGCGACCGCCCCCGGAGAGGTGGAGCTGAGCTCGATGCTGGCCAGCACCGGGGCCGGGGCCGCGCTCACCACGTAGGAGGCGACGCCGGCCGGGATGACATCTGTGCTCGTCGCCACCGTGAAGTTGCCCGCCGAGCCCCCGTAGGTGCCTGCTGGGGGGTTGGTGACGCCTTGCACGCTCACGAACACCTGGTCCCCGGCGCTGATGGCCGCCGGCACCGGGAAGCTGAGCTGGTTGTAGGTCGAAGATGAGCCGCTGGCTGACGCTTGGAGCGAAGACGTGGGGATGTTGGCCGACGAACCCGGGTGGGTCACGTCCACCACGGTGACCCGGGCCTGGGAGAACGACGTGCCCGGGGGCGCCACGAAGTAGACCTTCCCACCGGCCGGCAGGGCGGTGAACAGCTTGAAGCCCACCGTGTAGGCGACGCCGGTGGCCCCCGCGGTGGCCTGGGACATGGCCAGCTGAGCGTTGCCCACCGACGTGCCGATCAGCAGCGTGGCGGTCAGCGGCTTGGCCGTGCTCGGCGCGGCGGCCGAGATGGTGTCGGACTGGGTGGTGGTCGGGTTGCGCACCCCGTTGGCCGTTACCGACAGCTCGTCCCCGGCCGGGACGGCCGTCGCCAGTTCCAGGGTCACCACCTGGCCGCTCAGGCCGGTGCCGGCGGCGGAAATGGTCACTTGGCTCGGGGTGCTGGACTGGCCCGTGGTGAGGTCGGCGACCTTGTAGGAAGCGGGAGAACCGGGGAAGCCCACGTTGTCATCGGTGGCTGCGCTGGCGTACGAGGAGATCTGGACCAGGTCCCCGGGGGCCAGGGCGGCCGTTGCCGGGAAGGCGCCGATGGTGTAGGTGGACGAGCCCCCCACCAGGGCAGGGAGGGCGGCCGGGTTGAAGGCCGGGGGCGAAGAGGCGGCCGTTACCTGGTAGGTGGCGGTGCTGGCGGGGGCCGTGTTGGCCGACGTGGACACCTCCAGGCTGTAGGAGCCGGGCACGGCTGGGTTGGTGGCCCCGATCACGTAGACCGAAAGCGAGCTGTTGGCCGCCACCGACAACGACAGCCCCAAGACCACGCTGTGGCCGCCGCTTTGGGCCGAGGCGCTGGCTGCGGGCTGGTCCCCGGCGGCATTGGTGTTGTCGATGATGAAATAAGCGTCCCGGCTGGCTGGGAAGACCGTGCCCCCGGGCTGGTCGGCCAGGGTGATGGTGCTGGAGCCGCCCGTGAGGGCAGACGGCGTCGTGAAGCCGATCGTGTAGTTGGCGGTGGCACCTGCGGTGGCCGGCTGGGCTACCGCCGTGGCGTTGGCCACCGGCCCGGTGCCGATCACGTACTTTTGGGTGCTGACCAGGTCCTGGGCCGTTGCGGGCCCAGCGACCATTGCCGGGGCGGCAGCGAGAAGAGCCAATGCTGTGGTACCTGTTGCTTTGCGTAACTGTCCCTTGGTCAACCGTGTACCTCCTTGTTCCTGCACGGCCCGCGAACCGGTTGGCGTGCCGTGCCCAACTACCGTCTACCCGGCGGGGCTGGCCCAGGTGGGGCCGAGGCGGGTACCTTCACACAGCGCGCACCGGCTGTTCACACAATGGTCAAAGGGGCCGAGCGCCGCGCCTCGGGGCGCCCGGCGTGGGCAGGTGCGCGCCGGGGCGGCTCGGGGCCTAAGGCTCGGGGCCTAGGCGGCCGATGTACTAGTGGGGGCCGTCCTGCGACAGCGGCCCGAGGAAGTTGGACGAGGAGCAGTGGTCGATGAAGTGCCCGAACTGCCGGACCAAAGAGATGGTCGTGATAACGATGATGGTGGGGGGGGAACAGGTGACCCTGCACAGCTGCTCGTCGTGCGACCTGCGGTGGTGGGAGACCCCGGAGGGTGCGACGTCGCTGGCCGGGGTGCTCGACCTGGCTGCAGCAGCCCGCTGAAGCGGCGCTCCACCTGCCCCGGTGACCTTCCCTGTCACACGCGCGCGGGTAACAATGGCAGGCGATGACCTACACCGGCGAGGAGGCTATGCCTCGCACCACCGGGGGAGCGCCGGCACCGGGCGCCGGGGGGACGGCGGGCGACCGGGCCAGCCCGGGCCCAGCCGGTGGGGACGGGGACGGTCCTGGGGACGGTGCTGAGGGGGCCATCGAGTACCCAGAGCGCCGTCCTTACGAGGCGCTGGCCCAGCTGAGCGCCTGGTTGGGGCAGCGGGCGGCAGCGCTGGCCCGGCCCGAAGGGGTGGTCACCTTCGCGGTGGTAGCCGCCTGCGTGGTGTTCGTGTTCGTGTGGTTCCAGCCCTCGAACCTGTTCCGCAACACCACCATCTCGGGGGGCGACACCGGGGCGCACATCTTGTTGCCCTGGGTGGCCATGCACCAGCTGCTGCCCAACTTCCGCCTGACCGGGTGGACATCGTCCAACTGGGACGGCTTCCCCGCGGTCACGTTCTACTTCCCGCTGCCCATCTACTCGGCCGTGGCCCTGGCCCAGCTGCTGCCTTACAATATCGCCTTCAAGCTGGTGACCGCCGCGCCCATGGTGCTCATGCCGCTGGCCGCCTGGCTCATGGGGCGGGTCGCCAAGGCTCCCTTCCCCGTGCCCGCCGTGCTGGCGGTGGCCACCCTGCCGTACATGTTCGGCACGGAGTACTCCATTTACGGTGGCAACATAGCCTCGACCCTGGCGGGGGAGTTCGCCGACGGGTGGAGCCTGTGCTTCGCCCTGGTGTTCTTGGGCCTGGTGATGCGGGGGCTGCAGACCGGCCGGTACCGGGCGTGGGCGGCAGTGGTCCTGGCCTGCGCCTTCATGTCCCACATCGACCCGTTCATGTTCGCCGTGGTGGGAGCGGTGGTGCTCGTGGTCATGCATGCCGTGCGCACCCGGGACTGGCGCCCGGTCGTGCACTGGGCCCTGCCGGCCGGGTTGGTGGGCTGCCTCCTGGCCGCCTGGTGGGCGTGGCCCTTCGAGGAGCGCTTCCCCTATGTCACCAACATGGGTTACCAGAGGATCACCAGCTTCGTCTCGACGCTGTTCCCCAGCGGCGACACCTGGCTGTTCATCATGGCCGGGATAGGCGCCATGCTCAGCATCTCGCGCCGGCGGCGGATAGGGGAGTTCTTCTCGGTGGTGGCGGTGCTGGCGGCGGTGGCCTTCCGGTTGATGCCCCAAAGCATCCTCTGGAACGCCCGGGTGCTGCCTTTTTGGTTCCTGGCCCTGTACATGCTGGCCGCCCTGGCCGTGGCCGAGGCCTACATCATGGTGGCCGAGCGGGCCACCAGCTACACGGTCACGCTGCGCTACGCCATGCTGCCGGGGCCGCTGCTCGTGCTCCTTTTGGCCCTGGGCTGGGTCCTGTTCCCCCTGCGGGCGCTGCCGGGCGAGCACATGGCCTCGGGCACCTTCGGCTTCCTCGGCTTCCAGCAGAAAAGCGAGTCCTACATCCCGAGCTGGGTGACCTGGAACTACAGCGGCTACCAGGCGGGCTGCAACTCGGCCGACGTCGGCTGCGACAAGCCGCGCTGGCCGGAGTTCCAAAAGGTCGTGGCCGAGATGGAGCTGCTCTCCAAGAGCTACGGCTGCGGCAACCTCATGTGGGAGTACCAGTCGGAGATGAACGACTACGGCACTCCCGACGCCCTGACGACGCTGCCGTACTGGACCAATGGCTGCATCGGGTCCATGGAGGGCCTCTACTACGAGGCCTCGGCCACGACGCCGTTCCACTTCATCGACCAGTCCGAGCTGTCGCTGGCGCCTTCGGACCCGATGGTGGGCCTCCCCTACCCGAGCACCCGCGAGGTAGCCCTGGGAGTACAGCACCTGCAGATGCTGGGCGTCAAGTACTTCATGGCTATCTCGCCTTCCATCCAGCAGCAGGCGGACGCCGACCCCTCGCTCCAGCTGCTGGCCACGCTCGGGCCGTTCGAGGTCAACTACACCACCAACGGGGGGAGCGGCCTCAGCGGCGAACAGGCCCGCTACTGGAAGATATACCTGGTCCGCAACGCCCCCCGGGTGCACCCCCTGGCCAACTGGCCCGTGGTCATGCGGGGCCTGGACAACGCCAGCCAGCCCCACTACCTCCGGTACATGACCACCTGGTACGACGACCCGAGCGACTGGGACGTCTACGTGGCGGCCAGCGGCCCGGCCAGCTGGGCCCGCGTCCCCTATGGGGCCACCGACCTGCCGGTCACGCCCGCGCCCCAGGCCCAGGTGAGCGACGTGGTGGAGCACAACGCCTCCATCGACTTCAACGTTTCCCGGGTGGGCACCCCCGTCGTGGTCACCATCTCGTACTTCCCCAACTGGCAGGTACAAGGGGCCAAGGGCCCTTTCCGCGTGAGCCCCAACCTCATGGTCGTCGTCCCCACGTCCCACCACGTCCACATGTGGTACGGCTTTACCCCGGTTGACTACGAGGGCTGGGGGCTGAGCTTCCTTGGGCTGGTGGGGCTGGCCATGCTCGTCCGCCGGCCCCGAGCCGCGCTGGCCGTCAGCTCCCTGGAGGGGCTGGGGCGGGGCCCGGGGGCACGCAAGGCCCACTACCCGGCGGCGCCTGCCCACCTGGGCCCGGGCGGCCTGGCACCCGGGCCCGGCCCGGGGGACGGGCCCCTGCCCGGTGCACCCGGCCCGGGGGACGGGCCCCTGCCTGACGTACCCCGCTCGGGCCCTGCCCGGCCGGGCTCAGCACCGGCTAAGGTCATGGCGGACATGACCTCTTTGGACGAAGTTTTCAAGGCTTACGACATCCGGGCGGTGGTACCCGACGGGTTGAACGCCGACTTGGCCCGCCGGGTGGGCAGCGCGTTCGCCGCCTTCGCCAAGAGCCCCCAGATCCTGGTCGGCCACGACATGAGGCCCTCGGGCCCCGAGCTGGTGGCAGCTTTCACCGAGGGGGTGACGGCGGCGGGCGTGGACGTGGTCGACCTGGGCCTCACCTCCACTGACGAGCTGTTCTACGCCAGTGGCGCCCTCAGCTCGCCGGGGGCGATGTTCACTGCCTCCCACAACCCGGCCCAGTACAACGGCATCAAGCTCTGCCTGGCGGGTGCGCGGCCGGTGGGGATCCAGACCGGCTTGGCTGACATCCGGGCCGCGGTGGAGTCCGGCAACCTCCCTGTTGTCCCCGAGGCCGAGCGGGGCAAGGTCACCCACCGGGACGTGCTGGCTGACTACGCAGCCAAGGTGCGCAGCTTTGTCGACGTCTCGGTGCTGCGCCCGCTCAAGGTGGTGGCGGACACCGCCAACGGGATGGGCGGCTTGGTGGTCCCGGCCGTGTTCGAGGGCCTGCCCTTCCAGCTGGACATGCTCTACCCGGACCTGGACGGGACCTTTCCCCACCACCCGGCCGACCCCATCCAGCCGGCTAACCTGAGGGACCTCCAGGCGCGCATCTTGGAGACGGGAGCCGACGTCGGCCTGGCCTTCGACGGCGACGCCGACCGCTGCTTCCTGGTCGACGACAAGGCCCAGCCGGTGAGCGGGTCCACCACGACGGCGATAGTGGCCAAGGCCATGCTGGAGAAGTACCCGGGGGCGAAGATCCTGCACAACCTCATCTGCTCCAAGGCGGTGCCCGAGGTGATCAGGGAGAACGGGGGCACCCCCATCGTCACCCGAGTGGGGCACTCGTTCATCAAGGCGGTCATGGCCGAGACCGGGGCCGTGTTCGGCGGGGAGCACTCGGGCCACTACTACTTCCGGGACAACTACCGGGCGGACTCGGGCTCCATTGCGGCTTTGGTGGTGCTGGAAGTCATCTCCAAGGCCGGCGTCCCGCTGTCCGAGCTGCGCCAGCCGTTCGACCGTTACGCCGCTTCGGGGGAGGTCAACACCGAGGTGGCCCACCCCGACGAGGTCGTACGTTCCATTGCCGAGGCCGTGGCCCGGGACCACCCGGAGGCGTCCCAGTCCCACCTCGACGGCGTGAGCGTGGACTTCGGGGACTGGTGGTTCAACGTGCGGCCTTCCAACACCGAGCCGCTCGTGCGCTTGAACGTCGAGGCCCGGGACCGCGCCAGCTGCGATGCCCACACCCAGGAGGTGCTGGCTTGGGTCAAGGAACGGGCAGAGCTGTGACGCTCGACCCGCTCCTGCTCGAGATCCTCGCCTGCCCGGTCGACAAGGGCCCCCTGTACTACTTCGCCGACGAGGAGTGCCTCTACAACCCGCGGCTGCACCGGCGCTACGCCGTACGGGACGGGATCCCGGACATGCTGGTCGAGGACTCAGAGGAGGTCTCCAGCGAGGAGCACCTGCGGCTGGTCAGCAAGGCTGAGGCTGAGGGGGTCAGGCTGAACTTCACCCCTTCGGCCCACGACGGCCCCCTGGGCCAGGGAAGCCCCGTGGGGGAGGAAGGCCCTGCTAGCCAGGGCGGCCCGGTGGGGGAGCCATGGGCATAACCGACAGCGTGGGCATGTTCGGGTTGGCCGAAAGGTTCCCCGAACAGGTCGAAGAGGCGTTCCACCGCTCCTCCACGGTCAGCGGGCTGCCGGCGCGCGAGGAGATCGAAAACGTGGTCGTCGTGGGGATGGGGGGCAGCGGCATGGCCGGCGACGTGCTGGCCACCGTGGCCGCGCCGCTCCTGGCGGTGCCGGTCGTGCTGGTCAAGGGCTACGAGTGCCCCCACTTCATCGGGGAAAGCTCCCTCGTTTTTGCCGTCTCGGCCTCGGGCCGGACCGAGGAGACCATCCAGGCCGCGTCGGACGCGGCCCTGGCCGGAGCCAGGATGGTGGTGGTCACGGCCGGCGGGGAGCTGGCCGAGCTGGCCAAGATCTGGCGGGCACCGCTGGTGCGGGTCCCCCCCGACATCCCCCAGCCCCGGGCCGCCCTGGGGGCCATGGCCGTGCCGCTGCTCGTAGTGCTGTGGCGGATGGGCCTGCTGGCGGCAGCCGACCAGTGGGTGGAGCAAGCGGTCCGCCAGCTCAAGCGCCGGCGGGACGAGCTGGCCGGTGGCGGGGCTGGCTCCCCGGCGGCCGAGGTGGCCCGCCGGATCGGCACCACGGTGCCGGTGGTCCACGGCGGAGGCTACATCGGGTCGGCCGCGGCCAAGCGCTGGCGTACGCAAGTCAACGAGAACGCCAAGCGGCTGGCTTTTTCAAGCGAGCAGCCAGAGCTCTGCCACAACGAGATCTGTGGCTGGGCGGACAGCGCGAAGGACATAGGGGCGTTGTTGAGCCTGGTCATGCTTCGCCACGACAGCGAGCACCCTCAGGTGGGCCGCCGCTTCGACATCACAGCTTCCCTGGTGGGGCCGCTCGTGTCGGACGTGGTCGAGGTGCGGGCGCAAGGCGACGGGGACCTGGCCCAGCTGCTCGACCTGGTCTACTTCGGCGACTACGTGTCGTTGTGGCTGGCCGCCCAGGCCGGGGTGGACCCGGGCCCGGTGGAGGTGCTCACCTGGCTGAAGCGCCAGCTGGCCGGGGGCTGAACCAGAGGGGACGTCAAGGAGCGCCGGAGGGGACGCCAAGGAGCGCCCGATGGGACGTCGCTTTCGCCCGAGCTGCCCAATAGGCTGGCCAGCGAGACCCCGACGGGTCTGTGGTTGCAAGTCGATGCCAGCCGCAGGCAAAACGACCCACGTAAGGCAACCTGTGGTTGCTGAGCATGGTGCGGCTTAGGAGTAAGCCCTGCCCGCCCAAGGCCGATGGACGGCCCCGGGGCGGAGACGGCGCCAAGCGGGAGCCGGTGGTGCCGGGCTCAGGCCACCACCACCGCCCGTCCAACACCGCAGCAGGCGAGTGTGGGGGCAAAGACCAGGTCAGCCGCCGGGGTCTCCGCGCTCGCGGGGAACGGTTGGGCGAGCTCGTAGGTGCAGTGCTGGCCGCATTTGGGGTCTCCGCGCTCGGCGGCAACGGTTGCCGGGGCTGGAGGCCAGCAAGGTAGGTTCTTTTTGTGAGCGAGGCAAGCGGGGCCACTGGGGCGGCCACCCCCGCGGCGATCAGGGCCCTGATCGTTGACGACCAGGCGCTGTTCCGGCGCGGGCTTGCGGTGGTGCTGAGCTCCAATGCCGACATCGAGGTGGTGGGGGAGGCCGCCGATGGCGAAGAAGCTGTGGCCAAGGCGGGGGAACTGGTGCCGGACGTGGTCCTGATGGACGTCCGCATGCCCCGGGTGGGGGGCATCGAGGCGGCCCGCCAGCTGAGGCGGCTGTACCCTCAAGTCAAGGTCCTCATGCTGACCGTTAGCGACGAGGAGGAGGACCTCTACGAGTCGGTCAAAGCGGGCGCCAGCGGGTACCTGCTGAAGGAGATCGGGGTCGACGAGGTGGCCGAGACGGTGAGGGCCGTCGTCAAGGGCCAGAGCCCGGTGTCCCCCTCCATGACGTCCAAGCTGCTGGCTGAGTTCAACAGCCTCTCCCGGCGGGCCGCCGAAGGGGACGAGGCACCGCCGCCGGGCCTGACCGACCGGGAGATGCAGGTGCTCCGCTTGATCGCCCAGTCCAAGAGCAACAAGGACATCGCCTCGGCCCTGTACATCTCCGAGAACACGGTGAAGAACCACGTCCGCAACATCTTGGAGAAGCTCCACCTGCACTCGAGGATGGAGGCGGTCACCTATGCCTGGCGCAAGCGCATCCTGGACCCCCGCGAGCCTGCCTAGCCACCCGCCCGGCCCCGGTGCCCGGCCTGCCCCCGGTGCCCCGTCCGGCCCCGGTGCCCGGCCCGGCCTAGCTTCGTTGCGGGGCCATAGCCAGGGCCGGCTCAGCCGCTGGCCGGGTGAGCTCACGGGGCTGGGGTGCCCCGGGCTGTGCAGCCCTTGGGGGCTGGCCGCTGGTAGCTTGGTGGGCGCATGAGCGTCCTGTCCAAGTTCCTCCGGATCGGCGAGGGCAAGAAGCTGCGCGCCCTGCAGTCGCTGGTACCGGACATCAATGCCCTGGAGCCTGAGCTGGAGGCCCTCTCCGACGAGGACCTGGCCCACAAGACCGTCGAGTTCAAACAGAGGCTGGCCAACGGCGAGGACCTCAACGACTTGCTGGTGGAGGCCTTCGCCGTCGTGCGGGAAGCCGGCAAGCGCACCATCGGCCAGCGCCATTTCGACGTCCAGCTCATGGGCGGGGCGGCCCTGCACTTCGGCTGGATCGCAGAGATGAAGACCGGTGAGGGCAAGACCCTGGTGTCGACCCTGCCCGTCTACCTGAACGCCCTGGAAGGGCGGGGCGTCCACGTCGTGACCGTGAACGACTACCTGGCCGGTCGCGACGCGGAATGGATGGGGGCCATCTACCGGTTCCTCGGTGTCTCGGTGGGCCGGGTGTCGCCCGAAGTCCCCGACTGGCAGGCCAAGAAGGACGCCTACAACTGCGACGTGACCTACGGGACCAACACCGAGTTCGGCTTCGACTACCTGCGCGACAACATGGCCCGCAGCCTGGAGCACATGGTGCAGCGAGGCCATGTGTACGCCATCGTGGACGAGGTGGACTCCATCCTGATCGACGAGGCCCGGACCCCCCTCATCATCTCCGGCCCCTCCACCGAGTCCGCCCGGCTCTACTACCAGTTCGCGGGCGTGGCCCGCAGCTTGACCCGGGACGTGGACTACGAGGTGGACGAAGAAAAGCGGACGGTGGCCCCTACCGAAGAAGGCATCGAAAAGGTCGAGAGGGCGCTGGGCATCGACAACCTCTACGACTTGGGCACCGCCAACCTCGTCCACCAGCTCACCCAGGCCCTGCGGGCCAAGGAGCTCTACAAGCGGGACAAGGACTACTTGGTGGTAGACGGCGAAGTCAAGATCGTCGACGAGTTCACCGGCCGGATCCTCGAGGGCCGGCGCTGGTCCGACGGCCTGCACCAGGCCGTGGAGGCCAAAGAGCGCGTGCCCATAAAAGAGGAGAACCACACCTGGGCGACGGTGACGCTGCAGAACTATTTCCGGCTCTATGAAAAGCTGGCCGGCATGACCGGCACGGCCCTGACCGAGGCAGCCGAGTTCGGCTCGACCTACAAGCTGCAGGTCGTGCCCATCCCCACCAACAAGCCGATGGTCCGGGTGGACCACCCGGACCTCATCTACCGCACGGAACAGGGCAAGTTCAACGCAGTGGTCGAGGACGTGGCCCAGCGCTACGAGGCCGGCCAGCCGGTGCTCATCGGTACCGCCTCGGTGGAAAAGTCCGAGCTGCTGTCCAAGATGTTCACCAAGCGGGGCATCCCCCACCAGGTCCTCAACGCCAAGCACCACGCTCGGGAGGCGGCCATCGTGGCCCAGGCCGGGCGCCTGCACGCGGTCACGGTGGCGACCAACATGGCCGGCCGAGGGGTCGACATCCTGCTGGGGGGCAACCCCGAGGGCCTCGCCCTGGAAGCCCTGCGGGCGGAGGGCCTGAGCCCGTCGTCAGAGGAGGGCCAGGAGCGCTACAAGGTCCTGCTGGCGAAGTTCAAAGAAGAGTGCGCGTCCGAGGGCGACCTGGTGCGGGAACTGGGCGGCCTGTACGTCCTCGGGTCGGAGCGCCACGAGGCCCGCCGGGTGGACGACCAGCTCCGGGGCCGCAGCGGCCGCCAGGGGGACCCCGGGGAGAGCCGCTTCTACCTGTCCCTCGAAGACGAGCTCATGCGGCTTTTCGCCCAGGGCCTCATGCAATGGGCGATGGGCAAGTTCCCCGAGGACGTCCCCATCGAGAACCGCATGGTCACCCGGGCCATCGAAAGGGCCCAGCACAACGTGGAGGCTCGCAACTCCGAGATCCGCAAGGACGTCCTCAAGTACGACGAGGTGATGAACGAGCAGCGCAAGGTCATATATGCCCGGCGCCGCCAGATCATGGAAGGCGAGGACCTGCGCCAACGCACCATCGACATCCTCACCTCGGCGGTGGACTCCATCGTCCGGGCGCACTGCCCGTCGGACTTCAGCGAGGAATGGGACCTAGACGGCCTGCTCACCGAGGCCCGCTTGTACTTCCCGACCCGCAAGAGCGTGGAGGACCTGAAGACGGCGGCGACGACCGACGCCCTCTACGAGATGCTCCTCGGGGAGGCGATCGAGTACTACGAGGAGCGGGAGCAGTCGATGCCGGTGGGCATCGGCCCAGACGGCAACCCGCTAGGCAAGCCCGAGGACACCATGCGCCAGCTGGAGCGGGAGGTGATGCTCCAGCTCATCGACCAGCGCTGGCGCGAGCACCTATCGGAGATGGACTACCTGCGGGAGGGCATCAACCTGCGAGCCATGGGCCAGCGCGACCCCCTGGTCGAGTGGCAGCGGGACGGTTACGAGATGTTCAGCCAGATGATGGCCAGCATCGACGACGACTACGTGAAGTACGTGATGCACGCCCAGGTCCAAGTGGTGCCCCAGCCGGCCATAGAGCTGGGCCTGGCCGGCGCCCAGTACATCGCCCCGGAGGGCCCGGTGCTGGGTGCCCAGGCCATCGCCGGCGCCCTGGCTGCCGGCCCGGTGGCCGGGGAGGAGCTGGCCTTTGAGGGCGGGGCCGAGCTCGGTGCCGGGAGGGAGGCAGGCCTGGCTAGCGGGGCCGGGCGGGGTGACGGTGCCGGGCGGGGCCGGGCCGGCGGTGACGGGGCGGGGGGGGCGGCCGCGGCCATGTCCGCCGCGGCGCTGTCGGCTGCTGCGGGTGCCCGCCGGGGCCCAGCTGGGCCGGGGGGCGGCTCTTCGGCCAGCCCGTTCGACCACGTGGGGCGCAACGAGCCTTGTCCCTGCGGGAGCGGCAAGAAGTTCAAGTTCTGCCACGGGAGGTAACCCGTGCGAGACTTCACGGAGGACCTGCGGTCGCTCCGACGACGGGTGGACGAGGCAGGCACGTACCTGGACATCGAGACGAGCCGCAAGCGCCTGGCTGAGCTGGAGCCCGAGCTGGCCCGCCCGGACCTCTGGGACGACCCTCAGGTGGCCCAGCGCCTCACCCGCGAGTACGCGGCGCTGAAAGACGACGTCGACTTGCTGGGGTCGATCGAGGCCCGGGCCGCCGAGGCCGAAGAGCTGTACCAGCTCGCCCGCGAAGAAGGGGACGACTCAGTGGCGGGGGAGCTGGAGGCAATGGTGAGCGCCCTGGAGGAAGAGCTGAGGCAGCTCGAGCTCAGGTCGCTGTTCACCGCCGAGCACGACGAGCGTGACGCCGTGGTCGAGATCCACGCCAAAGACGGCGGCACCGATGCCCAGGACTTTGCCGAGATGCTCCTGCGCATGTACCAGCGGTGGGTGGAAAGGCGGGGCTTCCAGATGGAACTGGACGACGTCAGCCCAGGCCAGGAGGCGGGGGTACTGTCGGCCACCTTTATCGTGAAGGGCCGCTACGCCAACGGGCTCTTGGCGTCCGAACGAGGCGTCCACCGCCTGGTGCGGATGTCCCCCTTCGACGCCCAGCACCGCCGGCACACCAGCTTCGCTGCGGTCACGGTGGTGCCGTTCTTCGAGGACTTGAGCGACGAGGTCGTAATCGACGAAAAGGACCTGCGCATCGACACCTACCGGAGCTCGAGCGCCGGGGGCCAGCACGTCAACGTGACCGACTCGGCGGTGCGCATCACCCACCTGCCCACCGGCATCGTGGTCTCCTGCCAGAACGAACGTTCCCAGTACCAGAACAAGGCCCGGGCCATGCAGATCCTGGCGGCTCGCCTGGCTGAGCGCGCCCGGGAGGAAAGGGCGGCCGAGCTGTCCGCCATGGCCGGGCCCAAGGCCCAGGTCGGGTGGGGCTCACAGATCAGGAGCTACGTCCTGGCGCCCTTCCAGCTGGTCAAGGACCTGAGGACGGGCTACGAGACGGGCAACGTGGCGGCCGTCTTGGACGGGGACCTCGACCCGTTCATGGAGGCCTACCTGCGCTGGCGGCGGGCGGGGACGGCTGCCGAGCGCTAGCCGGTAGGATGGCGGCCGTGCCGGGTGAGGAGGGCGCAGGGCCGAGCGAGGTCGTCTCCCAGCCGTTGCTGAGCGACGAGGAGAAGGCCGGGCGCCTGGCCCAGCTGACCGAGCTGCTGGACATGGTCCGGCCGATCATCCAGCAAGACGGGGGTGACCTGGTACTGGTCAGCGCCGATGTCGAGACGGGAGTGGTCGAGCTGCAGCTGCAGGGGGCGTGCAGCAGCTGTGCCATCAGTTCCAGCACCCTGCAGGCGGGGGTGGAACGCATCCTCCGGGACCGCCTCGAGTGGGTCACCGAGGTGATCGGTAGCGTGGACGAGGACATCGACTGGGAGGAGAGCGCCGCCCTGGGGCGGGGTGCCTACGTCCCCAGGTGGTGAGGGAGGCCGGCTCGTCTCTCGCAGCACCCCGCTGGGCGAGGTAGCCTGCGGTGACATGTCGACCTCCTCCGAGCCCGCAGCCCGGCCAAGCGCGCTGCGTGACCGGGCCGTCACCATTGCCACCAACGTGGGTGCCCAGGTCCTCCACCGGGCCGAGAAATGGGTGCTCGACCGGTCGCTGGTGCCGACCACGCCCTTTTTGCCCCTGAGCACCTTCCCTTGGACGGGCCGCATGGAAAACATGGCCCCAGTGGTGCGCAAGGAGCTCGAAGAGGTCCTGAGCCACCACCAGGACCTGCCCAATTTCCAGGACATTTCCATCGACCAGGCGTCGATCAGCAATGACGACGGCTGGAAGACGTTCTTTTTCAAAGCCTACGGGTTCCGTTCGGAGGCCAACTGCCGTCGGTGCCCCGAGACGGCCAAGCTCATCGACAGCATCCCGGGCATGGTGACCGCCTTCTTCTCGATCCTCTCGCCAGGCAAGCACATACCCCCGCACCGAGGCCCCTGGCGGGGCGTGCTGCGCTACCACCTGGCCCTGAAGGTGCCCGAGCCGGCGTCCGCCTCCGGCATCCGGGTGGGGGGCGAAGAGGCGCACTGGGAAGAGGGCAAGGGCTTGCTCTTCGACGACGGCTACACCCACGAGGCCTGGAACGGCACCGGCGACGTCCGGGTGGTCCTGTTCTGTGACGTCCTGCGGCCCCTGCGCCCGCCGGCGGACCAGGTCAACCGGGCGCTCATCAAGGCCATCGGCTGGTCCCCGTTCATCCAGGACGCCCGCAACCGCCATGAGGCCTGGGAGCGGCGGGTGGAGGGCCTGCGCTGGGGAAGCAACAATTGAGCAACCGCAAAGCCCCCGGCCGCCAGCCGGACCTCTTCGCCAAGTGCCACACGCCCCAGATCGAGCAGTACCGGGCGGCCGAGGCGCTGGGGCTCAACCCCTTCTACCGGGAGATCGCCAGCCAGATAGGGCCCACGGTCACCTATGAGGGCGCCGAAGCGGTCATGCTGGGGTCCAACAACTACCTCGGGCTCACCACCGACCCCCGGGTCAAGAAGGCGGCGGTGGAAGCGGCCGAGCGTTACGGCACGGGCGTCACCGGCAGCCGGTTGCTGAACGGGACCTTGCCCCTCCATGGCGAGCTGGAGGAACTGCTGGCCGACTGGGTAGGCATGGAGCGCGCCCTGGTCTTCACGACGGGTTACGCCGCCAACCTGGCCCTCATTTCCACCCTGGTCCAAGCCGGCGACGCCGTGTTCTGCGACTCGGCCGCCCACGCGTCCTTGGTGGACGGGGCCCGCATGGCCGAAGGAGCCTTGCGGGCCTTCCGCCACAACCGGCCCAACAGCCTGCGCCGGGGGCTGCGCTCTTGGCGCCAGCCCGGCGCTGCCGCCCCACCAGCCTCTGAGAGCAGCCCTGATGGCCAGGGCTCGGGGCCGGTCGGTGCGGTCGGGCCGGTCGCTGCGGTGGGGCCGGTCGCTGCGGTGGGGCCGGGGACGGGCGTCCCGGCGGGCGGTACTGGCCGCCCCGGCGGTGGTGTGCTGGTCGCGGTCGACGGTATCTACTCGATGGAAGGCGACTGGGCGCCTTTGGCCGAGATCCGGGCGTTGTGCGACGAGTACGGGGCACGCCTTCTCGTGGACGAGGCGCACGCCTTGGGCGTGGTCGGGCCCGAAGGTGCCGGCACGGCTGCTGCCACCGGGGCCCGGGCCGACATCGTGATGGGTACCTTTTCCAAGTCGTTGGCCAGTTGCGGGGGCTTCATCGCTGGGCCGGGCGAGGTGGTCGACTACCTCAGGTTGTTCGGGCGGCCCCTCCTGTTCACCGCCTCCAATGTCCCTGCGTCGCTCGGGGCGGCTCTGGCGGCAGCCAAGATCGCCCGTTCCGAGGGCTGGCGCCGGGAAAAGGTGCTCGCCTTGGCTGAGCGGTTGCGGCGGGGCTTGGCTCAGCTGGGCTACGACGTGGGGGAGAGCTCCCAGAGCGCCATCGTCCCCGTCCACCAAGAAAGCCAGTGGGACGCGGGCCTGTTGTGGCGGGCCCTGCTGGACCGGGGGGTGTACTCCAACTGCACGCTGCCCCCGGCGGCGCCCCGGCCGATGCTGCGCACCTCGGTGATGGCCACGCACACCGAGCAGCACATTGACCGGGCGCTTTCGGCTTTCGAGGAGATCGCTCGGGGCGGTGTGGTGGAGGCGGAGCGCAAGCGGCTCGCCGGGCTGGTGCAGCCCGGGCCCTGATGAGCTGGCCCGCTGGCCCGCTGCTGGTAGCGCCAGCGCCCGTTTGGCGCTTGGTGCCTGGCTGCCCGCTGCTGGTAGCGCCAGCCGCGCCGGTTGGGCGCTGGCCGGCTGGCCGGGGCTGGGGCGCTCGAAGTTGGGACGTGTGACGCTCGGCGACGGGCTCGTGGTGGGGGTGACGGGCGCCACCGGGCACCTGGGTGGCCTGTTGCTGGGCGCCCTCCTGGCCGACCCCACCGTCGCCGAGGTGCGCAGCGTCGCCCGCCGTCCCCTGGCCGTGGTTGGCTCGACAGGGGGCGGGGCTGGCCCCAGGGGGGATGGCGGGTCTGGCCCCCTGGCCACTGTTGGCCCTTCGGGCGGGGCTGGCCCTTGGGGCGGGGCGCGCCCTTCGGCGTGGGCCGGCCGCACTGGCGGTGCGGGTGCCGCCGGCTCGGGCAGCGGAGCAGGGCGGGCGCGGTTGGTGCACGTCCAGTCCGACCTTTCCGCCCCGGACGCTCGCCGGGCGCTCCAGGGGGTGGACGTCCTCTACCACCTGGGGGCGCAGGTCTGGCAGGGGCGCGGCCCTGGCGCGCTGGCCCGGATGTACAGCGTGAACGTGGGCGGCACCCGCAACGTGCTGGCCGCCAAGCCTGGGGCGGTGGTCTTCGCCTCGTCGGCGTCTGTCTACGGGGCCTGGCCCGACAACCCGGTGCCGATGGACGAACGGCACCCAGTCCGTCCCAACCCTGAGTGCCCGTACGCCCAGCACAAGCTGCTTGCCGAACGGGCCTGCCTGGAGGACGGCAACGTGGGCAGGCGGGTCGTGGTGCGCTTGGCGGCGGTCCTCGGGCCCCACGCTGATGCCAGGGTGGCCCGCTCCCTCCAGGGCTACCGGCTGGCGGTGCCGGCCGTGCGCGGCGCCCGGCAGGCGGTCCAGTGGCTGGACGAAGACGACGCCCTGGCCGGGCTGCTGGCAGCCGGACGGGCTTTGACCGGGGCGGGCCTGGGGGGGGGCGGGGGCCCGGGTGGCGGGCGGCCCGCCGGTGACGTGGATGGCCACGAGCGGCCCGCCAGCGACGTGGACGGCCACGAGGGGCCAGCTGCGGACGTGGACGGCCAGGTCATCAACCTCGCCCCCACAGACTGGCTCGGCGCCCACGACATGGCCAGGGCAGCCGGCAGCCGAGTGGTCTCGGTCCCCCGGCCGGTGCTGATGGGGTTGTCCGAACTGGGCCGCGCCCTGGGGTTGGCCCCCTTCGGGGCGGACCGCGCCGCCTTGGTCAGCGGGCCGCTGGCCCTGTCGCCGGCCCGGGCGCGGCAGCTGCTCGGGTGGGCCCCCCAGCGGACCTCGGCACAGGTGTTCGAGGCGGCCCTGAACCGGGGCAGGGGGAGCTGGCGTTCCCATCCTCGTAACCGGTAGGGGGGCTCCGGCCGCAGGCACAGAGGGCAGGCAGCGACCTTACGGGAGCCGGTGACCTTACGGGAAGCGACCTTACGGGAGCCGTGACCTGACGAGGCGGTGACCTCAGGCGGGCGTGGCCCTACGGGGAGCCAGCAGCAGGGGCGAAGAGCGCACCAGAGGCGGGGCGGCCGATGATGACCGGTTCAGAGGTCTTGCTTGTACAGCCGCCAGACCTTGTAGCGCCGGCCACCCATGTCCTCCAGCTGGCGGTTGATGCGGTGGTTGGTGGCCAACGTCCAAGACGCCTCCGCCATCTCCAGCCCATCGGCCACCAGCCGGTTGACGATCTCGTTGTACAGCAACGGGCCCAGTGCCAGGTTCTGCACATCAGGGCGGATGCCGAGGGCAATGATGCGCGCCCGCTTGAGCCGCTTCAGGCCACGCAGGAGCGTGAGCCACCCCAGTGGCAGCAGGCGTCCGCTGCGCAGCTTGAGCATCAGGTCGTTGGCGTCTGGCAGGCACAGGCAGACCGCCACCGGCTCGCCGGCCCGTTCCAGGGCAAAGACCCAGCGAGGGTTGAGCAGCGGTTTCATCTGCTTGGCCAAGTGGCGGACCTCGGCTTCGGGCATGGGCACGAAGCCCCAGTTTTCCCGCCAGATCTCGTTGTAGAGCTTGAAGAACCGCCCCACTTCGGCGTCGTAGTCGTCAGCCCTCATCTCCCGCACCTTCACCTGGGAGCGCTGGCGCAGCCGCTCCAGGGTGTGGCGCTGGCGCTCCGACAGGCCCACGGTGTGGCGCCGGAACTCGTAACCGTACAGGTCCATGACCGGCTGCCAGCCGTTGCCGACCCATAGGTCTTCGTAGTACGGCGGGTTCTCCAGGGTCATGATGGTGGCGTGGGCATCGAAGCCTTCGACCAAGAGCCCGAGCTCGTCGTTGCTGGTGAAGTTGGCCGGCCCGACCGCGGACTTGGCCCCTTGCTGGCGGCACCACTGGAGGGCGGCTTCGAACAGGGCACGGGCCACCTCGTTGTCGTCTACCGAGTCGAAGAAGCCCACCCACGCCCACTGCTCGCCCCAGTGCTCGTTGAACAGGGAGTCCACACAGGCACCGATCCGGCCCACCGGCTTGCCGTCGCGCTTGGCTGTCCACAGGGCCCAGCGCTGGTGGGCCGTTGCCGGGTGCCGACGCGACAGGCGGTCGTACACCGAGAGCCTGAGCGGCGGTACCCAGTTGGGGTCATGGCCGTGCAGGCGGAAAGGCACGTCCACGAAGCGCCGCTTGGACAACAGCGAGCCTACCGGGCGCACCTCCACCCGGGCCGTGCCCGTCTCGAGCCGTAGGTGTTCGGCGTAGCGTATCTCCACGGGCGGCACCGACGCCGAGGATAGCGCAACGGCCAGGCCTGGCCTGAGGGGACCTGCCCATGCCCTGGGCACGGCCTGAGCTGTTCTTGCCCGGCTGTGGCGTTCTTTGCCCTACTAGGCACCTACTAGGCACCTGCTAGGTACTCTTGCCCACCTGGCAGGGGCGTTCTTTGCCCGGCTATCGCGTTCTTTGCCCGGCTATCGCGTTCTGTGCCCTGGCCCGCCGCCATTTGGCCACTTTTCGCGGCACAGAATGCTGGGCACGGCAAAGAACCACAGAACTGTGGTGTACGGCGGCGCCCTACTGGCTGTCTGGGGGAACGGGAGCCTCTTCGGGACCGGCAGCTGCCGGCGCCTGGTTGCGAGCGGGTAGCTTCCCGGAGATCACGATGGTCGGGCCCAGGGAAGTCGCTTCCTGGCCCTCCAGCGGGCCGGACTTGGTGTGCGCCCGGTCGGGGCGGACCCGGGTGGCCCGTTTGCCATTGATCGTCACCTGCTCGGTGGCCAGCGGCGTTTCTATCTCGCTCACCCCGGCCATCCCCACGGGCCGCAGGTCCAGCTCGATGACCTTGGCGTTGAGCAGCTCCCTTATGGCCCGGCAGACCTCGAAGTCGGAGAGGTTGAGGGCGCGGCCGATCGCCCTCAGGTTCCGGCGCCCGTCCACTGCCGTGAGCACCCTCCACTGGTCCCGGTCCAAGGTCACCTGGCCTGGGTCCAGCTCGCTCACCAGCCGAGGCTGCACGTCCAGGCTGGGGATCAAAAGCTGCAGCTCCCGCCACTCAGCCAGGCGGCGGCGGGCCTGCTCCATGGCTTCGGAGACCTCCATGTTGGTCTCCCCCACAGGGGCCCCCAGCTTGCCTGGCTGGAACTCGAAGCTGCCCCGGTCGGTGCCCAGGAGCTCGAAGAAGATCTCTTGGACCTTGGTCGGGACGTCACCCGACACGGCCGCCGCTTGGTGCTCGGACTGGTCAGCGCCAACGATCTGGCCGTCGACCAAGAACAGGTTGGCGGTGAAAGACCGGCTGCGCACATGGAGGCGGCCTGTCATCTTGCGTGAGGACATCAGCTCCAGCAGCGAGCTGAAGTCCAAGACGTCGAAGGTACCCTGTAGCGGCATGTCCTCCCCATTCTGTCAGCCCTAGCGGCAAAAGGGTACCGGCGGGCCCCCACCGGGGGCGTGCAGGCAGCCCTGGCCCCGGCCGTGACCAGCCCCCCACCCCTTCCCGTCAGGTCCTTTAACCAAGTTGAGCTGGGCCGTGGTTCCTCAGGCCCCATGGCCGGCCCCCGCCCCCCCGTTGCCGCCGCAGCCTTCAGCTCAGCAACGAGGCGCTGGTGACCGCCCATCCCCCCTTCGCCCGGACCACCGTGAGCTGGAGCAGCTCGCTCTGGGCACCCCATCGGTAGGTGCAGTAGTCGCTCGACCGTTGCCCAGGGGTAGTGCTGCACCCCCGGTACTGCACCCCCGCGGCCGGGAAGGCATGGGAAAACAGGAAGGCCACCGCACCGGGGCTGGCGACCGCGAGGGCCTGGGAGCGATCGTGGCGGTACCAGGCCTCCACCACGTCATAGACGGCCTGCTCCGCGCTGGGCGCGGGCTGGCTCGGCCGCCAGGGGGCTGTCCGGTGGGCCGCCGCGGCCCCGGCCCGGCCGGTGGTGGTGGCCGGGTGGTGGGTGACGGGGCGGGCGCGGGGGGCTCGGCTGGCAGGGGCCCGGGTGACTGGGGCACGGGTGGCAGTGGCCTGCGTGGCTGGGGCCCGGGCGCGGGGGCTTGGGCTGGGAGCCGGGGCTGGGCCTGGCCCCTGGGCTGAGCCTTCTTCCTGGGTTGAGGTGGTCGTTCGCAGGCCAGCCGTGTGGGTGGCGCTGGTGCGGGTGGCCACCGCGCGGCCGCAGCTCCCGGCCCCCACCGCCAGCAGGAGCGCCAGCGTAGCCGCCACGGCACCTGGCCCACTTGGGAGCCGCGGACTGGCCACGAGACGATGATGCCAGGACCGGGCGGGCAGGCGCATGGCGGGTGCCCAGCCTGGCCAGGCAGTATGCAGTTGTGCTGGTGGCCGCAGCGGGGACCAGGGGCCAGGACGTGGTGTTCTCGGTGCTGGTCGGTGCCCACGTGCTGGCTGCTCTGGCCGGGTTCGGGAGCATCGGCTTTGCTGGTTTCTACGGGGCGCGAGCGGCCCAGCTCGGCCCTGAGCAGCCAGACGAACATATAGAGGAGCTGCTGCGCTACTTTGCCGGGCCACCGCGCCTGTGGGTGGCGATCTTCGCGGTCCCCTTGCTTGGCCTCGGTGCCCTGGTCGAAGACCCTAACGGAGGAGGCCTCGGCCAGCCCTGGGCCGTGGCCGCGGTGGTTGTGTGGCTGCTCGCTGCCCTCGTTGCCGCCGGGCTCGTCATCCCCTCGGTCAACCAGGTAAGGGCTGTGCTCGTCGCCCCCACGCCGCCAGGAGCCCAGGCCCGGGCGCCGGTCGACCAGGTGAGAGCCATGCTCGTCGCCCGCACGCCAGCGGGAGGCCCGGCTGCGCCCGCCGCCTCGGCTGTGCCCAACACCTCGGCTGTGCCCGCCGCCTCGGGCCCGCCCGTCATCACCGATGGGGCGCCAGCCTCCCGCCTGGTCCGGGCCGGCCGGTTGGCCAGCGAGGGGGCAGCGGCATGCGACCTGCTTTTCCTTGTGGCGCTGGCCCTGATGGTCTGGCAGCCGTAAGCACGACCTTACTTGCAGGTCCGTTGGTTGGTCATTGTACTGTCTGGCACCAGAATTGTTGCTAGGCACACCTTTCTTTGCACTGGCTCGTAGAACCGGTAAACTGCCCCGGATATGGCCTTAGCCGCCACCCATGGCCTTGTGGGCCCAGGCCAGCCATCCCCGAGGACGCCCGCCACCAGTCCTTTGCGCACCTCCAAGCGGGAGTTATATCGTGGCATCCCGGTCAGCGAACTGCTGGCAGATTATAAACTGGCGTTGGTCTCGCGCTGCCTCGACGACAGGGAGATAACCCTTCAAAAGCAAAGCCGCGCCTATTTCCATATTTCTGGTGCAGGGCACGAGGCGCTTGGCCTGGCGCTGGCCCGGTCGCTTCGCCCAGGGTACGATTGGTTCTTCCCCTACTACCGGGACCGGGCGCTTGTCCTGGCGCTCGGCGTGACACCATTGGACATGTTGCTGCAGGCCGTAGGTGCCGCCACCGACCCGGCATCAGGTGGGCGGCAGATGCCGTGCCATTTCGGCGCCCGGGAGCTCAACATCGTGAGCCAGTCGAGCCCTACGGGGAGCCAGTGCCTGCCCGCGGTCGGGTGCGCGGAGGCGGGGAGGTACATTTGGCACCACCGGGAAGCGCTCATGGAGGGTTGCACTGCCCACGGCGACGAGCTGACATATGTCTCGCTGGGAGAAGGGGCAACGTCTGAGGGAGAGTTCTGGGAAAGCCTGAACACCGCGTGCCAGATGAGGCTCCCGGTCCTCTATGTCGTGGCGGACAACGGTTATGCGATATCCGTCCGGGCCTCGCAGCAGGCTCCCGCCCCGGTGTCCAAGCTGGTCCAGGGTTTCCCCGGGCTTTCGGTCCATTTCCTCGACGGGTGCGACTATTTCGGGGTACGGGAGGCCGTACCCGACCTGGTGGCTTCGGTCCGCAGTGGCCACGGGCCGGCGCTTGTCCATGCTACCGTCACCCGCCCGTACTCGCACTCCTCTGCCGACAACCAGCTCAAGTACCGCTCCCGCCAGGAACTGGAAGAAGAGAAATGGCAGGACCCAGTTGCCCGCTTGGAGCGGGCGTTGGCCCAAGCTGGCCTGATCTCCTCCGAACAGGCGGCTCTTATGCGGGAAGAGGCCCGGCAGTTGGTGGCCAGCGCGGCCAAGGAGGCGCTCATGGCCCCCCGCCCGGACCCGGCCACGGTCAAGTCGCACCTGTTCAGCCTGGGTGCTTTCGGGCAGGCCGGGCACGAGGCAATGGGTGCCAGCTGCCTGGGCCACAGCGGCCCGGGCGGCAGCGAGGAGGGCGCCAAGGGATTGGGCGCCAGCGGGGAACCAGTGGTGCTCGGGGAGGCCATCCGCCGGGCGCTGGCTGAGGGCATGAGCGCCGACCCTCGGGTGAGGGTCTTTGGGGAGGACGTGGCTGACGCGCCCGACGAGCTGCTCGACGAGCTGGAGGGCCAAGGCGGGGTGTTCGGGGTCACCCTTGGCCTGCAGAGGCGCTTTGGCTCGGACCGCTGCTACAACACGCCCCTGGCCGAGGCCAACATAGTGGGCCGGGCCGTCGGCCAGGGCCTGCGAGGGCTGCGGCCAGTCCCGGAGATCCAGTTCTTCGATTACATATGGCCGGCCATGCAGCAGATCAAGAGCGAGGCAGCCACCATGCGCTGGCGCTCGAACGGGGCCTGGGCGAGCCCACTTGTGCTCCGGGTGGCCATCGGGGGTTATGTGAGCGGTGGGGCCATCTGGCACTCGCAGTCCGGGGTGTCCATGTTCGCTGGGGTCCCCGGCCTGGTGGTGGTCATGCCATCCCGGTCCAGGGACGCCGTGGGCCTCCTGCGCACCGCCCTGGCGGGCGAAGACCCCGTGCTCTTCTTGGAGCACAAGCACCTCTACCGTCAGCATTACACCGAAGACCCCTTCCCGGAACCGGGTTTCCGAGTGCCTTTTGGGGTGGGCAGCGTGGCCCAGGCCGGCCGGGACCTGACCGTCGTGACCTATGGCGCTACCGTCCAGCGCGCCTTGAAGGCGGCTGCCGCCACTGGGGCCAGCATCGAAGTGATCGACCTGCGCTCCCTCATGCCCTGGGACAAAGAACTGGTGGCGGGGTCCGTAGCCCGCACTGGGCGGCTGCTGGTCGTGTCCGAGGACAACTTGACCTGTGGCTTTGGTGCCGAGGTGGCGGCTTGGGTGGGCGAGCATTGCTTCGGCGACCTCGACGCACCCGTGAGCAGGCTGGGGGCGCAGGACACCCCAGTGGCCTACGAGCCTGGGCTGGAACGAGCGGTCCTGCCTCAGGTGGAGACGATCGAGGCAGCTGTCCGGCGCTTGTTGGAGCTGTGAGGCCGGGCCGCTACGATCCGCTGACAGATGTCCCGCTTCCCCCGCCTTGCCCTGGTCGTGGCCATGGCGGGGCCCATCCTGGCCGCGGGCCTGGCGGCGCTGGCCTATTCCTCCAGCCGCCTGGTGCACGACTCGGCGTCTGCGACCGAGCTGCCGTTGGCTTGTGGCGGCGCCACGGCCGATGTCCCCTCGGTGGTCTATGCGGCCGACGGGTCTGTCCTGGCCACCTTGCGCTCGGCCTTCAACCGCCAGCCGGTGCCTCTGAGCCGGATCTCCCCTACCTTGGTAGCCGCCGTCTTGGACACCGAAGACCACGCTTTCTGGGCCCACGGGGGAGTGGACGTGAGGTCCATCGCCAGGGCCTTTGTAGCCGACGCGGCAGCAGGTTCGGCGGTCCAGGGCGGCTCGACCATAGCCCAGCAGCTGGTGAAGCAGACCTACCTCGGCAGCGAGAAAAGCCTTGTGCGCAAGATGCGAGAGGCCGTGCTGGCCGAGCGGTTGGAGCAGAAGTGCACCAAGCGCCAGGTCCTCGATGACTACTTGAACACGGTCTACCTGGGCAACGGTGCCTACGGCGTGCAGGCGGCAGCCGAGGAGTACTTCAACCGGGACGCGGCCCACCTGAGCGTGGCCCAGTCCGCCCTACTGGCCGGCCTGATCCAAGCGCCCAGCGGTTACGACCCCATCACCAACCCGCTCGGGGCCAGGGAACGGCGTAGCCAGGTCCTGGCCAACATGGTCCATTACGGGGCCATCACGCCCCAGCAAGCTGCGGCGGCCAACGCCACGCCCTTGCCGACCGTGGTCCATGAGGCCCCCACCCTCAGCTACACGAGCCACGGTTACTACCTGGACCAGGTGGTCAACATGCTGCTAGGCCCGGGTAGCCCGCTTGGCGCCACGCTGGCCCAGCGCGAACAGGAGCTGTTCGCCGGAGGGCTCAAGATCTACACCAACGAGGTCCCCTCCTTGCAGGCCTACGCGCAGCACGTGGCCGTAGCCGACATCCCGCCGGCCCTCTCCAAGGTGGAGGCCGCGTTGGCGGTGATCGACCCTCGTACGGGAGACGTCGAGGCGCTGGTGGGTGGCAATGGCCGCAGCCAGTTCGACGTCGCCACCCAAGGCCAGCGCCAACCTGGGTCCGGCTTCAAGCTTTTCACCCTCATAGGGGCGCTTGAAGAGGGCTACAACGTGGAGGACTCGGTCCTGGCCGCTTCGCCTTGCGCCGTGGTCTTCCCGGGGGACCCCTACGGCAACGGCTATGACGCCCAGCACCCCCTGCACAACGACCCCGGCCAGCCCTCGGGTGAAGTGACGCTGGTGCAGGCCACGGCTTTGTCCATCAACTGTGCGTACCTGCGTGTCGCTCACGAAGTCGGCTTGGCCAAAGTGGTCGATGTGGCCAAGAGCATGGGCTTGTCCGATGCCACCCTGAGCCCCCTGACCCCCTCGCTCGTATTGGGCACCGAGGCGGTGAGGCCGATAGAGATGGCAGCGGCCTACGCGACTGTCGCCGACGGCGGCATCTACCATGAGCCCAGTTTTGTCAACGAGGTAAAAGACAGCACTGGGTCGGTCATTTACCGGGCTGACCTGACAGGCCGGCGCGTGTTCTCAGAGCAGGTCGCCGCTGAGGCTCTCGTCGCTTTGCGGGCGACGGTCCAGTACGGCACGGGCACCGCGGCCGCGCTCCCCAACCAGGAAGTGGCCGGCAAGACTGGGACCACGGAGCAAAGCGTGGACGCATGGTTCAACGGGGTCACCCCGGACCTGGCTGCTTCGGTGTGGATGGGCGACCCAGACGGCGAAGTGCCAATGTACGACAACGGGGTGGAGGTCTACGGGGCCAGTTACCCGACGCAGATCTGGCACGACGTAGCAGCCTTCGCGCTCCGGGACGCGCCTGTGGCGTCGTTCCCGCCCCCTGACCCTGCGCTGGTGCCTCCCATCAAGTACATCGACTCACCCGCCCTGCGCCGCGACGACTTGTTCTCCCATGGTGGGGCAGGGCCGGCCACATGCGTGGCCAGCGGTGCCAAGCAGCCGTGCCCGACGCGGCCGGCCACCACCACGACCCTGGCCCCGGCCACGACCGCCGTTCCCCTCACAACTGTCGCTCCCGCCACAACCTCGGCCCCCGCCACCGTCAGGGCCCCAGCCACGACCCTGGCCCCAGCCACGACCGCCCCGCCTACGGCACCAGCAGGCACGGCCGCACCTCCCCGCCCCAGCCCACAGCCGGCCCCGGCCACCACGGCCCCGCCGACCACGGCCCCGCCGACCACGGCCCCAGCGACCACGGCCTCCCCGGCCACCACGGCCCCAGCGACCACGGCCCCAGCGACCACCGCCTCCCCGGCCACCACGGCGTCTCCCTTGGCTACTGTCCCCCCTCCAAGCCAAGCACCCCCAGCCCGGCCCCAGCCCCCAGCCACCACGGCGGCCCAGGCCAGCGCCCCGGCAACCACTTCGTCGGCTCAACCGCTGAGCACGGCCCAGGCTACGGCCCCTCCGGCCGGCCCGGGAGGCGGGCCGTGACCAGCGCCGACTTGGAAGCTCTGCTGGCGTTGCAGGACCTCGACACCCGGGTGGACCAAGAGAGGCACCGCAAGGCCACCCTGCCCGAACGTGCCCGCTTGAACGAACTGCTGGCCGAGATGGCCGACAAGGAGGCGCACAAGGCTGCTGTCCTGGCCGGTCGCAACGAGGTGGCCGCCCGCCAGGCAGAGGTGGAAAGGGAACTACAGGCCACTGAGGCCAGGATCGCCCAAGTGCGCTCCCGGCTGTACAGCCGGGACGTGACGGCAACCAGGGAGCTGCAGTCTTTGGCAGCCGATGAGGACTTGTTGCGCAAGCGGGCCTCGGAGCTGGAGGACCGGGCCCTGGCCCTGATGGACGAAATAGAACCCCTGGACACCCAAGTGGCTTCCCTGGAGGCTGACCTGGCTGACCTGGGGGCCCGCCGGGCGGAGGCAGCCAAGGCGCTCGAGGCCGCCGAGGCCCAAGTCGACCAAGGGCTGGCGGAGCTGTTGGGCCGTCGCCCGGGCGCCCAGAGCCAAGTGCCGGCGTCGTTGTTGGCCACCTACGAACGCCTGCGGGAGCGCCTGGGGGGAGTAGCAGTGGCCCGCTTGGTGGGAGGCCGCTGCGACGGCTGCCACCTCTCGCTCCCGGCGATGGAACTGGACCGCATCCGCCACACCCCCCCTGGTTCGCTCGAGTTCTGCGAGCAGTGCGGGCGGATCTTGGTCGTGGTCGGGAATTGACCGGGCTTTGCCCCGGGGGCGAGGCGCTGCCCGGGGACGAGGCGGCGCCGAAGGACGAGCAGGTGGATGGCCACCAGGGGCCCGTCCCGGCTGTCGTGGCCATGGGCCCGGCTCAGGTCAGGGTGGGCACGTGCTCGTGGGCCGACCCGACGCTCGTCAAGCAGACGGCCTGGTACCCCAAGCGCTCGATGAGCCCGGCCGAGCGGCTGGGGTACTACGCGACGCAGTTCTCCTTGGTGGAGGTGGACGCCACTTACTACCGTCCGCCCTCGCGGGAGCTGGCCCGGTCCTGGGCTGGGAGGGTGCCCCCGGGGTTCTGCTTCGACGTGAAGGCCTACGGGCTGCTAACGGGCCACCCCGTGGACCTGGCGACCCTGTGGCCGGACATCCGGGACTTGGCCCCCGAAGAGGCGCGCCAGCGGGGCCGGGTCTATGCCCACCACCTGCCTCCTGAGGCCATCGAGGAGGCCTGGGCCCGGTTCGTGGACGCCCTCGGGCCTCTCCGGGAGGCTGGGCGCCTGGGCGGGATCCTGTTGCAGTACCCACCGTGGTTCGTCCCCTCGCGGGCCAACCGGGAGGAGCTCGAGCGCCTCCAGGGGCGCTTAGGAGGGCTACTAGGTTATGCCGAGCTGCGCGCCCCGGGCTGGCTGGCCCCCGGGGAACGCTCCCGCACCCTGGCGCTGTTGCGTGACCTCGGCCTGGCCCACGTGGTGGTGGACGCCCCCCCGTCGTCTGGCCTGGTGCCGGTGGTGGAGGTGACGCAGCCGGACCTGGCCGTGGTGCGGTTCCACGGGCGCTCGGGTGCCACCTGGAACGCTCGCCACCAGAGCGCGGCCGAGCGGTTCCGCTACCTCTATGACCAAGACGAGCTGCTGGAGTGGGTGCCCCGGGCACGCGCCCTGGCGGAGCGGGCCTCCCGGGTGCACCTCCTCATGAACAACTGCTACCAGGACTATGGGGTGCGCAATGCTGCCCAGCTGGCCCGCCTGCTGTTGGAGGCCGCGGCCACGGGCAGCCCTTAGGGCCGCCTCCCGGGCGGGCGAGCCGGGGCGCACCTTGGCTAAGTTGTGGCCTAAGTGCCTCGGGTTGACCTTGTCGTACTGGGCGATTGCAATGCTGACCTCGTTGTCCGGGGCGACAACGTGGTGCCGGCCTTTGGCCAGCAGGAACGTTTGGTCGAGGAAGCCAAGCTGACGATCGGCGGGTCGGGCGGCATCTGCGCCAGCGGGGCGGCCCGCCTCGGGCTGCGGGTGGCGATGGTCGGCGTAGTCGGGGACGACGTCCTCGGGCGGTTCATGGTGGAGGAGCTGTCCAAGCGCGGTGTGGACGTGTCAGCCGTGCAAGTTGACCCTGTGGTGCCAACCGGCCTCACGGTCCACCTTGTCCACGGCGAAGACCGGGCTATGCTCACGCAGCCCGGCACGATCGCGTGCCTGGAGGCGGGCCTCGTCGACCTGGCCTTGCTCCGAGCCGCGAGGCATGTCCACGTGAGCTCGTACTTCTTGCAGGCGCAGCTGTGGCCGGGCCTGGCCGGCCTGTTGGCGGAAGCCCGCGACCACGGCGCCAGCGTCTCGGTTGACCCCAATTGGGACCCGACCGGGACCTGGGACCAGGGCTTGGCGAGCCTCTTGCCCATGGTGGACCAGTTCCTCCCGAACGGCACAGAAGCTCGCAACGTTGCCAGGGCGCTCACGGGGGCCACGGGCCTTGCCCTCAAGGAACCGGCCACCGCCGACCCGGCGGCCACCGCCGAGGAACCGGCCACCGCCGACGCGGCGGAGCCGGCAGCCGCCGCTCTGGCCGCCCTCGGCCCGACCGTTGTCGTCAAGTTGGGCCCGCAAGGAGCGCTGGCGGTTGGGGGCGGCCGGGTGGTGCGGGCAGCCTCCCTGGACGGGGTGTCCCCCGTGGACACCGTCGGTGCTGGCGATTCCTTTGACGCCGGTTACTTGGCGGGGGCCCTTTCTGGTTACCCCTTGGAGAGGGCCCTGGCCCTGGGTGTTGCCTGCGGCGCGCTCTCCACCCGGGCCAGCGGGGGTACCGATGCCCAGGCCACCCGGGAGGAAGCCGAGTCGTACGCCGACCGGGTGCTGGCTAACAGCCGGCTCGGCAGCTAGCGGCTCCAGGCCAGCTCATTTAACTGCCCCTGCGGTCACGCCCTGGATTATGTGGCGGTTCAAGACGAGCGCGATCACACCCGGCACGGCAGCCGCCAAGGTCCCGGCGGCCATGAGGAGCGTCAAGGGGACGATGCGCTGGCCGTTGAGCGCCGCCACGATGACGGTGACGGGCTGGGTGGAGAGGTCTGATGTCAGCACCAAGGGGAAGAGGAACTGTGCCCAGCCGAGCAGGAAGACGATGATCGCGGTCGCGGCTATGCCGGGCAGGGCTACCGGGACGATCACCCGGAGCAGCGCCCCGACTGGCGAGGTGCCGTCGACCAGGGCTGCCTCCTCGAGCTCGGGCGGCACGTTGTTGAAGTAATTGAACAGGACCCAAATGGCAAGGGGCAAGAACCCCGAGGTGTAAACGAGGATGACGCCAATATAGGTGTTCACCAGGTGGACGTTGCTCATGATCCGGTAGAGGGGGATGAGGGTGGCGTAGGCTGGCAGGAGCAATGTTGCCAGCACGCTTACGAAAATGGCCCGCTTGAAGTGGAAGCGCAGGCGAGCGAAGGCGTACGCCGCGAACACGGCGACCACCACCGAGAGCACCATCGCCCCTCCCGACTCGATGGTGGCGTTGAGCAGTGACCTGCCGAACTGGTAGGCGACCCCCGAGCGGGAGGTGCTGATACCGAACAGCTGCTGGTAGCTGCCTAGGACCAGCGGGGACGGCCAGTAGCGGGCAGGCCGGCTGGTGGCAGCCGAGAGCGTTGTGAGGCTCGTGTTGAGGGCCCAGTAGAGCGGGAACAGCGACCACAACAAGATCACGGCCAGGGCCACGAGCCGCCCTAGCACTCTGGCCACCCGCTGTGCCGGGCGTCTGGGCTGCCCGGGGCCCGACCAGCTCGAGGTTGCCCGGGGAGGCCTGGTTGCCGGGGTGGTGGCTGTCATGCCTGGGACCGCCGGTAGAGCAAGGCTATTACTGTCATCGACAGCAGGGCCGTGGCTACTGTCGCCACCAGGGAAAGGGCGTAGCCCTGGCCGAAGTTCAGGTCCTGGAAGGTCACTATGTAGGTCTGCAGCATGAGGGAAGACCCCAAGGTGGCGTTCCCGTTGAGCACGTAGACCTGGTCGAAGATGTTGAGGGAGAGGACGAGGGCTTCCACCGAGGACACGGCTAGGGCCGGGCGTATGAGCGGGAGCGTCAGGTACCGGAAGGACTGCCGGCGGTTGGCCCCGTCGACGTGCGCAGCTTCGTAGAAGTCCCTGGGCACGGACTGGAGGGCAGCCAGGATGATGAGCGCCATAAGCGGCGTGATCTGCCAGATCTGGGACAGCTCGATCAGGGCGACGGTCAACCAGCGGCTCAGCCCAAGGAAAACCTGGTAGCTGCCGATGAGGTGCAAGGAACGCAGGACGCTGTTGACGACGCCGAAGTTGGGGTCGTACATCCAGTTCCAGATGACGGCTTCTACCACCCCGGGCAGTGCCCACGGGAGGACGACCAAGGCGAGCACCACTCCACGGAAGCGAAAGTGCTGTTGGAGGGCAGAGGCAATCGCGGTACCGAGCACCACCGAGAAGACAACCCCGATCACCACGTAGGCTGCTGTGTTCGCGATCGAGGTGCGGACAGCCGAGCTGGCGAACAGGTCCCGGAAGTTCTCCAGGCCGTTGAACCTGGTCGGCGGGTCCAGGGGTGTCACCCGGAAGAAGGCCTGGACGGTGCTCAGGACGGTCGGGTAGAACGAAAGGGCGCCGATGAAGACTACCAGGGGGGAGATCAAGATGTACGGCAGCAGTCGCCCCTGGCTGGCGGGCCGGCTCATCGCAGCCAGCCCGCCAGTGCCGGCGCCCTGTGGCTGTAGCTCATCCGGTGACCTGGAAGCTTCGTCCGGTGACCTGGTAGCGGGCGGCGCGCTCGGCTCAGGCGCCGTCAGGACTTCAGTTGGCGGACCTGGCTGGCGATGGCCTGTACCGCCTGCTGCACGGACTCCTGGCCGGCTGCCGCCTCGTGGATGTTGGTGTACACGGCATTGCTGAACGCCGGGTACCAGGAGGGGGCACCTTCGAGGAAGGGAGCCTCAGCATGCTGACGGAGCAGCTGCTCGAGCTGCTGGGCCTGCGCCAGCTTGCCGGACTTGGCCAGCAGGTCCAAGCTGGACAGGCGCATGGGCAGCGGGAACCCCTCGATCACGTCCTTGGGGCCGTTGAGGCCGGCCCATATCGCCTGGTTCCTCGTACCTGTGAACCACTTTATGAACAGTGCGGCTGCCTTGGGGTCCCTGGCGGTCTTGGGGATGCCGATGCCGTCGGGGTTGGCCACGTTGGCCCCGGGGCCGTTGGCGCCCGGCGTCGGCACGTAGGCGGTCTGGCCGACGACGCTGGACGAGCTGGGCACGTTGTAGATGGACCCGACGCTGCCTGAGTAATCGCACAGGACAGCGGCAACCCTGTTCTTAGCCATCTCCGTGGTGAAGCCGGTGTAATCGGGCATGTTGATGTTGCCCTTGGGGACCAGGCCGTCCCGGTAAGCGTTGACCATCCAGGCCATGGCCTTGTAGCCGGGGGAGCTGGGGGAGGTGAAAGCCGGGTTCTCGGCGCGGTCGAGCACTCGCCCACCGAAGGCCGCGGTCATCTGGTACCAGCAGGTGGACAGGCCCTCGGCTGCCGCGAAGTGGATGTCGAGGGGGTGGGCCATACCTGTTGCCTGCACGCGCTTTAGGGCTGAGGTGAAGCCCGCGAGGGTGCTCGGGACCTGCGAGACGCCAGCGTTACGAAAATCCTTGGTGTTCACGGTGGTGACCATGAAAGAAGCGTCAAAGGGCATGCCGATCAGCCGGCCGTCCACCTCGAAGGTGTCGACCTGGGGCACGTCAGGCTTCAACTGGGCGGGGTTGAACCATTGGTTCAGGGGGTAGAACCAGCCGGTTTTCGCGTACTCGCCGACTTTCGACCAGTCGACGTCGGTGGCGTCCGCAAAGTAGACGTTCGAAGTGGCCGCGGCCGCGATCTTGGTCTGGAGGTCGTCCCAACCGATCTCCACCCAGTTGACTTTGATACCCGTCTGCTTGGTGAACTGGTCGAGGAGCGCTCTGGGCGGGCTTGGGTAGTGCATGGCCACGGTGATCGACTGGGTGCTCGCTGCTGCGGCGCCGATGGGCAAGCTGGCGCCACCCAGGGCGACCAGGGCGCAAAGGGCCAGCCGGTTGAGCTGCTTTTGTAGCAACTGGGCGGTTCTCATAGGTTGCCTCCTCCTAACGGACGGTGGACGTACCGCTCGGCAGGACTACCGAGCGGCTCAGGAACCTTGGGTGGTCAGGGTCCAGGCCCCGGGACAGCGCCCTGGCCACGGCCAGGCGTTGCACCAAGACGAGGCCCACCATGGGGTCCTCCGGGGAAGAGACCCAGGTGGCCCCCGTGGAGCGCACCTCGTCCTCGAGGCCTGGGGGCGGCGGCCCGAGGCACCACACCACCGAGCGAGGGCCCAGGGTGCTCATCGGCCCGTGGCGGAGCTCCATGGCGGGGTACGCCTCGGTCCAGGCCGCGCTCGTCTCGCGGAGCTTGAGGGCTGCCTCGCTGGCGAGGGCGGCGCCCATGCCGCGACCGATGAAGACGAACTGCTCGAAGCGCCCCGGGTCGACCGGTAGCGCCGTTGACAGGGCGCGCTCAGCTGCCGTAGCCAGTGCTGTCACGTCTTCGCCCAGGTGTGCCCGCAGCAGCGCCAGGGCGGAGGTGGCAAAGCGGGTCTGGACGACCGAGGCCTCGTCGGCGAAGCCGAGCACGATCGTCCCAGCCACCAGCTCGGACAGCGGGGTGCCCTGGACGGCGGTGACCCCAGTGACCCGGGAGCTGGCCTGGGCTCGGCCCACCAGGTCGAGCACCTCGCTGGTCGTCCCTGAGCGGGTGATCACCACCACGTGGTCGTAACCACGGCTCAGGGGCACCTCTGAGGCCGGGAAGGCGTCCGTCTCCCCGAGCCCGGCTTGTTCCCGCAGGGCGGCATAGGCCTGGGCCATGTAGTAGGAGGTGCCGCAGCCAACGGCCACGGCACGCGCGCCGGGGCCGGGCAGCAGGGGAGCGGACGGTCGGGCCATGTCAGCCGCCAGGCGCCAGCACCGGGGCTGGTCGGCCAGTTCTTGCTCGGTTACGCTCACATCGGCTAGATTACTAGCTCCCGAAAAACCAGGGTCCTGACCTGCACTTTCGCGCCCGAGGATCCACCAAACGGTGCCCGAATGCTGCGAGGATGGGGAAAACCCCTTGTACGAGAAGGGATCTTCCCCACCATGTTC
>Ga0209061_1000831_pt1 | contig 64232 bp, 43 predicted proteins | sample Coa_R1_10_FD_187157 | JGI IMG/M metagenome (GOLD analysis project Ga0209061, IMG submission 187157) | Surface soil microbial communities from Centralia Pennsylvania, which are recovering from an underground coalmine fire - Coalmine... | ecosystem: Environmental > Terrestrial > Soil >... | reverse complement strand
GCTCTTCATTGAAATCCTATTCTCCCACATGTCCACGATCCATGAGAACCCGCGTTTTTTTTCTTAGAATCTTTATCATCGGCTCTCGTAGTTTGACTCGTTATCTTGGCTGGAAAAAGGCATATCTAGCTTTTAACCGGCTGCTCCCTCGCTTTTCCGTCTGGCTGTCTGCTATGAGCTTGGTTATCATTCAGGAATGCGTTTGATCTCGCTTCAGGTCGAGTTTCAGGAGCTATCCGCAGTGTTTTCTCCTCCTCATGTAGCTCTGATCATCGATACCCATGTTTATGGTCGACGCATCTTAAGCGGCATCGCTCACTACCTCCGCTCTCATCCTTCCTGGTCGCTGCGTTTGGATTTACGCCGCAAACTGGAGGCCGCGCCCCCCCAATTGGCTCCGAGATTGGCGCGGCGATGGCGTCATTTTCCGTCTACTCACACCTCGGTTTATCCAGCAGTTGCGCCGCAAGAAAATCCCTGCCATCAACTTGAACGATAAATGGGATCACCGCTTTGGCTTGCCGCGGGTTCGCTCCGATGATCGGGCCATTGGCCGGCTTGCCGCGGAGCACCTGCTGGAGCGGGGCTTTCAGCGCTTCGCTTTTTGTGGCTTTACCGGCCACGACTGGTCGCGACAACGGTGGGAAGGTTTTGTTGCTGCTCTGGGACGCCAAGGCCAGTTCTATGGCGCCTATGAATCGCCATGGGAAAGCACGCATTCGCTGGCCGTGGAAAAGGAACAAGACAAGATCTGCCGATGGCTGCAAACGCTGCCCCGTCCGGTGGGCATACTGGCTTGCAATGACACGCGCGGCCAACATGTCCTGGATGCCTGCCAGCAAGCTCAGCTGGCGGTGCCGGATGAAGTGGCCGTGCTGGGCGTGGATAACGATGTGCTCTTGTGTGAGTTGTGCAATCCGCCGCTTTCCAGCATCAGTCCCAATGCGGAACAAATCGGTCGGGAAGCCGCCGCCTTGTTGGAGCGTCTCATGGCCGGTGAGAAGCCAGCCCAACCGGAATGGCTGGTGGCGCCACTGGCAGTCATTACACGCCAGTCCACAGACGTATTGGCCATCGAGAATGCCGAGATCGCCGCTGCCGTGCGCATCATTCGGGAGCAAGCCTGCCGCGGCATCACTGTAGCCGATGTGCTGGCCCAGGTGCCTGTAGCGCGGATCACGCTGGAACGATCCTTTCGCCGCTATCTGGGGCATTCGCCGCAGGCTGAAATTCGGGCCGTGCAGATCAAACGGGTCAAGCAATTGCTGGCCGAAACCGAGTTGCCATTGGAGCGCATTGCCGAACTGGCAGGATACAAGCATACCGAATACATGAGTGTCGTTTTCAAACGTCTGACGGGCCAGACCCCTGCCCAGTACCGCCGTCAGGTGCTGCCTTCTCAAGCTCCGCTGCGCGTCCGCTAAAGCAGGCAGTACAATAATAAAAAAGCTCGTAACCATCAAAGGACCTATCTCATGACCCGCGACCTCATCCTCGGCACTGCCGGCCATATTGACCACGGCAAGACTTCGCTCGTCAAAGCCCTGACCGGCATCGACTGCGATCGCTTGCCCGAAGAGAAAGCGCGCGGCATCACCATCGACATTGGCTTCGCCATCCTCGATCTGCCGCCGTATCGTCTAGGCATCGTCGATGTGCCCGGCCACGAGCGCTTTGTCAAAAATATGCTCGCCGGCGCCACGGGCATCGACTTGGCTCTCCTTGTGGTCGCTGCCGATGATTCCGTCATGCCGCAAACGCGCGAACATCTGGAAATTCTGCGCTTGCTGGGGCTGCGGCATGGCGTTATCGCCTTGACCAAGTGCGATCTTGTCGATGAGACGACGCGCGAAGTGGTCGAGTTGGAAATCCGCGACCTGGTACAGGGAACATTCTTGGAGAATGCTCCGCTCGTCGCCACTTCGGCGCAAAGCGGACAGGGCATTGCAGAACTCAAGGCAGCCATCGCCGAGATGTGTCGGCATGTTGAAGAGCGCCGCGGTCAGCAGTGGTTTCGCCTGGCCATCGACCGCTCGTTCATCGTGCAAGGCCACGGCACAGTCGTGACGGGATCGGTGACTTCCGGCAGCCTGCGTGTGGGCGAAGAAGTAGAATGGCTGCCGCGCGGCCAGCGTGTGCGAGTACGTTCTTTGCAAAATCACGATCGGAGTGTTGAGGAAGTACACGTCGGCCAGCGGGCGGCAATCAATTTGGCCGGCGTCCACCATGAGGATGTGGTGCGCGGTCAGGAATTGGCCACACCGGGATACCTGGCGCCGTCACGGGTGATGACGGTTCGTCTGCATTGCCTGGCCGACATGAAACGGCCGATCAAACACCGCATGCCAGTGCGCTTCCACATCGGCACTGCCGAGATCATGGGTACAGTGGCTCTGCTCGACGCCGACGCCATCGAGCCGGGGCAGTGGGGCTTGGCCCAAGTGTTTCTTGATGAGCCGGCGCTGGGCACATGGGGCCAGCCGTTTGTGGTCCGCGAATCGTCGGCGACGCAGACACTCGGCGGCGGACAGGTATTGCAGCCGGTGGCGCGCAAGATTCGCCGGCGGCACCTCGACATGCTCGAGCGCATCGAACGGCTGTGGAGTGGCGACGCACGCGAGCGGGCCTTGACCGTGGCCTGGTTCGGCGGTTTTGGCGGCTTTACGGTGCCAGACCTGGTGCGCGGCGCCAACATCGGACCGGACGAGGCCGCAGAGTTGGTCGCCGCACTAAAAGATCAAGGCGAGTTGGTGGAAATACCCATCAGCGCGGCGCGGCGGCTGCTTCTGCACAAAGACATGGTGAGCGAGCTGGAGGAGCGCATCCTGGGGGTGCTGGATCGGCTGCACGAGCAATTTCCGCTGATGTCCACGCACGATCGGCAAAAAGTGCAATCGCAGCTCGATTATGTCGGTGACGATGCCCTGATTCATGCGACGGTGGAACGGCTGATCGCCGGCAAGAAATTGGTGGGCGACCTGCGCCGCATCGGCCGCGCCGATTTCAAGCCGAAGCTGAGCGCCAATCTGCGCAAGCTCAAAGACAAGCTGGTGGCAGCCTATCAGGCGGCGCGTTTCCAACCGCCGGAGCCTTCTAGCTTTGCTGGAGCGGCCGGTGGAAACGCCGCCAACCTCAAAGACCTGTTCGATGTCTGCGTCGCCGAGGGTTATTTAGTCCACATTGCGGAGGACATTTATCTACATGTGAACGTCGAAGCCGAGATGCGGCACTTGGTGCGTGCAAAACTCGCCGAAGGCAAGGGACTGACCGTGGCGGAGATCCGCGACATGCTGGGCACGACGCGGAAATATGCCGTGCCGCTGTGCGAATATCTCGATCGTGTCGGCGTGACCCGGCGTGAGGGCGACTTGCGAGTGTTGACAAACTAGATTATGTTGTTACCAGAAGAGCGACTTGAGAGCTTGCTGGGTGAATGTTGCCAACTCGGCAACATCATCGAGGAGTCGGTCGTGACTGCCAAGAATCGTCAGGCACGTCGTGCCTGAACCGGAATTTTCACGTTTCATTTTTCATTTTTCAATTTTCCATATTTTTATGAAAGACAATCCTCTCCGTAATGTGCCTTCGGTCAACGACATCTTGGACGCTCCGTCCGTCCAGGCTCTAGCGGCCTGGCATGCTCATGACACTATCCTCACCGCCATCCGTGCAGAGTTAGAGGAGCTGCGTAAAAGATTGAGCTGCGGGGAAACAAGGGACGGCCAGAGCGATCCTTTGGCCATCGCCGCGCGTGTGGCGGCTCGTCTGGAGCACCAAGGACAGGCCAAGCTGCGAACCGTCATCAATGCCACCGGCATCATTCTGCATACCAATCTTGGCCGTTCGCCGCTTGCAGAGGAAGCGGCCAAAGCGGCGTATGAGGCAGGGCGCGGCTATCTCAATCTGGAGCTGGATCTCGACAGTGGTAAGCGTTCGTCGCGGCAACTCGCCATCCGTGAATGGGTGTGCCAGCTGACCGGAGCGGAGTCGGCCACCGCCGTCAACAACAACGCCGCCGCCACAGTCATCGTGTTGCGTACCGTAGCCAAGGGCAAGGAAGTCGTCATCTCGCGCGGGCAGCTTATTGAGATTGGCGGCAGTTTTCGCATCCCCGACATCATGAGCGTCAGCGGTGCCATTCTCCGCGAAATTGGCACCACGAACATCACGCGCCTGAGCGATTACGAACGAGCCATCGGCCCCAACACCGGTGCGCTGTTGCAGGTGCATTCGAGCAATTATCGCATCTCTGGCTTCACCAGGTCGGTGCCGCTGGCGGAACTGACAGCGTTGGGCAAGAAATACGGTTTGCCGGTGATCGATGACATCGGCAGCGGGGCGCTGGTGGACTTTGCGCGTTTCGGCTTTCGAGGCGAGCCAATGGCGCGAGCGAGCATCGCCGCAGGCGCCGATCTCGTGCTTTTCAGCGGCGACAAACTGCTGGGCGGCCCTCAAGCCGGCATTATCGCCGGCCGCAAGGAATGGATACAAAAGATCGAAAAAGATCCTCTCATGCGCGCTTTCCGTCTCGACAAGATGACACTGGCCGCCCTGGAAGCGACGCTGCGGCTATATCTGCACGAAGAGCGCGCCTTGCGCGAAGTGCCGGTGTTGCGCTTGTTGAGTATGCCGCTGGAGGAATTGCACCAGCGAGCCGAACGACTGGCCGAGCAGCTGCGCAGTCTCGCTGGATTGGCCTCGGTGACAACGGTGGAGGATGTCGCCTATGTCGGCGGCGGTTCGTTGCCAGACCAGAGCATGAAATCGTGGGTCGTCGAGATTGAGGCCAACTCCTTCAGCGATGCCGAACTGGCTCGGCGTCTACGCTTGGGCAATCCGGCTGTCATGGCCCGGCTGCGTGGCGGCAAGTTGGTGCTCGATGTCCGCACCATCTTCGCCCATCAGGAAGAGCTGCTGATCGAGGCCATGCGAAACGCTCTTGGCCCCAAAGACTAACCACAGAGCCATAGCGAACACAGATACACGATTTCGATGTTGCTGTCTCTTTCTTCCTCCCCCCAAGGGGGAGGAAGTTGAGGCGGATAGCCCTTATTTTTCTTCTCTTTATTTTATCTTCTTTGTGTTTTTTCTCTGTGTTCTCTATGACTCTGTGATTAGTCTTGTCCATTTAGTCGCCGATGAGTCGGCGGCGAACGGCTTCAACTTGCTTATCGTCCCAGCGTGGTTGGGGTTCGCGCACCAGGCGGGCTACCAATTCGACGCCCTTGTGGCTGCGCAATACCATCCAATGCGTACTATTGAAAGGATAGGCCGGGATGCCTTGTTTCTGCAAATCGGGCGGATATTGCGAGTGGTTGGACACCACACCATCGCCGACGACCGAGCCAGTACCGACGATGCAGGCAAACTCAATGTGCCGCGGAATTTCTTTGTCAGCCCGCTGTGACAGACTGCGGCGACGGGCCGGCTTGGTTAACGAAGTGAGGAAGTCGATTTGATTGGCCCGCACCGTTTGCCATTTCGCCCAGCTGGAGCCCGTGTTGGGCGTACATACCTGAATTACTTTGGTCACGCCGCAATCGGGGTGGTCTTCGACGAACTGCCGGGCGATAACGCCGCCGGCGCTGTGGCCGATCAGCACAATCTCGCGGTAGCCATCTTGCCGAAGTTTCCGCACTTGCTTTTCCAGTTCCGGACATTCGGCGATGTCGTCGGCACTGACCGTCTGAGCGTAGGCGAAAGCGAACACGTCTGCTTCTTGGGCCAGATGTTTGACCAACAAGGAATTGGGTTGTTGCCAGGCGTGCAGCTGGGCCCGGCCGACACTGGTTTTGCTGAACGGATGAACAAATAAACCGTGAATCAACACCACAGCCCGCGTATTCTGGGCGGCGTTCCACCATTGTCGCTGCAACGGGGCGGAGGCGACCTGGACGAATTGGGTTTCGATCGTCTCTGCGGAGGCGAACAAGAGCACTAGAATGGATAAGGTTGTGTACATGACGCCCTCCCGGCTTCCCAAGCGGTATCTCTGCTAACTGTAGCGCACGTTTGCGCGCAGAAGTCAAGTTCAGCTGCCGTTCGCTCGTATAGGAGCCGAGTGCGGAACAGCATTTTCTGCTACCATCGGAAAACTCGGCAAAAGGCGTCCTCTTGTTTTCGCAGGAAAAAAGGGTAATTTCGGCACCGCTTCACGGAGAGAGTAACATCCTTTCTTCCGGCCGTTTGAACTTGAGTTGCCTGCGAGCCAGCAATAAGACAAAGTAGATGCTTGGGATAGTTGCCAAAAACGAGAAGAGAGAGAAAATCATGGGCGTGCTCGCCGACTGGCAGATTCAGCGAGAGATCAAGATTGAGCCGTTTGCCGAGAGCGCTGTGCGGCCTGGAGTCATTTCCTACGGGGTTTCGAGCTACGGCTACGATGTGCGCATCGGCCGGCATTTTAAGGTCTTCACCAATGCGCGCTGCGCCGTCGTCGATCCCAAGAATTTCGACTCGAATTCTTTTGTGGATATAGAAGGCGATTTTTGTCTCATTCCGCCGAACAGCTTCGCGCTCGCCGAAACCCTGGAATATTTGGAGATTCCCCGCGACATTCTCGCCATTTGCCTGGGCAAATCGACCTACGCACGTTGCGGCATCATCTGCAATATAACGCCCCTGGAGCCGGAATGGCGCGGCAAGATTACGATTGAGATCAGCAATACCACGCCGCTGCCGGCCAAGATTTACGCCGGCGAAGGCATCGCTCAGATCGTGTTCCTGCGTGCCGAAGCCATCTGCCAAACCAGCTACGGCGACAAGCGTGGCAAGTACCAGGATCAGAAAGGGCTAACCCTGCCGTTCGTCATCGGCGCCGGGCCGGCAAGCTGAGGCAACGATTTCGCTTTTTGCTGTGTACAAGCGTCTACGCTTGCGATAAACTTATACTCCACGGGACTGACAGCCGCTCCCCCGTCCGGCCCGCCTGAGATACCAGCCCTCGGCAGCCGCCAACGGCGGAGTGATCTTTATTCGTGATATTTCTCCATGCAAATTCCACGTCGCTACACCACGGCCGGGGGCGATCCTTTCGCCTCGTTTTCTTTCGTTAAACGGACCTCGCGCATTGTCAACCCGGACGGGTCCGTGGTCTTCGAGATGAAAGACCTGCTGGCCCCGGAAGGCTGGTCGCAGGTTGCTGTGGACGTTCTGGCCCAGAAATACTTCCGCAAGGCGGGTGTTCCGCGGCAGAGCCAAAAGATACCCGAGGAAGGCGTGCCAGAATGGCTCCAGCGCAGCGAGCCAGCAGCCGGCGATCCGTGCGACGGCCATGAGACTGATGCCCGGCAGGTATTCCACCGTCTGGCTGGTTGCTGGACCTACTGGGGCTGGAAGGGCGGCTATTTCTCCTCGCAGACCGATGCCCGTGCCTTCTACGACGAGGTTTGCTACATGCTGGCGGCGCAGATGGCAGCGCCGAACTCGCCGCAATGGTTCAACACCGGCCTGTTCTGGGCCTACGGCATCGACGGTCCTGCTCAGGGACATTACCGCGTCGATCCCAAGACAAAAACAGTAATTGAATCCACGAATGCTTACGAATGGCCTTCCGCGCATGCCTGTTTCATCCAGTCCATCAAGGATGACCTGGTCAATCCTGGCGGCATTATGGACCTCTGGGTCCGCGAAGCGCGGATCTTTAAATACGGATCAGGTACGGGGAGCAATTTCTCCGCGTTGCGTGGCGAGGGTGAGCCGTTGTCCGGCGGCGGCAAATCCAGCGGTTTGATGAGCTTCCTCAAGATCGGTGATCGCGCCGCCGGCGCCATCAAGTCGGGCGGGACAACGAGAAGGGCGGCCAAAATGGTTATTTTGGATCTCGATCATCCCGATATTGAGGAATTCATCAACTGGAAAATGGTCGAGGAAGCCAAAGTGGCGGCGCTGGTTACCGGCTCGCGGCTGCTTAATCGCCACCTGAACGCTATTCTCAAGGCTTGTGGGAGTTGGCCCAACGCCGAAGAACGATTGGATCGCCAGCGTAATCATGATCTGCACAAGGCCATCGTTAATGCCCGCGCCGCCCTGGTGCCGGTCAATTACATTGAGCGCGTTCTGCAATTGGCCGCTCAGGGTGTCACGTCTTTGAAAATCGAAGAGTACAACACCGATTGGAACTCGAAGGCGTACTTCACGGTCTCCGGGCAGAACAGCAACAACTCGGTACGCATCAGCAATGAGTTCATGGATGCGGTGCAGAAGGACGGCCCCTGGCACTTGTACTGGCGCACGGAGAAAGAAAAAGCACGGCGGGAAGGCCGGGCGCCCAGGCCATGCAAGACGCTACGCGCCCGCCAGCTGTGGGAGCAAATTGCCTTCGCCGCCTGGTCGTGCGCCGATCCGGGGGTGCAGTTCGATACGACCATCAATGAATGGCACACCTGCCCGGCGGATGGACGCATCCATGCCTCCAATCCGTGCTCGGAATACATGTACCTCGATGATACCGCTTGCAACCTGGCCTCTCTCAATTTGCTCAAATTCTATGACGAGCAAACGGGTCGTTTTGATGTGGATTCGTTCCGCCATGCCACGCGCTTGTGGACATTGATTCTCGAAATATCTGTATATATGGCCCAGTTCCCCAGCGTGGCCGTGGCGCAGAAGTCCTACGATTTCCGCACCCTGGGGCTGGGTTATGCCAACCTGGGATCCCTGCTGATGGTGCAAGGACTGCCCTACGATTCGCACGAGGGGCGGGCCTGGTGCGGCGCTGTCACCGCCCTGATGCACGCAGTTGCCTATGCCACCTCGGCGGAGATGGCCGCCGAAGTCGGTCCCTTCCCGCGCTTCGAGGCCAACCGCGAGGCCATGCTACGCGTTATCCGCAATCATCGCCGCGCCGCCTACAACGCTCCGCCGGAGGAATACGAGGGACTGACCATTCCCCCGGTCGGCATTGATGCACGCTTCTGTCCAGATTACTTGCTCAAGGCCGCCCAGCGCGAATGCGATCGCATGTTGGAATGGGGCGAGAAATACGGCTATCGCAACGCGCAAGCCACATGTTTGGCGCCTACCGGAACTATAGCCCTGGTCATGGACTGCGATACTACCGGCATTGAGCCGGACTTCGCGTTGGTCAAATTCAAAAAGCTGGCCGGCGGCGGCTACTTCAAGATCATCAATGAATCGATCCCGCCGGCCTTGCGGCGGCTTGGCTACACTCAGCGGCAGATCGACGATATCGTTCGCTATTGCCGCGGGACTGGCACACTGCACGGCTGTCCCCACATCAACTTCACCACGCTACGGGCCAAGGGTTTCCCTGACGACGTGCTCGGGCGCCTCGAAGCGATGATGCCCAGCGTCTTCGAGCTGCCTTTCGCCTTCAATCGCTGGACCGTCGGCGACGCCGTATTAATCGACAAACTCGGCTTCAAGCCCGAACAGATCGAAAGCCCGAACTTCGACCTGCTTACGGCGCTGGGCTTCAGCCGCGAGCAGATTGCCGAGGCCAACCTCCATGTGTGCGGTGCCATGACCCTCGAGGGGGCGCCGCACCTCCATCCAGAGCACCTGCCCGTCTTCGATTGCGCCAACAGGTGCGGCAAGCTCGGCCAGCGTTTCCTATCGACCGAAGCACACATCCGCATGATGGCCGCCGCCCAGCCGTTTATCTCGGGAGCTATATCGAAGACCATTAATATGCCGCATACGGCCACCATTGAAGATGTCAAAAGGGCATATCTACTCAGCTGGCAGCTCATGGTCAAGGCCAATGCCCTCTATCGCGACGGCTCCAAGCTCAGCCAGCCGCTCAACACCGTGGCCGATGCCCCGGACCTCGAAGCCGAAATAGCCGAGGAGGCAACACGGCTGGAGCCGAAAGCAGAACCTGTCCGTATTGCCGAGAAGATCGTTTATCGCTATATCGCCCACCGCCGTCGCCTGCCGGATCGCCGTGCCGGCTACACCCAGAAGGCCCGCATCGGCAATCACAAGATGTACCTGCGTACGGGCGATTACGAGGACGGCACGCTCGGCGAAATTTTCCTGGATATGCACAAGGAAGGCGCGGCGTTCCGCAGCATGATGAACTGTTTCGCCATCGCCGTATCGCTCGGCTTGCAGCATGGCGTACCGCTGGAAGAGTTCGTCGATGCCTTCCTGTTCACGCGCTTCGAGCCGAATGGCATGGTACAGGGCAATCCGCACATTAAGATGACGACTTCGGTCATCGATTACATCTTCCGCGAATTGGCCATCACTTATCTCGGCCGGCATGACTTGGCCCAGGTTGAGGAGGAAGACCTGCGCGGCGACGCCATCCACCGGGAGCGCCACGAACCGGAGTTCGAGTCGGAGGAAGTGAAGGAGGAGCGCATCGTCGAACCGCAGCCTGTGGCCAAGGCATTTGCCACGCCGCGCAGCGGCCATCTGAAGCCGCTGCGCGATAGCAGCCCAGCTGCGGCCAACGGGCACAAAAACGGAGTGCACGGACAAACGATGGAAGAAAAGATTCGGCTGGCGCGGCTGAAAGGCTACGAAGGCGATCCGTGCAGCGAATGCGGCCAACTAACCCTGGTGCGCAGCGGCTCGTGTTGTAAATGCGACACCTGCGGCGCCACGTCGGGATGCGGCTGATGCTCTCACCGGGGCATTCACATGCTTCGCGCGCCCAAAAAATTGCCAACAAAACTATTGACAGCCGGTTGTAACGATCGCATAAGAGATAAGGGAGAGAGAGTGATGTGCCCAACAAACCAAGCAACCGGCGCAATCAGCCCTGACCTGTACGAGCAACCTCAGATGCCCCTGCCGGTGTTCCGAAAGGAGTGTTCGCCATGATCTATGGCGAGCCAGAGACGCCGCGGTTTCTGGCGGCGTTGCAGCGTCTCAAAAAGCAGCAACGCAAGAAAGAGCGGCAAACCCGGTTGGCCAAACAGCGCGTCCGTGCTGCCTTGCGTAAGATGCGTTCGTGCTAGTGGTTCATTGGCAATTCCAGTGTCTTGTTTACCAGCCCGCAGTGCCCGTAAAGGACGCGCCTGCCGGCACTACCGGACTGGTAAACAAACAAATCCGTCCTTTTCACTCTATTCCTTTACCCTCACGAACACTCTGAATGCGCTTCAGCACCTCGTCGCGGCGTTTTTTGCGATCCTCATCGTTGGTGTCTTTGGCACTGTTGCGAGCCAGTAGCTTGCCGTTCGGAGAGAGCATCAGCACTTCGATGCCGCAATCATCGGTCGCTTTAGAATTGGGAACAGCGAGACGATTGCCGCCCTCAAAATCTACCAGAATCAGATTATTTTCCGGAGGATCTTGGCCGAAGTCTACATCGATGCCGGTGGGCACCTTACCACCGGCACGTGCGCTGGGCTTGTTCCCCTCGGCCGGCAGAATGAAGGTGTTCTGTGTATATTTCCAGATGGGAATATCGATGTTCACCTTTCGGCCCACGTATTCTCCGCGGGCGACAAAGACGCGATCCGCGACGGCCCATTCGCCAACAGGGATTTGCTCGGTGTCCTTGCGGCTCTGCTGAGTGGTCTCCACCCAACGATGGAACTGGAAAGCCACCTGCTCAGTGGATGGAGAAGGAACCCGGGCCGTCAACAGGCGGTACTGCGCGCTCTCCCACGGGATCGTCTTCCTAATTTCATTCAGGCTCATGCCGTGGGCCTCGTCCACGACATAGTAGAACGTTTCCTCCGGCACCTGGACGGTTTGCGGCAACTCGTACCATTCGCTGGATTCCAAAGTTTCCTTTTCCTTGTATTCGGGCGAAGCCACGTCTGCACGCTGGTAGTTGGGATTAGTCATCTTGATCTTGAGCCGATAGCGATAGTATTTGCCTGGCTCGATGTTAACATCCACCACGCGGACCAGAACATAATCCGGGATATTGCTGTCTTCGATCTTGGTCCCTCCGGTGGTTGGTTGAGGTGGTTGGCCCTTATCGTTGGGAAGAGCAGCATTGGGATTGAAGGCATCGAGGAATGCAGGCCTCTGGAACTTCGGCGCGGCGATTTGCTTGGGGTCTGCCTCACGCATCTTGTCTAGCGTCTCCTTGATTTTCGGCAATTCCGCAGCCACGTCTGGATAGTGGGTTTTGTTTTCCTCAGCTGGGGCTTCCGGCTGCCGCACCGCGCCCGGCGGCTGGAGACCAGGACCTCTCATCATCATCGTCATCATTCCCGAGAGGCCCGGCAGCTGGGCCTTGTTAGCATGAAATTCCCGCAGCAGCGGCATCACCAAGCCTGTGCCGCCGTTGGGCATGACGGCAGCATACTTGGGGTCTTCCGGCTGGAAGGGGTAATAGGTATGTTGCAGCCATACCTGATACGATTCCTTCAGCTGCGGATCATGCCAATCGCTGAGCTTTTTGCCGTCGGCGTCCACTTCCATACGTTGAACTTCCACGCCACGGAAATCGAAGGCCGACGATTCCTTTTCGCCCTTGCCTACTCTTTCACTGAGAACCTCATCGATGCTATTGAGCCGAAGCCGGTGCTTGTGTTCTTCCAGCTGTTTTTTGTACGGGAAACTGCCGACAATAATGGCCATGCGCAAGGGACGGAGCTGATGTGCTGTCAATTGCTGTTCGTTCCACTCATCGACGGGAATCCACTTGGCGTCATATTCCGAGGTATTGGTAGCGCCTTGGAGTGATCGGAGGAAGCCGAGACTTTGCTCATTGTTTTGTAGCTGCTTCATAAGGGGGTTACTCATCATGCCCCCACCGCCCATGTTGGGCGACATGCCTCTAAGCCGAGCGAGAGGATTCATTCCCGCAGGGCCGCCGGCACTCGCAGCTGCTCGGTTTTTGTCTTCAAGGACCAAAATCCGCGGTGGGTCCGCATTGAAGCGAAACAGATACGTATCGATCGGCACAGCCGTGACTTTGGCGATAGCTTCTTCGACATTGTAAATCTTGGGCGAACGCCGGGATTTGTCTTCCTTCAGACGCGGCTCAAACCAGATCCCGACAGGATAGTTGTCCGGGAGCAAAAAGGTGGTATCGATATCTATCAGCTTACCCTTTTCGGGCTTGTCATTGTCTCCTGGCGTCCTCGTTCGCAGAGCGATCTCCAATTGCTCCGTGTTCTGATTCAGCTCTTTCGCCTTGGCCGCCGGACTGCCGCTGAAGAAACCCTTCGATGGCATGAACAGGCTGAGAATCAGCATCAGGACCATCAACGTTACAGCGACGCCGAGACCGACTTGTTCGCCTTTCTCCAGAAGAAATTGCTTGGCATCAAAATCTTTACGGCTCATGACATTTATCCTTTGGGATTCTCCCGCGAAAGATCACATTTTTCACCAGCCTGCCGCGCCAGCAAGGACATCCCTTACCAACGCGGCAGGCTGATTTTCAGCTTTTTTTGTCTCCGGCCGGCGGCGGTGGAGGCGGAGGTGCTTTTTGTGGCTCGACGGGCTTATCGGACTGCTTGGCAGCAGGCGGCGGTGTTTTTTGTGGCTCGACGGGCTTGTCCGCTTGCTTCTCCGCTGACGGCGCGGCCGCGCTGCCACCACTCGGCGCTGCTGGAGCCGGGGCAGCTGGTGACGAAACGCTCGGCGGTGTTGGGGCTGCCGGTTGCTGGCCCGGTGTTCCTGATTGGCCGGGCTGTTCCGCTGCCTGGGGCGTCTCCGGCGCACGATACAAAGTAGCGATGCCGTAAATAGTCAATTCCACCAGATTATCATCTGACTGATCTGCCTCAGCTTGATTGGGAGCTACACCGCCGGCAGTCGGCAGCGTTGTACCCGGCCGCGTCCCGCCGGGTGCAGACAAATACGACGGCCTCATTGGCCCTGGCCCTGTACTCATCCCCATGGGACCAGGCGGACGCATCATCATCCCCTGTTGCATTTGCATCTGCCGTTGCATCTGCATTTGCATCTGCCGTTGCATCTGCATTTGCATAGCCTGCTGCTGATCTCTTTGCTGTTGTTGCATATGCCGTTGCATGTCCATTTGTCTTCGCATCAGCTCGGGCGAGGGACCGCCGGCCATACCGGGCATAGCGCCCATGAAGACGCGCGGACCGGCCATGTCCGTACCGTCTTTCTTGTCTTTCTCATCGCTCTGCGGCACGTAATCCTTGACGTGAGTGAACTCGACTTGCGTGATCTGAAAGCGCAGCCGCGAGTTGGCCAAGGCCAGCAGAACATCATTGATGTGCGACTGCTCAACAATCAGCTGCAAGGCCAAGGGCAGATGGCGGCTGGGGGGGTTGAATTTCTTGTCCTGATCCTTGGGCTGCAAATAGCGGTCGCGTTCGATTTCATTATTGGGCGTCTTATTGCCGGATGACACTGCTGCTCCGCCTCGCCCCATCATCATCTGCTGCATCATCATCATCGAACCGCCGCCTGGAGGACCGCTGCCGGCCATACCCGCACCACCGGCCATACCCGCCCCACCGGTCATACCCGCCCCACCGGTCATACCGGCGCCGCCGGCCGCACCCCCTTCCTTGTTCTGTTCGTCTTCCGGAAGAGCGTCCAGTGCTGCCAGGATGTGATTGGGTTGCAGCGGCCAGATGAACGTGCGGCAATCCTGCTTGGCCAGCTCAATGGCATTGATACGGCGAATCGGGCAATTGGTCTGATCGAAGCCCTGACTGACAACGATCGGATGCGCCTTGACGTATTCCTTGTCCCATTTGATGCCGCTGAGCGGTTCGGGATAGTTCTCCTCGCTGAATTTTTTGGTCTCGCTCCAGCTGACCGGCTCGCCCCGGACCTCAAACAGGGTGCGCACGCTATCTTGGGCAATGTTGAACCAGATACCCTTACCTTTGGCACTGGTAAGCGGCTGAGGATGATGGCTGGGATGAATGTTCTTGATGGTGCTGTCGCCACCGATGACGGGCTGTCCTTTGTCGTTCTTACGGATAAGGAGGGTGATCTCCCAGTTCTTGTTGCGATAGCGATAGCGGGCCAGGGCGCCTTGGGGCATCGGCTCTTTCGTTTCGTCGATGTCCAGCGGCTGCATCTGAGCCTGCCAGGCCATGGCCTTGTAAATATCTATGAGCAACTCGCGTTTGACCCAGAAATCTTCCTGGGCCAGCCAGATCTCTTCGCGCGTCGGGGTTTCCTTCCAATCCTTTTTCGGATTGAAGACGTTCTCGAAACCGTCCTTAAACTCCACCGGCGCGAGCCATTTGGGCGCATTGAGGCTCAGGCTTTTGATCTGATCGGGATAGATTTTATCCTTATACTCGGTACGATCATCCGGGCTGATCGGCGTCTGTGGATTGGTCAAGTCTCCATATTTCCTCCGCCACTCTTCTGGCCAATCGTACATGCCCGCCTGATAGTTCCAGGCATGTTCCCAGATGACGCCTTTGTGATTGCTGAGTCTCTTGGTCTCTTCCTTCCAGGGCCGCAGGAAGGTAGCCGTATTGATGGGACCGCTGCTTTGGGCGGTCTTAACTCCCTTGCTGGCGTCGTCATATTTTTTCACGAGAGCATCGATTTCGCCGGGATAGGTAAACTTCATCCACATCACGGCAATAAGCCAGATGAGAAAGTAGCCGCCCAGCAGGAACCAGAACTGATGCTTGACGATGGTTTCTTGATCGAGCTTCATATTTCAACCCTTTCTTACCAGCCCGCTGCGCCGGCAAGGGCATCCTTTGCCGGCGCAGCGGGCTGGTTTGCATGTCGCTTCTCAACGCCCCTTTTGCCGATCGCGGCTCTTCCCCTTGGGACGCCAAGAACCAGGCTGCGAATCGGCAGCCGGAGCGCTGCTCCCCGGGCTGCCGCTCTGGTCGCTGCTCAGATTGCGTAGACGGTCAGAGTCGGTCGGCTCCTTCCAGATGAACAAAATGACGAACTCGGTTCGTTTGAGTCCGTGATCATTCTCCGGAACCGGCGATCCTCCCGGAGAGGGTGTGCCTGGCGGAAGTGCCGTCTTGGGCACATTGGGCTGATTGTGCATATCCCGCATTCTTCCCATTTGGCGGCGTACCATATCACCGCTGATTCCAGCCGGCATTTTTCCACCTGGCATTCCCATCCTCGGCGGTCCCCCCATCATGCCGGAGCCTGTTGTCGTAGGCTCCACACCCAACGGCGTCCAATTTTTGCGGCTGGGTGTGGCCGAAGCGCCTTGGTCGCCTGGCGCCCCCATGCCGGGAGGCCCGCTGCCGCCTGCAGAGCTGCCGCCGCCCGCAGGGCTGCTGCCGCCCGCAGGACCACCGCTAGGCATACCAGCTGAACCGAGCATACCAGGCATGCCGCCGGGGCCGCCTGGGGCACTGCTCACGATACCCAGGGCCATCCCCTTGACTTCCTCATGCGTAGTCTCGTTGAGGATCTCGAAGGGAGCGCCGGACCGTGAAGTAGTGGCATTGTACAGGAGCACGTGACTAATACGGTTGATGACCGGACCGAGCGGCTCCAGATCTTTTTTCTCCGATCCCTGAGCAGCCGACGCGCCCGCAGGCGCGGCGGGAACGCCTGGCGCAGCAGGGGCCGGCGCCGTTCCCGCAGGAGTCGCACCGCCCGCGGCAGCGGTATCGGCTTTCTTCTCGCGAATGCCCATCCGGGCGAGGTTTTCCAACAGTGTGTTCTTGACGAAGGTCTCTCCATCGCGATGATATGTCCAGCCGTGAAGCTCGATGATCCAGCCAGCCCCCTGGGGAGGTTTCCCGAAATGGTCCCTGGGACGGACCCATTCGTCGCGGTTTTTGCTCACCCGTGGGCTTTTTTTCACCATATCCCAGTAGGTGCCCAAGTTGTCACAGAAAAAGGCCTGTACTGACTCGATATTGAACTGAATGAGATCCGGAGCGCTCGCAGTCGGCTCGTTGTTGCCTTCCTTGCCTTCGGCGATAATGCGCTGAGACAGATAGTCCTGATAGGCTTTTGCGGCCTTGGCCACATAGCCTCTCTCCTGGACCTCTTTTAGATCGAGGGGGATATCGTCCAGCGTGATCTTTTCCACCACTTCGCCATCATCCGCGAGGACTTTGAATTCGAGTTTTTTGTTGATATCCGGCTGGGGAATGGCGGCGCTAATGAACTTAAACAGTTCCGGCCAATTGTCGCGCTCGAATTGGCCGGCAACGATGGTGCGAACCGCGTCCGCTTCATCTTTGGCTTTCTTCTTGGCTGCCTCGAAAGTACTCTTGGCCGAATCAGCCTTCTTCTTGGCTTCATTGGCCCTGGCGACGGCATTCCCGACTCGCTTATCGCCCCAGGTGCGTTTCTCCAGGCCATAGCTGAGGGCCAGACCGAGACTGCCAAAAAGTAAAGCGGCAGCAGCAGCCACGGCAAAGGGCTTCTTGGCCTTGATGAGCCGCTCCACACGGATCTCATTGGGCAGCAAGTTTGTCAGCAAACGCGCTCGCCTGAGTCCCTGAAGCGCCAGGCCGTAGGCCACACCGAACGTCAGGATATTCTCGGTGAACGCCTGCTGCGTTACCACCTGATCGCCGTTGATGCGTTCCATCTTGGTCAGCTTCTTGACCTCCAGCTGGAGTTTTTCGCTGAGGAACTTCTGCAAGCCAGGCAAACGGAAGGCATTACCCAGACCGATCATGTATTCGATGTGGGCGTCGCGGTGCGTGTTGGTGAAATAGCCGAGCGAACGCTGCACTTCGCCAACGAAATCGTTGAGCACCGGTTTGAGGGCCGCCAGGATCTTCTTCAGATCCGGCGATTTGGTAGCGTTGCGCTTGAGATGCTCGGCCTTGGCAAAGGTCAGCTTGAGATCTTTGGTCAACGCACGGGTAAAGTGATTGCCGCCCAGCGGAATGGGACGCTGCCAGATGATGCGTTCGCCATCGGTAATGACAAGATTACTGCTGTCCGTGCCGATATCCAGGGCCACGACACATCTCTTATCGCTGCTGCCTTCGCTGGGCTGTTCGTCCTTGCCCAAAAGATCGAAGGAAACATAATTGCACAAGGCCAACGGCGCCATCTGTACGATATGAATATCGACGTTGACATCCTTGAAGTGCTGCAAATAACGGCCCACCATGTCGCGCTTCATAGCGAACAGGCCAATCTCCGTCTCCATAGCAAAGCCGTCGGTGACAGCGCCGGAGCCGATCTTCTGATAGTCCCACACTACTTCATCGAGATTGAAGGGAATCTGCTGCTTGGCCTCGAAGCGAACGATATCGGCGATTTTCTTTTCCTCAACGGGCGGCAGCTTGACGAAGCGAGCCAGCCCGCTCTGTCCCGGAACGCTGATGGCCACGATGTCGCCACGCAAGTTGTTGCGGGACAAAAACTTGTCGAGTGCTTCGCGGGTGAGCTGATCGGGGTCGGCATCGGGTTGGCTGAGGATCTTGGGATGTTCGACGTAATCGAAAGCGGTGGCGACGAGTTGTCCGTCAATTTCTTGGAGGCGGATTGCCTTAAGGCCGCATTGGCCCAGGTCGATGCCCCAAACGCCGATAGGCTGAGTTGCCATGATGTCGTATCTCCGCCGCTGTGGAGCGAATGAAATTCGTGACAGAAACGATTTTGTTACGGTAACATGCAGCGACGCACCCTGTCAACCGTCGGACGCCGCCGCGGATAATCTACAAGTATGATAACAAACGGGAAGGCAATTCGTTGGTGCGATTTATCGTTTCGCGCGAAGCAAAAGCGCATTTAGCGCGGCGTCAAGTGTGGCCAGTGCAATTCGACGCCGTCGTCCCCAAGTTGTTTTTGGAACGCGGCGCGCAGTCTGCCGTTCTTGCGAACTTGACGCGGCGGCTCCTTGTGTGCCAAGCAGAAAGCAGCCAGAGCGCCGGCTGCTTCGCCGATGTTCCACTCTACCGGATGCAGCCGATAGCAGCCGTTGGTGATGTGCGTTACGCCCAAGTTCTTGCACGCCGGCAACAGGTTTTCCATGCGGCGCGGCAATAACGCGCCCAGGGGGATTTGAAACGGCAAGGAACTGATATCAAGATAGTTATCGCCGCCGCTGGTCGGATGCAAATCAATGCGGTAGCTGCCGATGCCCACACTGTCCGCGAAGCGCTCCGCAGTCCATTCTTCGCCTTTTTTGCCGGTTCGCTTTTGCCGAGCTTCGGTACCCACGTGTTGTTCGACGACGGTGAATTCGGCGCGGATGCGGCGTGCTTCGCGGATGTAGGGATATTTCGCTAGCCCATCCGCTGTGTCCACAACATCGGGGCGCAGACGCAAACCCTTCCAGCCGACGCCGCCGTCCGGCCGCGGGGCTTCGGTTTGCATCCAGTACAACAGCGATAGACTCAGCTGTTTGGCGCGGCGCAGATGGCGGGCCGCTTCTTCCGGCTTGACATTACACAAATTGCCCAGCCAATAGTCGTTCTGCGGCCAATTGATAAGGGAAATGTCGCTGCGGTAACTGCCGGAGCGAAAATTGCGGCGATCGAGAATGCGGCGATACAGCCAAAGGTTCATCCCCCCTGCTCCCGGCCCCGATGGATCGAACGTCACAGCGCGCTCTTTGAGAGTAATGGGGTTGGACATTTTCCAGCTAAGCAACGGTCCCGGCCAGGCCGGCTTTAGCTTGGGGACATAATTGCGCCAGAAATCATATTCCTCTGGTTTATCGATTGTGTGATCTTCGCCGGGCAGATAATCGACAGCGAAGCAAAAGGTGAAAGATTGCTGATTGTCCGGTTGCGCTTCGGTGGGGGCATGTGGCTCGCCGGTCTCTTTTTGCGACTCGAAGCCAGTGACGAACTCTGTTCCGGTCAACGGCAACAGATCGCCCAGTTCCGTCGCATCCAAAAAATAGGCCCCGGTCAATACCACGGATCGATCGTTGTGCAGATCGTGGACTTTCACTGCCAGGACGCGATCGCCTTTAACGTCTGCGGCCACAGCTTTGTGTTGGAGAAGAATTTGCACACGGCCGCTGCTGACAAAGGAGGCGAGCATTTGGTGCAAAACGGCCAAGGCGACGCGCGGTTCATGGCACAAGCGCGAGACCAGTCCGTTGCCGGGGTTGAGATGCGCCGCTTCGCGCGCCTCGGCCGTCAACGGATAATGCCGTCGGTAATAGGCGCGAACCCCGTCACGGAAGCGGCGATAGGAGCGCGTACAGCCGAACGATTCGATCCAGGGATGTTCGTCCGGGGGCACGGCCTGCTGCGTCAGCTGCCCGCCGATCCAGTCGGTTTCCTCGGTGAGCAAGACCGAGCAACCGGCGCGGGCCGCTGCCAGGGCCGCAGCGCAGCCACCCACACCACCGCCGATAATGACGACATCGGCGCGTCTCTCGCGAGTGCGGGATTCGCTGGCAGAAAGAGAAGAAGTCAACAACGGCGACAAAACTGCCGTGGCAAGAAAATGGCGTCGGTTCATGCATCGAGTGTAGCAGACCATAATACGATGGGGAAGGGGTCACTCCATTCTAACGAGATTAGGTATGGAATATACCCAAAAAATCAACCTGAGCAATGCGCCGCCAGCTGAGACGCGCAGCGTATGCATCCACCATACGCCGCACATCGGGCCAAGCAGGATCGGGATAATTGTGGAACGCGAGCAGGCCGTCTTTGGCCAGCAGCCTCGCAACCGGGATCGATGGCACTGGTAACGGGCACGAGGATGACACAACGGGATGCGGGGGGCATGAGAGAGATCCCAAACAAGAGTGTATACCAAGCGCGGCACAGATGGGCACAAACCTTGGCGAGCGGAGTTGCGTAAGCGCTCCGAGAGAGCGCCTCGGAGCGCTTACGCAACTCCGCTCGCCAAGCGCCTCGGAGCGCTTACGCAACTCCGCTCGCCAATGTGTCGAATGGAGCCGTGCTCAGTATAATTCCTCCTCGTTTCCTCCTCGCTTCCTTCTCGTTTCCTCGTTCCCAAACTCTGTTTGGGAACGCCGTCCGCGAAACTCCGTTTCGCATCTTCCACGTTGGGATGGCAATGGCACAAGCGAAACAGAGTTTCGCGAAGGGGGTTCCCAAACAGAGTTTGGGAACCAGGGCAAGCTGCCCCTCGGCCCTTCTTGATGAAGCTGAGACATCTCCACTATTGCAGACGGCAAGAGGCGGGCAACTTCTTTCGCTGTCTTTGGCTTTCGACTGAGCGGTAGGACATTTTCACACAACTCCCTGCATTACCACGTCCACGGAGCCGATGCATTAAAAATCTGCAACTCCTTGCTAAATAATGAACTGCGTCATTGACTACTTTGCGGGTCTGTATCCGCTAGTCGTCATCTGACCACGTCTCCAGTACAAGACATGATCGAGCTTCTTGAGAGATGGTTTGGCAACCCCGTGTTTTCCGCAGTTCGTTCATCAGGCGGAGCAAGTTTGCGCAGTGTTTTTTATACCTATCTGGATCTTTATTGTTCTGTTGTGAATCGTCGCTTTCAACGTAATCGCCATTTCTCTCCAATTCTTTAACCAAACGCTTCGCTTCTTTCTCCGATCTACTATCGAGGATCGGGACGATCTCCGGTAAATGGAATGACGCATACTTGGAGCAAAAAACTTTCTCTTTTCTCTTGATGCGACGGTGGATGAGGTCTACAAGCTTGGCGTGACCATCTGCGACATTCTTGAGCGTAGCCTCCGTGAACTCAACCAACTTGCGGAGGTCGGTGATGATCTCATCCGCTTCTGAACTAGTGAGGGCTTCAGCGACACGATCTTCTATTTCGCACATTTTACGAATATCCGTTTCGCCGCCCAGGATGCACTCGTAAAGTCGGTTGACGCAGCGGACTTTGCATCGCACTTCGGCAAACGAAGTGTGACGCGGATGTTCTTGCAAAAAGCCAAGATCGGCATGTCCACGGCGATGTGGGACTGGTAGTCCTTATCATCAGCCCCGCCGGGACCGTCAATCTCTTGGTAGCGTCGCACGAACTCATCGATCGTCATCGTCATATCTCCTCTTGTGGCTTGTCCTCATTTGCTCATCGCACCCATACCTCAGGGCCGACGCATTTAAATCGCCTCCACCTTATCCGCTCTCTTGATTTCGTCAAGGGGCCGCAGTTACGATTCTCCGTGGCGTCGCCCGCTTTTCACGGAGGAAACTCATAGTTCTGTCATATCTGGCCCTGCACAAGCACCTTCGCCGTCTCCAAGATCCCCGTAGCAACCAACGCAAACGGCACCTGCTGGGCGACATCCTCACCCTCGCCATCTGCGCTGCCCTCGCCGGCGCCAATACCTGGACCGACAGCGAAACCTTCGGACGCAAACGCCGGGATTGGCTGCAACGCTTCCTGGAATGGCCCAACGGCCCCCTGGGCCAAGTCGTCACCGACGAAAAGTCCAGCGAATTCAGAAGCGTTCTGGTGCGGAGAATTTCGCGTTGTTGCGGCGATTGGCCTTAGCCCTGCTCCAACGACATTCCGGCAAGAGGAGCCTGAGGACCAAGCATTATCAGGCAACTCTGGATGTCGGTTTTCTGGAGGAAATCTTCAAACAAGAGCCGTAATGTGGATAAAATTAAATGCGTCTGCCCTGGGAATGTGCCTCATTCCAATAAACACAACATCCTTGCCATGAATGCTCTGCCTAAAATCGCCATACTTGGACTCTACAATTCCGGATCGACGATCCTGGCCGGGGCGCGTGGCAGGCGCTCGAAGAATTTTGCTTCCGGCAGCCGCATTTGTCGGTGGAATATCGCCGATTGCGAAGGGAACCTGTCGCCGTCCTGCGAGAAATCGCGGCCTATGCTCATCTGTCTCCGACGGCGGAGCAATTGGCGGCGGCCGAGGCGTTCATTGAGCGTGCCTGAGAGAGGACAGCGGTGGGCCAAGCCTCACAAACCGGAAGCGTAAGCGACGAAGCGTTGGCCCGTCGCTTCTACTTCCGGCTCGTGACGCTTGACCCGACAGCGCCTTACATGTTCTCCCGCTTCTCCTCGACGAGCGTGCGGATGCGCTCGGCAAGCAGAGCGATGTCGAACGGTTTTTTGAACGCCTCGTTGTAGCCGTATTGGGTCAGCGCTTCGGGATTGGCCTCATCTTCGCTGGCCAAGGCGATGATGAGTGTGGTCTCGTAAGCCGGATTGCGCCGCAGGTTCTGGGCGATTTGCAGGGCCTCGCTGCGGCCCATAGCCAGATCGACGATGATAGTATCCGGGTGGAAGCTCTCGGCCTGGATACCGGCCTCGAAGCCACTGTGGGCCACTTCGTATTTGTAATCCTCATCTTCCGGCAGCAGCTCTTTGAGGCGTTCGATGAACAGCTGCTCGGCACCGATGATGAGGACTTTGTGCCATCCTTCTTCCTCCAGCTCGCCCAGGGGCATGCCGTGTTCTTTAAGGAAGCGGATGAGATGTTCACGGGGGATGCGGCGATCCTGGCTGCCGGGGATGCGGTAGCCGCGGAGTCGGCCGGAATCGAACCATTTACTGACTGTCCGGGGCGCGACCTTACAGATTTTCGCGACTTGCCCGGTGGTGAAAACCTTTTTCATAGCAGGCACTCCATAACGAGTATTTGCTGAGTCCCCTCCCCGGCCGGCGGACGCGGGGGCACGGCCGGGGAGTATTCCCGCCCGTCCTGGCTCGTTAGGTAATTCGGTGGCTGGCGGGTTCGGTGGCTGGGTGGTTGGATGGAACCACCGAACCAGCCGGCCACCGGACTATCTAACAAGGTGGCAGGCGGGCCTACCAAAGGGACAGACAAGCGTCGCGTGGCACCGGACCTTGTTGGGTTGTTGGGTGGTTAGGGAGTTAGGTGGTTGGGTGTTGACAAGCCCACTTGACAAGCCAACCACCTAACCACCTAACCACCTAGCCACCTAACAAGGGGGTGGCGGGTTGTCTTCCGCCTCGGCTACAGAAGTAAATCGGCACGCGAACCTCCCAAGATAAGAAAAAGGCCATAGCCTGGGGAGGTTCTGCCGGTTTGCTTTGCTGTGCCCATTCCGCCCCTTGCCCCAATTGCCGCAAACGCGGCGACGGCACGGCGGAGAGCCGGCGCTAACAAAGAAGAGCAACAAAGGAGTTGAGCCGCCTGTCCTGTTCCGCTCTTATTGTAGAGGCGCAGACAAGGGGATGTGACGGATTTTTCAGCGGGCGATTCTCTTCCGAAACACTACCATATCATCGCCATCGCTGTAATAATCGCGCAGTACGCCCGTGATCTCGTAACCGTGCTTGAGATAAAACTTTCGCGTCAATTCATAATGGGGCAGCGACGATGTTTCGATGAAGAGCACCCGGCCGTTGCGTTGGCGAATGTCGTCCTCGGCGTGGTGGAGCAGCTTGCTGCCGATGCCTTGAGCATGGATGTCGCGGCGGACAGCGATCCAGTACAGATACCAGGTGCGATCGGTCATGGCTGCCGGCGCGTAATAAGCGTAGCCGAGGATGCGTCCCTCATCTTCGTAAGTGACAGCGACATGTCCGTATAAGTGTGCTCCGGCATGGTAATCACTAAGTACCTCGTTGAGCGCTTCGATCTCATGTGGTTTGAAAACACCGGTGCCTTCGGTCAGCTGAAGTAAGTACGGCGTATCGGATTCGGTGGTTGGACGGATCATGGTTGGCTCCTTGCGTATAAAACTCCTGAGCGGAGGTGTAAGCCTCTGAGCGAAATCTCAGGAGGGCTTACGCCCCCGCTCAGGAGTATCTTGTTGCCATCCTATCGCACGACGCCGGATAACGGGAGATAATTGATGAGAAAATCCACTCTCTTGAGAAAATCCATTTTGTTTTGCCTGCTGTTGCTGGTACCGACATCTGCACGAACGGGCGAGGAACTGCAAGCCGGCGCCGCTTCGATGGACATCACGCCGCCGATCGGCTTCGCCATGTGGGGCTATGCCGCGCGGAAGGATCAGCCGAGTCTCGGCGTCCGCGACCCCCTTCGCGCTCGTGCTCTCGTTTTGGCTGCCGCAGATAAACGCCTCGCTCTGGTCAGCCTCGATCTCGGCCGAGCGCCGACGCGCGCTTCACTGGCCGTCATCCGCCAACACCTCAAGAGCGTCGGCATCGAACACCTTTTCCTCGTTGCCTCGCACACCCATCACGGTCCCGTCCTGGAGCTGGACAATTGGCCTTCCGAGAAAAACTCCTATGTTCGCCAACTCGAGCAGAAACTCGCTGATGTGATTTTGCATGCAGCCAAGGCAGCGAAACCGGCGCGCTTCGGCATCTCCTCGAAGCAGATGAAACTCAACCGCAATCGTCATTCGAGGCGCGACGATGCGCCGGTGGATCGAGAATTGCTGGTGTTGCGCGTCGAAGACCAGGACGGCAATCCGATCGCTCACGCCGTCAATTTCGCTGCCCATCCGACGCTACGCGACATTGCCGAACGCAAGTTCTCTGCCGATTACCCCGGCGTCCTCGCCGAACTCGTCGAAAAAGAAACGCATGTGCCCTGTCTGTTCTTGCAGGGCGCGGCTGGCGATCTTTCAGCCAACGTCCCCGGCGGAGGCGGAGCAGATCAATTTGGACAAGCATTAGGGCACGAGGTGTTGGCGCTGGTGAAAGATATCCGCTGTACGGCGAGGCGAGCAGGAGGTGTTAACCCTCCGGTGCTCCAGATGCGCGAAGAGGACTTTACCTTCAAACCGCGCCTGAACCTCTCGAATCCTCTGGTGCGTGCGACGCTGAATCAAGCATTCTTTCCCGAATTAATCGCCTTTTACGAGCGCGAATATCGGGAAGGGGTGCGTCCACATCTAACAGTTGCCTTGCTCGATGGACGCATCGGCTTCGTCGGCGTCTCCGGTGAATTTTTTTGCGGCCACGCTCTCAGCCTGAAACGCCGGGCGCGGCTCGATCACCTGTTTTTCCTGGGCTATTGCAACGACTATCAGCAGTATTTCCCAACGATCGAAGCGGCCAGCGAGGGCGGTTACGGCACGGTGCCGCCGATCTCCAACGCCGAAATGGGCGCCGGCGAGCGGATCATGGATCGCGCCTTGATTCATCTCTATCAGATGCGCGGGCAGCTGCTGGATCGTCCCGCTGTGAAAAAATGAGGCACCCTCAGGAGGTTATCCCTATCTGCTTTTCTGTTCTCAACAATTCAGAGGTTCCAAATCTTCTCTACTTCTTGAGGTTCCAGCATACCAACTTTCTGTTATCTCGCGCATACAAGCGCCCATTCGCCAGCGCCATATGTGCCCGGCATGGTCCCATCAGCACCGCCGCCCGCGCTTTCTCCCGATACTTGGCGCTTGTGCACTCAATCAGCACCAACTCGCCGCCCTCGCTAAGGACAATCAAATGGCCCTCAGCCCAAATCATCGAACCGCAGCCGAAACCCTCCTTGCTCCAGCAGACTTTGCCCGTCTTCGCCTCGATGCAGCGAAACTCGGTGCCGCTCTCTTGCCGGCCGTCGAAGCCGTACAGATAGCCCTCGTGATACACCGGCGTGCTGAAATGACACGACAAACTGCGATCGTTACTCCATATCTCGTCGAGGGCGTCTTTTTTGGCGCGCACCAAGATTGCCCCGGTCTCATAGCAAGCTGTGAAGAATAAACAATCGCCTATAACCACTGGCGATGCCGCGTTGACCGAAGCGTCCATGCGTGAGCGCCAACGCTTGGAGAAACGAACGTTGCCGCTGGCCGGGTCCAGCGAGACAATGCCTTGGCGTGTGAAAAAGACGACATGGCGCACGCCGTCGATATCGGCAGCCACCGGCGAGGCATAACTGGCGCCGTCTGGCGTCGCTTTCCACACTTCCTTGCCGCTGTCCGGGTCGAACGCGACGATGCCTGCATTGCGGCCGCCAACGTTGACCAGCAGCCAGCCGCTTTCCAGAATCGGCGACGTCCCTACTCCAAAATAGCTCGGCGGCACATTGTAATCTTGCAACAACTCTCGCTGCCAGATTTTCGTCCCGTTGGCTAATTTCAGACACAGCAAGCGACCACCGGGGCTGAGCGTGTAAACATGCTCGCCGGCAATCAGCGGCGTCGAGCGTGGCCCATCGCCTTTGCCCAAGGGATCGCTATAATTCGTGGCCTCGCGATGCTTCCATATCTCCTTGCCGCTGGCAGCGTTCAGGCACTCCACAATCTCTTCGTCGCCAAGGCGGTGAAAGAGAACGAGGCGCTCGCCAGCAACTACGGGCGAGCTGTACCCCTCACCAATATCTTTTTGCCACAAGACCGGCGGCCCCTTGGCGTCCCAGGTCTGTAACAAGCCCGTTTCGATCGAGGTGCTGTTGCGCTGGGGGCCGAGAAACTGCGGCCAATCCGCAGCAAGGTTTATCATGGCTGCGAGGCAAACCAGGATCAGAAAGATAAAACGATATTTCATGGCTTAATTGTCCTTTTATTTCGACGGCTCCTTCGTTTTCCGCTTCTCGTATTCCGAGAGACGATCAGCAACCAGGCCGCGCTTGATTAGTTCACGTTCGGGCACGGCGCCGAGATCTTTCGTTTCCTCCACCCAGCGATCGAGTGCAGCCCGCATTTCCGCGAGCTTGTCTTTATATTTGGGATCAGGCGCGAGATTGTGTACTTCATCTGGGTCAGCATCCACGTCATATAGTTCCTCGCGCGGCTTGGTTGCGGCGAAGAACGCATCTTGTACAGCGTTGAGTTTGCCTTCGGCATGGAGCTTGCGCCACACCTGCATAGTCGGCATTAGTTCCCCATAAGCGATGCGCTGGGCGTAGGGCAAGTCCGGCTCGAAATTGCGGATGTATTGGCAATGCTTGTCGCGCACCGTACGGATGCGGTCGTAGGTTTCATCCATGCGATCCCGAGCAGCGAAAATGTACTTACGCTCAGGAGCTTGCTTCGGGCCGAGAATAATTTGTCCCTGCATCTCCTTCGGTACTTCGCCCCCTGCCAGTGCCACCATGGTCGGCGCGAAATCAAGGAAACAAACGAGATCTTCGCGTACCGTCTTCGGTTTGATATGCCCTGGCCAGCGGATAATCAGCGGAACGTGAATGCCCTGGTTATAGACCCAGCGTTTGCTGCGCGGCAAGCCGCGGCCATGATCGCCAGTCAAAAACACAATGGTATTGTCGGCGATGCCGGCTTGTTCCAAAGCGTCGAGGACCACGCCAACCTGATAATCGACCGCCGTGACCAGGTCGTAATAATTGGCCAAATCACGGCGGACTTCCGGCGTGTCGGGATAATAGGCCGGCAGTCTCATTTTCGCCGGGTCGTGGCGCTCGGAGGGTTTGAGCCGTGCCGTGAGCTTGGCAAAATCGGCGGCAGAGGCACGGATCTTGCTTTCATGGCTGGTGGTTATGTTGTAGAACCCGAAAAAAGGTTGTTTGGGGATATTTTTTGTCCAATCTGTGATGATATCGAACGCCTTGGCTGGGACGGCGAAATTGAAATCAGTCTTGCCATAGGGCGACTTGGTCGGCCAGGCGATGGTGTAGCCGGCTTTTTTCAGATAATCGGTGAATAACGGCGGCGGCTTGAGCAGCGTCGAGCGCATGTGGTGCGTGCCGATACTGGTAGGATAACGTCCGGTGATGAGTCCGGAGCGACTCGGAGCGCAGACGGGAGCGTGCGTGAAACAACGCGTGAAGCGTACCCCTTGTGCGGCCAGGCGGTCCATGTTTGGCGTGATGGCATTCGCGTCGCCGTAGCAGTGCAACTCCGGCCCCATATCCTCGCCGACAATCAACACGATGTTGGGCGGCCGATTCGACGCAGCGGGGGCTGCACGGCGGGAAGATAAGGACAGAAACATCGTAGAGTCCCCGGCGCCGCGGTAATCGCGCAGCTGGAAGGAAGCGATGGGCTTGTCGGCGAGCGCTTTTTGCCCTACCGGGGTCTCCCCTATTGCGGAAAGAGCAAGGACGGCCACAAGGATCGTGGTTGCATTCATGGATGGCTCCGGGAAGGACAACGGGGATTGCCGCCACAAGATCGTTCAACGGATCTGGCTCCATTCTATCCGTGGTAAGTAATTCCGTCTGACAGATGCTCTTCTCACCCCCTGCCATTCTGGCGCCTGGAGAGTAGAACCGTGTTTTTGTGCAGTGTCTAACAATGTCTACTTTTGGCGCCACAACCCTTTCCTGAACGGCTATTTTTTGCCCTTTTCTCCCCAAAAAATCGAAAAAAACGCTCAAAAACCATTGACTTCGATAATGAACGTATTTACACTATAACAACGAGGTCATGAGGGACGAGAAGACAAGAACAATCCCAAACGAGAGTCCCAAGGACAGGAGAAGAAACGATGGAAAGTTGGCGCAAAGTCTGGCGGGAAGGCGTGGCCCCGTTGCTGTCTACCCCGGCCCTGGAAGCCCTTCAAAGCGCGCTGAAAAACGATGACACCCGTTTGATCCAAGGGGCGACGACAACGCCGCCGCCTCTGCCCTGTGTACAGGATTGGCCGGTCGAAGCTGCCTGTGCCCTCGGCTTCTGCGGCTGGCAGGGAGACGGCCTGGAGACCGTCGCCGAGGTGGAGGAATTTTTCGCCCGCACCTGCTTCGAGATCGATCAGCGTCTCGGCGAACCGGCCGCTTGTCGCTGGTTTTTGAACTGGTTCGATGAGACGCCGCGTGACCAGATGCGTGAACAGCTCTTGGCCGAGGTCCACCGCGCTCTGGCCCAGCGCCGCTCGGCCGGGGACAGCATAGAGGCGGAGAACGCAGGCGAGATCGCGGCCGCCTGAGGAAACAAGCAACGGAACCGAGAAGAGGTTATCCCAGGTTGCCAGTCTGCCGCACCAGCAAAGGAGAAATTGGCTCTTGCGGGCGCGGCAGGCTGGCGAGATACGGAAAGGAGCCAAACCATGTTATGCCGGCATTGTCAGCGTGTGCAGTCGAATCGTCCGCGGGGCCTGTGCTGGTCGTGCTATTACACGCCGGGCGTCCGCGAACTGTATCCCTCCACGAGCAAGTTCGCCCGTCGCGGCGTGGATGATTTCAATGGGCAACCGCGTCTGCCGGCCCAGCCGACTGATGCGCTACCCGGCTCGCCGGAAAAAGTGGCCGTGCTTGAAGAACGTGCCCGTCTGGGTGTGTCGCTGTGGCACCCGCTCGATGCGCCGATGAATGCGGAGAGCCGAGTGCTGGACGCCGCGGGATAAGGGCTAGCGGGAAACGAACCGAGCCGGAAGCGTAAGCGACGGTCGACGCGCCGTTGCTTACGCTTCCGGCTTATTGCACTTTTGCTCTTCCGCTGTGCTCGTCTCTTGTGGTTTGATGATCGACGAAAGGACGTAGTTTCGATCCCTCATGGCCTCCTGACGAACGCACATGTTGTTGTTGAGCTGCTCTCGCCTCTCGCATGGATTTGACGAGGGGCCGCTTTTCGAGGACATCACCTTTGAGCTGCAAGCTGGCGAGCGCGTCGGCTTGGTCGGTCCCAATGGGGCCGGCAAGACCACGCTGTTGCGCATCCTGGCCGGACTCGATCGGCCCGATGACGGCGAGGTCCGCCTTCATGCCGGCGCCCGCGTTAGCCTGTTACGTCAGCAACCCGTTTTCGAGCCAGGACGCACACTGTTCGCCGAAGCGCGTTCGGCCCTCGATGAATTGCTGGCGGCCCATGATGACATGATTCGCACCGCCGAGGCGTTGGCCCATGCTACACAGGAAAGCGAACGCAAAGCCTTGGCCGCGCGCTACGATCGCCTCAACGAGTTGCTGCGCCACCACGATGCCTACCATGTCGATCACCACGTCGAACAGGTTCTCGACGGCCTGGGCTTTCGCCACGAAGAATACGATCGCCCCATCGAGACGTTCAGTGGTGGACAGCAGAGCCGGCTTATGCTCGCCAAGCTGTTGCTCGCTTCGCCCGATGTCATGCTTCTCGATGAGCCGAGCAATCATCTCGATATCGACACCACGCGCTGGCTGGAAGAATATCTGGTCCAGCAGCCCGAAGCCATGCTGATCGTCAGCCATGATCGCTATTTCCTCGATCGCGTCGTCAACAAAATCTTCGAGCTGCACAACCGGCGTCTCACGTCATATCCAGGGAATTTCCAGCAGTATTGGCGATTGCGACAAGAGAGATACGAACAGGAGCTGAAAGCCTGGGAGACCCAGCGCGACTACATCGCCAAGCAAGAAGAGTACATCCGCCGCGTCCACTACGGCCAATTGCACAAGCAGGCGGCCTCGCGGCAGAAGGCTATCGACAAAATCGAGCGGTTAGAGCGGCCGACTCGCATCGAATCGCCGCACATGCATTTCGGCAGCGTGCGCCGCAGTGGCGATGTGGTGCTGCACGTCGAAGGGCTGTCGAAATCTTACGATCGGCCGCTATTCAAAGATCTCACTTTCACGCTGTATCGCGGCAAGCGCCTGGGTCTTATGGGACCAAATGGCAGCGGTAAGACGACACTGCTGCGCGTACTTCTGGGCGAAGAGGAACCGGACAGCGGCAAAGTGCAGCACGGCCATCTCGTCGAGTTCGGTTACTACGATCAGCACTTGCACACGTTGCCGGCCGACAAGCCAGTCCTTCGTGCTGTTTGGCCAGATGCCGATCCCGACGCCGAGGAACAAAGTATGCGCGCTCTGCTGGGCCGTTTTGGTTTGACCGGCGATCTGGTGCATCAGCGTGTCGGCGATCTATCTGGCGGCGAGAAGAGCCGCGCCGCCCTGGCGAAATTGGTGGCCCAGGGCGCCAATGTCCTGGTGCTTGATGAGCCGACCAATCACCTTGATCTGTGGGCTTGTGACGCTTTGGAGGAGGCGCTGTTGGAATTTGAAGGCACAGCCATTGTGGTCAGCCATGATCGCTATTTTCTCAATCGTGTCGTCGATCTATTGTTGGTGCTCGATGGCGCCGGCAACGTCCAGGTGATCCACGGCAATTACGACACCTACGAGAGGATGCGCACTCAATCGGGACGAACAGAGGCAGGTATGCCCTCGGTTCGCGCTACCGGGGGCATACCTGCTTCTGCGCGTCAGGACCATGGACGTGTACAGACCGCGAAGGCAAAACGTAAACGCAAGTTCCCCTATCGCAAAGTCGAAGAGTTGGAGGCAGACATCGCAGCTACCGAGACGGCGATTCGGGAGTTAGAGCAACAATTGGCGTCGCCGGAGTTGTACCGCGAGGGCGAACGGGTCAAGCAGACGATGAAGGCGTTCGAGGAAGCCAGGTCGCGTTTGCAGCAGCTTTATGAACACTGGGAAGAGGCGGTAGAGTTGAATTGAATCCGCAATACAATGAGCCGGAAGCGTCCGCTGTCAACGGGGCACTCAAAACCACCAGCCAGCGGTAGGCGCTTGAAAACCAGCGACTTACTTTGAGGAGACGCAGAATCGGCACGTAGCCTTGAGAGTCCCCTTCCTTACTCCACGAGATATACTCTGTCGAACCTACTCAAAGTGGCTATGAATCGAAAACCACAGTGCGGACCGCTTTGTAGCACGTTGCACGTCATTCCTGCAGTTCGTACCGATCAACTTCAAGGCGGTCGATGCCCGGTTCAGCGGCAGGCCACTGCACGGCCTGCCGCTGAACCGGAGCGTTGGGCCGGTCACGTACGGGATTCGGGGAGCAAGTCCTGTTAATGTTGATCCATCTAACAGCGCATTGCGAAAAATCTCGGCAGCATGTCACATCCGATCGATCTACCTCGTCATAGCAATTGAGGAAAGAAATCATGTCGAACAAAACTATGAGGAGGATCAGATGACCAATAAGAAGACCGCGACGATCGACGCCGCAAACGCTGTGGTGACGCTCATTAACGTGTATGAGGTTGAACCTGAGAGGCAGGCTGAACTCGCCCAGCTCCTCGCCGACGCGACCGAGAAGGTGATGCGGCGCCTACCGGGTTTCATTTCCGTCAGTATCCATTGCAGCTTCGACGGTACGCGTGTGGTGAATTACGCGCAGTGGACTTCAAAGGAAGACTTCGATCGCCTATTCAAAGACCCGCAAGCACAGTCTCAGATAAAGCGATTCGCCGCCGTCGCCAAAAGCGTTTCACCTGCTCTATATCAGGTGAGTTCCGTCCATACCCACTGAGTCCGGAGGCCGAGATGTCTGTCCTGGACACGAATACCTTTTTCGATCAGCTACGCCCGCAACTGATCCGCATCGCCTATCGGATGCTAGGATCAGTTGCGGATGCCGAAGATATGGTCCAAGAGGCGTTCCTCCGCTGGCTCGATGTTGATCGCGACGCGGTGCGAGAGCCGGAGGCATATCTCCGCCGCGTCGTGACCCGTCTTTGTCTTGATCAGTTGAAATCTGCACGATATCGGCGTGAGACCTATATCGGGCCATGGCTGCCGGAACCGGTCGTCGAAGCAGCAGAAAAGGAGCTTGATGATTTCACGCTGCCACTGATGATGGCGCTGGAGCGTCTGTCGCCCCTGGAACGCGCCGCCTTTCTCCTCCATGACATATTCGGGCTCGACTTTGAGGAAATCGCCGAGACGATCGGTCGCAAACCCGCGACATGCCGCCAGCTCGCCAGTCGTGCCCGGAAGAACGTCCGTGCGGCACGCCCACGCTTTCCACTGTTGAAGGAACGTGGTCTCGAGATCGCGTACGCGTTCTTCGCGGCGTCTCGCAACGGCGACATGCAACAGTTGCGATCTCTCCTCGCGGAAGATATCGTCGCTTATGCCGACGGCGGTGGAAAGATCCCGGCTACGCCATACCCGATTGTTGGTCTCGACGCGGTCATCCGGCTCCACTCCGAACTGGCGCTTGTATTTACAGCAATGAGATCCCGGCTTCTGCAGTACGGCTTTATCAACGGTTTGCCAGGATTCGTCACTGTCGAGCAGGAAAACGTCCTCCAAACCACCGCGCTCCAGATCGGAAATGATAAGGTTGTCGCAATCTATGTCATGCGTAACCCGGACAAGCTGCAGCATCTCCATTATTTATTTAATGCAAGGTCAAATGAGGTCTTGTCTGAATATGGTGGAGTCGGCTGAAGCAACCGATACTCTGCGCCTGGATGGTGGAGGAGCCGTTACGGCTGATCCAGGTCGAGGCAGACGTTGCTGTTAGCTTGGGACAACGCTTCCTGGCACCCAGTCAGCGTGTGCGGACATAGATCCAGGCGAACAATCGGCAGGCGAAGCGGGAGGGGGGTACGCATCGTGGCTTGTTCCCTGCCGGTGAAAAGTCCGTGGGTGAACACGATCGAGCCCAAGTGAGTGTAGGGCCAAAAAGCGATTACCGAGCCGGAGCAGCAGTTGACGGCTGAAGCAGTCAAGGAGCGGGTTCACCGTTACCAGAACAAAAGGTCGCTTGATCTTGCACTGGGCCATACCTCGAGCATCGCCTTGCGGCATTACGTCGATTCGACCGAATCTGCCTTCGACCAGGGCTTGGACGGGCGACCGACCGGAAAAGGCGGCCCAGAATGAGGCGCAGCGTGTAGACACGGGGAATAGCGACAATTCGCAGCTATGGCCGCAAATCCTTGGTGCTTGCGACTCTGTGCCACAAATCTCTTGTCGTAATTTTTTGCTGAATAAGTTACTTACGGGAGTGTATGGGAATCGAACCCACAGAGAGCTTTGTTCAAACCCTCCAACGGTTTTGAAGACCGTGGCCACTACCAAGTGTGCAAACACTCCCAGGGCATTAATGCTTGTCTTTTAAGACGTTACTGCCTACTCTTGAGATGGTCAAGAGATCATTATCCCAGGGTCAGGGCCGTTCGTTTGTCGAGGCTTTGATCGGGTAGGCCTTGCGCTGCGAGGCCTACCAGGCCTGACGAAGCACGGAATACAGAAAGCCGAGCACTAAAGACTGCTATGCAACGACGATCCTTCGACTTGGTACTGATGGGCGTGATCCTGGTTTTTGCCTTTTTGGCGGCCTCTTTCGCTGTGCGCAACAGTGATTTTTGGTTGCATCTGGCCAGTGGCCGGCTGCTTGCCGAGGGGCGTTATCAATTCGGCGTCGATCCCTTCGCTTTCACGACAGAACATCATTACTGGGCCAATCACGCCTGGCTATTCGATTTGCTGCTGTATCTGCTCTACAGCCGTCTGGGCGAACAACTCGGCGGCATGGTCCTTGTGATCCTGAAAGCGCTGCTCATCAGTTTTCTGGCCCTGGTTTTGTTGAGCATGCGCCGTCCCGATAGCCGACTGGGCTGGCCGGCTGCCTGTACACTGCTTGCCGTCTTGGCCATGAGTCCGCGCCTGCTGCTGCATTCCACCTGTCTGTCCTATGTCTTGCTCGTCCTGACGCTGTGGCTGCTGTGGGCACGGCATTATATTCCCTTGCTGCTGCTGTTCGTCTTATGGGTGAACGTCGATGGCTGGTTTTTGCTCGGCCCGCTGTTGGCCGCGCTTTTCTGGCTGGGCGAACGGCTTCAACCAACTCGCAACGCCCGCGAGGGCTTGCCGCCCACTCCAGGTTGGTTATGGCTGGCCGGACTCGCTGTCTGCCTGATCAATCCGCATCATATTCACGCCTTCACGTTGCCGGTGGAGTTGCTGCCCTTGCCAGAAGCACTACGGCAGGATGTTCGCTTTGCTTCGCTGCACATTTCACCCTGGCAGATGAGCCTGTACTATCGCCCGTTTACCGGCATCAATTGGGCCGGCGGCGCCTATCTACTTCTCTTGGCCACAGGAGCATTGTCCTTTTTGCTGAACATTCGCAACTGGACCGGCTGGCGCCTGTTGGTCTGGCTGACGTTCGCGGGGCTGTCGGCATGGCTGGCACGGACTATTCCGTTTTTTGCCGTCGTTGCCGCTCCTATCACCGCCCTCAATTTGCAGGACGCTTTTTCGCGTTTCCCCGCGCAAAGCCGTCTGCTTCTGGGTGTGTCTTATCTTCTTCTTTTGCTATCGTCCTTAACGCTAATCGGCCTGGCCTGGCCGGGCTGGCTACAAGGATTTCAAGACAGCAGCCATCACGTTGCCTGGGCCGTGCAGCCAGATAGCTCTTTGCGCCGCGTGGCAGAGATGCTCCGTCTGTGGCGTCAACAAGGCAAGCTGGGCGACGGCCGCGGCTTTCTTGCTGACTACAGTCTTGTTCACTATTGCGCCTACTACTGCCCCGAAGAGAAAGGCTTTCTCGATCCGCGCGTGCAATTGTTCCGCGACGTAGCTGATCAATATGAAGTGATCCGCCAAGCCCTCAATCCCAATTTCTCTTCCAGCCGGCGTTCTTCGCCCCCCCTTCGTTCCCAAGCAGAACTTGGGAACGAAGGAGAGGATTATCCGCAGAAAAATACGTTGTCCCCTGTTCACATCCTCCATAAGTGGGGCATCACGTATCTGGTACTGTACGATCCTATCCTGCCACGTCTGTTCCCCGCACTGGTGCAATTGGCCAACGATAAAGGTGATTGGACGCTGCTGGACATCGAAGGCCAAGCTTTGATCGTTGGCTGGCGCAACGAGAAGGGGAACTTATCGAGCCGAATGTCGCCCTTCGATGCCGAGCGTCTAGCCTTTACGGCGGCAGGGACAGACCGGCAAGATGCCGGTCCCACCCAAAAGCAGGAGGCGCTGCGGACAGAAGCACCTGGCCAGGGACCAGAGCGCGGGCCGCGCTCCCACGATTTCTGGTCGCACTTCGGCAAACCGATCGCGCCACCGTCATGGCCGTCGGAGACCGCTGCGGTGCTGCGGAACTATTTCGAGGCGCGTGCTCCCTACGAAATGCAAAAACGGCTCAGCTGGACCGTCGCCCTGTTTGGGTTACCGGCTTTATCGTCCGGCTCTCTGGACGGCCTGATGCGTTTGGCCGTCCACATCGGCCACGCCCCCCCGAATCCGTTGGATCTGGGCCAACAGCCGCCGGCCCTGCCGTTGTTGACCGTCCGTGCGGCACGCCAAGCACTGGCTGATAATCCGGATGATGCCAACGCTTATCTGCAACTGGGATTCGCTTACCTGGATCTCGCCAGGCGGACCCCTGAAAATACCGTACTGAATCTGCTGCGTCCACTCGCCGAACTGCGCCACATCCAAATCGCCACCGCTCTGGAGAATTACCTGAAATGCGATCCGGATTCCCCCAATTCCCTGCGTGTCCACGAAGAGTTGGCGACCCTGTACGAAGGCCGCTTTCCACCTTATCTCAATCCTCCGTTTCTTGATGCTGCCCTTGAACATCGCCGCGCGGCGCTGCGCTTGATGCGTCGCATCGGTCCCATCCCCGGCGAAGCTGCTGACGCCTTTGCCCATCGTCTCCAAGAGGTCGAACACAACCTCCAGGAATTGGAACGCTTCATAAGTGATCGCAAGAATGAGTTCACGCTGCGGTCGCGCAATCTCGGCTCCGAGCCGTATCGCAAGGCCGAACTGGCCCTGCGCATGGGGTTGGCACGCCTGACTCTGGAAGAGATCCTGATGCCGTCGTCGATCGTCCTGCTGGGCGGCGAAGGCACCCGCTTGCAGGTACGGCTGCAACTGATGCTGGGGCAAGTAGACTCTATCCGTGAGCAGATCCGGTCGGAGGATTGGAGAACCAACAAAGTCAATCTCGGTTTGCTGACGCTGGACGTGCCGGGCAATTCGACCGTTTCGGCTTACCAACTCCCCGCTTACGAATGGCTGCTTTTGTGTCAGACGGTGGCAGACGGCGACTACGAGGAGGCAGAGGCGAACGTAAAGGGACAGCTACGCAATCTGGCGTTGATCCAGCGCGAGCTGCAGAGTCGGATAGCACGAATGCTCGGTCGAGAGATCGCTCTGAGAGCGTCACCCCAGATCGTAGCGCAAAGCATGATGCAGCAAGCACGCCTGGAAATGACCGCGTTGCAGCAGCGCTTTTCCGAGACAGAGGTAATGTTTCAAGTGATCGCTGGAATGCTCGCTCTGGAGCGCGGCCGGCCGCAGGAAGCAAAGCAAGCCTTCCACCAAGCCCGTAAGCTCAGCCGGCAAGGACCGGGGCTGCTCGCACAAGGGCCTGGCGCCTCTCTGGCGGAGACATACCTGCGCTTCTTGGTTCGAGCGCCCCGGAATGAACGATGATCGTCTTGCCTTCTTGGCGTGTTGCTGGTATGAATCGTTGCCGCGGCCGGTTCATGCGGATAGATCTTCTCTAGAATTATCTACAGCGGCGCAGGTTGCAGCTTGCTCGCAGATCGGGTTCAGCAGCAAAAATGTGAGGCCCCACGGTGTACATCTGGGTGGAGTGCGGAAAATTCCTCCGCGAATGTCGGCAGCACTTCCATACTACGGGAGCGATCTTGCCCAGTAGTCGTTTTCTCGCCCGTGCCCTGGTTCGCCCGTTGCACGGCCCGCGCCCGGCCTGGCGGATTTTGGAAGTCGGTCCCGGCACTGGAGCGGTGACGCGCGAAATCGCACGTCGCATGTTGCCCGGCGATCGTCTTGACGCTGTGGAGATCAACGGCCATTTCGCCGAACTGGTCGAGCGCCGCGTGCGGCAGGAGCGCATCTTCGCCCGCTGCCGCGATCAGATTGAGATTATTCACGCGGCCGTGCAGGAGTTGTTCGGCGAGGCGATCTACGACTTGATTGTGTCGGGATTGCCGTTGAACAATTTCCCGGCCCATGAGGTGCGCGAAATTTTCGCCACCTACAATCGGCTACTTAAGCCGGGCGGCACCCTGACGTTTTACGAATACACGCTGGTTCGCCAGCTGAAGTCGCCCTTTGTCGATCGCCGCGAACGCCGCCGGCTATTTCGAGTTGGCCGGGTTATGCGCGGCTACATCCGGGATTACCAGATCCGTCGCGAACGCATCTTCATCAATGTGCCTCCCGCAACGGTGCGTTATCTGCGGTTCAAGCCGGTAACGCCGCGGCCGGCGGTGGAGACGGCGGTACACCCTTCGAGTGTTTTGCAGCTCTGAGCATCCTGGCCTTGTTCCTGCATGGAGCGCCGGAACGAGAAGTAGAACGAAAGGAGTCGTTCATGATCCATCGCTTACGGAGCGCCTGCGGATGCGCGGCGCTCATGGCTGTATTGGCCCTATCCGTCCATGCCATCGCCAAGCCCCCCGATCTGCCGGAAGATGGGACTTTTGAACTATTGCCCATGCCGCAGGAGGATAGGGACATCACTTGTCCTTATCTGCGGCAGCGGAAGATCGATTGCCCTGCTTGTCCGATTGCTGATCCGGAGATAGGTCATGGTGTGCTCGCCAATCTCGAACGTTTGAAACAGGCGGATAATCTGCTGGAAATGGCGAAGGAGTGGGCGTGCGTCGGCTGTTTCAGCGAGGCGATAGAATGCTGCGCTCGCGCTGCGGAATTGTGTCCCGGCAGTCCGTGTGCCGAACGCGCTGCCAATGCCATGCTCGAACTGGCGCTCGGTATCGTCACGTCCCCAAACGGCAGCGAAGAAGCCGCCGAGCCGCCGACGAGCCAGACGAAACCGTAACCCGGTTGACGCTCCGCGCTCGCGGACCTAGCTTGAGCGCATGACACAACCAAAAGACCACACACCAACGTATTTACACAAGATCAGTCATCGGCGTATTGATCCGCCGAAGCTGACCGGGCAGACGCCGCTGCCGCGCGTCCTCGACGAGGTGTTCCTCTCGTACAACGCCGGCCGGCTACGTGAGGCGTGCCGGCTGTTCGCCACGAAGATGCTTGCCGACGATGCCGTCGTCGGTCTGTCGCTCAGCGGCGCGCTGACGCCGGCCGGGCTGGGCATCTCCTGCCTGGTGCCGCTCGTTGAGGCTGGCTTCATCGACTGGATCGTCAGCACCGGGGCCAATCTCTATCACGATACGCATTTCGCCCTGGGCATGGATCTCCACCAGGCACGGCCCGGCCTGGACGATTTGCAGCTGCGCGAGCATCAGGTCATCCGCATTTACGACATCGTTTTCGATTACGAGAACTTGCTCGGCACCGATCGTTTCTATCGGACGTTGTGCCGCGGCGAGGCGTTTCGACAGACATTCGGCACGGCGGAGTTTCATTATCTGGTCGGCAAATACCTGGCGGCACGCGAGGACGAGACCGGACACAAAGGGCGCAGCCTGCTGGCCGCTGCCTATCGCCACGGCGTGCCGATTTTCACCTCCTCGCCGGGCGATAGCTCTATCGGTATGAACCTGGCCGCCTTACAAATGGAAGGCTGCGCCCTGCGTCTCGATCCGCTGCGCGACGTGAACCAGAGCGCGGCCATCGTCTACGATGCCAAGAAGCGCGGCCGCAGTGGCGTCCTTATCCTCGGCGGCGGCTCACCAAAAAATTTCATCCTGCAAACGGAGCCGCAGATTCAGGAAGTGTTGGGCTTGCCGGAGAGCGGACACGATTATTTCTTGCAAATCACCGATGCTCGTCCCGATACTGGCGGACTCAGCGGAGCCACGCCGCAGGAAGCGATGACCTGGGGCAAAGTCGATCCGCAACAGCTGCCCGATACCGTGACCTGTTATCTCGATTCGACCGTGGCCCTGCCATTGTTGACGGTCTACGCTTTGGCCGTCCGTCCGCCGCGTTCGCCGCGGCGCTTGATGGAGCGCTTGCCGGAACTGACGCGCCAGCTGGAAGAAGAGTACCGGCAAAAAGCGGACCCGGCGAACGAGGCGTGTTAATGCCCTGCTCGCCGGATTACTCGCTGCCTCGCTTGAACCATCGTCCCATCAGTCCTTCCTTGCGCGAAGGCGCCGTGGGCGGCGGAATGGGAGTGGGCTTGTTCGTTCCCGCTACCGGCGCGGCGCCGCGGCGAGCGGTGACGTCTTGGAGCCGGCTGCGCAACTCCTCGAGCTTGCTCTGAATGCGGCCATCGCGTTCCAGACGTTCCAATTCATGGCGGATTTCGCTCTGGAGACGCTGCATCTCATTGCGTTGGCGGGCCAGTTCGGCACGTTCGCGAGCCATGCTGACTTCCATCTCACGCATCTGGTCCATCAGAGTCTGCTCGTCCTCTTGTAGCTGACGGCGCTCGCGTTCGAGCTGCTCGCTAAGAGCCAACAATTCCGCCTCGCTAGGCAACTTGCCCCCATTCCCTTGCGGAGCAGGCACCGCCTGAGCGGCGCTCGCTTCGGCCACTTCCAGGGCAGCTTGCAACTCTTGCACCTGTTGATGCAGCTGGCGAATCATTTCGTTCTTTTCTTCCAGGACTGCCTCATAATCGCGGACTTGCTGCTCCAGATCGGGCCGAATCTGTCCGACTGCTTCTTGCAGGGCCTGCTCCAACTCCTGACAGAGCGTACGCAGCTGAGCGTTCTCGGCACGCAGGTTCTCCAATTCGGCTGAGTCATCTGTTGACGGCCCTGAAGAAATGCCGGGAGTGCCGTTTGTCCCACTTCGGTGTGGTTCCGTGAGGGGGAGAGGTCTGGCCATGTTTCCTATTCTCCGCTAGGGTTGTACTGCCACCGCGACACTTCTGTCCAGGATCGCGGCTCAGTGCAACTATAGCTCGAAAAAAGGTAACGAGGAGAACGAATACAACATCTTTAGGGAGGGTGTTAAATTGTCGTGGATGGAACGGTTTACTCCTTGCTGGTGCTGTGGATTGGTTGTAGCATGTCGGCAAAGGCATAGGTTGCGGTTTCTTTAAGGCAGGAGAATTATGGATCAACGCAAAGCCGATGAACAGCTGGCTGCCATCCGCGCCAAGGTCGAAGCGGGTCAACGCCTGTCTTTCGATGAGGGCGTGTTCCTGTACGACCACGTTGATCTGTTCACGCTCGGCGAGCTGGCCAATCTTGTCCGCGAACGCAAGAATGGCCGCTTCACTTTCTACAATGTCAACACACACCTCAATCCGACGAATGTGTGCGTCTATCGTTGTACCTTCTGCGCGTTTCGGGCGGACCTGAAAAGCCCCAAAGGTTACGTCATGTCCGATGAACAAATTCTCGAACGCGCTGCCGAAGCCGAGCGGCGCGGCGCGACCGAGTTGCACATTGTCGGCGGCCTGCACCATCAGCTACCGTATGAGTGGTATCTGAACGTCGTGCGCATTATTCATCAGGCGCATCCGCAATTGCATCTGAAAGCGTACACGGCAGTGGAGTGGGACTGGTTCGCACGGCTGACGGGCCGGCCGACGCGCGATCTGCTAGCGGAGTTCAAAGAAGCAGGGCTCGGCAGTTTGCCCGGCGGCGGTGCGGAGATTTTTCATCCGGAAGTGCGCGACCTAATCTGCGAGCACAAGGCCGACGCCGACACCTGGCTCCGCATTCATCGCGAAGCACACCAACTCGGCCTGCGTTCCAACGCCACCATGCTCTACGGCCACATCGAAAAGACGCCTCACCGCATCGATCACTTGTGCCGCCTCCGCGAATTGCAGGACGAAACCGGTGGCTTCCAAACGTTCATCCCGCTGGCCTTCCACCCGGACAACACGCGGCTGGCCCACATCCCCAAACCTAGTGTTCTGATGGACCTCAAGACGATGGCTGTCAGCCGGCTGATGCTCGATAATTTTCCTCACCTCAAAGCATACTGGGTGATGCTCGGCATCCAGACGGCGCAGGTGGCTCAGAGTTTCGGCGCCGACGACCTCGACGGCACCGTGGTCCACGAGAAGATCTACCACGACGCTGGCTCCGATGCGCCGCAAGAGTTGAGCGTGGCCGAGATCCGCCGTCTCATCGAAGAAGCTGGCCGCATCCCCGTGGAACGCGATACACTCTACCGGGAAGTGATCCGTACGCCGGAGCGTTGGCAGACAGGCCGAACGCTGCAACTGGTGTAAGCCGACAAACGGCTATCCGTGGACTTACATCCGTTTTCCTCATTTCCGGCACTCGCCCTCGTCGATGAAAAGATCAACTCTCGACAACGAGCCGGAAGCATAAGCGACGGCCAAGCAACCATCGCTTATACTTCCGGCTCGTCACGAGGACAGGAGAAGGTAATGACCCCTTCCGCCGGTTTTCGCCTGGGACATCGGCGCTGGCTGGATGGTCTGCGCGGGGTGGCGATCTTGCTGGTCCTGGCGTTTCATCTAGGGCTTTTACCGGGGGGCTTTCTCGGCGTCGATGTCTTCTTTGTCCTCAGCGGTTTCCTCATCACCTCGTTGCTATTGGAAGAATGGCAGTCCAGCGGCGCCATCTGTCTCAAGCAGTTTTATCTTCGCCGCGCTTTACGGCTCTTGCCTGCTTTCCTTGTATTGCTTCTCCTTTGTGGATTATCGATCCCGTGGTTGCCGTCGGCGCAGGAGAGATGGGCACGATGCCGGGAAATAGCAGTGGCGGCTTGTTATCTGAGCAACTGGCACATGCTGCATCAGACCTACATGCCGACCTTGGACCACACATGGTCGCTGGCGGTGGAGGAGCAATTTTACCTGCTCTGGCCGCCCCTGTTGTACGTCATGCTCCGGCTGCAATGGGTACGACGGCACGTTCTTTTGCTTGTCTGTTGCGGGATCGGGGCGTCGGCGGCGCTGCGCATGGGGTTATACCACTGGTATCAAAGTCATGGCGTTGATCGAGGCACGGCGATCACCCGCCTTTATCGGGGTCTGGATACGCGGGCGGATGCCCTTTTGTCCGGCTGCTTGCTCGCTCTGCTTGCCTCCTGGAACCTGCTGCCCAAGTCACGGCGTTTCATCCGTTGGATGGGCGCGGTCTCGCTGATCTGCCTGGTTTACCTGGGCTATCTGATAAGTTGCCGGCCCCTGGAACATTCTCAGTTTTATCACGGTCTCTTCAGCGCCGTGGCCCTCATGACAGCGCTCATCCTGGCCCGCTTGTTGTCTGCGCCAGCGCGAGGGGCTGCCCGTATCCTGGAATCGGCTCCTCTGGTCGGCACGGGCCGTCTCTCCTATGCTTTGTATTTGTTTCATATGCCCATCATTCGCGTCCTCATGCCGGGGTGCGTGTACTTGGCCCTTGCAGTAAACCCGTATTTGGGCCGTGCCGTATTGGTCTTTCTGGCGGTCGGATTATCGTACCTTGCGGCGTTGCTCTCGTATTATCTTCTCGAACGGCCTTGTCTGCGGCTGAAAGACCGCCTGCGACCACGAACCGACGGTAACTCGCTCGCTTCTCTTCCGGCGGAAGTACGCCCGTCTCCGGACTCGACCCAGACGGCTGCCTGAGGCTCTTGTCGGAGCTGTTATCGCTTCCTAAACCGCCAACACGGCATGGCGGGGGAGAAGTGGGAGGCAAATAATCATGAGCGTTTTCAGCCGAGACGAATGTCTGCAGCGTCTGCGCGGCCAGGTGGCAGCAGGTAGGCCGATCATCGGCGGCGGGGCCGGTACAGGCTTGTCGGCCAAGTGCGCCGAGGCTGGCGGCATCGATCTGATTATCATCTACAACTCCGGGCGCTTTCGCATGGCCGGACGCGGCAGCCTCAGCGGCATGATGCCCTACGGCGACGCCAATCAGATCGTCCTGGACATGGCCCGCGAAGTGCTGCCGATCGTGCAGCGAACGCCGGTGTTGGCCGGCGTATGCGGTACCGATCCGTTTCGTATCATCAAACGCTTCCTTCGTGACATACAGGCGGCGGGTTTCAGTGGCGTGCAGAATTTCCCCACGGTCGGACTCATCGATGGTACTTTTCGGCAGGGTCTTGAAGAGACCGGCATGGGCTTCGATAAAGAAGTGGAGATGATTGCCGCCGCGCATGATCTCGGCCTTTTGACCTGTCCCTACGTCTTCACCGTGGAAGAGGCGCGAGCGATGGCCAAGGCAGGGGCTGACGTGGTCATTCCGCACATGGGGCTGACCACCAAGGGCACCATCGGCGCCAAGACAGCGCTGACCTTGGAGCAAGCTGCCCAGCGCGTACAGGCGCTCGGCGATGCGGCCAAAAGTGTCAATCCCGATGTGTTGGTCCTCTGTCACGGTGGACCGATCGCTGAGCCGGAAGACGCCGCTTACATCCTCCAGCACACGCGTGGCGTCGTCGGCTTCTTCGGAGCTTCGAGTATCGAACGACTGCCAACCGAAGTGGCGATTACAGAATGTGTGCGGCGCTTCAAGACAATCGGATAGTTGAAAACCTTAATACCGGAAAATAATATCAAACGTCAGTGTATAATCATTGATTTCCTTCTGTTTGAGCAGCGGCCAGGTGATGGCAGCGCCGGCCTGGATATGCTCGTTGAGCTTGAAACGCAGGCCAGGCGAGATGCCCAAGAAATCGCGGCCGCCCACGTTCTTTGAGCCAAAATTCACCAAATCCAAGCCCTCGAAGCCAAAACCGGGGATGTTGGCATTGCCGCCGATCGTGTAATGGTACCAGCTCATTTCCAAAAAGGGGAAAAACATATTGGTGTTGGCGATATTATAATCCCAATGCAAGAGCATATAGTAGAATTGGGAGCGTTGTTTGGTTACGGAGAAATCGTAGCCGAGCGTACCCATCAGGTTGGTGCTACCCCAACCGCCCGGCAGACAGAAGTTCTTGGCCGCCGACAAGTACGGCACCAATCCTAACGTGCCAGTGTTCTGAAATACTTTCGGCGAGCCGGCCGGGATCTGAAAGATCAAACCGCCGGCCATCACTGTTTTCCACTCCTCCGATCGCAAAAATGTATATTTTGGCCCTAGCTCGATCTGAGCGAAACCCGTATTCTCGCTGAACTTGCCGGGTGGCCCGGCGGCGGGGTTAAACGGATTCAGTGTGATAAAGCCCAGCTCGTTAACAGTTAGCGACAACCGCTCGGTGACGGCCAAACGCGCTTGCAAGCCGTAGAATTCTTCGTTTCCTCCTCGAAAGATCGGATTTGTGCGCGGTGCACCGGCGTAGATGAAAAGCGGCTTCAGTTCGGTCAGGGCTCGCGGATCCTCGAAGAGGAACGGGTTGGTGACAGGGGAAGCGAAATAATCGAAAGCATGATCGCTCTGAAGCAGACAGCGGCCGGTGGCGCTAGCGTCTTCACCGCAGCAACCAGAAATAAAATCTTTACAGCGATCCCAGAATGAATGCTGCAACGGCTTGTCGATGACCACGCCTTGATTAAGGGGCGCATCGGTCGGCGGGGGCGGCGGCGGCACCGGGCCAGAAGCCGGCGGCGCCGGCTCGGGCGGCTGAAGGACGGTATGCATCGTCGGCGGTGGATCGGGCGGCGGCGGGCTGGTCGGTTCCTGGAACGACACCGGCGCTAAATGGGAATGGACCGGCTCCCTGACCGGACGGGCGTAGACGCCGTTGTCCAGAGAGCGGGGACATTCAAGGATGACGGCTGGGCCGGAGCCGGCCTCCGTGGCGGACGGCGGAATGGCGCTCACCGACCGCCACGGATCATCCTCGGCGGCGGCGGTCAGAGACGACAATAACATCGTCAGGGTTGTGACCCACCACAGACTTCGGTTGGTCATGGTCCCACCCTCTCATCCCTGAGGCATTGCCCGTTGGGGGACTTCCTTGCCCGGGCCGGTCCTTCAGCCCGTCTTTTATTCGACACCGTGACGACATGTTCCTCCGCAGAATTGAGAATCGCGAAGTAAGGATTGAGGATTGCAAACCGCAATTTGGTTACAATCCTCAATCCTCAATCTTCAATCCTCAATCATCCCAGCGACTGCCAGCCATCGCCCAGCAGCGAACGTTTGCTGAGGACCGGCGGTGGATCTGCCTGGACCTGCGGCGGCGGCGATGGAGAGGGCGCTGGGGATGGCGATGGGGATGGGGACGGGGACGGAGAAGGCGAGGGGGAGGGAGACGGCAACGGCGATCCACTGTTGCCTGTCGAGGGCGCCACCAGGCCGAAATCGTAGTTGACAGCATCGCCACCTTGCGGCAGCGCCAGAAGCATCTGACCGTTAGATACCACGCCGCCATAGTTGCCAAGCGTCGCCGCACCTGCCACGTATCCCGACGGAACTTGATCGGTCAGCGCGTAGATGCCCGGCTGTAAGTTGGTGAAACTGTAATCGCCGTTGGTATTCGTTGTCGCAGTCTTCGATACTTGCTGCCCTGTAAGTGTCACACCTGTCAACGTCACCGTCACGTTGGAAACTCCTGGATCGCCCTGGTCGTAAGAATTAGTCTGGTTAGCGTCCAGGTAGACGATACCGTCGATGGCAGCGGGGCCACCGGGCGGCGGCGACATACACGGCGGCGGACTCGGTGGTGGACTGGCCGGCGGCACAGGCGGCGGGGCCGGCGGCGGAGGCGGTGTGTAGTGATAAATTACTGTCACCGTGCCCGAACCTTCCGAGCAGATGTGGACCTGCTCGTTGCCCGAACCGGACACCGTCGAAGAGGATTGCGCCGTCTCTTTCAGAGACACATTGCCAGTGCCTTCCCAGGCAGACAAATTGTTTGTCAGCGTGATCGATTTCTGGGCCGACGCAGACTGCTCGCCGAAATCGTGTCCGCTAGCGCCGCCGTAGTCTAGCGTGCCATCATAGGCGGACAGCTGGGTGTTCTCGTTGATCGAAGGTGCGACGGACAGCGACATGCCGCCCGGTCCTTGCAGCGAGAGATTGCCGTTGACCTGGGCATTGACTGTGCTCGGCGCGGCATCGAGGTTCTCAACCTTGACATCACTGCTAAGTGTGCCATTGTAAATGATTTGGACGCTGGTGAGCGTGCCCAACGAGGGATCGAATTGGGCCACCGATTGTGTTTGGCTGCCGCCGGTGGTGGATGGTGTGAAAGTGGCCGTCACTTGTTGGGTTGCGGTCATGCTAGGCACCCAACGCTCTTCCAGCGCCTCCAGACTGGGCACGACGCGATGCCTGGTTTTCCATTGAGCGGCAGGCCGTTTGGAGCGATCGAGCAATCGAAACAAAGAAGCAAACATGACAAGAAGCCCTCCTGGCAAGGTGTAAAAACAGCTGTTCACCCGCCCGCCGGGGGCGGCGGCGGGCGGGTAGAATTCGGAGGTGCGAAATCAAAGGAGTGTGTCTCTCAGCCTTGTTTTCATCGGTGCAACGAAGCAATCGCAATGAGGAGATGCAAGACAACAAGGCCGCACGAGGGAGGAAGTGTAGCGGTGGCGCCGGAAGCAACGAACAAAACGAGCCGGAAGCGTTAGCGACGGAAGGAATACCCGTCGCTAACGCTTCCGGCTCGTTAGCCATCGCTAACGCTTCCAGTTCGTTCCTTACCAGCGAATATCGAGTCCGAGCGTGAGACCCTGTACCCAGAAATTGGAGCCGTTGAAGCTGAAGGCCGGCTGATTGGGGCCACCGGGCGTCGCTGGTGGAATCAGGTTGGGGTTGACCACGGTGTTAATTTGCTCGCCCGGGCGAACGACGCTACTCCAGAACAGGAAGTTGTAGCCGACGAAGCCGCGTATGTGGTTAGTGAACTGATAACCGAGGTTGATACCGACTTCTTCGACAAAACTCACCATGCTGCGCGTATGCGGCCCGATGTTCGACGATAGCGCCAGCAAGCCGCCTGGCGAGGTCGTAGCGGCGATGCCCGGTGCCGCCGAAGTCGTGGCGCCGGAAACGTTCACGTACTGCATGGTGCTGCCCAGGGCGATGCTCTCACGCACATTAATACTCCAGCGCCCAAAGCGTAATTCGCCGATGACGCCAATTTGTCCGCCGTTGAATAAATTGCTGGTGCCAAAGCGATCGTTGACCCGGAAAGTCGTACCAGCCGGCAAAGTGGGGTTAGTCGAGTTATAGACGGCCAAGTTCTCGGTCATCGACAACGACTCGTTCAAACCCAGCAAGCGCCAGCCAGCAAAACCGTCGATGAACCAGTTGCAGCCGCAGAACAGGTTGCGGCGCAGATTAGCTTCGGCGCCATAAAGGAAGAAGGTATTGACGGCAGTGAAGGTACCGGCCAGGCCGCTGGGTGCAGCCACCGCCTCGACGTCCGGGGCACCGGTCAGGACGTTGAAGAAAGGCCGAGCCAAGAACGGCACACCAAACGACGAGGCTGTAAAGCTGTTCGCATTGCCGCCGAGGAAGAAGCCGCCCAGATCCAATCCCAAACCGTGGCAATCGTTGAACCAATAGCCACCCCGCAAGCGCACGCCGGAGTAGGGATTGTTGTTGTAGCCAGTGCCGCCATACAGGACGCTGGTACCGGGCTGGCCGAGCGCACCTGGCACCGGGGCCGTGATCGGGCCGGTGGTCAACAACGGCGGCAGCATTTGCGATTTGATGAACCACAGCAAGTACTCGGCCGAGCCATACCAACGATTGCCGAAGCAGCAGCCGTTGCCCCAGCAGCCGCCCCACACGCCGCTGCAACCATCGCAACAAACGCCCTCACCACAGCTTGGCGGGCAACAACCCGGTGGGCAACCATCCGGCATGCAGCAATCGGTACCGCCGCAGCCACCGTCCACGAGAGGAGCACCCATTGGCCCCGTAACGACACCCGGCGCGGCATTGATCCCCGGAGGGGAGACGATCCCCGGAGGGGAAACGATCGTTCCCCCCGGCAGGCCCGCATCCATGCCGAAGCTGGTGCCGGGCTGGGCGTTGGGCATCGACAGAGTTGGCGCCGAAGCAGCGTCTTGAGCCATCGGTGCCGAGGCCGGCGGCTGCCGCCATGAGTACGGCACGTCGGGGGACGGCGTCGCATTGAGGACCGGCGCAGGCATTGGCAGAGGAGTACTACTATTGGTAGGACCGACCGGCATCGGCCGACTGACCGGGAAGCTGCCGGGCGGATTGAGGGCGAAGGCATTCTCGCCGCGGTTGGCAAATAAGCCGGTGGGCTGAATTTTCTGATCGACTACGGGGCGCTCATCACGCAAGGGGATGGGACGATCCAAGCTGACCGTCGGCGCCGTGTCGGCATCTTCTACGCGCTGTTTCTCGTTCCCAAGCTCTGCTTGGGAACGCGGTGGCGTCACCTCTACGGGCGGATAAGGTTCAATAACCGGGGCCGGCGCCCCAGCTTCAAGGAACGCGCAGCGTCCCGTCACCAAAATGCCCAGTGACAGGGCCAGACTACGAAGCCATCGCTGTCTCATGCCAGTGGTCCTCCCTGACTCGGCTGCCAGCTCCCCGGTGACTGGACGCGGTCGAGACCGCGGTTCTGAAGGGGAGAAACGGAGTAAGTCTTGTTGCATCCTGCCGGTTGTTATCCAGTCTCCCAGCCAATGAATTCGGCTGCCGTCCCGCTTGGCGAACAGCCAGATCGGCGCTCTTCGCCAAGCGCCGCCTTGCCTGGCTAACCTCGTTCCGCATAGGCGGCAAAGTTTGCCAAAACTATTCCAACCCTGCCCCGCGCAGCTTGCGTTTGGCCGCCTGGGCCAGCTTTGTCCGTGGCGAACGCTTCACCAGCAAACGCAGCACTTTGCCCCCAAATTGTTTCTGCTGCCCCAACTGCTCCGCAAAGTGAAAACCCAGATAGTATAAATCTTCCGCATCCAGCCACTTGATCTTTTCCAACGCCGCGAACAGCTCCGCCTCATAGCCCTGGCAAAGTGTAGCGAACTGTTGCAAGCAGGGATCGCCTGTCCGCGCCTCCGGTGCCAGATCGTGTGGAGATACCTTCAATCCGCAGCACGCCAATTCCAGGCGGATCGGAAACCCACTCGATGGATCGCGGATCAACAGCCGCAGATACAGCAGGGCGGTTTCATACGCTTTCTTCTTGCGCCAATAAAGCGCCCGGTCTTCAAGGCGCTGACGCAGTTCAGCGGCATCGGCTTCGCGCAGCAGAAACAGAAGAGCATCGGCACGGCGATCGTTGGATTCCAGATAAGCGCACGCTTGCGCAAACACTTTTTCACGCCACTCCGAAGGATAAGCACGGGCAAACGGCGCTTGCGCCCGCGCCAATGTCCACGTTTGGTCCGGCGAATCCGCTTCAAGCAGAGCCGCCGTCAGCACTTTCTGTCCCTGTTTCAGCCGGCTCAGCTGCGCCAGGGCGCTGTCGCGCAACGAACGATCCGGATGATGGATCTGCTGCAAAAGTGCCTGAGCCACTTCAGCCGTATCGCGATTGCCGATCTTATCCAGAGCCAGCTTACGCACCGCCACATCGGCTGCTTGTAAGAGCGCCAGCCATTCCGGCACGGTTCGCTCGCTAACCGGCAAGTCTTTAAGCAGTACCAGGGCCGGCGCCGCCAGGCGAAAGTCGCTGGCGGTAGCGCAGGCGAACAGCCGCTTGAGCTGTTCCTTGTTCGGTGATACCGCCCATTTGCCCAGTGCTTGCAGCGCCGCCGCACGCACCTCCGGGGGATAGGGCGGCACAATGTGCTCCCACAGCACTGCCTCGGCACGCGGGTCATCCAACGCAGCCAACAAGCGCAGTATGACAGACTCCGCTGACAGACTTAACGACTCTTTTTTATGGCCAATCAACTCCAGCAATTGATCGGCCAGCGCCTTGCGATGCGCTGGCGTCAGCGCCGATACTTGCGCCAGCAGCGAACGGCCGGCCGCCTCAACGACGCCGGGATCGCGGTCAAGCAGCACGGCAACGGCAGCTGTCTCGGCACTGGCCGTGCCTGCTGCGGCCAGCGCCGAAGCGATGTAACGCCGCAGGCCGGGCGCAACTTTCGACATCAGCTCTTGCAGCGCCCGTGTTCCTTTGGCCCCCAGCTTTGCCGCTGCCTGTGCGGCCTGCTCCGCCTCCTCGCCGCCCTCCTTGATGCGCTCCAGCAAATGCGGCAGCGCCGCCTCGATGCGCAGTTTGCCCACCGCTTGAATGACCTGCCTCCGCAACTGCGCTTCGCCGTTTTGTAAAGCATCGATAAGAGCGCGGGTCAACGCCGCATCTTTACTGCCGATCTCACCGAGCACCAATACAGCAGCGCAGCGCACGTCCATCGGCTGGTCGGGATGCAATAAACGGAGGATCTTCTTGGTCGTATCCGTCATGAGTTTCCCATTGTTCACAAACGCCTGGCTCCGGGCCGCGGTTGATTTTATTAGCTTTGCCGTGCAACGAGTGCATCATCCTTTACTTGGGCGTGTCCCGCGAAGCAGACGAACGGCCGGCGTCCGCTGCATACGCGGTGGCTCGTTAGGCTGCGGGAATCTACCCTCGCCAAACACAGCCCCAATACGGTAAACTTCTGTCCGGTATGCGTGCCGCTTTCACAAGGAGGGAGGTGCAGGATGCGTATCGGGATTGTACTGATCGTTGCTCCCCTGGCCCTTTCGCAGGCTTCCGCGCAAACACCGTTTAAGCTATCTCCTGCTGTGGCCGTCGAGGCTGAAGACTTCACCATCGAGTCCGGCTGGAAGGTTCTCCGCAACGGTCATGGTAACTACATGGTGGACATCATCGGCCACAACCACATCTCCGGCGAGCGCCTGCTCGGACTCGATGGCAAGAAGGACAACGCCTCCGCATATATGGATGTGACGATTCCAGAGACCGGCGCCTACCGTCTCTGGGTGCGTTACGAATATCCGCCCTTCTGCGAGACGCGCTTTCGTGTTGTCGTGCAACAGGATGGGCGCACGCTTAGCGATCACATCATGGGTGCCAAGAACAGTCCGCGCTTCGGTTTCGGCGTTCCGGTGGCCAAAGCGCAGCACGATCCGGCCTGGGGACCGGAAGGCTTGCTCGAAGAAGGCGTGTTGGTGCCGGAGCTGAAAGCAGGTCGGGCGCGGATCTATCTTCAAGGCATCGCCCAGCCGCAACAACCGGGTATCTCGGCCAATCGCAATATCGACCTCGTTTATCTGACACGTGATACCGAGGATGCTTGGCGGAAGCACTACTCCAGGCACACGAAACTGTATCCGCTCTTGGATGCTTTCCGCGATAGTCGGGGACCGCGCTACGAAGTGCGTTTCACGAATCACGGCGATAAGCCAGCCGATTTCCATATCACGCATGTCTACAACCGTGTTCCCTGGGGCGTCAGCGAAGCGGAGGCAGTGCGCGGCGTTGCTGTCGGGGCCAGGAGCGGTTGGGTACCGTTACGGATGCAGGACACGACGCATTTCAGTCTGGTACGTTTCAGCGGTTCGAGCAAGGCATTCGATGTGGAAATCCGGCCGGTCGGAGGGACGGTGGAACGCAAATTGTCCGGCGCGGAGACGGTTCAAGTGTATCTGCCGCCTTATCCCGGCAAGGGTGAAAAACCCATCACGCCGATCGAGGAGATTGATGCCGTCTTGGCCGAGTTGAAGAAAGGGCCAGCCATCGGCAAAAAACCGACACAACCGCTCTGTTTTGGTGGTTGGATGCCGGTCGGCCTGACGAACGAGTATGGCCGCAAGTATGCCGAGTTGTACGCGGCCCTCGGTTTGCGTTCCTTGCATCCGGCGCTTTCTGGCCCGGCGGTGCGGACCAATCTGCAAGCAGTTGGTGTTCCCGTGAGCAAGAGTTGGGCGGTCAGCGGTTATCGCAATCCACCGACACGCGGCAACATCGAGCAAGCCCGACGGGCGCTCGAACGCTACGGACTCAATGGCCAGCTTCGCTTCTTCGACTATGGCGACGAGATTGCGTTCAACGAATGGATACAGCTGCGCGTGCAGAGCGACATTGAGCAGCGTTCCCACGCGGAACATGGGAACGAGGGGAGGAAGCCGAGCAACGTCCTCTCCAAGTTATGGTTCGATTGGCTGCGCGTCAATCGGCCCCAGGCCAATGTCCGCGATTACTGGCTGAAAGAATGGGGGCCGTTCAACATTGGCCGTATGCGTCCGGACAGCAGCGCCGAGGCGGCCGCAGCCAATCCTCGCTTATATGTGGATTCGCTGTTGTTCTACGAAGATACAGTTATCCGCTTCGTCGCCGACGGCATGAAGGAGGTCAAAAAAGCGTTCGGCGCCGACGTGCTATGCGGCGCCAACTATTCGTGCCATCCCTTTTACTATCCGCATAGTACCATGTACGTGAAGTGGTTCCGGCAGGGGGCGGCGGACCTTGCCCGGCACAGCGAATATTTCTGGCAGGTCGGACAGGCCGGTCCGATGATAAACGGCTACATCGCCGAGCATTTCCGCGCTGGTCTGCGCGATAATCCCAACGGTGTGATTCGCCAGTACACCATGCCGCACGCACCTGGCAATACCGATGCCAACTTCCTTCGCTCCGCATTCACCCACTTGGCCCACGGTGCCACCATGCTCGACTTCTTCGGCATCGGCATGAATGAGACTTTCACCGAAAACTACATCGATCATCGCGCGCATTCGCGTTACCGTGCCCTGCGCGACGTGACGCATGCCGTTGGACTCGTCGAGGATCTGTTGCCGAAAGCGCGGCCAGTACCGTCGCCAACAGCACTGCTCCTCAGTGCCAGTACCGAGCGCTGGGATTTCGCGGGAATCGCGGAAGATTCGGCCGGCCACGCCCTGTTTGGTCCGCATTTTCGCAAGCTGCGTTTGAACGCTCACATGGACCGCTTCGGTCTGTGGATGGCGCTGACGTTCCTGGGCGCTTCACCGGACCTTATCCTGGAAGAAGATGTCACCGAGAAGATATTGAAGAATTACAAGATCTTAATTATAGTTGGCGATTGCCTGCCACCTACTCTGGCACCGGTGATCGAGACCTGGGTGCGTCAGGGCGGCGTGGTCTTGGCCACGGCCAACGCCGGGCGCTACGATCCGTACCGCGAATCGACGTCGGTGTTCGAGAAACTGTTCGGCCTGCAAGCCCGGCAAAGCGAGGAGCGCGTTTCGTTCTTCCGGCCGCGTCAAGAATTGCCGTTCTTGCAGCCGTTCAATCACATCGTCTGCCCTGGCGGGCCACTGCCGCAATTGGCCACGCTCGAACGCATCACACCGGCCCAAGACGCCACAGTCCTGGCCCGCTTCCAGGACGGTAAAGGCCCCGCCATCCTCGATCATCGACTGGGCCAAGGGCACATCTTCTACGTCGCTGCTCTGCCTGGCGTCGCCTACCTGTGGTCGGCGTTGCAGCCGCCGGCCGTGCCCGATCGCGGCCTCAACACGCACTCCATCCCCACCACATTCAACACCGGCACGCGCTCGCTCTTGCAACTGGTGCTGCACGCTGCTCATGTCCAGCCGGTCCTCTCGGCGACACCGGAACTGGTGGACGTACGCTTGCTCAAAGCGCCAGGCGGCTACATCGTGCCGATCGCCAACTATCAGACCAAAGTCGGCGAAAAAACGATATTGAATATCTTTTTAAATGACAAAATTGCCAGAGTCACCAGTGCTTATCACGGCGAACTGCCGATCAGGGAAGAGAGGGGCCGCATTGTTCTGACGATTCCCGCCTTGGGCTACGGCGATGTGCTGCGTCTGGACGTGGTAAGATAGACGTGGATTCTTCACTCGCCCGTAACACGCGGCCAGCAAAGAACAGGAAAAAGATGTGCCAGCCCAGAACGCGGCTGGAGAAGGGAAAGTCCTGCGATGACGAGCCAAGCACGGCAACGAACTCGGTTCACCCGACAACCTCCGTGTATTGTGGCTAAATGGGAAACTTGTTTGGTAATGATTGGCCCCGTGCTGCCAGCAAGGCGGCGAGGCGATCTGCCGACAAACGCGGTTCGTCTAGTAGAATACTATCCATTTCCGTAAAGAGAATGGCACCTAAATCATCGCCGGTCCACCCGAGCATGCGCAGATGAGCACCGATCTGTTCCAGGCAGCGCTCGCGCAAGCGAGCGGTCTGTCGGGAGATGTTGCCTTCGTGAATCCCCAATAAGCTTGCCGTCTCACGCTGGCTGAGGCGATAGCGCAGGCGCAGGCCGAGGACCAGTATTTCCTGTTCCGATAAACCATCGAGCCATTCGCGTGCCGCGTGGCGAAACTCGTCGTGCCAGCGCTCATGGCCGGGATTGGCAAACGGCAGATCGCGCTCGCCCAACTCGTCTTCAGGCAGCGGTTGCAGACTACGGCAATGCCGCAATTCGGAAAGGTGCTTGTTCTGGAAGACGCGGATGAGCCAGGGCACGAGCGGCCGTTGTCCGTCGTAGCGTGCCAGGATGGGCAACGAGCCTTCATGCTCACCAGCCAGCAGATAGCCCCAGAATTCAGCGACGGCCCCTTCCTGACGTTCCGGATTGCGCGGAAACAGGCGCACAGCTCGCAGACGCAGGGCATCGATGAGCAGACAATCGGTGCGATTGGCGCGAGTTGCAAATAAAGCCTCCCAGGCGCTGGGGTGACCTTCCAGACAGGCACAGGCCAAAAACAAGTCTACGACGTACAGCCTCTCTACAAATGTCTCCCAGGAGAGCTTCTCGTCCTTGGCGGCGCGCTTGGTGCGCGTCAGCTCGAAGGCGCGTCGCAAGTGGTGCTCGAATACCGGCAACGGCAGCGTCACTGCCGGCAAACGCAGGCGACAGAAATGGTACAGCAGCGCCGTTTGCGTTGGATTCATGGTTTGTTAGATAGTTGGGTAGTGGGTGGTCAGCTAGTTAATCCCTCACCCTCCTAACCCTCGCCTATCCTTGGGGCACAAACACGATTACCTCGACGCGCGCCGGCGGCAGTGGATCGCGCTCCGGCGCCGGTGGCGGGTTCACTCCCTGGCCCAGTGCCGTCACCTTGCGCGACGAGAACCAGCCCATCTTTTGGATGGAGTGCTGTCTCTTTAGATAATCACAGACAGCCTCGCTTTGTTGGCGTGTCAGCGTTCGCGCCAAGGACGGCGGTGTTTGGTGCGGATCGGCGTAAGCGACGATGACAACCTCCGAACCCTTGTGCTTCAAGCCCTCCAGCCACGGCGCCAAACTATCGAGACGCTCACGGCCCTGGGTCGTCAGCACAGCCCGACCCGGCTCGAATAACTCCGACTCGGCGAAGTATTGGCGGTTACGCTCGCAGTTGGGGCGGACCAGCAACGTGGCCGCATCTTCGACGTAACCACGCACAAACGGCATTTGTTTGACGGCATCGGCACTTTGGCCGATGGAAGCGATAGTATTACGGCCCTGCTGGAGCAAGTCGAGCAGGGCGTTATAGGCCTGGGGATCGCGGGCCAGCTTGCCCAGCGTGCCATCGCCGTTACGGATGCCTTCCAGCGTTTGCTTGACCTGGCCGAGCAGGTCGGCCAACTCTGTGCTACTTTCGGATTCTAGGAGCGCATCCTCGGTGACAGGATCGTCGCTCTGCCCCTGGGGCGTTGCCACACCCCGCTCGCCTTGACGGTTATGAATCTCCAGCACTTTGGCGCCGAGCATTCCTTCGCTGACAATTTGCACGGTGGAATGGGCACGGACCAGCCGACGATACTCATTCTTGAGGGCCAACCGCAGCACAATGAGGCCATCCGGTGTTTCCGGCGGCACAATGGTAATCACCTCGCCCGCGTCGATGCCCTGGATGCGCACACGCGTGCCGACTTCGACGCCGCGAATGTCGCGGAAGCCAACACGGACGTGCAGGGATTCTTTGCCGAACCAGCCGCGGCTGCCGACCACAAATAACCCCAGTACAGCCAACCCCATCCCCCCAAGGACGATCAATCCCAGCACCAATGCTTGCAGACGCGACAGGGTACGCGACACGGCGGTCCTCCTCTACGCAGGTCTTCTGGTTAGCCGTGACTCCCCGGGAGCGTGGGTTTCGCCCTCCCCGGGAAGTCGCGGCTAACCAAAAGGAGCGGCACGGCGATCCGGCATAATTATATCTTTCCGACCCGATTTCTGCGTCTCTGCGCCAATATATGCGGAACAGAAAAGTTGGGAATTTTGTCCAAACGATGCGTTTTCCGCTTGGCAAGCCCCCCCATCGGTGGTTTATCATGGATAAGAGCTTCGTCCTTGCAAGATTGTTGAACCGTGTGCTCGGCCTTTGTCGGCCCTTGTCGGAGAAATTTCATGGCTATTCCCACCAGTTTCAAGCAGCAGTGCCCTAGCTGTGAGGCGATGGTGCCGATCCGCGATCCCAAGCTCATCGGTCGTAAAATTGATTGCCCCAAGTGCAAATATCGCTTCATCGTTGAGGAACCCGCCGAGGAGGAAGTTGAGGAAGTCGAAGACGAAGCGCCCGCCACGAAGGGCAAAGGTGGAGCAACCGGAATTACCAAGAAACCATCCAACGGCAAGGCTGCCAAGGCTCCGGTTAAACGCCGTCCCGATGATGACCAAGACATCGAGACCAAGCCGAAGAAGAAACAAGGCGGCTCTGGCATGCTCGTAGCCGGCATCGCCTTGGCCGCCGTCGCCATCATCGCCTTGGCCGTCGGCGGTGTCTTCCTCTTCTCCAGTGATGGCGAGGACGACAGCAAACCCTCCCGCAGTTCGGTCGCCGCTGCCCCTCCGCAGGGCGGCGACAGCGATGAGATGAAGAAAACTGAAGAAACTCCGAAGCAAGTAGACGCAGGACCAAGGCCGCGCCATGAGGACATTACGAACCTGCTGCCCAATGATACCCAAATCGTTTTTAACTTGCCGCTGGAACACCTGCTGAGCAATGCCAAAGTCAATGAAGCGCTCTTGAATACGCCCGGTGCCTTTCATGCAGGCGCCTTCCAGAACATCTGGGGCATTCCTCCCACCGAGGTCCGCCGCGTCATCCTGGCCTTCAACGCCGAGAAAAAAACGGCCTTCTCGGTGATGCGAACAAAACTAGCGTTAACGGAGAAACAAATTGTCGAACGGCTCCAGCTCAAGGCGGAGGAACCGGTCAATGGATTGAGGTATTATCTGATCAAGAAACCGCTCGACGCTCTGAGTACGTTTTTGCTCAAGGGCAGTATGTATCGCGATAAGATAGCGCTGCACTTCATCGATCCGCTTACCGTGGTCTGCGCCGATGAGGGGCCGATGAAACAATTCCTGCAAGAGAAGCAACAGCCTAAACAACTCAGCACAAAAGCCCCCGAGGAGGAAAAGCAGGACAGCGGGCAAGGCGGTCCTCCCGGCGGGATGCCTGGCGGTCCTCCGGGTGGCATGCGCGGCGGCATGCCCGGCGGTCCTCCCGGCGGGATGCCTGGCGGTCCTCCGGGCGGCATGCCCGGCGGACCGCCAGGCCGTGGTCCCGGTGGTCCTCCCGGCGGCTTCCGGCCTCCGTCCGGAATGCCGGGAGGCATGGCGCCTCCCGGCATGACGGGAGAAGGCGCTGCTGCCGATGGCGCAGCCCCGGCCAGTTCGTCCTACTTGACCATCGATCCGCAGCTCAAGGCCGTCTTGGATCAGGTCGAAAAAGTGGACAAAACAGAGAATCAAAATGTCTTGTTGAGCGCGGCAATGAGCACTTCCGCCCTGTCCACAGCGGACTTGAAGAAGGCCCTGGCCCAGGCTCAGGCTCAGCAAGGCAGCACCGTGCCGCCGATCCCCGACGCTGTCCTCAAATTGAGTCTGGATACGATCAAAGGCCAGCTGAAGGCCGTTGGCCTGGCGGTAACAGGCTTTGATGAATCCAAGGTCATCAGCAACGCCGCCGTGGCAGTCAAGGATGCCGCCTTCGCCCGAGAATGGGAAAAGAAGACCAACGACTTTATTGCCGGTTTCTTGGAGGCGACCGGACTCGATTTTGTGGCTCGCAGCAGTGACCGCAACAACGCCGGCCGCAATAACGTTCCGGGCATGCCCGGAATGCCGGGCGGCATGCCCGGAATGCCGGGCGGCATGCCCGGCGGTCCGCCGCAGGACAGGCAGCGAATGCAAGAAGAAATGCGGAGAAGGATGCAAATGCAAGGCGGCATGATGCGGCCTCCGGGCGGACCAGGTGGTCCCATGCCGCCGGGAGGTGCCTTCCCGGGCCAGCCGTCTCCCGACACAGAAAAGCAAGAAGAAAAAGGCAAACTGGGCAACTACGAGTTGTGGACCAAAGACAACGTCCTCGCTCTGGGGCTTACCGTCAACATTTCTCCCGATCAATACAAAGTCGTGGGACCGGCTCTGGAGGGGGTCAGCATCTCTCTCCGGAGCGTGGCGGCCATGTCAGATCGTCAATCGCGCATCCACGAATTGGCGGCAGCCATGCAGGCTTATTTTGAAGAGAAGGGGCACTTCCCCCGCGGCGCCGTGCCGCGTCCGCCCGATGCCCAGCGCGTTCTCGATTGGCGGCCCGATCAGCGCCTCAGCTGGATGACGGAACTTTTGCCCTACCTCGCCAATGGCGAGTTCAAGGAGATCAAGGACCGACTCGATAACAACATGGCGTGGTATGAGGGACTGAACAACGTCAAAGCTGGCGTCGCGGTGATTCCACAGTACGTGGCACCGCCCAAATCGGATAACGAGTTGAATTTCTACGTGTCGTATCCGAACCTTCCGGTCAAAAGCTCCAGCCAGTGGGCGGCGACGCACTTCGTCGGTATGGCCGGCGTTGGACTCGATGCCGCCGAATATCGCGCCGAGGATCCGGCCACGGCCAAGCTGCGCGGTGTCTTCGGCTACGACCGCGAGACCAAGAAGGAAGACATTAAAGACGGTCTGGATCAAACAATCGTATTGATCCAGGTGCCGCCGTCGCCAAAGGCGCCATGGATCGCTGGCGGTGGCAGTACGGTACGCGGCATCTCTGACGATCTCGATTGCGTCAAGCCGTTCGTCTGCACCGAGTACCAGGGCAAGCGCGGCACCTTCGCCATCATGGCCGATGGTAAAGTGCGCTTCATCCCGGAGACTATCGATCCCAAGACGTTCCGGGCGCTCTGCACCATCGCCGGCGACGACAGGGTCCGCAATCTTGACAAAGTCGCTCCGGAAGTGCCGCCGCCAGAAGACCAGCCGCAAGCCGAGCTGAAGGCAGCGGAACCAGCGCCGCCCACACCGCCAAAACCTGCCCAACCAGCGCCGCCTCCCACAGCGCCGAAAGAACCTGCGGCGCCTCCGAGCAAGAAATAAAAACGAGCCGGAAGTGTAAAGACGAGGAGCAGATGTTTCTCTCCCCCTTGTAGGGGAGGGGTTTTGTCCGGTAGCCAGTCGCCCTTATCGAGGGCGACACACTTGCCGCGATGCGTGTCGAGCAATTCCGGCAGCCGCTGCCGGAATTGCTCGGTATTCATGCTCCGTATTTGTTGCGGAGCGAAGGGAAGAGTGTCTACGGAGAAATAGCAATCGGCACGATGCAATTACGCCGGGCCAGCGAAGTAGCCGGCTTCGCTGCGCTTGGCGGAGCGCTTGCCGTGACGTTTGACGGCAGGCAGCGTGTTTTCGCTGGGCATCGGTTTGCTCAACAACAGCGTATCCTGGCTCGCCCACCAACGCAACGGCAGCAAACCCATGACCAGGACCACTGCATGCAAGGCCCAGCCGATGACCAGGCCGAACGCCAACGTGTTGCTGAATCCGTAGGTGTGCAGGCCCACCTGCAACTGATTGGTGCCGAACCACGACCAGCCTGTCACCATGTTGCCGATGATCGACAACACGGCCATGCCCCGCGCCTGCACCATGCCGCCCCAGCGTGCATGGAGAATCAGGGCGTTCCAGAGGACGATCAGCACAGCGCCGTTTTCCTTGGGATCCCAACCCCAGAAGCGGCCCCAGGATTGATCAGCCCAGATGCCGCCCAGCACCGTGCCGGTGAAGCTCAACAATGTGGCGAAGCAAACGGCGCCATACAGCATCGTCGTCAGCGCTTTGGCTGTCGCCTTATCCAGCGATGAAGTGAGGACGCCGCGCAGGATGTAGAGGATGCCCAAGATGCCGGCTACAAAGGTCGCCCCGTAGCCTAAATTCATGCAGGTAACATGGGTGGCCAACCAGAAATTGGTGTCCAAGACGGCCTGCAACACCCCTAACGTATCGCCGCTGGAAGCGGCGAGATGATGCGAAATGAGCGTGGTTATCGCGCCGCCTGCCGAAGCGACGACCACACCGATGCCGATCGGATATAGCCATTCCAGCACTAAGCCGAGAAGCACGCAGGTCCAGCCTATGAACACGGCAGTTGAGTATAAATTCATCACGAATACGCCCCAGCGGTTCATCAGATACATGCGAGCCAACAGTGCCCAGGTATGTATCAGCAATGCTAACACCGTCAGCCAGAACGCCGAGCGGATCAACGGCCGCGACCAACCGAACCACGACAGGCAGCACAACAGGAAAACGCTGAGGTAAAGCAGCGTACATTGATAGAACGGCTCGAAGTGATTGAAGAACAACTCGAAATCCGTTCGCCGGACCTCTGTGGGAAAGCGTTTCTCCATCTCTTGATGGTAGGCGGCCACAGTCTTGTTGAAAGTCTGGGCATCGTCGTGGCTGTAGGCATGCAACAGAACCAAAAGTGTATGGGCCGCCGGATTGCTCTGATCCTGGTTTTGCCGTAACTCGGTGAAGGCCTGCAACAACGACTGCCATGAGCCGTTGTTGTCTGCCGGCGGCACCATCAAGGGGGCTTCCAGGCTGGCCAAGCGGCTGTACAATTCCAGATGGCGGGCCAACTCAATGATCTTCTGCTGATACAGATCGCGATTCTCGGACTTGAGCTTCTGAGCGGCCATCGCGTGCTCGAGTATCAGGTCGATCTTGCCGCTTAGCTCCTCGACGGAATAACGCCACCAAAGCGGCCGCGCTTCCAGGCCCAGTTGGGCCAACACTTGATCATTTTCGATGCGGAAGATTTGCACGCGCCGGGCCGATTCCTTGTGCGCCATCACCTCCAACAGCCATTGGATGGCCGGCCGGGTTTTACCATTCTCATCCTTGTAATCCTGACGATTGCTGAGCGTCAGAAGCGTCGTGCGCGCCACGCTGTCCAGCGGCTTCATACGGCCATCATGGATCACCGGGAGGGCAGCGAATTCTTGCAGGTTTATTTTGTCCGTCCCGATGCTGGGCGGCATCAAGGCAAAAATCAGCACAAGCACAGCCGCACCGACAACCAACCACGGAAATATCTTGGCCAAATCGTTCATGGCGTGGTCCTCCGCCGTAAAAAACTCACCAGATGCATGCCGAAATGAATCGTCATCCCCAAGGCCACCATCGCGCAGGAAAAGTACGGCATCAGCCAAGCGGGATTGGTGACGACTTGCAGCTTGGTCCCGCGGTCGCCTTGAGGGCTACGAATCCAATCGGCTTGGTAGAACGTCGCACCGCGGTAGCGCAGCGGATTGTTCATGTAGATCAACACCTCGCGATCGACATTGTATTCGGGGTCGATCAGGCGCACTTTGCTGGAAAAGTTCAGCGGTATGTCCGTGCCGGGATACAGATCGTGGCGAAACTCCTCCAGATGGAGCGTATAGGGCTTGTATTCGCGCTGGAGGCGGAGAGTAACCCGATATTCTTTGCCGTTTACCTTGACGCTCTGTTCTTCGTCGATCCAGGGTGTTGTCAAGTAGGTGCCCAGCGAGGCGCCGGTGTCTTTAGCGTGGAAGGTCAAATAGGCGGCAGCCATGTCAATCCGCTGTTCCGCATCGATACCCCTGCCGGGCCTTTCCTCGTCCACAATGCCTTCTCGTCCTACGCCAGCCGTGGCGGGGTTTTTCTCGCCCGGCTTGACCTTCCGCGGTTCAGAGGAGTTGACCATATAGCGGATTACTTCGATGTCAAAGGGCAACCGTTCGTCTCGAATCCATTCACGGCCTTGCCTCTGCTTGAGCATCGAGCCGGGCACCACAACGACATGGTCCGTTTGGGGACCGCTGGGATCGATAATGGCCAGTTCTGTTTTATCGGTGTGAATGACGTAATTGCTCGACTCTCCGGTTGGGATCACCATCATGCCCTCGACAGCGAACAGACCCGTGATCAACTCGCCGAGCATTAGCACAATCAAGCCAGCGTGCGTCAGCAGAATACCCGAGCGCTTCCAGCTGATGCGAAAACGAACGAGATGTGCAGCAAGCAGGTTGAGGAGCAACGCGCCGCCGAGGAGGTAGCCGCCGGGAAAGGGGAAACTGCCGGAGACGTACCACGTCTTGGGGAACCAGAAAAAGACCTGGCCAAAGCGCACGAACACCTGAAAGGGAATCCAGGCGATGAATGCGCGGAAGTAGCCGCTGAGGACGGCCCACAAGCCATTGTCCATCTGCGCCAGCGTGCCGCAGAAGATCAGAAACATCGATAGCACAAAGAGACCGACCGTCAAGCGCAGCGAGGCCAGCGGCTTGAGCCATTTCTTGAGCAGCCCAAAGTGCTCGCTGCGTCGCGCCGGCCGGAGGGGAGAAACGGCGGCCGGCGGCGCGGGAATCGTTGTGATTTGTTGCGTGGACGCCTTATTCATGGGCAGCTCCTTGGCCGTCCGTGAAGCGCATCGATTTCACGAACGCTTCAAAGGCGGCTTGCTGTTTGCCAACCAATTCGGGGGTTCCCTTCATCTTGATGAACCAGGCTTGTCCGCCGTGGATGATCCAGGCGCCGAGGATACGCTGCGGGCCAGTCGGATCCCGGCCGGTCAGATCAACATAAGGCGCTTGGCCATCGGCGACATCGAGATGACGCAGTTCTTTCTGAAGCTGGACATCATCAATTGGTCTGAGACCGAGCTGCCGCCGCCAGCGGTTGACGTTGGCCAAAGCCCCGGCGCCCTGTGCAGGTAACGGCACCACCGAGACTTCGGCAACGTGCTCGCCATCGCGGACCACGAAGACCGCCAATCGTGGGACGCCCTGAGGCATGTCAGGCGGCCTCTCTTCCCAGTCATCCGGCTTGGTGAAACGAAAAGGTCGGGCCTGTGCCAAAGCGAGGCCGTTGTGTTTTTTGGAAGCGGCAGCGGTTTCCTTGGGCACATCGTAAGATCGGATCTGCTCCTGATCCTGGCAGCCAGCCCCAGCGAGCACGGCGCAGAAGAGCCAGAAGCTGCGGCGAGCGAATATGCGTTTCCATGCCATGCCAAGA